>Ga0207421_10003823_pt1 | contig 17709 bp, 19 predicted proteins | sample SodLakKL_010_SED_4_FD_187542 | JGI IMG/M metagenome (GOLD analysis project Ga0207421, IMG submission 187542) | Alkaline sediment microbial communities from Lake Tanatar, Kulunda Steppe, Russia - 8KL_010_SED (SPAdes) (version 2) | ecosystem: Environmental > Aquatic > Non-marine Saline and... | reverse complement strand
TGTACTGACAGTTAATTCAGAGAATAAAACCGAGGTGAAATAAAAATGGGTAATAAATCAGAAGATAAATTAAGAAAGTTTCCTATTGGAGGTGTTCACCTTCCGGAAGAAAAATTGCTGACCAGTGACCGGGAGATAGAAACAATGCCCCCACCGGAAAAAGTAGTAATTCCTGTGAAACAGCATATAGGGGTTCCCGGTAATTTAATTGTTGAAGAAGGACAGTATGTTAAACGTGGACAGCCCTTAACTGAACCTCCGGATAACGGATTTTCTGCTATAATCCACGCCAGTATTTCCGGAACTATTACCAGTATTGAAGAAAGAGAAACTATGTTTGGAGATTCACAGGTTAATTGTGTAATTATAAAAAGAGAAAATGAGGGAACAGATGATATTGATTTTCACCAGGAGATAATCGGTGAAAATACTGATAAAAGCCCGGAATCTGTAAAAAAAATTGTACAGAGAGCGGGTATTGCCGGTATGGGAGGAGCAGGTTTTCCCACCCATATAAAACTTTCACCACCTGAGGACAAAAAAATCGATACAGCCCTTATTAATGGTGCTGAATGTGAACCCTATCTTACAGTAGATGATAGGTTAATGCAGGAGGAAGCTCCGGAAATATTTGCCGGGCTAGAATTACTTAGAAATACCGTAAGTGCAGAAGATGGTATTGTAGCCTGTGAAGCCAATAAACCACGGGCCTTAGAAAAGCTGGCCCGGGAAGCAGAAAATTGGGAAAAGCTTCGTTCAGTGCCTCTTGATACCAGATATCCTCATGGAGCGGAAAAACATTTAATAAAGGCTGTTCTGGACCGGGAAGTTCCCCTGCGGGGACTGCCTATGGATGTAGGAGTACTGGTAAATAATGTTCAGACGGCAATTGCGGTGGCCCGGGCTGTTAATGAAGGCTATCCTCTGATTGAAAGAGTCATTACGGTTAGTGGACGGGGTATTTCCAATCCTTCCAATGTGATGGTTCCCATTGGTACAAGAATTAGAGATGTACTGGACTATTGTGGCGGAATAACAAGTGAGCAGTATATTCCTGTTATTGGGGGGCCTATGACCGGATATCGAATTGATAATCTGGACATTCCTGTTTTGAAAACTACTACAGGTATTGTAGTATTAAATGAAGAGGAATTTGAAGAAAGCGAGACCCGGGTCTGTATCCGCTGTGGCAAATGTGTGGATGTCTGCCCGGCCTATATTACCCCCAACCGAATAACAGATTATGTTAACAATAAAATGTACAGTGAAGCTCAGGCTATTGGTCTTGAAGATTGTATTGAATGTGGAGCCTGTGCTTTTGTATGTCCTTCAAAGAGACCTCTGCTCAGGTGGCTGCGGAAGGGCAAAGCGGCTCTTAATGATGAAGAGGTGAATTAACAGATGGCAAACTTTGAACTAACCGGCCCCTATATAGAAAATGAAGATACCATTGAGAAAAACATGTTAAATGTTATTCTGGCTATGATGCCGGCGGTTATTGCCGCATATATTTTCTTTGGTCCCTATGCTCTCTACCTCTCTTTAGGTACCGCTCTGTTAAGCACAGTAATTGAATTTCCTTTTGATCAAAAAAGCTATAGTATAAAAAACCCGCTGGGAGACGGAAGTGCTTTTCTGGCCGGTCTGCTTTTAGGATTAACTTTGCCTCCGGGGGCCCCGTGGTGGATTCCGGTGCTGGGCGCTTTTTTAACAATTGTTATTGGTAAACAGGTTTTTGGTGGTATAGGTAATAATATTTTCAATCCTGCTTTAATTGCCCGGGGTATTTTAATCCTCTCCTGGGCTCAGCCTATGACTACCTGGCAGGAACCATTTGATGGGGTCAGCTCGGCCACCCCCTTAGCTGAGATGCTGGGGGAGACATCGGCAGTAACTGTAGGCTACTGGGAGCTATTTTTGGGTAATGTGGCGGGAAGTATTGGTGAGACTTCTGCTCTGGCACTTTTGATAGGTGGTCTGTTTCTTTATATAAATGAATACATTACCTGGAGAATTCCAGTTTCTTATATTGTTTCTGTGGGTGTATTATCCTATTTTTTTGGGGTAGATCCCCTTTATGCTGTGTTATCAGGTGGATTAATGTTTGCTGCAATTTTTATGGCTACGGATATGGTTACTTCTCCGGTTACTAAAGATGCCCGCCTGGTTTACGGTATAGGCTGTGGAGTCTTTACGGTTTTAATAAGACATTTTACCGTCTATCCGGAAGGAATTACCTTTGCTATTCTGCTGATGAATGGGTCGGCCTACATTTTTGATACTGTTCTGGAAGGACCCCGTTTTGGTGAAGTAGAGAAGAGAAAACAAACCTTTAAAAGATGGGGGAGTGTTGTTTTAGCTTCAATACTATTTTTGGCTCTTACCTATGGAGCGACTCTTGTGGTCCAAAATCTGGCGGCAGATGTTGAAGAAGGTTTTCCTTTAGCCGATGGGGTATATACCGGCCGGGGAGAAGGAGCCTATGGTGATATTGAACTCGAAATAAATATCAGCAGTGGTGAACTTATCAGTATTGAAGTGTTAAATCATCAGGAAAGCGAGAATATTGCTGATCCGGCCTTTGAAACCCTTATTAATCGGGTTCTGGAACAGCAGCGCCTGGATGTAGAATCAGTATCAGGCGCCACCCTTACCAGCCAGGGTTTTATAGCTGCTCTTGAAAATGCTCTGGATACTGAAGAGACAGAAAAAGAGCTTACAACAGAAACTGGAACCGGTGGGGGAATGAATGATGATATAGTAGTGGAGGTACAGCTGGAGGGTGATGAAATTACTGCCATTGAAGTAATAGAACATTCAGAGACAGAAGACATAGCAGGTCCGGCTTTTGCAGAGCTGATAGAATCTGTTCTGGCGGCTCAGTCCACTGATGTGGATACGGTTTCTGGAGCCACGATGAGCAGTGAGGGCTTTCTGGAAGCGGTCAATGATGCTCTAGAGGAGGCAAACTATGAATGATAAAAACATGCTGGAAAAAATAATATTACCCGGATTATTACCTCTGGTTGCCGGTACGACCAGTGTTGCTCAGGCAATTATATTTGCTTTGAGCTGTATTGTGCTGGTTGTAATTGTTAAGATTCTGTACCGGGTATTATCAAATATACTTCCCCAGGAGCCTGGTGAAATATTATGGATTATTTTGTTGAGTCTGGGTCTGTCCTTTTCTTTTGCAATATATATAATACTGCCGGAAATTTTGCCCTTTACCGGAGAGCATATTAATATTTATTTAATGTTTCTGGGTTTAACTCCGGTTATTTATATTGGTTCTGAAAGTAAAAACTGGGGTTTCAGACTGGCTTATATACTGGCTTTTGCAGCTCTGATTGTTCTTACGGGTACTGTTCGTGAATTTATCGGACAGGGCAAGATAATGGGACTTTCAATAATAGACTCAGCGGTCATTCCTATTATAAAAGGTCCGGTGGGTGGTTTTATGATACCTGGTTTACTGTGGCTGCTTATTGAGATGGTTTTTGCGGGAGAGGAGGCTGGACAGTGAATGATATTTTGACTGTTTTTTTAAACAGTATTTTTGCGGAAAATATAGTATTTATTTCGTTTTTAGGGATTCTTCTTCTTTATAAAGAAGCTAGAGGGCTTAGAACATCTTTCAAAAAAGGTCTAAAATTTTCTGCAGCTCTGCTGATAAGTATACTGCTGGGCTGGGTTCTGGCCGGCTGGCTGCCCGAGAATGATTTTTTGCTGCTGTGGGTTTTCTGGTTAACCGGAATAATTGGGATTTTTGTGCTTTATAGCTGGAATGAACTTCGCGGCAGCTGGTTAAATTTACCGCGGATAATTATTGCCTTACCCTTATTTACAGGGAGCCAGTGGATTATCCAGCATCAAAATGTGGAGTACTTTGAACGAATATATCCCATACTGGGGACGGTAATTGGCTTTTATCTGGCTTTTGTGCTGACAGCCGGAGTTCGCGAACAGATAAAAATATCTGAAATTCCTGGCTATCTTAAAGAAAAACCTCTTTTACTAATAGCAATTAGCTTTTTTGCTCTGGCCTTAATTGGTTTTAACTTTCTTTAAACCATGTTGATTGAGATGTAATTGTTTTTAATTTTTATAAGGGTATAATTTTATAACAGGAGTGTTCCTCTAAAATGAATAAAAATGAAAAAAATGCAGATGAAAAACTGTTAATTGAATTTTTATTACTGAATCTGCTGGTTATTCTGATCGGTATTTTTATGATTTACTGGGGAGATCTGGGACTGTGGATAAAAACGGGGACCTTTTTGGTGACCGGTGGTTTAATTGTGATGGTTTGTCTGGTTTCTAAAAACTGTAATCGTATTAATAATGAGGAGTCTGAAAAATTTTATGTGAATAGTTAAACAGGATACTGTTTTGAGATGGGGGAGGATCCTGATGAGGTATGACAATTTAAATCAAATCAAGGATGTACTTTTGCGCAGAATCAGACCCAGAATAGTTATTGTTTTAATGCTGTTCTGGGTTCTTTTAACCGGAGAATTCTCTTCAGGTTATTTGTTTGTTGGATTTTTTCTCTCACTGGCCATAACTCTTTTCTGGGGTGGTTTTCTTTTACCTCCTTCACCAGGGAAGGCTCTTTTTGTACACCCTGCATTAATTTTGACAGTTTTTAAATATATATATAATTTTATTATTGAGCTTGTAAATGCCAGCCTGGGGGTGACCAGAATTGTACTGGATCCCAGATTGCCAATAGAAGCCGGATTTGTAGAATTTGACCTTGAGCTGGATAAAACCATTAACAGAGTGCTTCTGGCCAATACTATTACCTTAACTCCCGGTACTTTGTCCGTATTTTTAGCCCGGGAACATATTGTGGTTCATGCTTTAACCCGTGAATCGGCAGTAGATGTAGTGGATTGGGAAATGCAGGAATATCTGGAAGAATTTGAGGAGGTTTGATTAAATGTTTGCGGCCACTCTGGTTTTTGCCAGTATAGTGCTGGCTATTTTAATGGCGGTTGCTTTTATTAGGGGTATTGTGGGCCCAACTTCTCTGGATCGTAATGTGGTTATTAATGTTATTGGGACCAAGACTGTGGTAATTATGGTTTTAATGTCTTTTATTTATGAGGAATATTATTTTATTGATGTAGCCATGGTGTATGCCCTGATAAGTTTTATTGCTACCATCAGTATTGCAAAGTATCTGGAAAGGGGCAGTATTTCCTAGATGGAGGGTGGATATGTTTTTACAAGAACTTATCGCCAGTGTATTTGTATTAAGCGGGTTATTTTTCTTTGTGGTGGGGACTATTGGGCTCCTGAGAATGCCTGATGTTTATACCCGGCTGCATGCTTCTACCAAGTGTGATACTCTGGGGGTTAGTCTAATCCTGGTGGGCATTATTATTGGTTTTGGTTTAAGCTGGCTGACGGTCAAACTGATCCTAATAATAATATTTATCTGGCTGACCACTCCGACTGCCGCCCATGCTATAGCCCGGGCTGCTTATGATACACATGAAATATCAAGAACAGATATCCCCCTGTGGAGAGAAAGGGATGAATTAGATAAGAATGATTGAATTATTTAATTTCATTTTACTTATAATTTTAATAATAGTTGTCATAGTTGTAGCCCAGATTAGAGATCTTCTGAGTGCGGTAATATTATTTACCGTATTTAATCTAATATTATCTCTGCTGTGGCAGCAGATGAGGGCTCCTGATGTGGCGATTACAGAGGCGGCTCTGGGTGCTGGGGTTACAGCTGTGCTGCTTGTGGCCACTATCAGCAAAACCAGGAGGCAGGAAAGGTGAAAAAAAATATAGTTGCTATGATAATGCTGTTAATTATTGGCCTGGGTTTAATGTCTGTAGTTGGTGAGATGCCAACCTTTGGAGAAAGAAGATTTTTCTCTGAAGAAGAGATGTATGATAGATATCTGCAGCAGGGGCCAGAAGAAACCGGGTCCATAAATATAGTGTCTGCAATAATTACTGATTATCGGGCTTTTGATACCCTGGGAGAGACCACAGTTTTATTTGCCACGGTAGCCGCTATTTATGGCACCCTTCTGGCGGCTATAAATAAGGATGGTGATGACTGAGTATGAAGTTTGAAGATGATATTGTAAATACGGTTACCCGTATAATTCTTCCTTTTATAACTCTGTTTGGGTTATACTTAATCATTCATGTCCATCTTTCTCCAGGGGGGGGATTTTCTGGGGGTACGGTAGTGGGAGCCGGTTTTGTGCTGTTTTCTCTTTCCTTTGGCATCTCAATTCAGGAAAAAAAGCTTTCCCATCGAACTTCAGCTCTGCTGGAAAGTTATGGTGGACTGTGGTATGTTCTGCTGGGGTTTGTGGCTCTTTTTTACGGTTATAATTTTTTAACCAATGATCCTGTGTTTGGACTGGGTCAGTCAGGTTCACTTTTCAGCAGTGGTCTCGTGATTCTGGTAAATATAGGACTGGGTGTTAAGGTGGCCAGTACTATAATTACTCTTTTTGATAGTTTAGGGGGCGAAGAGCTGTAATGAATTTAACAAATATCATGGCCAATTTTTATTATGTAGCTGCAATTATCTTTTTTTTGATTGGACTTTACATAATGCTTACTCATCCCAATTTAATCAAAAAAGTTATTGGTATGAATATAATTGACAGCTCAATTTTTCTGTTTTTTGTTTCAGTGGGCTATATTGAAGGAGGCAAGTCCCCAATAATTGAAAATCCTTCTCCCCTTACCGAGTTTGTTAATCCTTTACCTTCAGGATTAATGCTGACCGGAATTGTAGTTTCAGTGAGTATCACTGCTTTTGCTCTGGCTTTGATAATAAGAATTTACCAGGAATATGGAACAATAAATGTTGAAGAAATTGTAAAGATCAGGAGTGAAGAAGAATGAATCTGATTGTACACCTCTCTGTACTGGCTCCGGTTTTTTTTATTGCTGTATCATTTCTGATTCCCGTACTAAACCACTATAAATTTGAGAAAATAGGTTTATTAAGTCTTATTTTTGCCGGCTGGGGTACAGGTTCCTCACTGGTGCTGGTTTATCATGTTATGACCAGAGGGCCTATCAGGTATTATTTTGGCAGCTGGGAGCCGCCCTGGGGTATTGAATTTATGATAGGTAGATTTGAAGTTTTGATGCTGCTGCTTGTTACTCTCTTATATCTGCTGGTAATTATATATACTCGTTCTTTTATTCAGGAAGAAATAAAACCCAAGGTTGTCCACTGGTATTATATTTTACTTTTTCTGCTGGAGGCTTCTTTAATTGGCATGATTGCTACTAATGATCTGTTTAACTTTTTTGTTTTTCTGGAAATCTGTGCTATTGGATCAGTAGCCATCATTTCAGTTAAAGACGATCGAGACAGCATAGAAGCCAGTATAAAGTATCTGTTTCTAAATTCTATTGGTTCTGCGTTTGTACTTTTTGCTATTGGATTAATATATATGGTGACCGGACATTTGAATATACCTTATGCTGGAGAAAGTATGGTCCAGGCCGCCGCTCTTTTTCCCAGAACTGTTAATATGTCTCTTGTTTTCATGTTTCTGGGGCTGGCTCTTAAGGCAGCTCTGTTTCCCCTCCATATTTGGCTGCCTGATGCTTATACCAGTGCTCCCCATCACTCAACTGTTATCCTGGCCGGTTTGGTGGGAAAAGCATATATAATTGGGCTGGTAAAAATATTATTTAAAGTGTATAATATTGAAATACTTCAAAGCAGCAACCTTCTTTCTTTGATCCTTTTTCTTTCTGTGCTGGCCATAATTATAGGTTCTATCTTTGCCATTGGTCAAAAAAAGGTTAAAAGAATGCTTGCTTATTCCAGTGTGGCTCAGGTTGGTTATATTTTTCTGGGGGTGGGTCTACTGACAGAATCCGGTTTAACCGGTGGACTGCTGCATATATTCAATCATGCTTTGATTAAATCCCTGCTCTTTCTGGCGGCAGGAGTGATTATTTACAAAACCGGAATTGAAGATCTGGAAGATTTTCAAGGAGTGGGATACAGGTTTCCCCTGACCATGATATTCTTTTCGCTGGGAGCTCTGGCAATGGTGGGTATTCCCCCTTTAAATGGATTTATGAGCAAATGGTTTCTTGCTGTAGGAACTCTGCAGGCGGACAAACCATTTTTGCTGGGAGTGATCCTGCTCAGCAGTTTTATGAATGGGATTTATTATCTGCCTATTATTATCAGATCTTTTTTCAGCTCCGGAACAGAAAAAGTGAGATATGAGTGGGAGTTTTCCAGACTGGATAAAAAAGTATGGGTGCCCATGATGTTTATTGCGGCTGCCTTGATTGTATCCGGTATTTTCCCCAATATACCCCTTTATTTTATAAATAAAATTGTCACTGAGCTGCTTGTTTTATAATATCAGAAGCTGCACAAAAAGCTGTAATTTTTATAAAAGGAGAGAGCTTATAAATGGAGATTCCCTTGAAAGTAATGCTGGCCTTCATTTTCCCCATCACTGCTACCCTTATCTATATATTTGTTTCTCGTCCCAGGAATTCTTATTTTGTTTCCGCATTTCTTTTTGTGTATGCTTTTCTGGTTCTGGGAATTTCTCAGGGAGTAATACTGGGTCCGGTTAATGAGAGCTTCTTTTTTCCTTTTATGTTTTCGGCCGGAGATTTATATGCTAATTTGTTGAGATTTTCCCTGGCCTTGACAGGTAGTGTTATAATATTATATAATAGTAAGAAAAAGGATTTATTATTTCACATTGTTTCTGTCTGGGCTATCAGCAGTGCTATCATACTTACACTCGCTGAAAACTTGCTCACTTTTTATCTATTCTGGGAAATGGTTACCATCAGTGCGGCTGGTATCATTTTTTTGCGCAGAAATTCTAGAGCCTATCGAAATGGAATTATATTCCTGCTCACTCATCTGGTAGGAGGACTGCTGCTGTTAATGGGTATTGTAAAACATTATAAGGAGGCAGGTAGTTTACTGCTTCAGGAACCTGAAGCGGGAATGATTTTTTTCCTGGTGGCTGTAGGCATAAAAACCGCTTTTGTTCCCCTTCATTTTTGGTTGATTCAGGGTTATCCTTCAGCTCACTGGAGAGGCACGGTTCTGCTTTCTGCCCTGAGTACAAAAGTGGGGGTTTATGCTGTAGCCCGGCTTCTTGAACCTTCACTTATGGTTGCCTATATGGGTGGGATAATGGCCATTTTTGGAATAATAATGGCTCTATTACAGAAAAAAATGCGTCCTTTACTGTCCTATCATATTATTAGTCAGGTGGGCTATATGGTAGCCGGGGTCGGGCTCGGTCTAAGCCTTAGTGTTGATGGAGGACTTCTGCATTTATTAAATCATATGCTGTACAAAGCACTGCTGTTAATGAGTGCCGGAGCGGTAATTTATACCTGTGGAACTGAAAAGTTAAGCAAGCTCGGAGGATTGCTTAAAAAAGCACCTCTGATTAGTGTTTCTGCTCTGGTGGGCTCTCTTGCTATCTCAGGGATACCTCCCTTTAATGGTTTTATCAGTAAGACAATGCTTAAATATGGTACAGAGGATGAGAGACTGCTTTCAATACTGCTGCTGGCAGCGGGAGTAGGAACTGTAATGTCTTTTAGCAAGTTTATGTTTTTTGGTTTTATTCGTCAGCGTTCTTCAGATGAAGAACAGTTAGAGTTCAAACCACTTCCCGGGAGTATGAAATTTTCTATGACCATTCTCTCAGGTATTGTAATTCTTCTCGGCATATTCCCCCAGGTATTAATGAGCTTAACTCCTTATGGTTCTTCAACTTTCGTTTACAGTTTTTCTTCTGCAGGCAGCTCACTGCTCACAGGCCTGGTGGGTCTGATAATTTTCTTTATAATAAGACCATTGATTGATCCATCGGCCAGATTGCTTATTCACCGTTATCTGGATTTTAGTACGGAAAAAGTTAATAATTTCCTGGACAGTATTTATTTTAGGGGTAGGGAAGCTGTTCTGGATAAAAGTGCTCCGGGGATCAGTACTTCTTTCTGGATTATTTTGTTTGTAGCTGGATTGTTTTTTGCTTTTTTACTGGCCAGTTTACTTTTCTAGTATTATAAAAGAGTTTTTATATACTATTAATAACAGGGTGAAAAAAATATGTATAAATTACTGATTTTATTACCCATTATAATTCCTATAATTGGTAGTATACTTTATTTAAAATGTAATCTTTTCTCCGGAAAATACAAACCACACCTTATGGTAGGTACGGTTTTTTTAACCTTTCTTTCCACTATGATTTTTTATCCAGTCATCAGCACAGGGAGTACTATTAATTTCAGAATTGGTTCTGTCCTGCTGCTCGGTATTTCATTTAAGATTGATATTTTTAGTTTTTTTATGGTGGCTGTTGTATCTCTGCTCTGGATTCTTATCTCGATTTATGCCGTAGAGTATATGGAAAATGACAGAAAGAAAAATAGATTTTTTGTGTTTTTTTTGCTTAATTTAAGTGGAGCAATGGGTTTTTTCCTGTCCGGTGATGTTATCACTATGTTTCTCTTTTTTGAGTTATTAACAATTTTTTCCTATATTCTTGTTGTACATCGGGAAGATGAACAGGCACTTAAAGCTGGCAATAGATACATTTTTTTAAGTCTTATTGGTGGACTGGGATTTTTGTTTAGTATTGTTGTAACCTATATAAATGGAATTTCTCTTTCTTTTGCTTCGGGGGGGATGGTCTCAGAGGCTTCTCCGTTGATTAGTGCTGCTTTTTTTGTCTATATGGTGGGGTTCAGCATTAAAGCTGGTATTTTTCCTTTTCATATCTGGCTTCCGGTAGCTCATCCGGTGGCCCCATCTCCGGCCAGTGCTCTGCTTTCAGGAATAATGATCAAAACTGGTGCATTCGGGATGCTGAGGATTATTTATAATATTTATGGAGTTAATTTTATTCAGAGTATGGGCTGGGATAGTGTGCTGCTGGCTATAGCGGGTATTACTATTTTTCTGGGTTCAGCTGCCGCCATTTTTGAAAAAGATCTTAAAAAACGGCTGGCCTATTCAAGTATAGGGCAAATGGGATATATCTTTTTGGGTATGTTTCTTTTTAATCAGTCCAGCTTAACGGGAGATATATTTCATATTGTTTCTCACGCAGTTATGAAGTCCTGCCTTTTTCTGGCTGCAGGGATTATAATTTATAAAACTGGTAAAAGGAATATAGAGGAATTGAAAGGTATAGGACATAGTATGCCGGTAACGATGATATGTTTTTCCCTGGCAGCACTGGCCATGATTGGTTTTCCTCCTTTTACGGGTTTTATAACAAAATGGGAACTTTCTATGGGAGCACTACAGGCCGGTCATCCCGAATATGTGGCTCTGTTTTTACTCAGCAGTTTGATGAATGGAATATATTATTTTCCGATTATAATCAATGCCTTTTTTGTTTCACCTGAAGACAAAGAGATAAAGGAATTTGAGACTGGAGAAAATGTTTCCTGGAAAATGCTGTTTCCGGTTTCAATTCTGGCTTTAGGTACTTTTATTTTTGATATTATTCCAGCTAATATTCCGCTTAACATGTCCGAAAAAATTGCCCGGCTGCTTTTAAACATTTAATAAAACGAGAGGAGGTGTCCTAAAAATGAACGAAACCGCTGTTCTGGAAAGTTTTTTACTGCCCATGATAATTTTAATACCAATGGTAGGGGCTTTTGTATTATATGCTGCCGGTGTTTATTCCCGCAATTTAAGGAATATATTGTCTGTTGTTTTTTCTGCTCTACCTCTTTTAATACTGATCCGTTTTTATTTTATTATTCAAGATACTTCTGTTATCTATAGAATCGAGGGGCTGCTGGACTACGGTTTGACTTTTTCTCTGGATATGTTGAGCTTTATTTTCGCTTTGATGGTAGCTATAGTATGGTTTTTAACTTCACTGTATCTAATTGATTATTTCACTAATGAAAAGCATCAGGAACGTTTTTATTTTTTCCTGTTTTTAACTCTAAGTGGTTCTTTAGGAACTGTTTTGACTGCAGATTTATTCACCCTGTTTGTATTTTTTGAATTGATGTCTATGGCTTCTTATGTGTTGATAGTGCATAAAGAAGATTTAATTTCCATTAAAGCGGCCAATAAATATTTGCTGATGGCCGTATTTGGAGCACTGGCTCTACTAATGGGGATTATATTTGTCTATCATTATACGGGTACTGTGGCTTTAGTTCCTATGGTGGATTATCTTCCTGAAACCGGGATAAAGTATTTAATTGCCGCTCTTTTTATTGTTGGTTTTGGTATAAAAGCCGGAATGTTTCCGGTGCATATCTGGCTTCCTGATGCTCATCCGGTGGCCCCCACTCCGGCCAGTGCTCTTCTGTCCGGGGTTATGATTAAGCTGGGAGTTTATGGTTTAATCAGAGTTTTTAATATTATGTTTATACCAGAAGGTTTAACCTCAGTGGGGAGCTCTTTTGCCAGCAATATGGGTTATGTAATTATTTTGCTGGGTTTTGTAACCATGTTTTTGGGAGCTTTTCTGGCTCTATTTCAGGTAAATATGAAAAAAATCCTGGCCTACAGCAGTATTAGCCAGGTTGGCTATATTATTACGGCGGTTGGAATTGCGGGTTATATGGGATTGGAGGACACCTCGGGTCTGGGTTCGGCTCTATACCATGTAATTAACCATGCTTTGTTTAAAAGTCTGCTTTTTTTGGTGGTCGGTATAATATATTATCGAATCCATGAACTTAATATTAATAAAATAAGTGGATTAGCCCGTAAGATGCCTTTTGTTACAGCTGTTTTTTTGATTGGTATGGCAGGGATAATAGGTTTCCCCGGTTTTAATGGTTATGTTAGTAAAGTGCTTTTACATGAGGCAGTGGTCGAATCATATCAATATCAGGGTAGTAAGCTTCTTTATTATGGAGAAAAGCTCTTTAAATTAACCGGTATTCTGACAGCCGCTTATTTTATGAAGATTTTGATTCCGGTTTATCTGGGGAAAATGTCAGATAATGTAAAAAATATCAAAAATAAAGGCAGTAATATGATGAAATTAAGTATTGGAGTACTGGGTCTGTTTATTATGTTTATTGGCTTATTTCCAGGCCAGGTATTTCAGTATATACTGCAGCCTGCACTGCAAGAGAGGGTTACAGCTGAGTTTGTAGCCCATCTGGATCATATTTTTGAAATGGTTCATATACAGAGTGCTGTATTTACTATTTTTTATGGATTTATAGTTTACATGTTTTTAAGAGTGACCCGGTTATTTGCCGTTCATTTAAATAGAAACTTGAGTCTGGAATATTTAATTTATCGCCCCTTAATCAGTATTTTCTTTTATTTTAGTGATATTTTTATCTCTATTTTTGATAAAAAATTAACTCACAGCTATGACAGTACTTTCCATATTGGTTCATATTTTAGTAAACTATTTCTTTTAGTTTTTGACTATGAAAATGGCCTCCAGCAGCAGCATGAAAGCCAGGACAGTAAAATAGATCAAATTTCCAGTGGACTCCGTGATACGGCTATTTCCTCTGTTGAAAAATTACAGGAAGGTTATAACCATCATTTTTCTGATATTCACTGGGATATAAAAAACCTGGATTTTGATCTGTATATACTGGTACTGGTTCTGCTTATGGTTCTGGTTTTTATGTGTCCCGGCCTGTATTATTTTATCTAAAATGCTTCAAGAAAACCCATCTGAATCTTATTTTTGATTTAGGTGGAAAGGTTCACAGATGTTCTTATCAGCTGACAGCAATATATACTTAAAACTTACCAATGGCTATGGAGGAGAACCTATTTTTAATGGAGGCCATAACTGACATCCTCCCCGCCGATTACATCAGCGAGGCTTTCTCGGCTGAAATTCGGTAATATCCCGACCGGTCAGATAATTTCATTGACAAAATGAACAAAATAATGTAAAATTAAGATGCAGCGGGATAGGATACTGGCTTTGTTTATTTCTGTTGTTATTTACGCACCTTGAAATTTAAAGGAGGGAGGTATATCAATGATTCCTCAAAAGACAAAAGATATTGAAAAGTGTCAGCATCTTAAGGAATCGGCCAATAGTGATGTGAAGTTTTGTGAACATTATGCCTATAATGATGAAACTCCCTGTCCGGATTAAGTTAAAAAAGTTTGTCTGGAAAAATATCATAAAAGTTCCTGCTGTTAATTCACAAATAATTAAATATTTGAGTAATTTGATTTTAGCTTTAATATTTATATTAATGTCAAATATATTAATTTCAAAAAAATTCTTCGGGAGAAGGTGGGTGAATTTATAGCAAGATGTGAAAGATAAAGCTTTCACTTTTTTTGAAATAAAAATTTTGAAAATTTAAACAAGGTATATTTAACTCATATAATCTATCTGAGCTATTCCTGGTTTATTTTGTCAGAGCTGTTATTACTATCCTTTTGATCCAGGCACTCCAGGATTTGTTCAAAACCGATACCGTATTTTTGTGCTATATCCCGGGCATAACTTTTTCCTTCTGGTGGTTTGGGGACAATTTTAAATGTACGCCGGGCGGTAAAGCTTTGTTTTCCTGTGTTTTCCCGGTCCACTTCAGCTACCAGACTTTTTACTCTGCTGTCTCCCTTTACTTCCTGGTTAATGGACGGTATGTTTTCCGCAAGCTCATGCAGGTGAGTGGTGAAGATAACCCGGCAGCCCAGAATTCGAAGTCCTTTTACAATATTTTTTAATAAATAAAGACTCTCTCCGGGGCTGGTACTGGAAAGAGATTCATTCAGCAGTATCAGACTGTTTCGGGATGCCTCCTGAAATAGTCTGGACAGCCGGCGAGCCTCTTTGCCCAGACGGCCGTCCCTGGTGTCCGGAACTTCCTGTTCTGTAAAATGAGTGTACACCCGGTCGGCTGGGCTCATTTCAGCTTTACTGCCCGGGATGTAGATACCGGCCTGAAAAAGAACCTGAGCAATCCCGGCTGCTCTTGTAAATGTTGTTTTTCCACCCTGGTTGGGTCCGGTCAGGATATAGATACGGGCCTGATCATTAAATTCTAAATCATTGGGTACTATCCTGGAGGACAAATCGATGGTGAGCTCCGATTTGTCTTTTCCCTTTCTTTCCATTCTTTTTTCTTCTTCTTCAATTAGCCCTAAAGCCAGGGTAAGGTCAGTAAGATCATTAATATTTGCAACCCTTGCTTCCCGGGTTCTGGTTTGGGGTTTACACATTTTCAACCCGTATTTTTGCAGTTTTTTAATGGTCCTTCCGGCTCCGATGTAAAAATACAGCTCTTTTTTCATTTTTAGAAGAAATTTTTCTCTGTAATTTACATAACGGGAAATGGCTTTACCTATAGGGGTCAGTACTTCTGTGAAGATTTCATTTAATTCTCTAAAAAGCCCCTGCCTAACTGCTTTATATTCTTTATCTTTACTAATAATATTTTGCAGAGGTGATACTCCATAGAATTCATCATCTTTATCATCCAGGTTAAAGAGCCGGGAAAAAAATGATTTTTTTTGAAAAGGTTGTGGTTCTACGGACAGAAAAACCGCTTCTTCAGGCTCCAGACGGGCATTAAGATTAATTCCTATGGTAACACAGGTCAGTTTATCAAATTCTTCTTTTAGCTCCGGTAGTTCCTGCTGTAAATTTTTAAAATCAGCACTGCTGATCAGAGTATTTATAAAATCTCTGAGTTTTTTCAATCCTTCAGAACTGATATTTGTTGTTTGTTCCAGAAGAGAAGCCAGTTTGTTCATACACTGAACATAAATATCGAGCATTTTCAGTCTCCAGGCTGTATGAACCAGTTTGTCATTTCCCATTTTGCTTTCCGGTTTTTCATATTTTTTAATTTGTTCTATAAGTTCAAAAATTTCATTAAACCCTTCAATTAGCCGGGCTGGATTATTTAAGAAATCTTCCAGTATGTCAAGGCGATATTTAATAACCCGGGGGTTATCACACAGGCTGTTTAGCATTTTACGGACTTCATAGTAGTGCCGGTCATCATAGGAGAGTTCCTCAGCTATTTGTTTTATGCCCAGATCAGATATAGTTTTATTAGACAGCAGATCCCGGTCTCTGTATTGTTCCGGATCAATTTCTTCCGGCCACAGTAAACTAAAATTTTTGCTGAAATCAACAATCTGCTCCTGTTCCATTTTATCCCTCCTGAACAGCTGGCTTCTTAATTATGGTTAATAGGTTAAATATCTCCGGAGTTAAGCTGTAGAGTGCCAAAAAGTGGTTTAAAAAATTGTGAGTAAAACAAATATTATATAAAAAAATCAAAGTAAAGTTGATTAAAACACCGGGGTTGGGAATATTTTTTAAAAAATAGCAAAATAGGTTTTTAGTTATTTTTATTATTTCAGCTTTATACATATAAAATTTCTCGAAAAACAGCCAGACTCCTCCCCGACCTATTTACATTATTAAGAAGATATATTACAATTGATTAAGGGAGGAATTACTTTGAGTTTTTTAATTATTACCGGACTGTCCGGAGCGGGAAAATCCACAGCTCTTAATTTTTTAGAGGATAAGGGATATTTCTGTGTCGATAATCTGCCTCCGGTCCTGCTGGATAAGTTTGCTGAACTCTGTGCCCGCTCTGATATGCAAAGGATTGCTGTGGTGATTGATATTCGGGGGGGCAAATTTTTTGATGATTTTTTTCAGCAGCTGACCATTCTTAAAAAAAATGGCATAAGTTATGAGATTATTTTTCTGGAGGCCTCTGATAGGACGATTATATCCCGTTATAAAGAAACCCGGCGCCGTCATCCGCTGGCGGAAGAGGGGCGGATTCTGGAAGCTATTCAAAAGGAAAGAGAGCTTCTGGAAGAATTAAAGGGACAGGCCGGAAGAATAATTGATACTTCCCATATTGATGTGAAGGGGCTTAAGCAGGAGCTTCAGGATTTATATGATTTTCAGAGGGATGAAAAAAAGAACCTTTCTATTGACATTACTTCTTTTGGTTTTAAGTATGGTATTCCCCTGGATGCGGATATAGTTTTTGATGTTAGATTTTTGCCCAACCCCTATTATGTTGACTTTTTAAAGGGAAAAACAGGGCGGGAGCAGGATGTTATTGATTATATAGAGAAGTGGCCGATTACAGAGGAATTTTTCCAGAGACTGTTTAGCTTTATTGAATTTTTGCTTCCCGAATATCACAAAGAGGGAAAAAGTCATCTGGGAATTGCCATTGGCTGTACGGGAGGTCAGCACCGTTCGGTTTTTACCGTGGATAAGCTTAAGGATTTTCTTGAAAAAAAGGAATTTCTGGTCCGCAGTGAACACAGAGATATAGATAAATAAATTTACAGCCTAAATTACTTCAGGGTATGAGAGAGGATTCAGTGTTATGGATAAGTTAAAATGGCTTTATCCTGGTCTGCAGGTAAAAAGATGGATTTTGCTGGTTATTGTAGGACTTTTTCTGGTTAGTTCCGGTCTGGCGGTGGTGACCGGAATTCATGTGGGCCTGCTTTTTGAAGAAGTTCTGGCCCGGGTTACGTACTATTTATCGGGTGGTTTCTCCTATGCAGCACGTATAATTTCAGGTATATTTATTATTTTATGGGGACTGCTTTTGTCTTTCTGGGCCCTGAGCAGGATCGAGAAAAATTTAAGCCGGAAGGTGCTTTCTGATGAAAAGCTGGTTGATGTGCTGTATAAAGAAAGCCACCTTAAGAAAGGACCCTGTATTGTATCT
>Ga0207421_10003821_pt1 | contig 17711 bp, 11 predicted proteins | sample SodLakKL_010_SED_4_FD_187542 | JGI IMG/M metagenome (GOLD analysis project Ga0207421, IMG submission 187542) | Alkaline sediment microbial communities from Lake Tanatar, Kulunda Steppe, Russia - 8KL_010_SED (SPAdes) (version 2) | ecosystem: Environmental > Aquatic > Non-marine Saline and... | reverse complement strand
TTTGGGTCAAACCACGATAGTTTACTGGGTCTAAACTAGCAATCATTGACCATAAATAAAAAAACATCAGAAAACCAGCAACAATTGATATTCTATGAACAGTTCTATTATTAATTAAATTATTCAATTCATACAAAAAAGCAAATGGGAGAATCATTATAAATAGCCCAAGTCCATAAAACCCGTGCCATGGAGAATTTATTGGATAAATAGCTCCAAAAATAAAAGTCACACCAAAAGCAAATACCAAAATAGATGATATTGAAAATCTATTTTTAAAATTTATTAATAACCCTAATGCTAATAAAAACAAGGAAATACTTGTTAGTATTATTCCAATCTGGAATAATATCACTGCGCTTTTGCTCGAATTAATTCCTAATTCACTAGCATGCTGTCCTAAATGACTATATTCATTAGCAAAGAATCCTGCAATTATAATACTGCCAAAATAAATAATCGGTAAGAAAATTGCCTGTTTAATTAATAATTGTTTCATAATTTTTTTGGATTGTTAATTAATAAGATTTTGTTTTTATAAACCTACACGTACTTATAACCACAATTGCACTTTTTATCCATATTTTTCCATAAACCACAATTGTGTTTATATCTATTATCTAAAACCCGTTTTTACTCGTAGCTAACGTATTTAATAATATAATGTTAACCTATTTTTTAAATTTCAAATAAAATTTAGAGCATAAATATGAGAAAAATTTTTGAAAAAACAAGATAAATCAGTAAAAACTAAAAACAAACAGGAGGTATAGAAAAAGGAAAGTTCTTGTTGAAATGGTAGTATAAATATTATATAGTTTTTGACATTGAATATAATTATATTAATAGATGTAGTCAATTTTAATGTAGTCATTTTTAAAGTATTATATAATAAGAAAGATTTGACTACATTTTTGACTTTGAAGTACTGTCAAGGAGAGCTGTCCTATACCCTCCAACGTCCATATCCAATACTACATAACATTAAAATCTTCGCTTATTTAATTATATAGCTAAATCTGCTCCTTCGGGTAAAATATTTTTTTAAAAAAATTTTGAAGCTTTGAAATACATCCCTGCCTTTTTATAGATAAAAGAAGTACCCCCATCTTTTTAGATTATTTTTTTTAAAATTTTACGTGAGAGCGATCCATATCCTATTATCACCCCCCCTTAATCTTGCATGGGGTTTTACACCCTACCGTGCACTTACAAATCAATTTATTTATTAACTCTCACAGCTGCTGACGCAGCCTAAAAACAAAATGTATTATGGAAACTTTTTTATTTATGAGCCTGAAGCAACGTGCCATATTGAATGTACTCATCCAGTCTGCATGAAGGAACAAGCTTGCCATCATATACACACAAGTCCGGGCATCCTTCGCACATGTCACAGCTTCCGTCTGGCAATATTTCCGGGGGTTGCAGTATTGCTATATTCAATATATTCACGCGGTAAAAAACCCTCGCCGGATTTGTTAAAACGTAACCCAAAAACTTCCGAAAGGTTCTTCTAACTGCTTTGTCAATCAATGCCATGAAAAAGATCTTTTTTCCAATTTTTCTTTTTTTCAAATGGAGGAAATATTTGCCATAAACAAAATGATAAAATGTTTGAATTATTTCCATGGTTTTTTTACCGTATGAACCGAATAGCTTTAACCTTGAATTTAATATTATATTACCGATCAACCATTTAAAAGAAGTGTGATCAGCGGTACCTCCCAAATATGAATTTGCTCCGTATTAAGGATAATGTTCTTTGATTTTGCTGTAAATATCCTTAGAGGTAATAGTGATTTTGTCTTTTTCTTCGGCACTTATTGTGTATCCCAGGCTACCGGGTTTAAGGTCGATTTTTTCCCTGTCAGCATAGTATTCAATGCCTTCCCCAACAGGCAATCCTCTATGTGCAACTAACGTAATACTATGAATAAGTTTTGAATTGTTTATTGACCATTGAACGAAGCCTGGAATTTCGTTAAAATTATCATTACTAACCGTGATTTTAAAAGCCGCTGCTAATCCCCCCACTTTTGATACCATTTTTGCATATTTCAATCTTACTTCATTCAGTTTTGACTGGTTAACGGTATATTTATCATTGAATTCCGGGCGTTCCTGGCTTGAGTTGATATTGAAACTAAGACCGGTAAGGCCTGCTGATTTCATTTTTTCCAGCATATCTTCGGTCAAACCACAACCGTTTGCAAAGTTATTTCTTGCTATTTTTAAGCTGTGCGTCTTAAGACTGTGAATATATAGCACTGTAAAATATATAAACAAATTTAATTCGAGTGTTGAGTTAAATATTATGTTAAAGTTAATAAATTGTTATGAAATCAAACAGGTAGTTTGTTTTTTATAATTTACTATAAAATCCTTTATCAGATAAAAAAGCCACGCACAGAACTTATCTATGAGTGGCTTTATTTCCAGTGGGCCCAGCTGGGCTCGAACCAGCGACCAACTGATTATGAGTCAGCTACTCTAACCAACTGAGCTATGGGCCCGAAATTTTTATTTTTGAAGTGCAAATATACAAAATTATATGCAAATTTGTATTCATTATGGAAAATTTAAAGGGAAAAAATTCAATCAAAAACATCATCTTCGATTTGGGTGGTGTAATAATGGATATAGACTTTAATAGAACTATAGAAGCATTTAAAGATTTGGGTGCTGAAAATTTTGAACAACTTTTTAGTTGGGAAAAGCAGGTTAATTTGTTTAACAAAATGGATAGGGGAGAGGTTAGCCCTGGTGAATTTCGCAATGAGATCAGATCAATAACCGGTTTAAACATTAGTGATCAACAGATAGATGATGCATGGATGAAGATCCTTTCAAAGGTGCCGTATTCAAGGATCCAATTACTCAGAGAAGTTAAAGGCAACTACAACAGCTATCTGCTTAGCAATACGAATATGATTCATATGGAAAATTTTAGGCAAGATTTGCAAGTGGATTTTGGTGTTTCGGGCATAGAGGTATTGTTTGACCGGTCTTATCTGAGTTATGAGGTAGGTATGCGAAAACCTGAGAAGAGGATTTTTGAACATGTAATTGAGAACAACAATCTTGATGTTTCTGAGATCTTATTCATTGATGATACACCACAGCATATTGAAAGCGCTTCCTCTTTGGGTATCAACACTTATCTTTTCAAGCCCGGTGAGGAAAGACTGGAGGATTTGTTTGAAAACGGGGTTTTAACAGGGATGGAACTGAAAGGCATGGAACGCAGATGACGCAGATTAAGCAGATTTTCGCAGATAGGTTATCTGTGATTATCTTCCTAATCTGCGTTCTGTTCTATTTCGTTTAAAACATCCAGAATATCATCCAGGTTGGTTAATGACATTAGCTTTATTCTTATGGGTTTAAAGTTTGGTATATTTTTAAAATATCCGCTATAATGTTTTCGTATTTCAAATATTGCTGTTTTTTCCCCTTTCCATTTGACTGATTCCAATAAGTGTTCGCGGCATACTTCAACTCTTTCTTTTATTGAGGCGATGGGTTTTGTTTCGCCGGTTTTTAAATAGTGTTTTATTTGCTCAAAGATCCATGGATTACCTATTGCTGCCCTTCCAATCATTATACCGTCAACATGATGTTCGTCGATCATTTTTTTTGCTGATTGGCCATCTATGATATCTCCATTTCCTATAACCGGAATATTTATTTTCGGATTATTTTTCACCTTCCCTATAAGTGTCCAGTCGGCTTTTCCGCTATAAAGTTGAGCTCTTGTGCGTCCATGTATTGTTATGGCGCTGATGCCTGCTTCTTGTAAAGCTTCTGCGATATGTATTACATTTTTGTTGCTTTCATCCCAACCAATCCTGGTTTTTGCAGTTACAGGGATTTTGACTGCTTCAACTATTTTCCTGGTCATTTCAGTCATTTTTGGGATGTCGTTAAGTAAACCGGCTCCTGCGCCCTTGGCTGCCACCTTTTTTACGGGGCATCCGAAGTTGATATCTATAAAATCCGGGGAAGCACCTTCTGCTATTTTTGCAGATTCTACCATTGCATCTACCTGGCTTCCAAATAACTGTATGCCCACAGGCCTTTCCTCTTCTATAATATCCAGCTTTGCACGACTTTTATCAGCATCGCGTATAAGACCCTCGCTGCTGATAAACTCTGTACATAACACGTCTGCACCAAACTTCTTGCAAATTTTTCTGAATGGCGGATCAGTTATATCTTCCATGGGTGCCAGGAAGAGTGCGTTTTTGGGTAAATTTATGTTGCCGATCTTGAACAAGTTTTATTTTTTTAATTTTGGTATTGAATAGTTTTTTTAATTTAGTAATCTTAAGTTTTTATTCTTCCCGGGAACTTTGCAAAAACTTTGCAAAGTTCGCATGGTAAAAATATCTGAAGGTATAATATTTTAATTATTAGTAAAAGTAAAATGCAAAAATAAAAGAAAATATGGATAAAAGAGACGGTGGTGTTTTGGGAGAATTACACCCTTTTATGAAATTATTACTGCTTGGTTTTATTGTGTTTTTCTCACTTATGGTGGTTATGTTTTTGGGATCCTTGTTATTGATTCCTTTTTTGGGGGATGACTGGTTAAGTTCTATTTTGCGTGGCTTTGATTATGGACATGCTGAAAACCTCAACATATTAAGATATATGCAAATATTGAGCCATATTGGATTATTTATTGTTCCCTCACTGGTATTTGCTATACTTGTTGGGGGTCGTGTGGAAAAATATTTCAATATTAATTACCGGGTTGAGAGTAATTTTTTTATACTTGGTGTTTTGGTTATTATAGCAGCCGTACCTTTAATAAATTTCTTGATAGAGCTGAATATGCGAATGACATTACCTGAGTCGTTGCAGCATTTAGAGGAATGGATGGACCAGGCCGAGGATAGTGCTGCTGAGCTTACTGAATTGTTTTTAAATGTTGAAACATTGCCGGCGTTGTTTTTTAATATTTTCATGATCGCTGTTATTCCTGCTCTTGGTGAAGAGTTTATGTTTAGAGGCATAGTTTTGAGAATTTTTGGGCAATGGTCAAAAAATATTCATATAGCTGTATGGGTGTCTGCTATATTATTTAGCGCTATGCATTTGCAGTTTTATGGTTTTCTGCCACGTTTGTTTTTGGGGGCTATACTTGGTTATTTATTTGTATGGGGTGGTAGTATTTGGTTACCGGTGTTAGCACATTTTGTAAACAATGCTATGGCCGTTACGGCTCATTATCTTGCACATAATGATTATGTAAGTGTTGATTATGAACAGATGGGTGAAGAAACCATAAGTCTTGCATATATAATATTAAGTATTATAATAGTTGCAGTTATTTTGTTTATATTTTACATGCGTAATCGCCAAAAGGCTGCTCCGGATTAATCAATATCTTTTATCAGCTTGTTTTTAGGGCTTTTTTCCATATTTGCCCAAAAATGTGCCAGACTTTCTTGAATCTTTTTCAAGTCTTTTGATGATGATTTGTCTACCAGGTAATTGTTTCCCTGGAACTCTATTTTTTTAAGCGCATTCACTATAGTTATTTGATTAATATCAATTGCGGGTTGATATAACAGTTCTTTAGGATTACTGCCGATAGTTGCTGTGACCAATCCGGCTTCTGTTAGTTTGTTGAGTATGTTGCGTACCACTTTATTTGGTATTTTTAGTTGATGTGATATGTCCCAGGGAGTTACAGGTGGAACTTTATTATAGAAGTTTTTGACCAGCAATCTTAAAACATATAATGTGAGGATCTTTTTACTGTATGGGCTTAAATTTGTGGTTTCTGCTTCAGCCTCGTAGTCTTCAACGTTTTGGTTTGCATATGATATTTCGGCTCCAAATAATATTATCAGCCAACTAATCTGCATCCATATCAGCATTAGTGGTAAAGCTGCAAAACTACCATAAATAGCATTGTAGCGTGATACTCCTACCTGGAAATTAATATATCCCCATTGGGCAAGCTGAAATAGTGTGCCGGCTATTATTCCTGCAATTAAAGCTGACGAGAATTTAACATTGGTGTTTGGCATTATCATATAAACAAATGTAAGCATTAACCATACCAATATGTAGGGTATTAAGCGCACCAGGAAAAGAAGTACGGGGCTTAAAAAACCGAAAAAGGCAAAATTTTCTGTTATGTGTTCAATCTGTGTAGTAATAAAAACTGTAGAACTACCTGAAAGGACTAGGAATATAGGAGCGATGAACATCATAGCGAAGTAGTCGCTGAATTTTCTTGACCATGAGCGAGGCGTACTTATTTGCCATATGTCATTAAAAGCTCTTTCTATATTGTATAATACTTTCATTACAGTGAAAATCAATATAATAAGTCCAATGCCTGCAATAATGCCGCTGCTTGCTGTTTCCAGCAAAGAATGTGAAAAGTTTATTATCCATTCAGCTACATCTTCTCTTCCTACTAATGCTTCCTGTATTTGTCTTTCCATATAGGCTTCAAGACCAAACCCTCTTGCAATACCAAATGCCATAGCAGCTACCGGAATTATTGATAATAAAGAAAAATAAGTCAATGCTGAGGCCTGCAGCCGTACTTTATCTTCGTTGAAGCCCCTTATAGCTACTAAAAGAATACGTAACTGCTTTATTAAAAAAGATTTTTTGGGGGATAGCTCTCTGCGTGGAATATACCAAATATCCTTTTCAACAAAACGTTTGACTTTCTTGCGGAAATTGGTGAAGTTTTTTGATTTTTTTGCCATAGTTTATTGTTAAGGATTAACAAATAAATATAAATGTAGTGAAAACTTAGTTACATAGTGCAAAATACAAAAAATAAAATATATAACGGCAACTTATTTGTAAGTTTATTATACGATTTTATCGTAAACAAGAAAATAGTTTTTAATTTTTTTAAGCTTTTCAATTTTACAGTGATTTCAATAAAAAAAGAGACTGCCTTTTATTCAGACAGTCTCTTTTAAAAAAATGATCAAGTGGTTATTGACCAAATTATTCTATTTTAAAATCGTCTTCTGTAAGTCCACTGTTTATTTTTATCTCCACAGTTTCCATTTCCAAGACTTGTTGTTGAACTTGTTGTTCTATTTTGTGTGGAAATTTCAACTCTGCTTCTTTTTCGGTTGTTCTTCCAAACAGTCTTCCAAAAAATGACTCATCTTCTTTTTCAAACTTTATTGTTGTGGGTTTATAATCACTATATTTAGCAGTACTTTCCGGGGCTTCTACTTTTATTTTATACCCACTTTCCACATCATAATACTCAATGCTTTTTTCATCCTGTGGTGATATTACTTCAACTTTGTATGCTTCTTTACCATTAATTTGTTCAATACCTTCAAGATTTTTTTCGAAGCCATAATCTTCATAGTTCATTTCCCTGTTCATGATTGCTTGAAGCTTCATCTGCTCAAATTGCTCTCCTTCGGTATATTCTTCTGTTCCCATCATAGATTGCACTACAGCCTTTTTACCGTCAAATAATTGGGTTGAGACTACATTTTCACCCAATGCAGTTTCAACTTTAAGCAGGTCAGGGGCCTTTTGGTATTGAGTAATGGTAATTTCCTGTCCTTGCATAGATGTTTTCATAACTTGCGTCATATCTTCCATTCTATCGAAATTTTCTTTTCCGCCGATTGCTTCGTAATAATCATTGATTACGGTTTCTATAGTAACGCCATCGGGTACTTCAGTGACTTCCGCAGGAACATCCGGGCGACCAAATTCATCGTAGAATTCTACTTCACCTGTCGGGCTGAATTTTTCTAGTGTTTCGGGCACTTCTTCTTTGTTACCTGCAACTACGATGTAGGAGTTTTCAGGTTTAAGATATTTTTGTGCCATTTGTTGTACTTCTTCTGTAGTGACCGCATTGAGTCTTTCCAGGTAGGTAGCATAATAGTCTTCCGGCAGGTCATAGCGTTCAATATTCATAGCATACCTGGCAATCGTTCTTGGTCTTTCAAGGGAGCGTGCAAATTGTCCGGTCATAAAATTTTGTATCAGTTCTAACTCATCTTTTTCCACGGGTTCATTGATAAGACGCTCCATTTCGTATAAAATTTCTGCAACTGTGCTATCAGTGACCTCGTTACGTACTTCTGCTCCTGCATGAAAACGACTTACTACAGGGTCGGTACTTAAACCGGAGCGCGCTCCATAAGTGTATCCTTTGTCTTCACGAAGGTTTTGCATCAGGCGGCCTGAGAATACTCCACCACCCAAAACACTGTTCATAACACTGGTTTTAATTGCATCTTCATGTCCGGGGGTTAATACTACCGGATAAGTTACATGTACTGACGACTGAGATGCGCCGCTTCTTTCTCCAAAACCAACTCTGTTATTTTCAGGAGGCTGTGGAGTTGGGTAATCATGACTTGGCACCTCGCCTTCTTCCCACCCGGCAAAATACTCTTCCATTACATCTTTTGCTCCTTCCTTATCAATATCACCTACAATTACCAGGTAAGAAATATTGGGTTTGAAATAAGTGTCGTAATATTCTTTTAGATGGTCAGCTGTAATATTATCAAGGGTCTCTTGTGTTGTTATTTCGCCATAGGGGTGTTCATCACCATAAACTACTGCTCTTGAAATGTTATTCCTGATAGCACTTCCACTTGATTCGGTTTGCCGCAATTCTGTTCTTTTTTGGTTTAAACGCCTTTCAAGTTCCTCTTCCGGGAAAGTGGGGTTCATTAATACGTCGGCCATTACTTTCAATAGGTCATCTTTATGGCGCGTGAGCGAAGATGCAAATATTCCGGTTGAATGTGTTGATAGGCTTGCTCCTATAAAATCAATGGCTTCATCTATTTCTTGTTTGTCGCGGTTTTCGGTTCCTTCGCGCATCAATCTGCCTGCAAATTCGCTATATCCTTTTGCATCACCTTCTAAAACAGGGTCTCTGTCAACAGTTAATTGAAAAGAAATAACGGGTACCTGGCGGTCTTCAACCACAATAACTGTTATGCCATTATCCATAATAAAAGTTTCAAATTCGTCCAACTCAATTGTTGGTGCCGGGCCCGGCTCGGGGCGCTGGCTTCTGTCTAACTGCGCAGTTAAGGCAGTTACAAAGAAAATACTTAATATCAAAAATGAGATTATCTTTTTCATCTGTATATTATTTTTTGTTTTTGGTTACCATTAGTTTAATTAAACTGAATAGATTTTAATTGGTTTAATAATTGTTTAATTAAGAGTTTTTATTTTTTAGCTTTCCTGCTTGGGAAGCCAGTAAATAACCACCCTGTTATCTTCATTAAAGTACTCCCGGGCAACTCTTAATATATCTTCGCGGGTAACCTCCATGTATCTTTCCAGTTCTGTGTTAATGAGATTAGTGTCTTCATATAGCAAATGATAATTAGCCAGGTTAACGGCTCTTTCTGATATTGTTGTGTTACTGTTTATCATTTGGCTTTCAACCTGGTTTTTGAGTCTTTGAAGTTCTTTTTCAGAAATCAATTCGTTTCTTACTTTTTCAAACTCTTCATTAATAATATCTTCCACTTCTTTTGGATTTGCGTCCATGTTTGCAATAGCTAATACAAGGTTAACTCCCGGGTGTTCCATGTTGAGTGGCATTGATTGTACCTGTAGCGCTTTTTCTTCTTCATCAACCAGGCGGCGATGCAGGCGGCTGCTTTGTCCACGGGTTAGCAGGTTGCCAAGCAATTCCACAGCATAATAGTCGCTTTCCCCTAGTGCAGGTATCATATATGCTTGCACAATAGCAGGAATTTGCACATTGTCATATACCGTGTCACGCAATTCCTCTGTGCGATCCGGTTCATTCCTCGGTGGTCTGTAAATTTCTTCTTCTCCTTTTGGTATGTCGGCAAAATATTTTTTAACCAACTGCTTGGTGTCTTCAATATCAATATCACCGGTAATAACAAGTGCAGCATTGTTGGGCACATAAAACATGTCATGGAAAGCCCTTATGTCTTCATGAGTTGCATTACGTATGTGTTCTTCTTTACCAAGCACGTCTGTTTGGTAAGCATGCTTTGTGAAAGCCCTGTCTATAGTTTCTGTCATTAGCCTTCCATAGGGAGGCTCATCACGGGTTTCACCCATTTCTTCTGTTACAACATCTTTTTGCGTGGCAATTCCTACTGAGTCAATTACAGGGTGCAACATACGCTCGGACTCCATCCATAATCCCAACTCAAGCTGGTTAGATGGTAACATAATGAAGTAGTTTGTTAAATCAAAGCTAGTGAAGGCATTTAAAGACCCTCCCGCTTCTTCTACAATTTCAGAAAACTCACCACGTCCGATATGTTCAGTGCCTTCAAACATCAAGTGCTCGAAAAAATGAGCAAAACCTGTACGATCCGGATGTTCATTCTTTGCTCCAACATGATACATGATGTTAACCACTATATTGGGTGTGGTATTGTCAGGCTGCAATATCACGTGCAAACCATTGTCGAGTGTAAATTCGGTAAACTCAATTTTCCTGCTGTCTTCACCAAACATAATGCCTGGTGTGGCAAGCAGTAATATGAGTACAAATAAAATTTTTTTCTTAAAATTTTGCATAGATTTTTGTTTAATGATTATTAAATGGGTTGTTAAATCGTGGCAAATATATAATTTTTCTCTTTGTTTGGATTATATTGAGTTAAAATATATTATGATTAATAAAAGTCGAGATCCAGATTATCTTTTAAGGAAATAAGATTTGGATTTTTTTTTGAAAGTAATTTAAATTTTTCTTCCGGCAAATAAGCTTTTTGTTTAACTGTTTCTTGTGGAGCAATTTTTGCCGTTAGTGATATAGATTTGTTATTAAGCTTTCTTTTGAGAAAATTTAAAATTTTTGGTTTTTTTTCATTTATTTCACGTTCCTGCACCATGTTATCAACTGATACTTCAATGACTTTACCATCAATTAGTTGCGGTTCGTGTTTTGTGAAAGCCAGGAAAAGACTATGGCTTTCTTCTTTGAAAGCTTCTGCCATTTGCTTCCAGCATTTTAAAAATTCATCTTTTTCTATTTCTCTATCTTGATTTTTTATGTTTTCTAATTCGTCTGAATTTATATCATCAATTGTTTCAGATTTATCTTTTTTCTTGTTATCATTTATTTTTAGAGGTTTTTTCAGTTTAAGATTTGCCGTGTTGGCATTTGTTTGCTTTTTTTCTTCTTCTTCTTCTTTTGTTTTGTTTATTAATGTTTCTTTTGAGCTTTGACTTGTATTGGAATTGTAAGATTCCTTGTTTTCCGAAACATTTTGATTGGTGATAGAATTTGATTGAGTAGTTTCTGCTTTAGGCTCAATCAGGGTGTTGTTTTCAGTTTCCTGTTGTGGTATGTGTTTTTTTTTTTGATATGACCCTATTCTAACTAGTGTCAATTCAAGGTGCAATTTTTTGCTTGAAGCCTGTTGGTATGTGGTATCACATTGTGATAGAAGTTCAAGTGAGTTAATTAGAAAGTCTTCCTCACATTTTGAAGATTGTTCTATGTATCTTTGTTTAATAGACTCGCTGGTTTCTAATAGTTTAATGGATTGGGAATTTTTGCTTACTAAAAGGTTACGCAGGTGTTGCCCGAATCCTGTGATAAAATGAGTTCCTTCAAAGCCTTTATCTATAATTTCGTTTATAAGTAATAATATCTCCGATGGGTTTTCTTCCAGGATCAGGTCGGTAATTTTGAAAAAGTAATCATAATCAAGAACGTTTAAATTTTCTATAACAGCTTGGTATGTTACATTATTACCTGTAAAACTGACTATCTGATCAAATATTGATAAAGCATCACGCAGGGCGCCATCGGCTTTTTGCGCTATAAGGTGCAGGGCTTCACTTTCGGCGGTAATGTTTTCTTTTTCTGCAACATATTGCAGATGTTTTGCCATATCATCAACATTTATTCTTTTGAAGTCAAAAATTTGGCATCTTGAAAGAATTGTTGGAATGATTTTATGTTTTTCTGTTGTAGCCAGTATAAATTTAGCGTAATCAGGTGGTTCTTCCAGGGTTTTCAAAAAAGCATTGAATGCTTGTTGAGAAAGCATGTGTACCTCATCTATGATGTAGATTTTGTATTTACCTATTTGAGGGGGTATTCTTACCTGTTCTACCAGATTTCTGATGTCGTCTACGGAGTTATTAGAGGCGGCATCCAGCTCATGTACATTAAAGGAATTACTGGTGTTGAAAGACTCGCATGATTTGCATTCATTGCATGGTTCAATTTTATCAGTCAGATTTTCGCAATTGATTGTTTTAGCAAATATCCTGGCGCAAGTGGTTTTGCCAATACCCCTTGGCCCGCAAAACAAAAAGGACTGCGCCAATTGATTGTTTTTTATGGCATTTTTGAGTGTATTGGTGATAGACTTTTGACCTACTACTGTGTCAAAAGTGGAAGGACGGTATTTGCGGGCTGATACAATATAGCTTTCCATAGGATAATAAAAAAGTGGAATTTGAATTGCAAAATTAACGTATTTGCAATGAAAATTATCAAAAAAAGTGTAAAAATAATGTATTCATCTTGAAAAGCCTGATTGCAGGAATAGTGGTTGAAGTTGAAAGCATAAGAGCTGAAAGCTGAAAGCTCAAAGCCAGGCCTCTCATCCTCTCACCCTCTCAACTTCTCACACTCTCAACCCCTCAATCCTTCAACCTATTAAATCAAGCCTTTTTTGTGTTTTTCACTTATAACTTCAAGCATATCTTTTGTCATAGCATCAAGGTCATAATCCGGCTTCCATCCCCATTCTTTGCGAGCTGCGCTATCATCAATGGAGTTTGGCCATGAGTCAGCTATGTTTTGTCTTTCATCCGGTTGATATGTTATTTCAAATTCGGGGATATATTTTTTAACAGAGGCTGCCAGTTCTCCGGCGGTAAAGCTCATAGCTCCAACATTAAAGTCAGAGTGGTGTTCTAGCTGTGAAAAGTCAGCATGCAAAAGATCTATTGTAGCTTTAAGACAATCGGGCATATACATCATAGGCAGGCGTGTATCTTTATTTACGAAGCAAGTATATTTTTTGTGTTTTATAGCTTCGTAATATATTGCAACAGCATAATCTGTTGTACCTCCTCCTGGTTCTGTTTCGTGGCTTATGATGCCGGGATAGCGCAATCCGCGTACATCCAGTCCGTATTTTTTTACATAATAATCACCAAGAAGCTCGCCGGCAACTTTAGTTACACCATACATTGTTGTTGGTTTAAGAATAGTTTCCTGTGGTGTGTTGTCAGCTGGTGTCGATGGCCCAAAAACAGCTATAGAACTTGGCACAAGCACTTGCTTCATTTTATGTTCACGTGCTATTTCAAGTACATTAATCAATCCGTTCATGTTAACATCCCAGGCTAACATTGGGTTTTTTTCGCCTGTAGCTGAAAGAATTGCTGCCATGTTGATTATAGCATCAATATTGTGTTTTTTTACAGTGGCTTTCAAAGCATCTACATCTAAAGCATCAACTACTTCGCAAGGTCCTGTTTCACTAAGTTTTTCTGAGGGCTTGGTTTTTCTTATACCTGCAATAACATTATCACCACCATAGATGTCTCTTAATGCTAGCGTAAGCTCCGAACCAATCTGCCCGGCCGAACCGATAACTAAAATTTTTTTCATCTGCATATTTTATAGTTTTTAAATTGATTAACAGTAATTTACATTTTTACATGTTTGAACTTTATTAATTCTATTCCGATGGAACCCTCATGTAATATTGTTCCCTTCGGTCACGAGATCGCTTCGCTAAGTTCATTATCTTTTGTGAACAATTTGCTAATGAGGGTTTCATTACTGTTTTGTATTTTTGTTTTACTGAGGTTTTATGTTTAAAATTTTTATTTGAAATGTGAATTTTATACTTATGTTTGTAATTAACAGTAAGTCAATAACGCGGCAAAAATAAACATTTTTGTAAAAATAAAGTAATTGATAAGGTCTTTTTCTATTTTTGTATAATGGATTAATATTCAAAAAATTTATCTTTGCCTTGATTTTTTAATTTCAAATTATGTATAATAAATTTAACAATCATAAATCAAAATAATATGTACGGAAAAATAAAAGAACATCTACAGGAAGAATTAAAAAGTATAAAAGAAGCAGGTTTATACAAGGAAGAGCGCATAATAGTTACTCCACAAGGTGCTGAAATTAAGGTTGATACAGGCGAGACCGTATTGAACTTTTGTGCCAATAATTATTTAGGATTATCTAATCATCCTGCTTTGATACAGGCGGCAAAAGAAGGTATGGATTCTCATGGTTATGGCATGTCATCAGTTAGGTTCATATGTGGTACTCAAGATATGCATAAAACTTTGGAGCGAAAGGTATCAGAATATTTTGGCACAGAAGATACAATTTTATATGCTGCGTGCTTCGATGCTAATGGCGGTGTGTTTGAGCCAATGTTTACAAATGAGGACGCTATTATATCAGATTCATTGAATCATGCTTCTATCATTGATGGTGTTAGGCTATGTAAAGCACAGCGCTACAGGTATAAAAATGCTGATATGGAAGATTTGGAAGAAAAGCTTAAGGAAGCACAAGCCCAGAGATTTAGAGTTATAGTAACCGACGGGGTTTTTTCCATGGATGGTAATGTGGCTCCAATGGATAAAATTACCGAGTTAGCTGAGAAATATGATGCCCTGGTGATGGTAGATGAGGCTCATTCAGCTGGCGTAGTTGGCAAAACAGGCAGAGGGGTTACTGAACTTTATGATATTCGAGGTGAAGTTGATATAATTACAGGTACTTTGGGTAAAGCTTTTGGCGGAGCTATTGGTGGATTTACTACCGGGCGGAAGGAGATTATTGAGTTATTGCGCCAGCGCTCGCGTCCTTACTTGTTTTCTAACTCGCTTCCTCCGGCAGTCGTTAATGCCGGTATAAGAATGTTCGATATGATGGCTGAAACTTATGAATTGCAGGAAAAGTTGCAAAGAAATACGAAATATTTCATGGAAAATATGAAAACTGCCGGTTTTGACATTAAACCCACTCAGTCAGCTATCATAGCAGTTATGCTTTATGATGCACAGCTTTCCCAGGATTTTGCAGCCAGGCTGCTCGATGAAGGCATTTATGTCATTGGATTCTATTACCCGGTAGTTCCTAAAGGACAGGCCAGAATTCGCGTTCAAATATCGGCTGCACATGAAACAAAACATATTGATAAATGTGTTGAAGCCTTTAAAAAGATAGGAAAAGAACTAGGGGTGTTGGAGTAATATTGATTATATAGTGAAATGTTGTAAAAAGTTTTCTAACACATTACAATAATTTATTTTAATAACAAAAAAAGGGACGTAGGAACACGCGTCCCTTTTTTTGTTTAAAAAATATATCTGCAAAAGAAAATTGACATATTGGTTAATAACAAAAATATTTGATAAAAGAGGAGATAGCTATAAACACGTACAAACAATTATTTGAAAAAAAGAAAATTAAAAATTAAATAAATTTGATATAAGTGTAAATGATTTTATTATTAATATTGTACAATCCTTTTAATACTAAAGATTGATGACAGCTGAGAATTCAAATAATACTAAACATGAACAAAGACTGTATTACAGCATAAGAGAGGTTGCTGATATGTTTTCTGTAAATACCTCTTTGATCAGATTTTGGGAAAAGGAGTTTGATATTATAAAACCAAAACGAAATAAAAAGGGTACTCGCTTTTTTACCACAAAGGATGTAGATAATTTCCATATTATTTACAATTTAGTGAAAGAAAGAGGTTACACGTTACACGGCGCAAAAGAAAAAATAAGAAAAAATCCGAAGGAAATCTATGAAGATCTTGAAATGATCAATACATTAAAGAAAGCACGAAATTTTCTTCTTGAGGTGAGAAAGGAACTTTAAGAGTATTTTTATTTTTGTTGAAATAGTAAATTAGTGTTAATATAAAACTAAAATTATATCATGGTAGAAAATGTCAAGAAGAAACTGATTGAATCTAAGACCGCCAGGTGGGGTGTTTTGGCCATATCAAGTTTTGCTATGGCAACCAATTATTATTTTTACGATGCATTAGCTCCTTTAGCTGATCTGATAAGGATCAATTTGGGTTTTAGCTCTGCTGATTATGGGCTATTCATCTCAGCATATTCGGTACCCAATGTTTTCCTGGCAATGGCTATAATTGGTGGTATTATTTTAGACCGGATAGGAATAAGAGTCACCGGTTTTTCTTTTATTTTTCTTATGGCTCTTGGTGGAGCTATTACGGCATATGGTGCTTCCGACACATTTTTGAGTGGAGGGCCGGGGTATGCTTTCATGGATTCATTTTGGCATGGTTATTCTCCGGCTCTGAAAATGATGTACCTTGGTTTTTTTATTTTCGGACTTGGTGCTGAAACCAGCATAATAGTTCTTTCTAAAGTAATTGTTAAATGGTTTAAAGGAAAAGAACTTGCTTTGGCATTAGGCCTAAATCTTGCTGTTGGGAGACTAGGTGCAGCATTGGCTCTTATGATTTCGCCCAGGCTGATCCACCCTGAATGGACTACCGCAATATGGTTTGGAGTTCTTTTATTGTGGATAGGACTACTGGCTTTTATCGCTTATATGTTTATTGATAGAAAAGTTGATAAACAGGTCAAAATTGATATCAAGGATCCGGAAGATGAGTTCCATTGGAAAGATCTTAAAGATTTGGTTACAAACAGATCAGTAATATTTATCACATTGCTTTGTGTTACATTCTACTCGGCAGTATTCCCATTTATAAAGTTTGCTCCTGACTTGCTTATGAATAAGTTTGAGATGGCCAGGCATGTTGCCGGCGATGTGACATCATATCTCATGTATGGAACTATACTATTGACGCCATTATTTGGTTGGATCTGTGACAATAAAGGAAAAAGTGCTACCTTAATGTACCTTGGGTCAGCTCTTTTAATAATTGCTCATCTGATGTTTGCTGTTACTTATATAGAACCAAGAGTGCCTATACTTTTGCTAGGTATTGCATTTTCACTTGTGCCTGCAGCCATGTGGCCTGCTGTTGCTAAAATCGTCAGGCAAAGCAAATTGGGAACGGCATACGGATTTATGTTTACCATACAGAATGTAGGCTTATGGGCAATCCCTATGATAATTGGAAGTGTGGTTGATGTTTCAAATCCATACTATCGAACATCAATTGAGGCATCTGAGTATAAAATTGTACAGGAACAAAATATGAGCTTTACCGGAGCTTATATGGATCGAAAAAAAGAACCAATAGCTAATGAAGAAATTAATCTAACAGCCGTGGTGTTTAGAGATACTGTTGGTGGAGAGATCATTTGGAGAGAAGTTCACCGGGTGGAAACAGATCGCAATGGACATTATGATATTGAAATAGGAAAAGCCGATGTGATCGAAATAGTAGATTTTTCTCAAATTGTTGATACCATTGATTACCGGGCTAAAGTTGAAGTGTTTGATGATGAGGATGCTATTGAAGTTTACAATAATGAGTTAAGTTGGGATGAAAATCTTAATTTTATTTCCATGTTGGACAATGAACATCAAGAATATTTTGATGGAAGGCACAGGGGTAAGCTGACTATTTTTGATCGCGAAAACGATGAAAAAGTTTGGAAAGAACAAATAAGATTTTATGTGGATGAGGAAGGAGAATTTGATATTTTACTTGGATATGGCAGGTTAAAATATGCTGATGCTGATTATTTTGGCCTAA
>Ga0207421_10003820_pt1 | contig 17715 bp, 13 predicted proteins | sample SodLakKL_010_SED_4_FD_187542 | JGI IMG/M metagenome (GOLD analysis project Ga0207421, IMG submission 187542) | Alkaline sediment microbial communities from Lake Tanatar, Kulunda Steppe, Russia - 8KL_010_SED (SPAdes) (version 2) | ecosystem: Environmental > Aquatic > Non-marine Saline and... | reverse complement strand
TACGACGTCGTGGCCATGAACGGCTCGTCGCTGTCGACCATGCTCTCGGGCATCCCGTTCGCGGGTCCGGTCGCCGCGGTGCGCTACGCGATGCTGCGTGACGGCTCGTGGGTCGCCTTCCCGTCGTTCGAGGAGCTCGAGGAGGAGGCCGTGTTCAACATGGTCATCTCCGGGCGCGTCGAGGACGATGGTGAGGTCGCGATCCTCATGATCGAGGCCGAGGCCACCAAGGACGCCTGGATCAAGGTCGACATGGGCGCCCCGGCACCGACCGAGGAGGTCGTCGGTCAGGCCATCGAGGACGTCAAGCCGATCATCAAGCAGCTGTGCGAGGCCCAGCAGGCGTTCGTCGACGAGGTCGGCGTCCGTGACGCGGGCGAGTTCCCGCTCTTCCTCGACCACAGCGACGAGGTCTTCGACGCCGTGTTCGCCGCCGGCTCCGGCCGGGTCGAGGAGCTCTACCGTCAGGCCGAGCTCAGCAAGGCCGACAAGGACGAGCAGGTCGCCGTCATCCGCAAGGAGGTCGTCGACCAGGTCGTGGCCGCAGGCGTCGGTGACCTCGACGAGGCCGACGTCAGGAAGCAGGCCGGCGAGGCGTTCCGCACCACCGAGAAGAAGGTCGTGCGTCGCCTGATCGTCGACGAGGGTTTCCGTATCGACGGTCGCAGCGTCACCGACCTGCGCGGCGTCACCGCCGAGGTCGGCGTGCTGCCGATGACCCACGGTTCCTCGCTGTTCCAGCGCGGCGACACGCAGGTCATGTCGGTCCTGGCGCTCGGCACCACCCGCGACGGGCAGCGTCTCGACACCCTCGACCCCGAGGACGAGAAGCTGTTCATGCACCACTACAACATGCCGCCGTACTCGACCGGTGAAGCCGGCCGGGTCGGTAGCCCGAAGCGCCGCGAGATCGGCCACGGTGCGCTGGCCGAGCGGGCCATCGTCCCGATGCTGCCCGAGACCGACGAGTGGCCCTACGCCATGCGCATCGTTTCGGACGTGCTGAGCTCCAACGGCTCCACCTCGATGGGTTCGGTCTGTGCGACCTCGCTCGCCCTGATGGACGGCGGGGTCCCGGTCCACGCGCCGGTCTCCGGTATCGCGATGGGTCTGGTGTACGAGAACGGCAAGTACACCACCCTGACCGACATCCAGGGCGTCGAGGACTTCTTCGGCGACATGGACTTCAAGGTCGCCGGTCCGAAGGAGTTCATCACCGCGCTCCAGCTCGACACGAAGATCTCGGGCATCCCGGCCGACGTGCTGCAGGCCGCCCTGCTGCAGGCACGCGACGCCCGCCTGGAGATCCTCGACGTCATGAACGCGGCGATCTCCGAGCCGCGTGACGAGGTGGCCGAGACCGCACCCCGCGTCGAGATCGTGAACATCCCGCAGGACAAGATCGGTGCGATCATCGGTCCCCGCGGTGCGATCATCAAGGAGCTGGTCGAAGCGACCGGCGCCCAGATCGACGTCGACGAGGAAGGTGGGCGTGGGATCGTCAAGATCTACGCCGACTCCCGCGCCGTGGCACAGGACGCGCTCGACCGCGTCAACGCGATCGCGAACCCGCAGCTGCCGGAGAAGGGTGAGCGCTACCACGCCACGGTCGTCAAGACCGTCGACTTCGGTGCGTTCGTGTCCCTGACCCCGGGCACCGACGGGCTGCTCCACATCTCGGAGCTGTCCAAGATGGCCGGCAAGCGCCTCGGTCACGCCGAGGAGGCCGTCGAAGCCGGCGACCAGGTGCTGGTCGAGGTGCTCGACGTGCTCGACGGTGGTCGCAAGTTCAAGCTGCAGTACGTCGGCGACAAGCCCGGCGAGCAGAGCTCGGACGCCGACGAGGCGGGCGACGAGGCGCCGGTGCCGGCACCGGCGGCTCCTGTCGCAGCCGAAGCCACGGAGTCGCGTGGCGAGCGCGGTGGCCGTAGCCGTGGCGGCCGCAGCCGCGGTGGCGATGCCAAGACCGACGAGGGCGCCAAGACCGACGCTCCCGCCAAGAGCGACGACGCACCGTCGAGTGAGGGTGGCGGCGAACGCACCCGCACGCGGACCCGCAGCCGATCGCGCGAGCGCGACTGACCGCAGCACGCAGCACCCGGCAACGGAGGAGGGCGGCCCACGGGCCGCCCTCCTCTTGTCGTGCTCTTGTCGTGCTCTTGTCGGGATGTTCGTCGCATCAGGGTAAACAGTTGCCTCCAGCGCAACCGGCATGCATACTGGCGCGGGCAGGGCCCCCGAGTAACAACGCTGTATGCAGGAGATCCCATGACCGACCCGGCCGACGAGGAACTCGACCTCAGCAGCCTCGGCGACGAGGATCTGACCGAGCAGATGCACGAGGATCTCTACGACGGTCTCGCCGACGAGATCGGCGAAGGCACCCGGATCCTGCTCGAACGCGGCTGGAGTCCGAAACGGGTGCTCGACGAGGCCCTGGTCGAGGGCATGCGCATCGTGGGCATCGATTTCCGTGACGGGGTGCTGTTCGTCCCGGAGGTGCTGCTCGCCGCGAACGCCATGAAGGCCGGGATGTCGATCCTGCGCCCGCTGCTCGCCGAAACGGGCGTCGAGTCCATCGGCAAGGTGGTCATCGGCACCGTCAAGGGCGACATCCACGACATCGGCAAGAACCTGGTCTCGATGATGCTCGAGGGCGCCGGGTTCGAGGTGATCGACATCGGCATCAACACCGACGTCGACGGCTACCTCGCGGCACTCGACGAGCACCGGCCGGACATCCTCGGGCTGTCGGCCCTGCTCACCACCACGATGCCCTACATGAAGGTGGTCATCGACACCCTGGTCGCGAAGGGACGTCGTGACGATCTGATCGTGCTGGTCGGGGGGGCGCCGCTCAACGAGGAGTTCGGCGAGGCGATCGGGGCCGACGCCTACTGCCGCGATGCGGCCGTCGCGGCGGAGACCGCGACCCGACTGATCGGCGAGCGCCGCCGGGCCCTGGTGTCGTGATGACGGCGGCGAACCTGCCGCGGGTCCGGGTCATCGCCTGTGGTGCGATCGCCCGGGAGCTCGTGGAGGTCATGCGGATCAACGGGCTCGACAACGTGAGCGTCGAGTGCCTGCCGCCGGAGCTGCACAACCGTCCGGAACGGATCCCCGAGCTCGTGCGTGCCAGGATCCGCGGGGCACGGACCGATCACGACCGCATCCTGGTCGGTTACGCCGATTGCGGGACCGGCGGTCTCCTCGACGTCGTGTGCGCCGAGGAAGGCGTCACGCGCCTGCCCGGTGCCCATTGCTACGAACTGTTCGCCGGTGGGGAGGTCTTCGCGGCTCTGCACGAGCGCGAGCCGGGCACCTTCTACCTCACCGACTACCTGGTGCGGAACTTCGATCGGCTGGTGATCGAGGGGCTCGGCATCGCGGCGCACCCGGAGCTGCAGGCGATGTACTTCGGCAACTACCACCGACTGGTCCACCTCGCCCAGAGCCACGACGACGCGCTGACGACGCTCGGTCGGCGGGCGGCGGCGCGACTCGGGCTGGAGCACGAGCGTCACTTCACCGGCACCGGGGCGCTCGACACCGCGCTCGTCTCGGTGGCGGGCGCCGGAGCGCTCCCATGAGTCGGCTGAGTCGGCGTCGCAACGCCGCCCCGTCGGTGGTCACGATCCTGTGGCGCGACATCCCCGCCCAGGTGGTGGCCAACGGCGCCACGACCGAGAAGGCGATGCTGCCCAACCGGTTCCAGATCGCGATCGACCGGGCCGCGAAGATCGCCGACAAGACCGACCTGCAGGCCTACGTCGCGGAGTGGCGCCGGGTGGAGCAGCCGCTCGAGCACCAGGAGCCGGGCGAGGCCGTCAGCACCCGCGTCGAGGAACTCGACCGCACCTACACCCGGGATCGACTGGCGGCGTTGGTGCGTCAGGGCGGCCTGGAGACCTCTGGAGACCCCGTATGACCGACACCGTCATCAGCTCGGCGACCCGTGAGGTCGTGATCGGGTTCGGCCGTCCCTTCGTGATGATCGGCGAGAAGATCAACCCGACCGGGCGCAAGATCCTGGCCGAGGAGATGAAGGCGGGCGACTTCAGTCGGGTCCAGGCCGACGCCCTGGCGCAGGTGGCCGCCGGCGCGCAGATGCTGGACGTCAACGCCGGCATCCCGCTGGCCGACGAGCCGGCGATGCTGGCCCACGCCATCCAGCTGGTGCAGTCGCTGACCGACGTGCCGTTGTCCATCGACTCGTCGATCGTCGAAGCGCTCGAGGCGGGGATGGCGGTCTACCAGGGCAAGCCGCTGATCAACTCGGTCACCGGCGAGGACGAGGTGCTCGAACGCGTCCTGCCGTTGGTCGCCCGCCACGGTGCCGCCGTGGTGGCCATCTCCAACGACGAGACCGGCATATCGGAGGACCCCGACGTCCGCTTCGAGGTGGCGCGCAAGATCGTCAACCGCGCCGCCGACCACGGCATCCACCACTCCGACATCGTGGTCGACCCGCTCGTGATGCCGATCGGCGCGATGGGCTCGGCCGGACAGCAGGTGTTCAGACTGGTGCGCCGGCTGCGCGAGGAACTGCAGGTCAACACCACCTGCGGTGCCTCCAACGTCAGTTTCGGGCTCCCCAACCGCCACCAGGTCACCGGCACGTTCCTGTCGATGGCCATCTCGCACGGGATGACCTCGGCGATCATGAGCCCGCTGCACCCCGAGGTGAAGGCCGCCGTGCTGGCCGCGGACGTCCTCGCCGGTCACGACCCCAACTGCGCCGCGTGGATCAGGACCCACCGCGTTCCGGCGCTCGAGGGTGAGGAAGGCGGTCGCAAGCGCGGCGGCCGGCGTACCCGAGCAGCGAGCTAGAGGATGCCGGACGAGGTGCCGGCCGAGGAGGTGGCCGCCGTGGCGCCACAGCACCCGCCGCCGGAGCACCGGGTCGTGTTCACCCCCTCGGGGCTCAGCGGCCGTGTCGCCGAGGGCACCACCATCCTCGCGGCGGCGCGCGAGCTCGGCGTCGACCTCGACTCGGTCTGCGCGGGGCGGGGCATCTGCGGGCGCTGCCAGGTCGCGCCGAGCACGGGCGCCTTCCCGAAGTGGGGGATCACCGTCGGCGTCGATCACGTCAGTGGCACCGAGCCCACCGAGTCGGACTACCGGGGCAAGCGCCCGCTGGCCCCCGGCCATCGCCTGGGCTGCGCCGCCAGGGTGCAGGGCGACCTGGTCGTCGACGTCCCGTCGGCCAGCCAGATCCACCGTCAGGTGGTCCGCAAGGAGGTCGGTCTCGACGGGCTGACCATCGACCCGTTGATCGAACTCCGCTACCTCGAGTTGGCACCCGACGACACGGGGACCAGCGTCGTGGACCGGATCCGTCGGGCGCTGGCGGAGACCTTCGGTATCAGCGACGTCCGAGCCGGCCTGGCCGTGCTCCCGCGACTGCACGCCGCGGTCGCGATCGCCGACGCCGGGCTGACCGTGGCGCTGCGCGGCGGGGAGATCGTCGCCGCCTGGGCCGGGTTCGTCGACCGGGTCGTCGGCGCCGCGATCGACATCGGGTCGACCACCATCGCCGGGCACCTCTGCGATCTCGCCAGCGGTGAGGTGCTGGCCAGCGCCGGGCGGATGAACCCGCAGATCCGGTTCGGCGAGGACCTGATGAGCCGGGTGTCGTACGTGATGATGAACGCGGGAGGCGAGCTCCAACTCACCGAAGCCGTTCGGACCGCCCTCGACGAACTGATCGGCGAACTCCTGGAGCAGGCCGGGCTCGACCGGGGCGAGGTGCTCGACGTGGTGGTGGTCGGCAACCCGATCATGCACCACCTGCTGCTCGGCATCGATCCGACCCCGCTCGGCCAGGCGCCGTTCACCCTGGCCACCAGCGACCGGGTCGAGGCCCGCGCGGGCGACATCGGCATCGACTGCCCGTCGGCGCGCGTCTACGTGCTGCCGTGCATCGCCGGGCACGTCGGGGCCGACACGGCCGCGGTCATCCTGGCCGAGGGCCCGCACCGCGGTCCCGCGCTGCAGCTGCTGGTCGACGTCGGCACCAACGCCGAGATCGTCCTCGGCAACGACGCCGGTCTGTTCGCCGCCTCGAGCCCCACCGGGCCCGCCTTCGAAGGCGCCCAGATCAGTTGCGGCCAGCGCGCCACCACCGGCGCCGTCGAGCGCGTGCGCATCGACCGCGGGACCTTGGAGCCCCGCTTCAAGGTGATCGGTTCCGAGCTCTGGTCGGACGAACCGGGCTTCGTGGCCGAGACCACCGCGACCGGCATCAGCGGGGTGTGCGGGTCGGGGATCGTCGAGGTGATCGGCGAGCTGTTCCTCGCGGGCGTGATCGACGCCCAGGGGGTGATCCGCCCGGAACTGGCCGAGCGCAGCGACCGCGTGGTCGCCGAGGGTCGCACCCACAGCTACGTCCTGCACCGCGGCAGCCCGGAGCTGCGCATCACCCAGGCCGACGTGCGTGCCATCCAGCTCGCCAAGGCCGCTCTGCGCGCCGGTATCGATCTGTTGATGGAGCACGCCGGGATCCACGCGGTCGACGAGGTCCGGCTGGCCGGGGCGTTCGGCGCCCACATCGACCCCGTGCACGCGATGGTGCTCGGGCTGGTTCCCGACGTGCCCGTGTCGGCGGTGCGCTCGGTCGGCAACGCCGCGGGATCGGGTGCCGTGCGGGCGCTGCTCTCCCGCACGCAGCGGGCCGAGGTGGAGCAGGTGGTCCGCGCCGTCGCGAAGATCGAGACGGCCACCGAGCCGCGCTTCCAGGAGCTGTTCGTCGCCGCGCTCGCCTTCCCGCACCTGACCGCACCCTCACCCCACCTCCGCGAGGTCGTCGACCTGCCGGCGCCCCCGGTCGCCACCGACGCCGGACCGCAACGCCGCCGCCGCGCTCGTTCGCGTCCGGTCGAGGGCGCTCGCCCCGTTCCGGGCCAGCCCACGACCTCCGAGTCCGCCCCGAGCCAGCCCCGAGCGTGAAGGACCGACCATGACCGACCAGCCAACGCGTGGACGCCGAGGTGGCGGGCGCGCCGCCCGGCAGGCGAGCCGTGCTGCGGGCAACGCGGCGCACGAGCCGTTCCTGACCCGCACCCTGGCCCCCTACGAGGTGCTCAACCAGGAGGGCCTCGAACGGATCGAGCACAACGCCGACACGATCCTCGAGGAGGTGGGTGTCGAGTTCCGGGAGTACCCGCAGGCGCTGCGGCTGCTGGCGGACGCGGGCGCCGACGTCGAGGGTGAACGGGTCCGCTTCCCGCGCGGCATGTGTCGCACGATCGTGTCCGAGAACGCGCCATCGGTCTTCACCCAGCACGCCCGCAACCCGGAGCGCAGCGTGCAGATCGGTGGCGACGCCACCGTGTTCGCGCCCAACTACGGGTCGCCGTTCGTGACCGACCTGGACCGGGGGAGGCGCTACGCGGCGCTGCAGGACTTCCAGGACCTGGTCAAGCTCGCCTACCTCTCGCCGCATCTGCACCACTCCGGCGGCACGGTCTGCGAACCGGTCGACGTGCCCGTCAACAAGCGCCATCTCGACATGGTCTACAGCCACCTGCGCTACAGCGACAAGCCGTTCATGGGCTCGGTCACCGCGGGGGAGCGCGCGGCCGACAGCGTCGAGATGGCCCGCATCGGCTTCGGCGGCGACCTCGCCGGGCGAACCACGATGATCAGTCTGATCAACGCCTCGTCGCCGCTGGTGTGGGACGCGACGATGTTGGCTGCGGCCCAGGTGTACGCGGAGAACGACCAGGCCTGCATCCTGACCCCGTTCATGCTGGCGGGCGCGATGGCGCCGGTCACCGCCGCGGGCGTCGCCGCCCAGACGCTGGCCGAGGCGCTGGCCGGCATGACCTTCGTGCAGCTGGTCAAGCCCGGTGCCCCGGTGGTCCTGGGCTCGTTCGCGAGCTCGATGTCGATGCAGACCGGCGCCCCGACCTTCGGGATGCCCGAGCCCGCGCTGGTGCTCTACACCGTCGCGGCCCTGGCCCGTCGGCTGGGCGTGCCGTTCCGCTCCGGGGGCTCGCTGACCGCGTCCAAGGCCCCCGACGCCCAGGCCGCCTACGAGAGCGCGAACACCCTGATCCCGACCGTCATGGCCGGGGTCAACTTCGTGCTCCACGCGGCCGGATGGTTGGAGGGTGGGCTCGCGCTGAGTTTCGAGAAGTTCGTGATGGACGCCGACCAACTGGGGGCGATGGCGGTGTTCGCCAAGGGCGTGGACATGAGCGACAACGGCCAGGCGCTGGATGCGATCCGGGAGACCGGTCCGGGCCAGCACTTCCTCGGGAGTGCCCACACGCTGGCGAACTTCGAGTCCGCCTTCTACCGCTCGGACGTGGCCGACAACACCAGTTTCGAACAGTGGGAGGAGGACGGCAGCCTGACCACCGCGCAGCGGGCCAACGCGATCTACAAGGAGCGGTTGGCCGGTTACGAGGCGCCCCCGATCGATGCGGCGGTCGACGAGGAACTCCTCGAGTTCGTCGCACGCCGCAAGGCGGAGATGCCCGACGAGATCGGGTGATCCCGCGACCGCGCGGTCGGACCGGAAGGTGGCGTCGGGTGCGGTCGGGTCCGAACCCGCGGGTGATCACGGGTGTCGACGCCTCGGGCGCCCCCGGGACCAGCCGGGCCACCGATGGTGACGGAACCCGTGGCCCACCACGGGTTCGGTCACGGCAGGGTTCTTCCCGCGGGCGCGCAACAGCAGCCGCGTGAAGCCCGGCCGTCCGCCCGCATCCAGCAACACCCGCTGACGCTGACACAGCCGAACTCACGCGGTGACGAGCTTGCGCTTGCGGACCTCGTCGACCAGTGCGGGCAGCAGGTCGTGCAGGTCGCCCAGGACCGCGAAGTCCGCGCGGGTGACCATCGGGGCGTCCGCGTCGGTGTTGACCGCCAGGATCCGTTTCGAGCTCATGCACCCGACCCAGTGCTGGGTCGCGCCGCTGATCCCCAGCGCGATGTAGAGCTCGGGTGCGACCCGCGTGCCGGTCTGGCCGACCTGGTCGTTGTGGGAGCGCCATCCGTTGTTGGTGGCGACCCGCGAGCACCCGACCGCGCCACCGAGCAGCGAGGCCAGCTCCTCGAGCAACGCGAACCCGTCGGCGCTGCCGACACCCCGACCACCGGAGATCACCACCGGGGCGGTCGCGAGGCTCACGCCGCTGCTGGCGGTGACCCGCTCACGGACGCGGGTGACCGCCAGTTGCTCGTCGAGCGCGGGGGTGAAGGCGATCACCTCGGCGGCACCGGGGATCTCCGCGGGGACCGCCTCCACGCTGTGCGGCACGAACGTGATCAGGGCCGTCCCGGCTTCCAGCCGGGCGTCCTCGAGCAGGATCCCGCCCCAGCGTTGGCGGGTGAGATCCCACCCGCCGTCGACGGCCGCGACCTCGAGGCAGTTGGCCGCCAGGGGCAGGTCGGTCCGGGCGGCGACGTGGGCGAGGACCTCGCTCCCGCGCATCGTCGCGGGGGCGATCAGTGCCTCGGGCCCGAGCTGCTCCAACAGTTGGGTGGTCGCGGCCGCCCAGGCCGCGGGGGCGTAGTCGACCAGCAGCTCGTGCTCGAGCACGTGCACGGTGGCGACGCCCTGCGCACGCAGTGCGGCGAGGGCGTCGCCACCGAGGGTCCCGACCACGGCCGCGTGCAACGCCGCTCCCCGCGCCAGGGCGAGGCTCCGCGCGAAGGTCAGCACCTTGAGCGAGCTCCCGGCGACGTCGCCGTGCTCGTCGCGTTCGATCGATGTCAGGATCGTGTTCACAGCAAGCCCGCCTGTTCCATCACCTTGACCACGGCCGGGGCCGCGTCGGCACCCGATCCGAGGATCACCGTCTCGGTCTCCTCCTGCACGGGCTGACGCAGCCGCAGCATCGTCAGGCCGTTGGTGCGTCGCTCGGGCTCGAGGTGCCGGATCGTCGCCTTCGCGGCCATGATCCGACCGCGCATGGCCGGGTAGCGCGGGACGTTGATCCCCTCCTTGACGGCCGCCACGGCCGGCAGGGGGGCCTCGCAGAGCTCGAAACCGTCGGCCACCCCGCGGTGGAAGCTCGCCGTGTCGGCCGCGAACTCGATGGCCTTGACGCCACTCACGACCGGGCGACCGAGCGCGTAGGCGACCCGGATGCCGACCTGGAAGTTGCCGGCGTCGGCGGACTCGTTGCCGAACAGCACCAGGTCGAAGGGCTCACCTTCGGCTTCCAGGGTGCGGATCGCCGCGGCGATGGCACCCGCCACCGCACCCGGATCCCACTCGTCGCCGTCGGTGGGCAGCAGCACCGCCCGGTCGACCCCCATCGACAACGCGGTGCGCAACTGCTCCTCGGCGGCGAGCGGACCGAGGCTCACCACGGTCGAGCTGCCGCCCTGCTTGGCGACGATGCGCACCGCCTCCTCGACCGCGCACTCCTCGTGGGGGCTGACGGTGAAGCCGAGGTGCTTGGTGTCGATCGCGGTGCCGTCCTCGGTCAGGACGATCTTGGCCCCGGGGGAGGGGACCCGCTTCACACAGACCAGTACGTTCATGATCAGGCCTTCATCCGGTCGTCGGCGGGGTCGAACACGCCGTTGCGGCTCGCTGAGCGGACCGTCACCGGGTAGTGCTCACCCATGTACTCGACCAACAGCTCCGTGCCCTCGACCGCATGCTCGCTCGGCAGGTAGGCGAGCAGGATGTGCTTGCCCACCGACGGGCCGCTCCCCGCGGTCGTGACGTAGGAGGGCCGCCCGTGGGCGTCGACGATGCGCCCGCCGTCGGTGGTCAGGATCGGTTCACCGCCGTTCATGTAGCGCTTGATGCCGGAGCGGCTGGTGTGGTCCTCGACCGTCAGCGAGCACATCCTGGCGATCGGGTCCGACTCGCGGGCCCGCAGGTAGGCCTCCTTGCCGATGAACTCGGCGTCCTTGACCTTCGGGAACGCGAGGCCGGCCTCGACCGGGTTGTACTCGCTGTCGAGCTCCGCGCCCATCAGGCGGTAGCCCTTCTCGATGCGCCCGGTGGTGCCGTAGACGCCACCTCCGACCGCCGCCATCCCGTGGGCCTGCCCCGCCTCCCAGAGCGTGTCCCACAGCTTCTGCCCGTGTTCCATCGGGGCGTGGATCTCCCAGCCGAGGTCGCCGACGTAGGAGATGCGCAGCATCAGCGTCGGGATCCCGGCGATCTCCACGTGCTGGGCCTGCCCGAAGCCGAACGCCTCGTTGGACAGGTCGTGATCGGTCACCGACTGCAGGATGTCGCGGGCGCGCGGACCCCAGATGCCCGCCGTGCACGACGCGCTGGTGACATCGGCGAGGTGCGCCGAGCCGTCGTCGGGGAGGTGGTCGGTGAACCACTTGAGGTCCCGGCCCCAGTCGGCGCCACCGGTGATGATGCGGTACCGGTCCCAGGCGAGCCGCACGACCGTGAGATCCGAGCGGAAGCCGCCGTTGTAGGTCAGCACCGGGGTGTACATGATCCGCCCGACCGGCCGGTCGACGTTGGCGACCACCATGCCCTGCAGGTAGTCGCGCGCCCCCGGGCCGGAGACCTCGAAGATCGAGAAGGCGGTCAGGTCGATGATCCCGGCGCGTTCGCGCATCGCCAGGTGCTCGGCGTTGATGATCGGCGACCACCAGCGGGCATCCCATTCGTGCTCCCGGCCGGGGATCCGGTCGGCGAACTCCTCGAGCAGGGGCGTGTTCGACTCGTACCACTGGGGACGTTCCCAGCCCCCGGCCTCGAAGTAGACGGCCCCGAGCGCCTCGGTGCGGGCGTGGAACGACGACACGCGGCTGCCCCGGTTCGACTCCCACTGCTCGCGGGGGTGCACGATGCCGTAGGTCTTGTTGAAGCCCTCCGAGGCGCGGGCCCGGATGTGCTGCCAGGTGCGCTGGTGGGGGGTGAAACGCGCGATGTCGGCCCCGTGCAGGTCGATGTGGGAGTAGCCGTCGGTCATCCACTCGGCGATCGCCCGGCCGACGCCCGGACCCTCCTTGATCCACACCGCCGCGGCGGACCACAGGCCCTTGACCTCGATGGTCTCACCGAGCACCGCGCCGCCGTCGGGGGTGAGCGAGAGCAGGCCGTTGATGCCGTGCTTGACGCCGGCACCGGGGGTGTCGAGCAGTTCGGGCATCAGCTCGAGCGCGTCCTCCATCTGCGGGTCGAAGTCCTCCTGGGTGAGCGGCAGCTGGGTGGGCGAGAGCTGCGACTCGGCGATCGAGGGGATCTCGTCGGGCATGTGCAGGATCGGGCGGTGGGCGTAGGAGCCGACCTCCATGTCGCCGCCGTTCTGGCGCTCGTACATGCCGGTGTCCATGTCACGGACGATGGGGAACGCGATCTCCGCCCGGGTCGCCTCGAGCTGCGGGATCGGGCCCACGTCGATCATCTGGTGCACGGCGGGCGTCAACGGGATGGTCGCGCCCGCCATCGCGGCGATCCGGGGGCTCCAGACCCCGCAGGCGACCACCACGTGGTCGCAGGTGATGCGGCCCTTGTCGGTCACCACCGCGGTGACCCGGCCCTCCTCGACCTCGATGTCCTCGACCTCGGTCCAGGTCGAGACGCTCAGCGCCCCCTTGTCGAGCGCGCGCTGGCGCATGATGGTCCCGGCCTGCAGGGAGTCGACCACCGACACCGACGGGGTGTGGAAGCCGCCCAGGATCACGTCGGTCTCGACGAAGGGCACCAGTTGTTTGACCTGTTCGGGGGTGAGCAGCTCGGCCTCGACGCCCCAGGCCTTCGCGGAGGCCATGCGCCGGCGCAGCTCCTCCATGCGCTCCTCGGTGCGTGCCACCTCGATGCCGCCGGGGCTGACCTGGACGCCCATCTCCTCATATTGGCGCTGGGAGTCGAGCGTGAGCTGTGCGAACTCCTTGCTGTGGTCGACCGGGAAGATGAAGTTCGACGCGTGGCCGGTCGACCCGCCCGGGTCGGGCAGCGGCCCCTTGTCGACCAGCACGATGTCGGTCCAGCCCTTGTCCGCCAGGTGGCCGACGAGGCAGTTGCCGACGATGCCGGCGCCGATCACCACGACGCTCGCGTGCTCCGGTAGTTCACTCACCACGGTCTCCTTTTCGCCCCGGCGGGGCGGTCTCACAACAGTGCGCGGATCTGGCGTTCGAAGGCACTCACGTGGTCGCGGGCGACCGCTTCGGCCGTCGCCGCATCGCCTCGCTCGATCGCCTCGAGCAACTCGCGGTGCTCGTGCACGGCGCTCTCGAGGTGCTGGACGCGGTCGAGGGCGAGGAACCACAGCCGCAGGGCGAGCACGAAGTAGCGTTCGAGCGCGGCCTCGAGGAACGGGTTGCGGGCGGCGCGGTAGATCAGCCGGTGCAGCCGCTGATCGATGTGGATCAGCTCGCGTTCGTCGTAGCTGCCCGAGTGGGACTCGAGTTCGTCGAGCAGCGCCCGCAGGTCCGCCCGATCCGTGGCGGTCGCCCGCTCGGCGGCGAGCCGGGCGACGAAGCCCTCGAGTTCGACCCGGACCTCGGAGATCGCGCCGAGGTCGCCGACGTCGACGGGACCGACGTAGATCCCACGCCGGGGGAACACCTCGACGAGACCGTCGTCGGCCAGGCGACGCAACGCCTCGCGGATCGGGGTGCGCCCGAGACCGAACTCGTCCATCAGCTCGCGTTCGTTGACGAGCGTGCCCGGTGCCAGGCGCAGCGTCACGATCCGGTCGCGCAGCAGGTAGTAGGCCTGCTGGCTCAACGAGTCCGTCGCCGCGTGTTCGGGGACCAGCACGGCGAGGTCGTGCAGCGGGGTGGGCTCTGCGGACGTGGGGGTGTCTCCTGCGTGTGATGCTGGGGACCGTAAAGATATATCACTGACTTGTCAACGGATATGCCAACGATGCGGCGTGGCCGTGCTCGTTCGGTCGGGGAGGGGAGGCCAAGGCGATGGGCGGGTCCTCGCCGGGCGCGTCCCTGGTCCTGATCCATCGCTCGAAGGTGTTGACGGTCACCCCGGGTTCTGCTTCGCTGCGTGCAACGGTTCCGCTAGGCGCAACAACCTGCAGCAACTCCCGACGGCCCGGTCAGACGGGCCGACAAGAGGTCCGCCACCTTGCGCATCCTCATCGCCGACAGCTTCCCCGGGACCGCGCTCGCCGCGATCGAGGCCGATGGGGCCCGGTGCGACTACCGCCCGGGGATCACCGCCGAGGAGCTCCCGGACGCGGTCGGTGACGCCGATGTCCTGGTGGTGCGCAGCACCCGGGTGGACGCGCGGACGATCGCGGTCGGCCACCGGCTCCGGTCGGTGATCCGGGCGGGGTCGGGCACCAACACCATCGACCGGGACGCCGCCGCCGCGCGAGGTGTCGCGGTCTGCAACGTCCCGGGACGCAACGCGATCGCGGTCGCCGAGCTCGCCTTCGCCCTGCTGCTCTGCCTCGATCGGCAGGTGCCGGACGCGGTCGCCGACCTGCGGGCCGGAGCGTGGGACAAGGCCCGCTACGGCAAGGCGCGGGGCCTGTACGGCCGCAGCATCGGCATCGTCGGCCTGGGGGACATCGGACTGGCCTTCGCCGAGCGGGCCCACGCGTTCGGGATGCGGCTGCACGCGATCGCGAAGCCGGATCGCGCTCCGGAGGCCGCCACGCGGGCGCAGGCCTGCGATGTCGACTTCGTCGCGGACCTGGCCACGCTGGCCGGGAGCTGTGACGTGCTGTCGTTCCACGTGCCGTGCTCCGAGAGCACCCGCGGGATGGTCGGCCGGGAGTTGCTGGCGCAGTGCCGCGACGGCGCGTGGATCATCAACACCTCCCGCGGCGAGATCGTGGACGAACCGGCCCTGATCGACGCCCTCGACACCCGGGGCATGCGCGCCGGGCTCGACGTCTTCGACGGTGAGCCGACGGCGCCCACCGGGGTGTTCGACTCGCCCCTGGCCCGGCATCCGGGCGTCTACGGCACGCACCACGTCGGCGCGTCGACCGAGCAGGCGCAGCAGGCCGTCGCCGACGAGGTGGTGCGGATGCTCGGTGCATTGGCCGAGGGGCGGCTCCTGCACTGCGTGAACGGGGTGCGCGACGCCGCATCGGAGCCCCTCATCGACGCTGCCGTGCGCAGCTGACGGGATGGCGACCATGAGCGCCCCGCGCCTCCACAACTTCAGCGCAGGACCCTCGACCCTGCCCCTCGAGGTACTCGAGGAGGCCCGCGACGAACTGGTGGACCACCATGGCAGCGGCATGTCGCTGCTCGAGATGAGCCACCGCGGCGGTCCGTTCGAGGCCATCCACGAAGAGGCGCTCGGCCTCGCGATGGAACTGTCGGGGGCGCCCGCGGATTTCGAGCCCCTCGTGATCCAGGGTGGGGCGACGCTGCAGTTCGCGATGCTCGCAGCGAACCTGCTCGCCGGCGGTGGCGAGGGGGCCTACGCCGTGACCGGGGTCTGGGCCGACAAGGCGATGCAGGACGGGGCACGGCACGGCCGCGTGACCGCGGTCTGGGACGGCGGGGCGGAGCACTACCGCCGGGCCCCCGGGCCCGACGAGTTGGCCGTCGGCCCCGAGGCCCGTTACCTGCACATCACCTCGAACGAGACCATCGGCGGGATCCGCTACCCCGACTGGCCGCAGGTGGACGTGCCGCTGGTCGCCGACGTCTCCAGCGAGTTCATGAGCCGGCCGTTGCCCTGGGAGCGCTTCGACCTGGTCTACGGGGGAGTGCAGAAGAACCTCGGTCCCGCCGGTATGGCGCTGGTGTTCGTGCGGCGCTCGGCGTTGGCGGACCTCGAACCGGCGGTCGCGTCCTACCTGCGCTACGACGTCCACGTCGCGGCGCGATCGCTGCACAACACCCCACCGGTGTTCAGCATCTGGATGCTCGGCAAGGTGCTGCGCTGGATGCGCGCCCGCGGCGGGCTCGCCGCGATGGAGGCCGCGGCGGAGGCCCGGGCGGCGATGCTGTACGCGGCGATCGATACCAGCGATGGCTGGTACCGCGCCCCGGTCGACCCGGCCAGCCGCTCGGTCACCAACATCGTGTTCCGACTGCCGGACACGGCCCTCGAGGACCGTTTCGTCGCCGAGGCGCAGGCCGCCGGCCTCGCGGGGCTCAAGGGCCACCGCAGCGTCGGAGGCTGTCGGGCGAGCCTCTACAACGCGATGCCGATGGTCGGTGTCGAGTCCCTGGTCGGGTTCATGGAGCGCTTCCGCAAGGCCAACGACCGATGATCGCCCAGCCGAGCGCCCTCGCCGGTGTCGAACTCGCACCCGTGGTCGCTGCCCGTGCGCTGTCGTTGCGTCCCGGATGGCTCCACCTGGCGCGTCCGGGCGTCGCCGACCGCCTCGTCCGTCCACTCCTCGACGAGTCCGCGCCGAAGCGTTCGGCCGGTCGCGACCTCGACGCCGGTCTCTACCTGCCGGTCCCGCCCTGGGAGGTGGCGATCCACCGGGTCAGCGTGGACGGTCGGACCCAGCTCGGGCTGATCCTCGACGTGGCGGTCGCCGACTACCTCGACGGCCGGATCCGCCCGCACGAGGCCACCCGGGCGCACGCGGTCGGGTCCCTGGCCGCCCACCTCGCCGGAAGCGGGGTCGACGTCGCCCCGGTCACGCTCGCGCATCGCTCCGATCCCTTTGTGTCCGCGGCGTTGGTGGAGGTGACCGCGGGTCCGCCCACACTCGTGACCACCGGTGACGACGGTGCCGAGCACACCGTCTGGCTGGTCGATGCCGACCGGCTCGCTCCGGTCCTTGCGCGACTGGCCGGTCACGGCGTGCTGTACGTGGTCGATGGCCACCATCGCTGCGCCGCGGCGGCGGTGCTGGCCGGTCGTCCGCCGCCTGGACGGTCGGGAGAGGCGGCTGCCGACCATCTGTTCGCGTTGGTGGTCGCGGAGGAACAGTTGGAGGTCGCGAGCTACCACGTGCTGGTCTCCGGGGTCACGCGCCCGCCCCCGGCGCTCGCTCGATCGGTCGCCGGCGCGCTCGGGGCGGAGGTCACCCGGATCACGGCCGCCGAGGCAGCACGCCCCGAGCCCGGCGTGATCAGCGTGTGGTGCGCGGATCGCTGGCTGCGGGTGGAGCTGATGCCGGGTCCCGGCGGCGATGCCGTGCGGCTGCACGAACAGCTCCTCGAGCCCGTCTTCGGCATCACCCGTTCGGGGGACGATCGTCGCCTCGAGCACGTCCCCGGCACCGTGGGCCCACGCGAGCTGCAGCAGCGCTGCCCGGAGGGCACCGTCGCGTTCGTGGTGCACCCGCCGACGGCCCGGTCGCTGTTCGCAACGGCCGACGAGGGTGGCTCGGTGCCCGCCAAGTCGTCGTTGTTCCATCCCAAGGTCCCCGCGGGACTGTTCCTGAGGGGACGCGACCTGAGGGGACACGACACATGTCGATGACCATCGCGCCCGACCGACGACGGACCGGCCCCTCGACCAGCGTGCTCGACGGCATCGGGGACACCCCCCTGGTCCAGGTCGACGGCATCTGGGCGAAACTCGAGTTCCTGAACCCCTCGGGTTCGGTCAAGGCCCGCATCGCGCGCTACATCGTCGAACGGGCCGAGGCCGAGGGCCGACTCTCACCCGGCGACACCATCGTCGAGGCCTCGAGCGGCAACAGCGGCAACGCCTTCGCCATGGTCGCCGCCGTCAAGGGCTACCGCATGTTGGTGGTGATGCCCCACGGCATGAGCCCGGAGCGGCTGGCCATCTCGCGGGCCTTCGGTGCCGAGGTGGAGCTCGTCGGTGACTTCCACGTCGACGTCGCGCTCCAGCGGGCACGGGAACTCGGCGGGCGACCC
>Ga0207421_10003819_pt1 | contig 17727 bp, 16 predicted proteins | sample SodLakKL_010_SED_4_FD_187542 | JGI IMG/M metagenome (GOLD analysis project Ga0207421, IMG submission 187542) | Alkaline sediment microbial communities from Lake Tanatar, Kulunda Steppe, Russia - 8KL_010_SED (SPAdes) (version 2) | ecosystem: Environmental > Aquatic > Non-marine Saline and... | reverse complement strand
GGCCGAGCCGATCGTTCGCGAGGTCGTGGGCGTTGCGCGGGTCGAGCGACAGCAGGCGGCCCATGTGGCGGGTGGCGTGCCAGAACCCGAAGTAGACGGCGAAGGCGGCCAGAGGAGGGGCGACGGCGAACACCACCACGAGCACCACCAGGTCTCGTGCGGCGCGTACATCGCCCGCGTTCAGTGCTCGCCAACCCGTGACCACCGCGGCCAGCAGCGTGGCCACGAGGAGCACGATCCGCACCTGCGGGGTGACGAGCGTGGCCAGTTGTGGTGCGAGCGCGGTCAGGACAGGTTGGACCTGCTCGGCGTGGAGGGCGATCGGCAGTGCCACGGTGGGCAGACCGAACGCCGCTACGGCCAGGAGGCGGTACCGCGGGGTCACACCGCGTCGCAGCGCATGGAACTCCACGTCCCCGGCGCCGAAGTGCGCCGCGGACACGGCCAGGAACACCACCGCCGACGGAAGGGGAGCCACACGCAGGAGTCCGAAGAAGCCGGCGGCCACCGCCACGTAGGCCAGGAGGCCCGCGACGGCTTGCGGCCACGGCAATCGTCTACCGAGCAACCATTCGGGCACCAGGTGGTCGACGGCGCCATGCGGGAGGCCGATGAGCAGACCTGCGGCGAGCACGACCCAGAGGACGCCGGTGTCGAGCAGCCCCGGCACGGCGCCCAGGGCGAGCACGGCCACCATGGCGACCAGGCTGCTCCTCGAGGCCGCCCTCGAAGCCACGGGGAAGAGTCCCGGCGAGGCCGAGGCGCTGATCGTGGACACGCAAGCACCGTTCTGGTCGGGGCCGGGCTGTGCCGGAGCGCAGCCACCGGGCAGCAACGCGCCCGTTCTCGGCATTCGAACGTGACCCGGCCCCCGGACGGGCGTGGGGTGGCGATCGGCGGGATGGCGATGCGCGGACGGCGCCACGTCCCCGGACTACCGCGTGGCGGTCATCGATCGTGCGCGGAGGAACACCGCGTCGAGCATCGGTTCGGTCAGCCGGCCCGTGAACGTGTTGTGCTGACTGACGTGGTAACTGCCGAGCAAGGTGCGACCGTCGGGGAGCACCGCCTCGGCGCCGTGTCCGAAGCGTGGTTTGCGACCCGCCCATCCGGTGTGGCGCAGCGCGCCCGCCCAGGCGAAGGCGCCGAGCGCCACGATCACCCGCCACGGCACGAGGTCGAGTTCGGCGTCGAGGAACGGTGCGCACGCATCGCGCTCATCCGTGGTCGGCTTGTTCTCCGGAGGGGCGCAGCGGACCGGTGCGGTGATCCAGGCCCCGCTCAACACGAGACCGTCGTCGATCGACCTCGAGGTGGGTTGGTTCGCGAAACCGGTGCGGTACAGCGAGGCGTAGAGCCAGTCACCCGAGCGGTCGCCGGTGAACATCCGGCCGGTCCGGTTGGCGCCGTGGGCCGCGGGCGCCAGGCCGAGTACGAGCACTCCGGCGTCCGGGTCACCGAAGCCGGGCACGGCACGCCCCCAGTAGGTCTCGTCCGCGTAGGCCGCGCGCTTGGTCGCCGCGACCTCCTCGCGCCAGGCGACCAACCGGGGGCACGCGCGGCAGCCGATGACCGCGCGGGTCACCTCCTCGAGGTCCGCGTCGGGGAGGTCCGGGTCCGGGAGGGTCGGGGGTCGCATCCGGCGGAGGGTACGAGGCGGTATCGCCCCCCGGGGCCGACGGCCAGGCAACCGACCCGGGTACCTCGGGTCGGGTGACTCTGCCCGCCGGCCCCCGGCACCTGCACACTGGGATCGGGACGTCGTCGGCTCGTGACCGGGCGCGGTGCGTCGCAGGAGAGGTATCACGGTGGAGACGGTCTACGTTCGGCGGCTGCGCAAGCACTACGACGGGCTGTGCGCCCTGGACGACGTGAGCTTCAGCGTGGCCCCGGGCGAGGTGTTCGGTCTGGTCGGTCCGAAGGGGTCGGGCAAGACCACGACGATGGAGATCCTGCAGGGCCGCCGAGCACGGTGCGGCGGCGAGGTGTCGGTGCTCGGGGCGGATCCGGCCGTGGCGGCGAGGGTCCATCGCGAGCGGATCGGCGTCGTACCGCAGGAGACCGAGCACGACGGATCGAGCACGCCACGCCGGCTGGTCCGCCACCGCGCCGCCACGCGTGCCCGCCCACGGCCGGTCGACGAGGTACTCGAGATGGTCGGGCTCGCCGCCAAGCGTGACGCGAGGATCGAGACCCTCTCGCTCGGTGAGCGGCGCTGCGTCGATCTCGCCGTTGCGCTGATCGGCGCCCCGGAGTTGCTCCTCCTCGACGAGCCCACGACCGCCTTCGACCCGGCTTCGCGACGCAACGTCGGGGTGGTGATCGAGGAGCTCGGCACCCGGGGCACGACGGTGGTGCTCACGACCAACCGCGTCGCGGAGGCGAGGCAGTTCGCCGATCGGGTCGGGGTGCTCAGCGCAGGGGAGATGATCGCGGTGGGCGCACCGGACGAACTCGCCGATCGCAGCGGCAGCGAGCGGAGGATCATCCGGTTCACCCTCCCCGAGCACGTCCCCGGATGTGATCTCCCCGATGCCGGGCACCTGCTGACGATCGGCCTCGACCGGATCGTGGAGTTGCGTTCGGCGAGCCCTGCACGGGACCTGGAGTGGCTCAACAGGTGGGCCCGGGAGCGCGACGTCCTCCTCGAGGATCTGACGCTCGCGCCTCCCAGCTTCGAGGACGCCTACCTGGAGCTCATCGGCCAGGCATGACGGAGCTGTCGTGGTTCGACCTGACCACGGGGCTGCTCGGTGGCGTGGTCGTGTTCCTGCTCGGCTTCGAGCGCATGACCCGGGCGATGCAGTCCGCGGCGGGTTCGCGCCTCGCCGACGGTCTCGCCCGCGTGTCGGAGCGGCCGTGGCTGGGTGCGCTCTCCGGTGCCGGGGTGACGGCGATCATCCAGTCGTCCTCGGTCACGACGGTGCTGACGGTCGGGTTCGTCTCGGCGGGCGTGATGACCCTCACCCAGGCGGTCGGAGTCATCGCCGGCGCGAACCTCGGCACCACCGTCACGGCCCAGATCATCGCGCTGGACGTCACCCGGTTCGCGGGCATCATGATCGCGACCGGCTTCGGGCTGTCGCTGATGCGCCGCAACCCGTCGGTACGGCAGGCCGGCGGGGGTCTCCTGGGGCTCGGACTCGTGTTCCTCGGCATGGACCTGATGGGCGGCTCGGTGGCCCCGCTCCGTGATCAGCCCCAGGTCATGGAACTGTTCCGGGGGGCCGGTGGCCCGCTCGCGGCCCTGGCCGTGGGGGCGGTGTTCACCGCGCTGGTGCAGTCGTCCTCGGCCACGATCGGCATCGTGATCGTGCTGGCCAGCCAGGGCCTGGTCGACCTGCCGAGCGCCATCGCCATCGCGTTGGGTGCCAAGGTCGGAACGTGCGTCACCGCTGGTATCGCCTCCATCGGTGCCGGTGCGCCGGCCAGGCGGACCGCCGCGTTCCATGTGCTGCTCAACCTCGGCGGTGCGCTGTTGTGGCTGCCCCTGATCGGCGTGTTGACCGCCATCGCCATCTGGATGTCACCCAGCGCGCCGGAGCTCACCGGCACCGCCCGTATGGCCGCCGAGACCCCGAGGCAGGTCGCCAACGCCTACACCGTGTTCGCGGCCGTCAACCTCTTGCTCGTGGTCGGGGTCACCCGCCCCATCGCCCGCGGCCTCGAGCGGCTGATCAGCGACCGCCCGACCGATCCGCTGGCCGTGGCCCAACACCTCAACCTCGCGATGCTGGAGACCCCGGCGGCGGCACTGGAGCTCACACGGGCGGAGATCCACCGGCTCGGCCGCAAGGTGGTGGCGATGGCCCGCACCGGTGGGAAGGCGGCGTTGAGCGGCAAGGCCGCCGAGCTGGACGCGGTCGCGCCGATGGACGCCGAGGTCGACGCGCTCCGTGCGGCCATCGTCACCTACCTCGCGGACCTCGGTCAGCGCGAGGTCAGTGCCCAGCAGAGCGCCGAGGTGGCGCGGCTCCTCGCGGCCACCGACGAACTGGAGGCCGTGGGTGATGTGGTCGAACACGGCCTGGTGCGTCTCGGGCGCCACCGGATCGACGAACACATCGAGATCTCGCCGTCCACCGTGGCGGTGATCGACGGGCTGTTGGGTCAGGTGACGGCCAACCTCGAGGAGGCGGTCGAGGCCGTCGCCGAGGCCAACCGGGAAGGCGTGGTCGCGCTCCTCGATCGCGCCCCGGACGTCCGGCGGCGTCGCGAAGAGGCGACGACCCGACAGGCGCTCCGTCTGACCGGTCAGGGCCCGCACCGCGCCCGTGCCTACACCCGGCAGGTCGAGCTGATCTCCGAGATCTATCGCATCCATACCTTGACGAAGAGGCTGTTGCGTCGCCAGCTCACCGACCCGATCGATGGCGAGGTCGCCTTCGACGCCGGTCCGGCCGATCCGGCGAACTCGTAGCGAGGTCCCGGGCTCGGCCCCCGGGCATTCCCGCCTCGCCGGCGATGCGCGTTCGGCGTCGTATCGCCCGTCCGTCCGGAGTCGGCGTGCGAACCTGGCGCGCGTGGATCGACGGCATCGAACAGTATCGACCGCGTCGAACAGGAGGGTGTGGTGAGTACGTGGCAGGTGTGGCTCAGCGGTCTCGGGACCGTGTCGGTGATGATGGTCGCGGTCTGGGCGGTCAGCGTGGTGCGCAAGGACGCCAGTGTCGTCGACCGGGTCTGGGGGATGGCCTTCGTCGTGGCCGCATGGACCTATGCGGTGACCGCCGGTGCATGGACGCCGCGCACCTGGCTGATCCTGGCCCTGGTGACCATCTGGGGACTGCGCCTGTCGATCTACATCACCTGGCGGAACTGGGGCGAGGGCGAGGACAAGCGCTATCAGGAGATGCGCGAGAAGCGCCCCGAGACGTTCGTGATGCGCAGTCTGGTGACCATCTTCCTCTTGCAGGGCGTCTTGGCGTGGATCATCTCCCTACCGCTGCTGGCCGCCGCGGCCTACGACGCTCCGGACGCCCTGGTGCTGCTCGACTACCTCGGTGCGGCGGTGTGGGCGGTCGGGCTCTACTTCGAAGCCGTGGGCGACTGGCAACTGTCGCGGTTCCTGGCGGACCCCTCGAACAAGGGCAAGGTCAACGACCAGGGACTGTGGCGCTACACGCGGCATCCCAACTACTTCGGCGACACCGTCGTATGGTGGGGCTTCTTCCTCATCGCCCTCGCGACGGGGGCCTGGTGGACGTTCCTGGGGTCCCTCGCCATGACGTTCTTCATCGTGCGCGTCTCCGGGGTCGCGCTCACCGACAAGAACATGGGCAAGGGCAAGTCGAAACGTGAGGGTTACGACGAATACGTGCGTCGGACCAACCAGTTCATCCCGGGCCCACGCAAGGACTGATGCAGCTGGGGTATGTGGTGCGTGGGGCATGTGGGGCGCCCCGCGCCGACGACCGCCCCGTGTTCCGCCGGGGCGGGACCGTCGGGCCGGTCACATGCCGTTGCGGTGGATCTTGTCGGGACTGATGCGCAGGATGGCTCGTTCGGACTCGACCTCGTTGGGATAGGGCTTACCGAAGTAGCGCTGCGAACAGGCGTCGATGTGCTCGCGCGCCTCGGGTCCGCGCACGATCTCGGTCACCCGGCCGCGGACCTCGGCGTACCGGTAGGCGTTGTCGGCGTCCCAGATGGTCAACGTCACCCGCGGGTCGCGCTCCACGTTGCGGAACTTCGCGCGATGCACCTCCGTGTTGATCAGCAGGTGGTCGGCGTCGGCATCGACCCACATGACCTGGGTCTGGGGCGAACCGTCCTCGAACAGGGTGGTCAGGGCGCCGAAGTTCTGCCCCGTCGCCAGCTCTCGCACATCGTCGTCCAGCGTCACGTCGTCCTCCTCGAGGTCGTCGATCGATGACCCTCTCCGACGGATGGTCACTCCGGGTGACGCTAGTCCGTCCGGTACCTTCCGAGCCGACCACATGGAGTACGAGGAGGCCGGCTTGAGCGATCAGACCCTCGATCCGCCGACCGCGCCGGAAGGGTCGGCCGGGCCGGCAGGGCGAGGCGGCGAGGTCTTCGAACTCGACCGCCGGACCTGGGACATGCTGATCGACCATGCCCGGTCCGATGCGCCCTTCGAGGTCTGCGGACTGCTGGGCGTCCGGCCCGACCGCTCGATCGTGCACTACCCGGTCGACAACGCGGAACGGTCCATGACCTACTACGCGATGGACGGCAAACAGCTCCTGCAGGCGATGCGCGAGATCGAGGACGAGGGCTACGAGCTGGCGATCTACCACTCCCACACCCATACCCAGGCCTACCCGTCCGCGACCGACATCCGGCTCGCGGCCTACCCGGAGGCGACCTACCTCATCGTCACCCTGCAGGACCGGGATGCTCCCGACATCCGGGCCTTCGACATCCTGGACGGCGAGGTGACCGAGAAGTCGGTCGTCGTCCGCGACGAACAGGTCGCCTGATGGTCGCCTGGATCCCCGCCGCCCGCACCGCGATGAAGGTCGCGCCGTTCGCGCTCGAGATCGCGCGGCAGCTCGACCGCCAGCTGCGCCCCCACGTGCTGGCCTACCAGTTCGCGCGGTCGGTGGACGGCTGGGTCGGCAAGTGGACCTCCTCGGAGGGTGGTCACTGGTTGGTGTTCAACAGCCCGTCCGGTGAGCTGCTGCGGGCGTTCCCGCCCCTGAAGCATCCCGAGGCCGAGCTCGTCGACCGCGAGTTCGACCGCGGCACCCTGGAGCACCACTCCGATCTACCGGAAGCCAAGGTCCGCGACGCGGCCATCGCGATCAAGAGCGGCCCCGGTCGTTCCAGGCGCCGATTGACCGGCAGGAGCGACGACGAGATCATCGACGTCGAGGTGATCGACATCGACCGGGACGATCCGCCGACCCGCTGAGCCGGCTGACGTCACAGCACTGATCCGGCGTAGCCGGACGATTGGTGCCGAGCGGGTGTCGCGTTCACGCACGTCCGTGCCAACGTGCCGGCTCGGCGGCGCAGCCGAGCGGCTCGGCCACGGTGGGTCGCGGTCACGAGGCTCAGATGGCGAGGTCGAGTTCATGGTCGATCGGTGGCAGGATGGCCCGGAGTTCCTGGTGGAGCACGTGGACGGCGAGGCCCAGGTCGAGGTTCTGGGCGTGATGATGGGTTGGACGGAGGGCCCATCCGTAGGCATCCTCGGTCAGCTCCTCGCCGACGGGGTCATCCGATCCCGCGATGTCGGGCAGTTGGTGTGCAGGTGGCAGGTCGGCCTCGGCCGGGGGAGCGAACCGGAAGGTCCCGGCATCCCCTGGGGTGACCGTCCAGTGGTGCTCGTGGACGAAACGGTGGTGGAACGCGCACACCAGAACGAGATTGGAGAGATCCGTCGGTCCGCCGTCGGCCCAGTGCACGACATGGTGGGCGTGGAGACCGCGGTGGGTGTCGCAGCCCGGGAACCGGCACGAACGATCGCGGAGCGAAAGGGCGCGGCGTTGGGCGGCCGTGGGGCGACGTTGCGCGCGCCCGACGTCGATCGGTAGTCCGCTGTCGGTGGCGACGAGCACGACGCCGGCTTCGCACGCCAGGCGCCGCAACACCGCCGGGTCCATGACCCGTATCCGTCCTGAGGCGATGTCGACGGCAACCCGACCCTCGAGGGACGTACCCGGCTCGGGACCCTGGAGGTCGGCGAGGTCGGCCCGGACCACGAGGGTGTGCCGGTCCATCCCCGAGGTGTCGGGGCCGGCCGCCGCGATGGCGGCGGAACAGGCGTGGACGAGAGCGTCGACGCGCCGGGCGCTCCGAGTGCGCTGCCGGGGGAGCAGCGGAACGGGTCCGTCGTCGGTGGCGGAACCCGTGGCGGCACTCGTCCCCGGGGGTCGAACGACGGTGCCGGCATCTGCTGCGTCGAGCGCCAGCAGCCCTTCGATCCCGAGTAGTGGGGGTTCCGAGAGATCGGCAAGGGGTTCGCCGCGGAACAATCCACCCACCGGGGGACAGGCGGTCGCAAGCTCCGTGTCGGGCCCGGCAGGGTCGATGTCGGAGGTGTCGGGCACCCAGCCGCCGTCGTCCGCGGCATCCGCGGGCCATCCCGCCCACCTGGATCCGGTCTGCCGAGTGTCCTCCGCGGAAGACGAGTACGGGTCGTTCTCGTCGTCCTGCTCGTGTCGCGCCGACTCGGTCGGGGACGGCGTGCGGGACGGACCATCCTCCGTGGAGGAACCGTCCTCCGCGGAAGACGCCTGCGGGTCCCCGAGGTCGTCTTCCGGGTCGTCGCAGCTCCCTTCCGGGTCGTCGCGGCTCCCTTCCGGGTCGTCGAGGTCGATGAGGCGATCGAGGTTGGCTTCGACCGCGGCCGCTTCGTCGTCGGGCAGTCGGATGGTGAGAGTGGTGCTTCCGTCTCCGTTACGGCGCGATCGGTAGCTGCGGTCCCGGTCCGGGCCGGGCGCACCGTCTCCCGGACGGCAGGTGCGGCGGAAGGCGCTGATGATGCGTTCCACCTCGGCGCCCGTTGCCCACTGGGACCATCGCAGGAGCAACTCCTCGGTCTCCGGTACGGCGATGCGGGTGATGGCTCGGACCTTCGAGTAGGAGATCCGTCCGGCGGCGAACCGCTCCCGGATCGCGGGGAGCTCGCGGAGCCGTAGGCCCACCCGGAGATGATCCGCTGCGGTCGAGTTCCCCAGTCCGAGCTGGTAGGACAACCACTGCCCCGGCGTGCGGGCCCCGTGGTCGGCCCACACCCTGCGGACCGCGAGCTCGGCGACCAGTTCCAGGTAGGCGCACGTGGAGGCGGCGATGTGGGCGGCGCGGTGGCCCAACTCGGCGACCAGCGCCGCATCGTCGAGGGCGGTGAAGGCCGGGTCGGGTCCGAAGGCCCGGGTTCGCTCGACGAGATCGAGCCAGCCGAGCTCATCGCCGGCGAGCACCGTCGCCGCGTCGAAGCGCGGAGCCTCTCCGAGCAACTCAGCGAGGTCGCCGGGGTCGAGCGGCGCCCGGTGGTCCGGCCCGGGCGCCGTTGGAGCGTCATCGGGCGTTGCCGAAGCATCATCAGCCGGGGGCAGCCTCCTCGTCCCTGCCCCCGGTACGGGGCCCGACCCGGATCCGCCTCTGGAGGTCGTGGTCATCGTGTTGCTCCCCTCCGTGGGCCGATGCCCACGCTGCCGTGTGGCTGCTCTCCTGTACTGGTGTACTGGCTACTGGTGTACTGGCCTCGCCCAGCCACTCTACGAACATGCTGTGACATCCCATGCGGGCCTTCCGGATGGCGGTCCGCGTCGAGCTCAGCGCGATCCCCGCCGCCCCCCGGCCCCCGCGGAAGACAGGTCGGCCGTCCTCCGCGGAGGACGCCGGACCGACACTGGATCGATGGCTGCCCGATGGCCGGCCGAGCCCCGACCGGTGCCGCGCCGGTACCCGGTCAGCGCAGCGAGGCCCGCAGCGCCGGCTCCAGGTCGCCCCGTGGTTCGACGACCACGTCCGGCACGTCCAACCACGCTCCGAGCTCCAGCAGTTCGGCAGCCAGCTCGCGAGCCACCGCGACCCGGTCGACGCCCTCCTCGGCGAAGGCGCCACGGACCAGCAGGCGGCCGGTGTGCCGGTCCGCCTTGAGGTCGACACGCGCGACGATGCGCTCCCCGAGCAGGAACGGCAGGACGTAGTAGCCGTACCTCCGTTTCGCCTCGGGCACGTAGATCTCGATGCGGTAGTGGAAGTCGAACAGCCGCTCCGCCCGGTCGCGGAACCACACGAGGGGATCGAAGGGTGACAGCAGCGTGCGCGCCGGGATGGTGCGAGCCGCACGGGCCTCCGGGTGCAGGAAGACGGGTTCGTCACCCCACCCGGCGACACGGACCTCCTCGAGGTCGCCGCTGGCCACCAGTTCGGCGAGGTGAGGCCGGGCATCGCGGGTACGCAGTCGGTGATGGTCGGCGAGCTCCGCCGCCGTGCCGATCCCGTGGGCGCGAGCGGCGCGCAGGAGCAGCTCGCGCCGGGCGTGTTCGGTCGGCGGCACCTCGGCGTTCAACACCTCGACCGGCAGGACGCGTTCGGGGAGGTCGTAGACCGTCACGAACTGCGGGGTCCGGTCCCGGATGACCAGATCGCCCTTCGCGGCGAGGTGGTCGAGGGCCACCTTGCCGCGCGGGTTGCCCCACCACGGACCGGTTCGGCTCCCGGGGTCGACCAGGTCGCGCACGCTGGTCTCGCCGTTGGCCGTGACCTCGGCCAGGACGGCCTCCAGGTAGCCCGCTGCCTCGTCGGCCATGGCGGCGACCCGGGCCCACGGAGGGACCTGCGCCCGACGGTGGGCCAGCAGCGGCCACACCTCCACGGAGCTCATCGAGGCGACGTGGATCCAGCCCTCGTACAGCTCGCCCGAGCGCCACAGCCAGCGGTCGCGTGCCTCGCGGTCGTGCGGGCCGAGGCGGGACCAGAACGGCAGCTCGTGGGCGCGGGCGAGGACGTTGACGCTGTCGAGCTGCACGATGTCCACGTGGCCGACGACGCGGCGCAGGTGCGCGACGGTGCGGCGGACCTCGGGACCCGGGCGCGCCCGAGCGAAGCCCATCGCGGTCAGAGCGATGCGCCGGGCTCTCTCGGGGGTCAGGGTCCGCACGCTCGGCCTCGCGGTCCGGCTCGTGACCGGCGCTGGTGATCCATCGCGGCGGTCGGGGGCGTCGGGCCGGGCGACGGTAGTGGGAAGCTCGCGCGGGTTCGCGACGTTGGGAGCAGGAGCGTCCGGTGGTGGGCAACCCGCCACCGGTACGCTCCGTCCACCGCCACCGCTCCCCGAGGGATCCCCGCCATGCCCGTCGTCCGTATCCCGACCGTCCTGCGCAAGCACACCGCCGGTGAGGCCAAGGTCGAGGCGTCCGGTTCCACCGTCCGGGAGGTCTTCGACGACCTGGTCACGGCGCACCCCGGTCTCGAGGCGGACCTGCTCGAGGACGGTCAGGTGCGTGGGTTCATCAACGTCTACGTCGAGGACGAGGACATCCGCTACGTCTCCGGTATCGACACGCCCGTCGACGCCGACGACGAGATCGCCATCATGCCGGCCGTTGCCGGTGGCGCCGATGCCCCTGCGGCCGTGGTGTGATCTTCGGCGACATCTCGCAGGCGGTCGGCAACACGCCGCTGGTCGGGCTCCCGCACCTGTCGCCGGCCGGGTACACGATCTACCTCAAGCTCGAGGGGCAGAACCCGACCGGGTCGGTGAAGGATCGGGTCGCGAAGTACCTCATCGAGCAGGCGGAACGCTACGGCCAGCTGAAGCCCGGTCAGCGCGTGCTCGAACCGACCTCGGGGAACACCGGCATCGGGTTGGCCGCGATCTGCAAGGTCAAGGGCTACCCGCTCACCTGTGTGATGCCCGAGAACACCTCCGAGGAACGCAAGCAGCTGCTCACGATGTTCGGGGTCGATATCGTGCATTCGCCGGCGACCGAGGGCTCGAACGGCTCCGTCCGGGTCGCCCGGGAGATGGCGGCGGCCGACCCGGAGGTGTACATGCCGTTCCAGTACGGCAACCCGGCCAACGCGCTGGCGCACTACGAGACCACCGCCCCGGAGATCATCGCCGATCTGCCGGATGTGGCGGCCTTCGTCGCGGGGCTCGGCACCGGAGGCACGGTCACCGGGGCAGGCAAACGCCTCAAGCAGTGGAACCCCGAGGTGAAGGTCTTCGCCGCCGAGCCCGAGTACGGCGACCTCGTCTACGGCCTGCGCAACCTCGAGGAGGGGTACGTCCCCGAAGTGCTCGACCAGTCGGTGCTCGACAGCCGTATCAAGGTGAACTCGCTCAAGGCCCTGCAGGCCACGCGCGACCTCGCGGAGTACGAGGGGATCTTCGCCGGGGTCTCCACGGGCGCCTCGATCGTGGTCGCCCAGCGGGTGTGCAAGCGGCTCCCGGAAGGCTCCAAGATCGTGGCGTTGTCGCCCGACGGTGGCTGGAAGTACCTGTCGACCGGCGCCTACGCGCCGGGCGAGGTCAAGGAGATCGCCACGGCCATCTCTGGCACGCTCTGGGCGTGACGGACTAGCGTCGGGCGAGCTGACAGCGAGGGCCGCCGGGCGCAAGCCACACACTCTCCACGAACAGGAGCGCAGCGATGGGCCTCGAGCTGACCGTCCTCGGGTCTGCGGGATCCCACACGGGAGTGGGCCGTGCGTGTTCCGGGTACCTGGTGCGTCATGGCGACACCAACGTGTTGCTCGATGCCGGCAACGGATCCACCGCCAACCTGCAGCGGTTCGTCGGGTTCGCCGACCTGGATGCGATCGTCATCAGCCACCGACACGTCGACCACTGTGTCGATCTGGTCGGCGCCTACTACGCCCTGAAGTTCGGCCCGGACGCCGGCAGCCGGCTCCCGGTCTACGGCGCCGCGGAGGTCGATGACGCCTTGGCGGGTTTCATGCAGCGCGACACCGCGTTGGCGATCAGTGACGTCTACGACCTGCACACGGTCGCGGGGGGTGACACGATCGAGGTCGGCTCGATGCATCTGCGGATCGCCGACGCCGTGCACCTCACCCCGGCGATCTCCGTTCGCGTCGAGGTCGAGGGGGCCACGCTGGTGTACTCGGGGGACACGGCGGGGATCCCGGAGCTCATCGAGGTCGCCCGCGGCGCGGACCTGTTGCTCTGCGAGGCCACGTGGGCCGGGGACCGGGAGGACTACCCCCCGGGCATCCACCTCACCGGGCGCGATGCCGCGCTCGTGGCGCAGGAGGCGGGCGTCGGGAAGCTGCTGCTGACCCACGTGATCGGTTCGACCGATCGCGACCGGCTGCTCGCCGAGGCCATGGAGATCTTCGATGGTCCGGTGGAGCTGGCCGAGGACCTGGAGGTCCACCGGGTGCCCGGCTGACCGAGTCCGGCTCCGAGCCAACTGGCCGCTGTCCTCGGCCGTTCGATCAGGGGTGCCGCTCGGAAGCTCCTACCCGGCTCGTAGGTTCAACCCGACGCGGGCTATCGCGCGTCGGGAGCGGGAGCGGGCACCGATCGTGGATGCCCATGCGCCCCACCCCGGACCGCCGGGTTCCGAAGACGAGAGAGAACGGGAGGCAGTGCATGAAGCGTTCAACATGGATGCGGCCGCTCGCCGCAGCGGCCGCGCTACTACTGGTTGCCACGGCGTGCGAGGTCGACGACGAGGAGGCGGTAGAGCCGGAGATCGAGCCGGAAGCCGAGCCGGACGTCGAGGAAGAACCGGAGGAGGAACCCGAGCTCGAGGAGGACGAGCTCGAGGAGGTCGAGTCCGACGACGTGCTGAACATGGGCTACATCCTGCCGGAGTCGGGTCCGCTCGCGTTCCTCGGACCCCCGCAGATCCAGGCGGTCGAGCTCGCGGTCGAGGACATCAACGCCGCAGGTGGGGTGCTCGGCCAGGACGTGACCCTCTCGGGAGCCGACGAGGCGGGTGACAGCACCATCGCCGCGGAGTCGGCGCAGCGACTCATCGGCGAAGGCGTCAACGTCATCGTGGGCGCCGCCGCGTCCGGGATGTCGCTCGCGTTCGCGGACGCCGTCACGAGCGCCGGGGTGTTGCAGTGCTCGGGTTCGAACACCTCACCGACGTTCACCGACCTCGATCTCAACAACCTGTACTTCCGGACCGCCCCGACCGACGCCCTGCAGGGCCCGGTCCTGGCGGAGCTGATCGTGGGCGACGGCAACTCGAACCCGGCGATCCTGGCCCGAGCCGACGACTACGGCCGTGGTCTGCTCGAGGCGACCGTTGCGGAGCTCGAAGAGCAGGGTGCGTCGGTCGCCGCGCAGATCAGCTACGACCCCGAGGCGGCGACCTTCGATGCCGAGGTCGCCGAGGCCGCGGGTAGCGGAGCCGACTCGGTGGTGATCATCGCGTTCGACGAGGGTGCCCAGATCCTCGCCTCCATGGTCGAGGCGGGCATCGGTCCCGCAGAGCTGCAGGTGTACGGCGCCGACGGGGTCCGGTCCAACGAACTGGCCGAGCTGGTCGATCCGGGCGACGAGTCGGTCCTGGACGGGATGAAGGGCACGGCCCCGTCCCCGGAGGCCTCGCCGGACTTCCTCCAGCGTTTCGAGGACGAGACCGGGCTCGATGACACCACCTTCGCCGCACAGGCCTACGACTGTGCCGTACTGACCGCGCTGGCGGCGGAAGCCGCCGGGTCGGACCTCGGTTCGGACATCGCCGCCGAGATGGTGGCGGTCACCACCGGCGACACCGAATGCGAGACCGTCGAGGAGTGCCTCGAGGCGATCCGCGATGGTGAGTCCGTCGCCTACCAGACGGCCTCGGGTGTCGTCCTCATGGAGACCGACGCCGGCAACGGTGAGCCGGAATCCGCCGAGTACGAGGTCTGGGAGATCGATGACACGGGCTCGGTGAGCACCGTGGAGACCGTGATCTCCGGATTCTGAGCGAGCACCACCGACCCCCCGGGACAAAGCAGCACCTGTCCCGGGGGGGTCGGTCGTGTCGAGGCGGTCGGTCGTATCGAAGACCGGGCTCGAGGGACCGGGCTCGAGGGGTGTCAGGGCGCCTTGGCCAACGTGCCGAGGTAGAGCTCGATCACCTTCGGGTCGGTGAGCAGGTGCCGGCCACTGCCGGTGTAGGCGTTGCGCCCCTGGTCGAGGACGTACCCGCGGTGGCAGATCTGCAGGCATCGCCGGGCGTTCTGCTCGACCATCACGATCGAGACCCCGGTGGCGTTGATGTCGCGAGCCCGTAGGAAGGCCTCGTCCTGCAGCGCCGGCGACAGCCCCGCGGAGGGTTCGTCGAGCAGCAGCACCGAGGGCTGCATCATCAGCGCCCGACCCATCGCGACCATCTGTCGTTCGCCGCCCGACAGCGCGCCGGCTCGTTGTTTGCGTCGGGCACCGAGCAACGGGAACAGCTCCGCGACGTGGGCGAAGCGCTCCTTGAACGCCTTCGGGGCCAGGTAGAGCCCCATCTCGAGGTTCTCCTCGATGCTGAGGCTCGGGAAGATGTTCTTGGTCTGCGGGACGTAACCGACGCCCTTGGAGACCAACCGGTTCGCCGCGAGGTTGGTGATGTCCTCCCCGCGGAGCCGCACCGAGCCGGACCGGATGTCGACCAGACCGAACAGCGACTTCAGCAGCGTGGATTTCCCGGCGCCGTTCGGGCCGATGATGCCGACGAACTCACCTTCGTCCAACGTCAACGTGCAGCCGGTGAGGATGTCGATCCCCGGCAGGTAGCCCGCCGTGACGTCCTCGGCGATGAGCAACGGCTCGCTCATGGCTCACGCTCCTCCGCGTGAGGCCCGCTGTGCTCGTCCTCGCCCTCATGGGTGTCGACGGGCGCTTCCTCGATGACGGCGACGGGAGCGCCCGCACCGCGTGGCACGGGTGTGAACCGGCTCTCGTCGCCATGCTCCTCGCCGATGTAGGCGGTGATCACCGCCGGGTCCTTCGAGACCACGTCCGGGGGGCCCTCGGCGATGATCTGGCCCTGGGCCATGACCACGATCCAGTCGCTGATGTCCATGACCACGTCCATGTCGTGTTCCACGAACAGCACGGTCATGCCGAACGACGGCAGGTCCTTGACATGCTGGAGCAACGACTGCGTGAGGGCGGGGTTCACCCCGGCCATCGGCTCGTCGAGCATCACCATCACCGGTTCGACCATCAGCGCGCGGGCCATCTCGAGCAGCTTGCGCTGCCCGCCCGACAGGGTCCCGCCGAGTTCGTCGCGCATGTGGTCCATCTTGAAGCGGACCAGCAGTTCGTCGGCGCGTTCCTCGATCGCTCGTTCCTGCGCTTTCCAGGCCGGCGGCCACAGCGAGGTGAGCATCCGCTCCCCGCGTTGCTGCGTCGCCCCGAGCTTCATGTTCTCGAGCACCGTCAGGCGTGTGAGGGCCTTGGTGAGCTGGAAGGTCCGCACCATCCCGCTGCGCGCCACCCGATGGGCCGGGACCCCTGCAAGGTCGTCGCCCGCGAACTGCCAGGTACCGGCGTTCGGCTGGTCGAAGCCGGTCATGAGGTTGAAGAAGGTGGTCTTGCCGGCCCCGTTCGGACCGATCAGGGAGGTGATCGCCCCGCGTTGGAGTTCCAGGTGCTCCACGTCGACCGCGGTCAACCCCCCGAACGAGCGTCGGACCCCGTCGACGACCAGGATGGGGTCCGGCTTGGCCACGCCCGGCTCCGGCGCGACATCGGCGAGGGCCGTGCTCGCGGGCGTCGGCTCACGCATCGAGCATCATCTCCCGCTTGTTGCCGAGCAACCCCTGGGGCCGGAACGCCATGAGCACGATCAGCAGCAGCCCGACCAGCGCGAGACGGGTAGGGCCGATGGTTCCCGTGGGCATGATGCCGGTCCCGAGCAGGAAGCGTTCGACCGAGGAGATCAGGAACCAGAACAGCATCGCGCCGACGACCGGACCGAGCACGCTCGCCGCTCCACCCATGATCAGGACCGCGTAGGCGAAGAACGTCAGCTGGGGGAGGAACTGGTCCGGCGACAGCGCCGCCTGGCTGAGCGCCAGCACGATGCCCGCGAGCCCGCCGAGCATCCCGCCGAGCACGAGACTCTGCATCTTGTAGGCGAACACGTTCTTGCCCAGTGCCCGCGCCGCGTCCTCGTCCTCGCGGATGGACTTGACCACCCGCCCCCACGGGCTGCGGGTCAGCGCCCAGACGAGCAGCGACGCCAGCGCGACCAACGTCCACCCGACGACGGTCACCCACAACCGCGAGTGGGTGAAGCTCAGCCACCCGAACTGGTAGCTGCCCGGGGGGAAGGGGTTCAACGCGTCCCAGGTCTGGGTGAAGCCGGGTCCGCCGGGTCCACTCGGGATCCCGAACGGCCCACCGGTGATCGGTACGAACGGGCCTGATCGGAACACGAACCGCAGGATCTCCGCGGCCGCGATCGTGGAGATGGCCAGATAATCCGCGCGCAGCCGCAACGTCGGCACTCCGAGCAACAGCGCGAGCACGACGGCGGCCGCCAGGCCGGCCAGGATCCCGACCCAGAAGGGCAGGCCCACGATGGACACCGTGATGGCCATGCCGTAGGCCCCGACGAGCATGAAGCCGACCTGGCCGAAGTTGAGCAGCCCGGTGTAGCCGTAGTGGACGTTGAGGCCGATGGCGGCGAGCGCGAACACCACCGTCGTCGGACCGACCGCGGTGTTCAGCCCCCCGGCGAGGATCGTGGTGATGTCCATCTAGCCGATCCTCTCACGACGACCCAGCAGCCCCTGGGGCCTGACGAGCAGGATCAGGATGAGCGCCAGCAACGCCCACACGAGCTTGAGTTCCGTCGAGAACCACAACGTCGACAGTTCGGTGACGAGGCCGACGACCAACGAACCGACCATGGCCCCGTACGCCGTCCCGAGTCCGCCCAGGATCACCCCGGCGAACATCAGCAGCAGGAGACGGAAGCCCATGATGAAGCTGACGTTCTCGGTGACACCGAACAGGATGCCACCGAAGCCGGCCAGCCCACCGCCGAGGATCCAGATCACGAGGATGACCCGTTGCACATCGATGCCGGACGACTCGGCGAGGTCGCGGTTGTCGGCGACCGCGCGCATGGCCTTGCCGATGCGCGTGCGCTGGAGCATCGTGGCCACCCCCACCAGAGCGATGGTGGCGAGCAGCATCACGCTCAGGTCGCGTGGGGTGATGCGGATCGGCCCGAACACCAGCGATTGCTGGATCGTGTAGTCGAAGTAGGGCCGGCTCGCGCCGCCGAACCAGATCTGGATGACGTTGCGCAACACCAGTGACAGGCCGATCGA
>Ga0207421_10003818_pt1 | contig 17729 bp, 15 predicted proteins | sample SodLakKL_010_SED_4_FD_187542 | JGI IMG/M metagenome (GOLD analysis project Ga0207421, IMG submission 187542) | Alkaline sediment microbial communities from Lake Tanatar, Kulunda Steppe, Russia - 8KL_010_SED (SPAdes) (version 2) | ecosystem: Environmental > Aquatic > Non-marine Saline and... | reverse complement strand
AAAGACGAAAAAGCTGAAGAACCTAAGGCAGAAGCAAAGGAAGTAAAGAAGGAGAAGAAAGAAGAGGCCGAAGAAAAGGAAGGTTCAGAGCAGCCAGAGGCAAAAACTGAGGATGACGAAACTGAAACGAAAGAATCCAAGGCTAAAACATCAAAAAAACAAACTAAGAAAACTACTGTAGAAGAGTCTGGAGAAGACAAAACTGAAGAGGCTAAAGCTGCCTCTGAAGAAAAAGAAGAAGAGGAAACAAAAAAAGAGACAACAACAAAGAAGAAGAAAACAACTACTGCCAAAAAAACATCAAAAGCAGAATCTAAAGACGAATCTTCCTCTGAATCTGAAACGGACGCAGAAGAATCAAATAAAAAACAGACTAAGTCTACAAGCAAAACCAGCAAAAAATCTTCAACAAAAGATAGCGCTACTGACAAAACAGAAGAATCTGGAAAAGAAGATGAAAAAACAGATAAAGAGTAAAATAAATAATAAGAGTAAACTCTAATTCTTTTAAAAAAACTGCCTGTTTAGAACGACCGGCAGTTTTTTTTAATATAAAATTATGTTAAAGTTTATAATTCCAGAAATCAGCAAAAATCCGGTTTGTTGTTGTTATAAACTTATTACCGGTTTATCGAAAAGCACTCATAGTTCGTAACATATATTAACTTTTTTAACGTACTTGCACAGTAATAAAATTTTTCGTTTCTTAGCATTTGGTAAATAATTTTATTTATTAACTAAAATTAAAAGATATGTATATATTAAAAAGTAAGATTAGCAATGTAATAGCAATAGTTTCAATATTTGCTGTTTCAATTTGTTTATTCTCAAACGATGCTTTTGCGCAGGCGCCTCAACAGCAACAAGAGCAAGAAGTACGAACTGATTTTGATGATGAAGAGTTGGAAGCATTTGCAGAAGTTGCACAAGAAGTTCAAATGGTTCAACAACAACATCAACAAGAAATTAATAATGCAATTGAAGAGGAAGGAATCTCCGTAGAAAGATTTAATGAAATGTTTCAAGCTATGCAAAATCCTGAGGTAGCTCTAGAAGCAACACCCGAGGAAGAGGAAGCATTTGATGAGGCCATGGCAAAAGTATATGAAGCCGAGGAAGCGCTGGAAGAAAAAGTTGCTGAAACAGTTGAAGAAGGTGGGCTGACAATGGAAGAATATAATGAAATTATGACTGCGTATCAACAAGACCCAGAGATACAACAAAAGATAAATGAATTTTTACAACAACAATAAAAAATTCAACCAACTGAATATTATAACCTATAATTGTTTATAAATCTACGCAGTAACAAAACAACAAAGGTTTGTAAAATAAATCCTTTGATAATGAAAATAAAATCTAAGAAATAATGTATAAAAAAAAACTGCCGAAATTAAAATTCGGCAGTTTTTTTTTATTGAGTTGTTTTTTATAAACCATTACCCAAAAAAGATAGAGTAGAGTAAAAGTAAGCGCTGCTAACCCCTAAAATTGTGTTAAATTATCTTGATAATTTCTTCAAATAATCTTAAAAATTTAATAAAACTAATATTCATAAGCTAATCCAGAAAATATTATTAAACCTTTCTTTCTTTTGAAATAATTTGGAAAAATAAAAAAAATCTCAAAACTTTGGTCGGTGATAATATTTTTTGTTCCTTTGTACATTAATTTATTCATTTTAACAATCAAACTTGAAATTTTATGTTTATTACTAAGGGAAAAATTAGCAACATGCTATCAATAATTACTGTATTTGCTGTAGCTATTTGTTTATTTGGTGGTAATGCTTATGCGCAGATGCCACAACAACCTCAGCAACAGGAAGTTCGCACAGATTTCACTGATGAGGAGTTGGAAAAATTTGTAGAAGCAGCACAAGAAGTAATGACGATTCAACAACAAATTCAACAAGAAATGATGGCTGGCATTGAAAGTGAGGGCCTTACTGTTGATGAGTTCAATCAAATGTTTGAAGCTATGCAAGATCCTGAGATAGAAGTAGAAGCAACACCTGAAGAACAGGAAGCTTTTGACAATGCTATGGAAATTGTTAATGAAGTACAACAATCAGCTGAGCAAGAAGTTGGAGAGGCAGTTGAAGATGCCGGATTAAATTTTGAAAAATACGATCAAATTATGATGGCTTACCAGCAAGATCCTGAAATACAGGAGAGAATTAATGAACTTATGCAACAATAAACTTAGCTGGTAAAAGCAATTTTATCATATTATAAAAAAACCAATAAGGCAGGATTTAAAAACAGTCTTATTGGTTTTTTTATTATTCTTCTGTTTAAAGTAAAAAATATTTATAATAAAAACTCTAATTTCTGCTCAGCTTCTTCATAACCCATTTCGGCAGCTTTTTTGAAATTATCTCGTGCCTTACTAATTTCATCTTTTTGGATGTAAATCAAACCCCGGTAATAATATGCTTTAGCAGATGGTTCAATCTCCAATGCCATGTTAAGATCTTCAAATGATTGCTCCATATCACCGCGTTTAAATTTCATTATCCCCCGTTTTTTATATGCTAAAGCTTTATCAGGATTAATCCGTAATACCTCATTGAAATCATTTAGAGCCAATGTATCTCTACCCAAAGCTTCATAAGCCAGAGACCGGTAGATATATGCCACATCATTTTCCCTATTGTGTGTTACAACTCTTGTAAGATCACTTACAGCTAAGTTATATTTTTTGGCATTAAAATATGCTAAAGCTCGCTGAAAATAACGCACCTCATTTCTTTGTCTGTAATTGTTTATCAAAACAGTATAATCATCAATGGCTTTCTCATAATTTTCTGTATCTGCATAACATTCAGCCCTATATAAGTAAAGCCTATGATCTTCCAGCTCTTCATCAATTGCCTTGGATAAATCATTTATAGCTAACTCACAAGAATCCAACAGATGATATATAAAACCTCTTTCTTTATAGGCTTCAAAATGCAGCGAGTCCTGTTTAATAGCCAAGCTAAAATCTTCAAGTGCATTATCAATATTTTCAAGGGATAATTGGAGTTTCCCTCGCAAAAAATACACATTAGAATTAGTATGACCTAATTCAATAGCCTTGGTAAAATCTTCAACAGCATTGCTTTTATTACCGCTTTGCATTTTTAATACCGCCCTGCCAATATAGCTTTCAACGTGACTCGAATCAAGTCTTATAGATTCAGAATAATCACTTATAGCATCATCAATAAAACCTTTGCCGGAAAAAGCTTTAGCACGATAAAAATATGCATCAACAAACTCAGTATCGTGTTTTAATACTGTATCAAAATCTTCTATTGCAGAATCATTTTCACCAATATTTAAATAACAATATCCTCTCTCAAAAAAAGCATCAAGAATAAAGCCTTTTTCTTCAAGCGCCTTTGTATAATATTCAACAGCCTCTCTACATTTTCCAATAGAAGACTTTTGTAATCCAATATTATAAAAATCTTTCTCTGTTTGAGCTTCCAAACTAAACGGTATGATATATAGAAAGATAAAAAATTTAAAACAGCACTTTAACCAATAAAATTTTTTCATAACATCTGAAAAATTAAAAAGAATAGAATATAACAGCCAACTATAATTAGAGGCAAAGTTATCTATTTTAAATTATTTAATCAAAAATATTTCAAATGGAAATAGCAATAATTTCAAGAACCATCATCACGGTTTTGAGGAATAATTCTCAGAGATCTCATCATTGCTAAAGTCAGCGCCGGGAAAAGAATTGTGAAAACAAATTTAAGCCAGGTAGCATCATACAAACCATTCAGTATAATAAACCAAATAATTGACAAAAAAACAATATCGACAATAATTATAAACAAATTACCCGGATCTTTTTTAACAAAACCCGGAAAAGGTAGCTGTTCATCTTCATCTGCCCTAAACTTTAAAAACCTGTATGAACTAATAACCCAAACCACCGGTAAAATATACCCAATAATCAATCCAACAATTTTAACATCAAAATATCCGAATGTGTATAAAAATCCAAATAAAATTTGCCCTATAATTGTAGCTCTATAATTATTTGCATTTCCAACAGACGAATCAACCAGGAAGTGGATTAATTTATTTGGATGAAATTGCTCTTGTTCGTTCATTTTTTTCTTTACGTATAAGTTAAGTTTTATATTTTTTTGCTATGTTTTTGTAATCAATTATTAACCTAAATTTCTATATTAAAATTTAACAAATAACATCTAACAACCTTTCTGTATTACTTATCATCTATTAGCATATTCCATCTGTTTAATTGTTCTATCACCAAGCAATTTTACTTTCAATTTAACAGGATTATGGTCTGAAAATTTAAAATCAAGATGAACACCTTTTACTTCCTCAATTTTTATATTTGGTGAAACAATAAAATAATCAATCAAAGTTGTAAGGGTTTCAGCAGGATAATATGGTTCTTGTAATCTTCTATTTGTAGGCACTTTATTATCATATGCCCATTGCCAGTCTGGCAAAAAATCTTTAGGTATGCGCACTAGATCAATGGTATCAAAATGGTTAAAATGAAAATCGGGTTTAAAGTTAGGTGGGCATTGATTCCAGTCACCTCCGGCTATAACATAATTACCCTTTCTATATTCTTCAACCAATATTTCTTTGATATGGTTCATCTGTTTTTCTCTTAGCTCTCCTTTATCAAAAGCAGAATTATGTGTGTTAATAACAACTAACTCCCTGCCATTTTCAACAGGATATCGATTCAAGGTAAAACAGATTTGAAGGTTAAAAAGATTATTCGGCCAGGGATAACTTCCGGGATAACTGTGCCGCTCTGCAATAAAAGGTGCAGCATCGCTTACAGTAACTATACCCGAGTTTACGTGACCCATTGGTGCGGATAATGGCTTAGGAACAAATCGCACATCATAATTTTTACCATAAATTATTGAAGCACCTGTGAATATATTTCTTATACTATCCAGGGTATTGATATTATATGAACGCCGGGCTTTTTTATCCACTTCCTGCAATAAAATAAGATCTTTATCCTGGTTTTCTTGTAAAAAATAAAGTATCTGGATGTGATTATGCAAAGTTCTTTCCAATGATGTACGCATCTTCCTGCCGCCATCTTGAAAAAAATCCATATCATCTCCAAGCCCGCTATACCCAATATTCCATGTCATCAAAGATAATTCTGCAGTTTCTGACAAAATAGTAGGTCGTTCATTACTAAGGAGCTGTTTTCTCTCGGGAGGACGATATTTTGTTATTGTAGCAAATAAAACCAACGCCACAACAGCAAATACCACTAAAACTATAATCAAAATAAAAACCTTCAAGAAAACCTTCATTATTTAGGGTTTAAAAATATTTTATACCAAAGATAAATTATAATATTTAATGAAAAAAACTTTATTTGTTATTTAATCTTAACCGGTTAGTCAATTGATTGGTAAAAATAATTTGTGCTTTCCATTTAATTTTTATACCAATAATTTAATATCTTCGTCCTACATTTTTACAAAATAAAGTTATTTAATAACTTGATATAAATATCTTGCTAAACTATACAATATTTGATTAAGGCAGAAATGAAGGGTGAATTATTTTATTAACTAAATTTTATTGTTGTTTTATACTATAAAAATATGATAATTAAGGCATCAGATATACATAAATCATTCGGGAACTTGAAAGTACTCCAAGGCATTGATCTTCAGATTAAAAAAGGAGAAATTGTCAGTATTGTCGGGGCTTCAGGAGCAGGAAAAACCACCTTGTTAAACATAATTGGCACACTGGATAAATGTGATAAAGGAGTTGTTGAAATAGACGGAATAAATGTTTTTAAATACAATGATAAACAATTATCTGATTTTAGAAACAAATCCATTGGCTTTGTTTTTCAATTTCATCACCTTCTACCTGAGTTCACTGCCCTTGAAAATGTTTGCATACCTGCATTCATAGCCCATACACCGAAAAAGCAGGCAGAAAAAGATGCCAGGGAATTATTAAGTTTAATGGGTCTTTCTGAGAGAGAAGAACACAAACCCAATGAGCTTTCAGGTGGAGAACAGCAAAGAGTAGCTGTTGCAAGAGCATTAATAAACAACCCGGCAGTTGTGCTTGCCGATGAGCCAAGCGGAAACCTGGATTCTGAAAACTCCGAAGAACTGCATAGATTGTTTTTTTCGTTGCGTGAAGAATTAAATCAAACTTTTTTAATAGTTACTCATAATAAAGAACTTGCAAAAATGGCTGATCGTATAATCACCTTACATGACGGCTATATAGTCAATTAACCTAACTATTGTTCTACTATTGATTTAATAAACTTTCAAACTCAGATTCATTAAGTAATTTAACCCCCAACTCTTGGGTTTTTCTCCTTTTTTCAGGCCCCATATCGCTGCCGGCTATCAAATAATCGGTTTTGGAAGAGATAGATGTTGTGAGCTTTCCCCCATTTTTTTCTATTGTGTCTTTAAGTTCATCCCGGGAATATTTTTCAAATTTCCCCGAGATAACAAAATTTTTGCCTACAAGAGTACCGGTCTCTGTTTCAGTGATCCTATCTACTTCAAATTGCAGCCCTTTTTGTTTTAGCCTGTTTATAATTTCGAGATTATTTTTATCATTAAAATAAGAGATAATACTAGCTGCAATTTTTTCTCCAACTTCGGGGATTTCCAGCAGTTGGTCAAAATCACTATTAATCAGGTTATCTATATTACCAAAATGTTGTACAATTTTTTTTGCAACGGTTTCACCAACATATCTTATTCCCAATGCATAAATGACTCTTTCAAATGGCACATTCTTAGATTTTTCTACTGCATTTAGAATATTATTAACCGTTTTCTCTTTAAAGCTGATCTTTTTTGATGATCCGTTAAGTTCATTGACAACTATTTTTTCCAATCCATAAAGCTGTTCATATTTGAGATCATAAAGGTCTGCTACATTACTTACCAAACCGTTTTTTATTAAAATTTCAATACGCTCCTGCCCTAAACCTTCTATATTCATAGCTCTACGACTAATAAAATGTTCAATTTTACCCAGAATTTGTGGAGGACATCCCTTACTATTGGGGCAGTAATGTATTGCTTCATCTTTATTTTTAACTAAAGTTGTATTACATTCGGGACAACTTTTTACGAATGATATTGTAGTGGATTCTTTTTCTCTTTGGGTGATATCAATTCCTACAATTTTAGGAATTATTTCGCCACCTTTTTCAACAATAACCTTGTCATTTTTATGCAAATTCAATTCCTCAATTTTATCAGCATTATAAAGAGATGCCCTTTTAACTTTACTACCAGAGAGCTGGACAGGTTCAAGAATTGCAACAGGAGTAATAGCTCCTGTTCGCCCCACCTGGAAAGCAACATCCAAAAGTTTAGTATATGCCTGTTCGGTAGGATATTTATAAGCTATTGCCCAACGTGGTGATTTTGCGGTATATCCAAGCTTTTCCTGTTGTGTTAGTGAATTAATTTTGACCACCACTCCGTCAGTATCAAACTCAAGATTCTTTCTTTCTTTTTCCCAATAATTTATATATTCAAAAACCTGGTTTAAGCCATCGCATTTTTTAGTATACTCAGAAACCTTAAAACCCCATTTCCCAGCTAACCGCAGATTATCATAATGGTTATCATAAGGTAATTCTTCACCAACTAACTTATAAATATAACAATCTAAATTTCGAGAAGCTACAATTTTTGAATCCTGGAGCTTCAAACTACCTGCAGCTGCATTCCTGGGGTTAGCAAAAGGTGTTTCATTATTTTTTTGTTTAGTTTCATTCAAATAAAGAAAACTTTTATAAGGCATAAATATTTCACCTCGGGCTTCAAATGTATCAACTTTCTCTTCTCCTTGAAAAACTTTCAAAGGTATACTATTTATTGTTCTAACATTAGTAGTTACATCATCCCCCTGATAACCATCTCCTCGTGTTACAGCTCTTAACAATGCACCATTTTCGTAAACCAATCCAATAGCAACTCCATCAAACTTTAATTCACATACGTATTCAAAATTATCACCAATAGCTTTGCGAACTCTATTATCAAAGTCGATAAGATCTTGCTTATTATAGGTATTGCTTAATGATAGCATTGGATACCAATGCTTAACAGCAGGAAATTCTTTTGTAACCTGCCCACCAACCCTTTGAGTGGGTGAATTTTTATCTTTTAAACCGGGATGCTCATTTTCGAGACTAACAAGCTCCTCCATGAGCATGTCATATTCATAATCAGTTATTTCAGGCTGAGCCAACACATAATAATTGTAATCATGTTTATTAATGATCTCACGAAGCTCTTTTATCCTCTTTTTTGGATTTTCAAATTTCATGGCTTTTTGGCAATTTTTAATAATAGCTTTATTCAAGGATTGCTAAATTACATTTTTCAGAAGAAATAAAATTTGAAAAAAGAATTTTTATTTTCTAAAGTTTCACTTTATTGATATTAAGATAACAAAAGATAGGTAAGGAAATAATGGAATAAAAAAAGTTTATAAATTAAAAAAGTAAACAATTAACAAGAGAATATAAGCTAAAAATTATGACAAATGATACATTATCGATAAATGGCCATAAAAATTAACAATAAATCCTAATACTGTTCTTTTATGAAAGATTACAATCCACCAATGAGTATTTTCAACTCTTGTGCGTTTATACACATAACGGGCACCTTTTCCTGGTTGTATATAATACGCTCGTCGTAAGATCCAAAAGGATGTATGGAAGTCTTATCAGGATCGGTAGATACCATAATAAAACTACTATTGATATTTTTGGCATAATCAACCAATTGTCGGGCAAATGAAATTTTTTTCTCACTAAATCTTTCACTATAAGATATATTATGTTTTTCAAGTATTTTCTTTACTTGTTTTAGATCTCCTTTGATACGGTTTTGACTAAACTCATCACTCTGGTTGTCGACATACAAATGAAATTTTGCATTAAACTGTTCATTCAAAATAATCGCCCATTTAACTTTTTGTTTAGAACCAGGATCCAAATTTAAAGGAAAAACGATATCTGTCACCTTATTATTTACCGGTGGTTTCTGTACAACAAAAACAGGAGCTGGAGATCTTTTAATAACTTTCAGCACAAAACTTCCCACTAAAAATTGTAGACCTTTTTTCCCATGGGTGCCTATAACTACATAATTAGCCTTAATTTCCTCTGCTACTTCAGCAATAACTGAAAATATACTTCCCTCCCTAGCAATACTAGACACCTCTATATTATGTTCTTTTCTAATTCTATCTGTTATAGAAGTTAATTGTTCATCAACATATTCGATTGTTTTGTTTTGCTTCTCAAGACTCTTTTTTGTTTCTTTGTTGATTACATGCAAAACACAAATACTAAAATTTAAATCTTTTGCCAATTTTACAGCATTATCTACTGCGTATTGGCCGATTTGGGTAAAATCTGACGGAACCAAAATGGTATTATTTTTCTCGGACTGCATGGATAAAAAGTATTATTGGTTATACATATTTACTATTATTCTCTATTGAAGTTAATTGGGGTATACGTATTAAAAAACAATAAAGTTTGCGAAATGTAATAAAATACTATATCAAAAATCTACGTGAAATCCTTAAAAATAATTACACAGCCTTCTCACCAAAAGTAGCTTCTAGCAGCGCTAATAATTCATTAATTTGGGACAAGTTATGCTTTTTCTTTTCTCCAAGTAATTTTTTTGCTGATTCAGTAAAAAATTCATGGGATAAAACAAAGCTTTTTTGTTTCAAGTACCAATCTTTAAATGTAATTTTTCTTGTGCTGTTTTCACTCCATTCTCTATGCAGCCGAAGTGCGGTTATAAAGAAATCATCTCTGCCGATATAAAATAAATCGGCATCACAGATAATTTCCGAAAGCTTGTCTTTTGGTTTCTGGGGGACCTGGGTAGCCATAATCATATCACAAATTTTTTCAATTTGTTCATTAGTATAATCATACCCAGGTAAAACATCCCTTGCAAATTCACATCCCAAGGGCTCATTATTGTCATATTGCCACAAAAAACCCGTATCATGAAATAAGGCAGCAGTCCTGAGCAACATAAGATCCTCTCCTTCAACGCCCTCTTCCTTTGCCAAATATTCTACACAATCCAAAAGATCAAGCGTATGCTTATAATTATGATAATATAAGCTAGGCTTTAGCTCATTTTTCAACTTATTAATCACAAATTCTTTTACTTCTTTATACCTCATAATAATCTTAAAAAGTAGATAAATTGCTTCTTATTTAACTTTTAAACTTAACAGTAAAGCTCCTTACTTTTAAACTTAACAGTAAAGCTCCTTAAAAATTTTTTCTAAAGTAAACAATATTTTAATACAAACAATAGGGTTTCTTTTAATTGTTAATTTCTCCGTAAATTATATTAATAAACTAAATATATAAATTCATTCAAGAATTTACGCCATTATCAAAATAGCTTTCTTATGTTGATTTATTGTTTCTAATGATATTAAGAAATTTTTTATTAGGCTTCCTTCCCGTGCTATCGGCTGAATATTCTTTTTTTATTCGGTTAACAAAATACATTTGGTATTCGTCTGAATGTTTTGCCGGCAACCTTCCTCTATATGTACAAACAAAATAATCTTTAACAATATTATAAGTTTCTCCCGAAATATTTATTTTATTTATTTCACCTTCACTTTCCAGCCTGCTTGCTGTATTAACTGTTTCACCCCATATATCATAGGTAAATTTATTCTTTCCTATCATACCGGCTATAATTTCACCTGTATGTATTCCTACACGTAATTCGCAAAGCCATTGATTTTTTTCTGCTTTTTTAATGAAATCAATTATTTCAAAAGCAGCCAAAATAGCATCAAACGTATTAGTATTGTTTGGTTGAGGAACACCGCCGGCACACATATATGCATCGCCCATGGTTTTTATCTTCTCAAGATTATATTTTGTACAAACTTCATCAAAAAAACCGAAGCTACTATCCAATTCACTTAAAAGATTTAAAGGATTAATAAACTGGGAAATTTTACTGAAATCTTTAAAGTCCATAAACATAACCGTCACCTTTTCATAGTATTTCATGCGAACACTTCCATGTAATTTTAACTCAAGTGCAATTTTATAAGGTAATATATTTCGCAACAATTTATCTGATTTTTCTTTTTCAACTTCCAGTTTCTTACGTTGATTAGCTATCTCAGATGTGCGGTCTTTAACTAATTTTTCCAAGTTCGATTTGGTTTTCATTAATTGACGGTTGGCAATATATATTACCAGGTATACAATTGAAACTATTACAAGCAAGTAAAAAATATATGTAAACCAAATTCCATAATTTGTTAATAAAACTTTAAAAGCAAATACTTCTCTTACCATATTAAAATTTTGGAGCTTAAATTTCCTCAAAAATATAAAATATGTAATACATTTTGACTTTGTTCCAAATTTAAAATGACTATTTTTTTAATTAATCAAAAATATTTGATGTTTTATACAACAAATATTTTTGATTATCATGCTGATAACATGGAGTTAACATCATAAATATTGTATCTTATTTATGTTTAATATTTTTTTCAACGTTATGTAAAAACATTGATATTTTTAACCGGACTAATATTTTTATGTTCTGATAGTATTTAATTTTATTATTATTTCACCTTTAACATATACCCCTGATTATTAAAAACATACCACTTAATATTTTAATTATACTCAAGAAATTTTGTCTTATTAAGGTAATAAAAGGCAGATATTTTATACTTTAGCAAAAACGCTTAAAAAATAAACATCTATGATAAAAGAACAATTAATAAATCCAAAAAGCATAGTAGTTGCAGGGGGATCAAATGATATTACAAAACCAGGGGGTAAGGTTTTGAAAAACATTATTGATGGAAACTTCGCTGGTGACATATACGTAATCAACCCAAAGGAAGATGAGGTTCAGGGAATTAAAAGCTACAAAAGCCCTGAGGATTTGCCGGAGGTAGACTTAGCTGTTTTGGCTATTGCTGCCCGTTTTGTATTGGAAACAGTGGAAATACTTGCCCAACAAAAAAATACACGTGCATTTATTTTACTTTCTGCTGGTTTTAGCGAGGAAAGTGAAGAAGGTGCAAAACTTGAAAAACAGGTAGTAGAACTTATCAATAGCGTTGATGGAACTCTAATAGGGCCAAATTGTACAGGGGTATTAACTCCAAATCATCACAGTGTATTTGCCTCGCCTATACCTAAGTTAGATTCCAGGGGTTGTGATTTTATTTCGGGCTCGGGAGCAACTGCTTGTTTTATTATGGAAGCAGGTATTCCAAAAGGACTTACATTTGCAAATGTTTTCTCAGTTGGTAACAGTGCCCAAATTGGTGTAGAAGAAGTTTTAAAATATCTTGATGAATCCTTCGATAAAGAAAGTAGTTCCAGGGTAAAGTTATTATACATAGAAAACATATCCAAACCCCGGATGTTGTTAAAACATGCTTCATCGTTGATTCGCAAGGGATGCAAGATAGCTGCTGTTAAAGCCGGTTCATCGGAAGCCGGCAGCCGTGCTGCTTCATCTCACACAGGAGCGCTGGCTTCTTCTGATGCTGCAGTTGATGCACTTTTTAAAAAAGCAGGTATAGTTCGTTGCTATGGCCGGGAAGATCTTATAAGCATAGCCTCGGTATTTATGCATCCTCAGCTGCAAGGAAAAAGCCTGGCAATTATAACTCATGCAGGAGGGCCTGCCGTTATGCTTACAGATGAACTAGAAAAAGGTGGCTTAGAAATACCACATATCGATACCCCTCAAAGCAGAGAATTATTAACACATCTTTTCCCAGGTTCATCTGTTAATAACCCTATTGATTTCCTGGCTACCGGAACAGCAGAGCAACTTGGGGTCATAATAGACTATGTTGATAAAAAATTCAAAAACATAGATGGTATGATCGTTATATTCGGCACACCAGGACTTTTCCCTGTATTCAATGTATATGATGTTTTAGATAAAAAGATGAAAGAAAGTAAAAAACCCATTTTTGCAGTATTGCCTTCAGTGCTTACAGCAAAAGAAGAAGTTGATGAGTTTATATCCAGAGGCAGGATAAATTTCCCTGATGAAGTTACTTTGGGAAACGCTTTATGCAGGGTTTACAATACTGCTCCTCCTCCTGAAGAAAAATACAAAGAATCAAAAACAGAACCGGAAAAAATTAGAGATATAATTAATAATTCGCCCGAAGGTTATCTTGAACCCGAAAAAGTACAACAATTGCTTGATGCCGCAGGTATCCCAAGGGCAGGCGAAGCAGTAGTAAAAACCACTGAAGAAGCAGTAGAAGCTGCTGAGAAATTAGGTCTCCCGGTAGCAATGAAAGTAGTTGGACCGGTTCATAAATCTGATGTAGGCGGAGTAGTTCTTAATGTCGAATCTGCCGAGGCAGTAAAGAAAGAGTTTGAAAGATTAATTAAAATTAAAGATACTACCGGAGTTTTAATTCAACCAATGGTTTCAGGCATAGAACTTTTCGCGGGCGCCAAATATGAGGATAATTTCGGTCATATGATACTTTGCGGTATGGGTGGTATCTTTATCGAAGTGCTTAAGGATATTAGCATGGGACTGGCTCCAATAAGTCATGACGAGGCAACCAATATGATAAAAAGCTTGAAAAGTTACGGTATTATTGAAGGAACCCGGGGTCAGGAAGGAGTAAATAAATCACAATTTGCTGAGCTACTTGTACGTTTATCAGCACTTGTGGAAGCTGCCCCTGAAATTTTTGAACTTGACCTTAATCCTTTATTGGGAAATAAAAACCAAGTACTAGCAGTAGACGCAAGAATAAATTTAAAAAAGTAATTTTAAAGAAACCACAATATAAAACAAGCTTAAAATTATGTCAAAACCAATCATATTAGTTACAAATGACGACGGGGTCATGGCTCCGGGAATTCGCAACCTTATTCAATTTATGAAGGAAATTGGTGAAGTAGTTGTAGTAGCGCCCAACAAGCCACAAAGTGGGATGGGACATGCAGTTACAATTAGTAACCCATTGCGCCTTGAAAAAATATCAAAAGATTCACCCACATTGGAATACAGTTGCAACGGAACACCGGTTGACTGTGTAAAAATTGCAGTAAACAGGGTTTTGAAGCAGAAGCCCGATTTGATTGTCTCCGGAATAAACCATGGATCAAATTCTTCCATTAATGTAATATATTCGGGCACTATGTCTGCAGCAATTGAAGGAGCAATGGAAAATATTCCATCTATAGGGTTTTCACTACTGGATTTTAATTTTGATGCAGACTTTGTTTCAGCAAAAAAATATATCATAAATATTGCTAACAATGTTTTGCAACATGGATTACCCGACGGCACCTGTCTAAACGTAAATATACCGGCAGTTAAAGAAGAACAACTGAAAGGAATAAAAGTATGCAGACAGGCAAATGGCAATTGGGAAGAAAGTTTTGATCATCGTCAAGATCCACGAGGTAAAGATTACTACTGGCTCACGGGAAAATTTAAGTTACATGAAAATAGTAATGAAACAGACGAATGGGCTCTTAGTAATAACTTTATTTCAGTAGTTCCGATCCAATATGATTTTACGGCTCATAAATTTATTTCAAAATTAAAAAAATGGGATCTTGATGCTTAAAAAAGATAATTGGCTTCTTGGTATCTTAATTGGTATAATATTCCCAGCTATCATCTTTGGAGTGTTATATTTGATAATAAATTTTTTTGGCACGCCCTATCAAAAAGACATCCTTTTAAAGACAAGAAATATTCCTTTAACAGGTATTTTTATTAACATGCTTCCTTTCAGGTATTATATGGTAAATCTAAAATATGACAAAACCGGGCGAGGAATATTAGCTATAACAATTTTTTATGCAATCATTTTTTTCATTATCATTTGATTATAAAAAAATAAAATTGGTATTTTTACATAAATCAATCAATTTAATAATTGAGCAAGATTATCAACCGTCAAACGAAAACTTATGAAGTATTATATTATAGCGGGGGAAGCATCGGGTGATCTTCATGGTGCAAATTTGATGAAATATTTGAAAGAAAAAGACCCTGATGCTTCTTTTAGATTTTGGGGAGGCGATAAAATGAATGCCCAGGGAGGCAGTCTCGTTAAGCATATTAATAATCTTGCTTTTATGGGATTTTGGGAGGTATTAATAAATTTAAAAAAAATACTTAAAAATATAAGTTTTTGTAAAGCTGATATACTTAAATGGAATCCTGATGCCGTCATATTGATTGACTATCCCGGTTTTAACTTACGTATAGCTGAACATGCTAAAAAACATGGTATAAAGGTTATATATTATATTTCCCCACAATTATGGGCATGGAAACAATCCAGAATAAAAAAGATTAAGCGTTATGTTGACAAAATGCTCGTTATATTGCCTTTTGAAAAAAACTTCTACAAAAAGTTTAATTACGAAGTTGATTTTGTCGGCCATCCATTGATAGATGCCTTGGAAAATGAGAAGAAAAAATTCACTAACACTGAAAATTTTTTAGCAAAAAACCATTTAACAAGCAAGCCCGTTATAGCTATATTACCTGGCAGCAGAAAACAAGAAATTTCTAAAATGTTAAAAATAATGTCACAAGTTGTGTCTTATTTCCCGGGTTATCAATTTTTGATAGCCGGAATTTCATCCTATTCGCCCTCCTTTTATGAAAAATTCACAAAAAATTCTAATGTAAATATTGTGTATGACCAAACTTACCAGCTTTTACAAAGTTCATCAGCAGCCATTGTAGCTAGTGGTACCGCTACTTTGGAAACTGCTTTATTCAATATTCCACAGGTTGTTTGTTATAAAGCCGGAAAAATATCTTATTTTATTGCACGAAAACTGGTAAATGTTAAATATATCTCACTAGTTAACCTTATTATGGATAAAATGATTGTTAAAGAACTTATACAAAAAGAGTTTAACCCTGATAGCTTGAAAAAAGAGCTTACCAAGCTGCTAAATGAAACGCAATATCGCAATAACGTGCTTGAGGGTTATATTGCACTTAAAAATAAACTCGGCAGTACCGGAGCATCAGAAAAGGCCTCACAAATAATTTATAACTATCTGGCAGAAGTATGATTAAACTAGCAATCGTTTTAATTATTTATTTTCTTACTTATACAAATACACAAACTCCTAATATTCATTATCCTGAAATTATACGGATAGGTATATTTAATCAACATGATATTGATAAATTCTCTTTTTCAGTTATTGGCGGCGAATATAAAATTCAGGATAATAACAATAGTTTGTTAAAAACCGTTCAACCATACGACCTGGTGGTGATCGAAAAAACAGAGGCAGGAATAAAACTTGTCAATGAACAAGATACATTATTCTCAGAAGGAAGTATATCATTTGCAGGGCAATCATTTAGAAACACTTTCGTAATAAGTACATTAAATGATAATAACAAAATTGGCTACAGGATATATGATAGCGACTTAATTATAAAAAACAAACCATCGGGGCTTAATATAATTAATAAAGTTCCATTTGAAAATTACATAGCAGGTGTTGTGCAATCCGAATCAGGATTTGGAAGACATCCCGAATATTACAATCTCCAGGCTACAATCAGCCGTACCTATGCAATTAAAAATCTTGATCGCCACAAGAATGAAGATTTTCATCTTTGTGATGAAGTTCATTGCCAGGCTTATTACAGCAAATCAATATATCCTGAAATAATCTTAGCAACTGAATATACGCGGGGAGATGTAATAGTTGACAACTATGGTTTACCTATAAATACTGTCTTTCATGCTAATTGCGGGGGAGTTACCGTAAACTCTGAAGATGTATGGCTTAATGCTACCCCTTATCTAAAAGAAATAGTAGACACATTTTGCATAGATAAACCAAGTGCCAGGTGGGAAGAAAGTATTTCAAAAAAAGAACTAAACCAATATTTAGAGAAAAAACTTAAAGACAAATTCACTGATACAGTCGCCAACAAAATATATAATTTCTCTCAGCAACATCGCAAAACATTCCTGGACCCTTTTCAACTCATACCACTTGGAAGTTTCAGAAACGATTTTGAACTGCGTTCCACATATTTTAATATGGAACATCAAAAAGATAGTATAATTTTAAATGGCAGAGGCCATGGACATGGTGTTGGCCTATGCCAGGAAGGGGCCATGGAAATGGCAAATCATGGATTCAGCCGTGATTCAATTATTAGCTTCTATTATAGAAACGCGATTATAAAAACAATTGAGAATTAATAAATAACGCTAATATATCAGAATAAAGTTTTACTACAAAAACCGAATTAGATTACCTCTAATATATAGTTAGTTTTTAGCTACAATATAATTTAAGGATTTAAACTATTTTCCGGTTATATTTTCCAGGGTACTTACCAGGTAATCCCAAAACCTTTTTACACTTTCAATATCAACCATTTCGTCCGGTGAATGGGGGTTTCTGATCGTAGGGCCGAAAGATATCATATCAAGGTTAGGATACACATTACCTAATAAACCGCACTCCAGCCCTGCATGTATGACTTTAACTTCAGGTGTTTTGTCAAATTTTTGATTATATACACTTTTCATAGTTTTGAGTATAGGGCTTTCCATATTAGGTTTCCAGCCGGGATATTCTCCTTTATGTTCTACTTCTGCTCCACCTAATTCAAAAAC
>Ga0207421_10003817_pt1 | contig 17729 bp, 19 predicted proteins | sample SodLakKL_010_SED_4_FD_187542 | JGI IMG/M metagenome (GOLD analysis project Ga0207421, IMG submission 187542) | Alkaline sediment microbial communities from Lake Tanatar, Kulunda Steppe, Russia - 8KL_010_SED (SPAdes) (version 2) | ecosystem: Environmental > Aquatic > Non-marine Saline and... | reverse complement strand
CGTCGCACCTGCCGTAGCAGGGTTTTGAGAGGTGTCGCATTTCCTCGCAACTGCCGGCAGTTGCTTCGGATTACGGTCTTTAATCCACGTCACAACTGTATTCATCAATACGGTGGGATGCGTCATATAGCTTACACGATTCACCCTCGGGGTCAAGCCCCGAGGCACTCTCGCTGTATTTCTGTAGAGCCGCGACATGACAGCGACACTCACTGACGAGACGGTCGGAAAGACGGTCGTCGACGCCGACGGCAAAGCACTCGGTATCGTCGCACGCGTCGACGGGAACCGGGCCGCCGTCGATCCAAACCCCAGCATCGCAGAACACCTGCTCGCAACGGCCGGCATCGAAGGCGAAGACGAGGAAGACTATGTCGTCACGGAGGATATGCTCGCATCGATCGACGATCGAGTCGTCCTTCGCGGCAACATCTGATCGGGCTCGGAGGCGACCGTCCGTCGTGGCGATAGCTGATTGGGCCAGGAGGCGACCGTCCGTCGTGGCGATAACTGATTGGGCCAGGAGATGATCGGCCTTTCTCGCGACACCTGACTGGCTGAGACACGGTCCGAGACGACGCTTAGAGCGTTTTCAACCCGGTTCCGGTTAGCGGGACCACGACGTCGTCGTCGGCAGCAACCGTCCCGCGTTCGCGATACTCCCGGAGGGCAGCCGGCGCGACCGCACACGTCGGCTCGACGTAGAACCCGCCGCGGTGGAGCCGATCGAGGGCGGTTTCGATCGGGTCCGAGCCGACGGCGATGGCGTCGCCGTTCGTCGCCTCGATCGCCGTGAGAATCTCCGAGCTCCGGGCGGGTTCAGCGATCTGGATGCCGTCGGCCAGCGAAGTTGTGTTGCCGTCGGCGTCGGTCGTCTTGCCGCCGAGGGCGTCGACGATCGGTGCGTAGCCGGCCGCCTGGGCACCGAGCAGCCGGGGCATCCTGTCGACGATTCCGGCCTCGTTGAGCAGCGAAAACCCTCTGTACGCGCCGAGAAAGAGCGTCCCGTGACCGATCGGGAGGACGAGCGCGTCGGGGACGGTCCACCCGCGCTGGGCGGCGACCTCGAAGGCGAACGTCATCGTTCCGGCGTAGAAGGCGGGGTTCCAGGCGTGGCTGGCATACCAGCCCTCGCCGGTCTGGTATGGTGGGCCGTCAGCGGATGCGGCCGAGTCGCCTTCGACGGCATCGAGACAGGCCGCCGTAACCTCCTCCCGACAGCCCTCGATCCGGACCGGACGGGCGTCGGCCCGCTGGATCATCATCAGCTTCGACTGTTTTACGTCTGCAGGCACGTAGATATCCGCCTCGATTCCCGCCCGGGCAGCGTAGGTCGCGATCGCGGCCCCAGCGTTGCCCGAGGAATCCTCGATTACCCTGTCGACGCCGAGTTCCATCGCCCGGGAGAGGGTCGTCGTCGCGCCCCGGTCTTTGAACGACCCCGTCGGAAAGACGTACTCGAGTTTGAACGAGGCGTCCCACTCGGGAGCCGTCACCAACGGGGTAAATCCCTCGTAGAAGGTGACGTGGCGTTCGATCGGCAGGAACTCGAAAAAGGTCCACAGTCCGTTGGTCGTATCGAGGCGGGAGACGGGAAGCGGGTCGCCCTCGGGATGGGGACGATCGAGGAACTCGAGTGCGTGACCACACGCACAGCGCCAGGGTTCGCTGGGACCTGCCTCGTAGACCGTCTTGCAGTCAGGGCAGACGAGATCTGATGGCATACCTACTCGAATACGGTGAGTAACCGAGTTAGTATTACCGATCGACGGCTTAGAATTCGTCGATATCGGTCGCGACAGAACAGACGTATTCGCCGGTCGCAACCTGGGGGAGTCGGCGTGTTCGCCAGAAGATACCGTTGCTGTCGGCGGTCACCGTCTCCTTTGGCTCGCCAAACGGCGTCGTCACCTCGAACAGGACGTCGCCGGCGCTGATCCGTACGCCGAGTTCCGGTTCGAACCTGATGAGCCCGCCGGCAGGAGAGCCGTACTGATCGAACCCCCTCGCGCGGGTCTGGCTGCCAAGCGGTGCTTCCCCTTCCAGGAACCCGTAGTGTCTGAGCACGTTGAAGACGCCGTCGACCCCCGTCTGGATACTGGCATCGTCCCAGCCGACGGCACCGCCGAGCTCCGGATCGACGGTCGGAACGCCCTCGTCGGGACCGGCTCTGGCGAGCTGGCCGTCCGGCCCTTTCTGGTCTAAGACGTAGCCACAGCCAAACGCCCGCGCCAGTTCGAGACACTCACTGTGGAGCCGATGACGGCTGCCACAGCGGACGCGTACTTCGTCGATCATCCGGCTCGTCGATCCCTGGTGGAGATCGAGTGCGAGATCGGCTCGCGTCGCGGCGTCGAACGTCGCTGCGGCGATCCGTTCGCTGGAGGTCCCGTTCTCGTTGCCTGGGTAGGCCCGGTTCATCTTCGTGTCGTCGATCGGATTCCGGTGTTCTGCGACCTGAAAGGCGTGATAGTTGACGATCCCGACGATCAGAATCGTCCCCGAAAGCGCCGACGGATCGAGCTGTGGAACGACGCGCTGGATGACGCCGACTCCGTTGAGTTCGTCGCCATCGCTCGCCGCCTGCAGATAGAGTGTCTTCCCGGACGTCGCGCCGTTGACCACGGCGACGGGGAGTCCAAACGGGCTCCCGTCTCGGGTCTCGCCGACCTCGAGTCGGCCCGTATCGACCTCGCCGGGGTCTGCGCTCGCCGTTCCGAGCGTCGTCGTCATGTGCCAGACGATGAACCCGTCGGTCTTTATTGGTTCGGTTAGGACCAGTCAGCGGGACGGTGAGGCGGGCAGTTTCGAGCCACGACTCTCGGACAGAGGAAACACACAAACCCGGTCGTCAAAAAGAGAGTACCGATGAGTCTCGAGCAGGACACTCGCGACGACGAGGAGGTCGACCCGTTCGACGCCTTCCGTCAGTTTCTGGCACTCGAACGGGACGTCCTCGTGCTTTCGGCGGCGATGTTCGCGTTCAGCCTGGGATTCCAGATGACGAACCGCTACATGGCCGAGTACATGTCCGCACTCGGTGCGACGGCGTTCGTCATCGGCCTGTTCGGGACGTTCGGAAACGTCATCAGCGCGGCCTACCCCTATCCCGGCGGTGCGATCTCCGATCGGATCGGTTCCCGGTACGCGCTGACCGCGTTCGGTCTCTGTTCGACGCTTGGCTTCGGCGTCTGGCTCGCTGCCCCGCTGGTTGCCGACGTGACGATCGGCCCGACCTCGCTGGCGATCGTCTTTATTTTTCTGGGACTGCTCCTCGCCCAGGGCTGGAAGTCCTTTGGCCTCGGAGCGACGTACGCGATCGTCAAACAGTCAGTTCCGCCGTCGCGACTCGCCGCAGGATTTGCGAGTACGGAGACGTTCCGACGGACGGCCTTTCTCGTCGGGCCGCTGATCGCCGCAGCGCTGTTCTTTCCGTTCGGGTCGGCCGACAGCGACGTGATCCTCGCCTTCCAGTTGATTCTCGTGGTGGCCCTCGTCTTCGGCGTCCTCGGCACGATCGTCCAGCACGTCCGCTATGACGTCGAGGAAGACAGCTTCGGCAAGGAGTTTGCGGGTGTCTCACAGCTACTCGCCGACCTGCGGGCGATGCCGAGTGAACTCCGACCCCTGCTGATCGGAGATACGCTGGTCCGGTTCGCCAACGGAATGGTGTACGTCTTCTTCGTCCTTGTCGTTACGCGATTTCTCGAGGTTGGACTGACGGTCTCCGTGCCGGCCGTCGGTCCGGTCGCACTCTCTCCGCAGTCGTACTTCGGCCTCCTCCTCGGGGTGGAGATGCTCGTTGCACTGCTGGTGATGTATCCCGCGGCGCTGATAGCCGAGCGCGTCGGCCTCAAACCGGTCGTTGCGCTCGGATTTTTCGTCTACGCGATCTTTCCGATCGTTCTCATCAACGCACCCGAAAGCGCCGCCGTGCTTGCACTCCTGTTTGCCTTTTCGGGGCTGCGGTTCGCCGGACTGCCGGCCCACAAGGCACTGATCGTCGGCCCCGCGGAACTGGGAGCAGGTGGGCGCGTCACCGGCACCTACTATCTCCTGCGAAACCTGATCGTCATCCCGAGTGCCGCACTCGGCGGCCTCATCTGGGGCGGGTTCACAAATCCCGTAACCGGCGAGACGGTGTTCGCCGGCTCACCGACGCTCGCGTTTGCAATCGCGACGGTGATCGGGCTCGTCGGCACCGCCTACTTCGTGGTCTTCGGCGAGGAGTTCACAGCGTACCAGAACGAGACAGCCACCGAGTGAGGCGGATTAGTGATCCTTACGGATCGACGTCACGCGAACAGGTGTCGATCCCGAGCAGCGCATTCATGCCACAGAACTGTGTCGCCACATTGAACAACAGCCCGATCGAGCCGATCGCTGCGACGAGCCCAATCGGCCGCCGGCCGGCGATCGTCGCGCCGACGGCGACCCCGAGGAGGACGATTCCGAGCACACCACGCAGGAGCCGATCGATGCCGCCAACGTTCTGTTCGAATTCCATACAGAACCGTATGCGGGCACGATCAAAAACATGCGCCCTCTCAACGTCGGTCGGTATCCGTTTGGGAGTGGTGATACGGATTAGTGTCATCAATTACCGCCGATATCGGCGGTAACTACGGACACTAATCCGTATGAGTCACCGATCTCTTTCAGTGCCGGTCAGCGGAACAATCGGAAATAGTACGGGCTAATGAATCCCTCGACGAAGCCCGCGATCGCCAGCAAGATACCGACGCCGACCAGCACCCAGAACGCCCGTTCGAGGGCGTCGGCGAGCTCAGGTCGGCTGGTCTGGCCGAGTGGAACGCGAGCGGCGACGGCACCGAGCGAGAGGCCGAGTGCCGTCGCAATGAAGATCGCCGGAATCTCGAAGATTCCGTGGGGGATGACGAACGCGAGCAGCTCGGTCGGCTCGACCTCGGTCCGGGCGTAGAGCCCCATCACGAGGCCGTTGAACACGAGGGAGGCGAGCGCCGGAATCGCAAGGGCGAAGCCGGCGTAGGCCGTCGTGATCGCGACCAGCCAGTTGTTCGCGAAGAACTCCACGGCCGCCGCGGGCGGGATATGCCCGTCGAGCCGGGCGGTGATCGACGTCTCGAAGACGCCGGCAAGCGGCGCACCGGCGACCCAGCCGATCCAGAACGAGCCGACGGCGAGACCGACCACGAACGCATGTGTCAACGGCGTCGATCGGACGAACGAGACCATCTCGGCCCACCCGTTCTGGACACCCCCACGCAGCTGGCTCCGAAGCGATCGGTCGACGGGTGCAGGTGGATCGAGACGCCCGCGTGCGTCGGTGTAGAGAGCGGTTTTCAACAGATCGAGGAAGGGAAACACCAGCAGCGCCGTCACAAGCGCACCGAGCGTCGAGACCTCGATCACGGCGAGGACGCCGGTCACAGTCGAGAGAGCGAGCAGGGAGCCGACCGAGATGACATAATAAAACGTCGCCCCGATCGGGTTGTGGCGGACGAACCCGAGCGTCCGAGAGAGGGAGGCGAAGACGCCGAGATCGTCGACCACGACAGCGACCGGTGCGAACGCGAAGACGGCACGGATAGCCACGATCGCGAGGAGTCCGACCAACGCCACGGGCAACGAAACGAGCAGGGCACCGGGACCGATCGCTGCACCTGCAGCCGCGATCAGGAGGGAACCGGTGATGAAGACAAGGATCCAGGCACCGACCTCGAGGACGAAGAGTCCGAGAACGCGCAGCCAGTATCGCCGCCCGCCGGCGAGCCCGGCGATCAGGCCGCGTTCGTTACGGAGGCGACCGTAACAGGCACTGAGCTGGGCAGCGGTGACGAGTCCGTACAGCACGAGGACGACCAGCAGGCTTCCCAGGATCGTCCCCGCCACGAGCAGCCCCGTGGTTGGGGTGAGTAGCTGGCCGACGATCGGCTCGAAGTCAGTCATCCACGCCTCGAACGCCTCGGGTTCGGCCTCCGGATCCGGTGGGTCGAGATCCAGTGTCGCGAGCTCGTCGCCGATCGCCGCGAGTCGGCCAGTCGAGTAGAGATAGACGGAGCCAAGGACCATTGCAAGGAACGGAACGACGCGGACGATCGCGGGGATCGCCGCCCCGAGCAGATAGAACGGGAGGATCGTGGCTGGCCGACGCCGGAAGACTGAGACTGCAGCGCTGACGGAATCGGAGAGCTCCATACCAATCGATTGGGGGGTCGATAGTTAAATCATCATCTCCACCGACGCGACAATCCAGCGGTGGCGTGTCGGCAGGAGGGGGTGAAGTACCCCGGGGACAAGCCCCGAGGCACTCTCGCTGTGCTTCTGTAGATCCCGACTGGCACGCCGTTTGGAGGGACTGCATCCCGATCGCCGCCGGTCTCGAAAGCCCATTCACTACTCGAAGCCGTGCGATCGAAACGGCAACGGCCGGGTCAGCCACAGGCGGTCAATTGAATGTCCGATCGTCGAACGTCGCACCGGACTCCCCGTCCTCGCGAGGGCCGGACAGTCGCGGGGTGAAGCCTCCGGTCAGGATGACGGCGACGACGACCAGCGCCGCAGAGAGGACGACGTAGTCCGCGCTCGGATCGTAGCCGGCCAGGCCGGCACCGATCGAGACGACGAAGATCGCGATCGTAAAGACGATCGTTGCAAGCAGGCCGACGACGAGGATACCGATGACGCTGGCGAGGAGCCCACGCAGGATGGAGCGAATCGATGACATCGTTACGTTCGCGTTTTCGATGCGAAGACGTAGGTATTGCGACATCGACGCCGCTCGAAGATCGATTCGACGGCTTTCGTGGGCGAAAAACGGTGTGCAGCCGAGCAGGTATCGGTGCTGTGGGACGTGTTCGACGAACAGTGTGTCTCGGTGACACGGTGCACCCGGAGGATGGAGTGTGGATGCACCGGCACTGACTGACAGCGGTGCGTATCAGTCGTCGTCTTCGCGAACGTCAACGACCAACACCGGACTCCGCGTCGTTCTGAGCGTGCGTTCGGCGACGCTGCCGAGAATGGCCCGGCGGACGCCACCACGTCCGGCTGACCCCATCACGACGAGGTCGACATCGTTGTCATCGGCGTACTGGCTGATGACTGTGTGGGGTTGGCCAGCCTCGATCGACTGCACGACCTCGAGGTCGTCTCCGGCCCGTTCGGCGACGACATTGGTCGCTTCGGTAGCACGCGCTTTCAGTTCGGACATCTCGCTGAACTTCCCCTCTGTGATGCGCTGGACCTGTTCGGTGCCGAGACCGATATCGATCGCAGCAGTGTCGACGACGTACAACGCGTGGAGCGTTGCGTCGTACTGTTCGGCGAGGTCGATCGCGTGATCGATCGCGTTCTCGGCAACGTCACTTCCGTCGGTCGGGATGAGTATGGTATCGTACATCGTTAGTCGTCTGCTGGAGTGGCGCCGTCAGTGGCGACGTCTTCTGCGGAATCCATCTTCTTCATCGGCTTGGGGCTGTGACACTGTCGGACGAGGCGCTTGACGTCCTCCGGTGGGTCCTCGGTGAACATCGAGACGACGATGATCGTGAGCATGACCGCCGGGACGCCGACAAGCGACGAGGACGTTGCGGGGACGACCGTCGCGAACGCCGGGACGATCGCGTCACCGGAGATTGCGCTGACGTACTGCGGGAGGATCTCGTTGACAATCGAGCCAAAGCCAAAGAACAGCCCGACGAACATGCCAGCGATGGCACCCTCACGCGTGGCGTCTTCCCACCAGAGACCGAGGAAGAACACCGGGAAGAGGACGGTGCCGGCGAGTGCGAAGGACATCCCGACGACTTCGGCGATGAGCGCTGGCGGGTTGAGCGCCAGATATGTGACGACTGCACCGAGTCCGAGGATTGTCAGGCGACCGACGATCATCTGTTCGCGCTGGCTTGCGTCTTCTTTGTAGAGGTTCGTGTAGATGTCGTGAGCGGCGGCCGAGGACGCGGAAATGAACAGTCCGGCCGTCGTTGCCAGTCCAGCTGCAACTGCACCGGCGGCGACGATGCCAACGAGCCAGTCCGGAAGTTCGGCGAGATGGGCCGTGAGCACGACGAGCGTGTCGGCCTCCGTGCCGGTCATCTCGGTGTATTCGCCGACGTTCTCTTGGTAGAGCAAGGTCCCGTAGGCGGCGTAGGCGGTCGTGCCAAGGAACAACAGGAGAGTGAAGACCAGTCCCCAGACGGTTCCCCAGCGGGCGTTGCGCTCGTTGTCAGCGGTGTAAAAACGCACGAGGACGTGTGGGAGGCCACACGTACCGGCAATCAGGCTGACACAGAGGGCGACCCAGTGGTAGTAGGTCGCGTCCTGGAACGGCTCGGTGAACTGTCGGTCAATCTCCGTCGCGATCTCCGTCGACTGGGATCCGTACTCGATAAACGGCAGGACCGTCGACCATCCCTGCGTCCAGCCGGTCGCGTACAGACCGAGCAGGAACGCGCTAATAAGGATGATGTACTGAAAGGTCATGTTCTTGGTCGCACCCAGCATGCCCGACAGCGCGACGTAGCCGATCGTGATCGTCATCAGTAAGACGACGCCGACCTCATACGAAACGCCAAAAATGTACTGGGCCATCAGCCCGAGGCCGTTCCCCTGCGCGATGATGTAGACGAACGCGATCAGCAGCGTCGTCGTTGCCGCGATCGCCCGCCCGAGATCGGAGTAGTAGCGGTCACCGACAAAGTCGGGCGCGGTGTATTTCCCGAACCGGCGGAACTGCGCGGCCAGGAAGATCAGCAGGATAAAATACCCTGTCGTCCAGCCGACGACGTACGCCAGCCCAAAGTAGCCGAGGAAGGCAACGGTCGAAGCAACACCGAGATAGGCGGCGACGCTCATCCAGTTTGCGGCGATTGCCATCCCGTTCTCGATGCTCCCGATCGATCGACCAGCGACCCACATGTCGTCAACCGACGCAACACGAAAGAACCAGCCGACGCCCAGGAACAATGCGAGCATCGCCGCGAGCGTCAACGCCGGGATCAGTTTGAACCCGCCGTCGAAGAGGCCGGTTGTGGACTCGAGCAGAACTGGCTCGATCACGCCTGTTCACCACCGTCGGCGGCGACAGCCTTGCCGGCCTCAGCCTCGGCTTCAGCCTCGGTCTCGTGGTCGACGCCGTACTGTGCATCGAGACGGTCTCGCTGCCAGGCGTACGCTGCACACAGGACGAGTGCGCCAACCGGCGAGCCGATCGCAGTCAGGAAGTAATGCAACTGGAAGCCAAGCACTTGCGTACTCGTCATGAAATCCGTCGCGACCCACGTCGCGGTCACGGGTCCGAAGGTAAACAGCATCCAGACGGCAAACAGCCCCCAGATCACCTTCAGGTGATCTTTCATAAACGGCGTTGCGGGCTTGAACATGTGGATCTTCTCGTCGAGATAGTCGACGGTGTCGTAACCACCGTCAGTCTCGAAGCGGCGCTCTTCCGTCTCAGTCGTCGGTGACTCATCAGCAGTCATGGGCTGCACTCACCCGAAATCCCGTTAGTCATGCCAGCCGACTGTGAGCCGAACGGCCCACCCGAAGACCATAACAACTGTATGCGACATTTGACCTCGAAAGAGTTGTTGCCACGAATGTCACTCATGCAGGTAAGTATAGAATAATCATGATAAATAACTTCGTATATGGCCGCAACACTTGCCCCAAAGCGCAGGAGGGAACAAGGGTATTGATAACACCTCACACAAAAACACACATGACTGATTGAGTATACAAGCAGGATGCTCCCCACCCTGTTCGACCAGTCGATGACGAGACACTGTTGATCGGCAATACGCTCCATGTCAACTCGACCGGCCGGACGGAACTTGAGTTCAAAGAGAAAACGGGAAGCGAGAGGTGCAACTGCTCTACAAGACTCTCCACCGGCCGGTCCCCACCGAACCAGACGCCGTCGGCGTCCTGCCCGGCCACGTCACGGTGACGAACGACGGCGCTTCGCACACGGTCGTCCCAGTGAGCCGATCACCACGGCGATCGGCGCCGCCAGGACGGGGATCGACGCCTCAACGTGGACGAGGATCGACGTTCTCAACATGGACGAGGAGGCGTTCGACGACTGCCTCGCAGACGCAGACGAGAAGTCATCGAACGACAAGGAGATCCTCGATCGGAACCGAGGAGTGCTTGAAATATGTCAAAATATCGAGTGGAGCCGAAGCTGGGACCGAACAACTACCTGGCGTGAGTGACCCGATTGGCGTGATAGAACTTCGATCCTGCAAAGAGCTGCACCCGTGTCATCGAAAACCGTGATGGTGTGGATGCACGTTAGCGTGCGTACGTATCGAGCCTGTGAATCCGATCGTCCTCGAAGCGGAAGAAATCGGCGAACTCGAACAGGACGGTCCCCGAGTCGAGGACACGGCCACGAGCGGCGGCCGTCTCGTCACCGTCGACGATCGCAAGCAGTTCGTGAGTGGTGTCGGGAACCGGCCGCTCCTCGCGCATAAAGCGAACGAAGGCGTCTCGGCTTTCGAAGCTTCGATCAGGTCTGTGCTGGACGAACGCGGGTGTGAGCAACGCCTCGAGTCGCTCGTACTCGTGTGCGTCGAGTGCATCGTAATACTGCCGAACGAGTGTTCCTGCGTCCGCGGTCATACTGCGACGTTTCGTCGCCACTGGCAAAAGGCATACCACTGTCACCACTGGCAAAAGGCATACCACTGTCACCACTGGCAAAAGGCACACCACTGGCTGTCTGTGGCGGGTCGGCCAGTTCCAGGCTGTCCGATTCACTGCGGGTGCCTCTACTGGCTAGTGACCCATACACCGGCCGTCGCCAGCGATAGCCGGACACGATCGCGATCCACGTCCCTTTTTGCTCGGCCGATCGTAGCTGCGATCGTGGAGTGTCACGTATATTACGAGGGTGACGACGACCCCAAGAAGTGCACTGCTCGCCGTCTCGAGCAGTTTGACGAGGCGATTCTCTATCGCAGTATGGCACAGGTTCCCTACGGCGTAGTTCTCAATCCACACGCCGAACAGGCACTCTCGCCGGCGGACGCCGAGGAGGGGTTCGGGACGCTCGTCGCCCTCGACTGCTCGTGGGAGTCCGCCGAGGAGGCGTCTTTCCGGATGAACGGCGTCCATCGGGCACTCCCCTTTCTCGTCGCCGCGAATCCGATCAACTACGGCCGTCCGTTCACGCTTACGACCGTCGAAGCACTCGCCGCTGCCTGCTGTGTGTTCGACGAATGGGAGCGCGCCGAGGAACTCCTCAAGCCGTTCCGCTGGGGGGAGACGTTCCTGACACTCAACGAGGAGCCACTGCGGCGCTACAGCGACTGTGCCGACTCGAGTGAGGTCGTCGCCGTCCAGGATGAGTATCTCGCCGACGAGTGAGACGGTCTGATGTCGTTCTGTACCGGAGCGATCGCCGCGGAGCAGCGCTCCGCGGGCAGTCGGACGTGAAATTAGTCCCTCACAACGTTCGGGACGGGAATCGCAACTACAATTGTAACCGATCGCCGCTGATGATGAACAAAGTGGTGAGTACCGTCCCAAACAAACCAAGAAACACGATATTGACGAGATAGAGTTTGTCTGATCAGCTGGCCTGCTCGCTGGATCTGCGTGCCCTCGACAGCATCGAACGTCCGCTGGGCGGTCTGGGTACTCTGGAGTGCCCGATTGGCCTCGCCGACCGGGATCGCCATCTCGACGACGAACCACGAGAAGTACCCCTGATACCACCCATAGCGGAAGTCATCGTAGTACCGATCGCCTTCCTCGTGTGGGTTGTTCTGCTCTTGCTGGGCATCGATCGCCGCGGGGAGTTGCTCGATAATCTCGTCGAAGTTCTCGACGGCCTCGGGAATCGCCTGGATCGCCTCGACGATCACCATCGGATCGTCGTAGATCGCCAGCAGCCCACCGAGGGTTTCACCCGCGCCGGTGGTCATTCCCTCTAGGGCACCCAGACTTGCCTCAACCTCGGCGCTCGTGAGTCCGGCAGCCCGGAGTTCCGTCGACACCTCGCTGAAGACGCCATCGACCTCGACTGCCTCGGCTTCGGCCGTTCCGACGCCCTCGCTGTTGTCGTACCGATCGTCGACCTGGACAGTGACCGTGATGCCAGCGCGTACTGCATCCGCGTAAGACTACTCCGAGATCAGCACATTCTGCACTAGGTCACCTAAGCACGCGGAACCGAAATACACTCACTCCAGAAGCGACGTAAGCGTCGTCCTCTCGTCGATCCACCCTTCGGGGACCGAGTTCCGATCGAGCAGTTCGACCAGATCTCCACCTCCGCTGCGATCATCGGTCCCAGCGACGTCGCCGATCTGCAACGAGACACCCGGTGGTACTGTCACGAGCTGGACCTCGTACTCGTCACTCGATGGGAGCGAATATCGGTCGACGACTGCATCTCGGTCCAGCGTCCGATCGAACTCTGCGAGTTGGTGCAGCCACCGATCACCATCTGGCCTGTCCGGGTCGAATCGGAGGAATCGATCAGGAGTGCCTGTCTCGACTTCGATGACGATGCAGTCTGGTACAAAGGGTCCACTCATTATCTGCTGTATACGAACCAACGAATATAAACTACCGTCGTTCAAGATGGGGTAATATACGTGCTGTTGCTCTGGGACCGCTTAGTGTCGGATTCGTACAGGCCGTAGTCTCCTCCGCTACTCGATGCTACAATATTGATTTGTTGACATTCAGTCGATCGATCAGACTCACTTCACCCACTTCTGATCGAGTAGCGTTCCATCGTTGGGATCAAACCAATACTTGTAGCCATCAACTGCATAGCCGCCAAGACGCCCATCTTCGATCCAAATATTCGTAACCGAAGGTGCAGGTGTCTCTGGATCTTCCGCCAGCCGTTCGCCGATCCACCACCGTCTCGTACCGTCCTGGTCAAATACGTAGATGTTCTTCCCAGACGGCCCTGGATGACCGCTTCCATCGAGACGGACGATCACAAGGTCGTCGTGATGGATCACCTGATCGACCCAGCCGCGATCGAACTCGATCGTCTGACCACCAAGTCGGAACTGGTCTGCCGGGATGTCTTCGAGCAGTGTGCCGTCGGCAGGATCGACCCGGTACGATCGCTGGTTTTTGTTTCGAACCCAGAGTTCGTCATCGGCGGTCCAGACGCTTTTGTAGTACGGTTCGTCATCCTCTTGTGCGGGGTGGGGCGGTTCGGGTATCTCCCAGAGTAAATCTCCCACAAGATCGAAGGCGACAACGTTCCGAAATGGATTCCCGAGTTCGAAGTCTGGATCTCGTTTTCGGTGACCCATATCGAAACCGAGTTCCTCCCAGTAGCTAATGTCGGTTGGGTTCCATGTATTAAACACTGAAACAACAGTCTTGTCTCCTATTATACTGTACTGGGTGGCTTGGTACGGGGTTGCTAGCTGATAGCTGTTTATTGTCAGCTCTCGTTTTCCAGTCGGGTTTTCTACATCCATTTTTGTTAATTGTCAATCAGATTATCAAGTTCGTCCGGTTCCTCGAACCAATTCCCTTCAATCTCATCATCAAAGCGGCGGATCTCGATTTGCATGCCACCTCCAGGAAGGCTCTCCTGAGGGCCCACGGTGCTAACTCTGACAGGTTCTCCCTCTGGAATCGTGACTCGCGTTGCATACTCTGGGGCTCCACGTTGAAGTGCATACTCGCGTTCGAGCCCACTGCGTCCGTCGCGGGTTGCCACATCGACGAACTCGTCCCCTGGCATCATCCACGCACCTTGTTGATTGTCTTGTCCGTGGGCTCGAATATAGCTCTGTGGTTGGGTTGTCTCTGCCTCGATAACGATCCCGCTCTGCTCGTGGGGTGGATCGTAGCCAGGGTGGTCCGCGTTCGGCTTGTGGCTATCTGGAACCTGCCCATCGACCAACTCATCACGAGCAAAGTCGTCATCATACCTGACAGTATAGTAGGGATCTCTCGTATTGGCTTCGTCGCCAACCCGAAGCGCTGTCGGGCTGTACCCCTGATTCGACATCGCAGTCGCTTTCGACACTGCATTTCGGACTGTTGTTGTATCGATCGTTCCCTCGTCGAGTCCGCGTGTAAGCCGACTCACGTCATCGGCACCGATCGTCCCGCGAGTGTACGCGCTCGCGAGCCGATCGGTCATTACGACGTCGTCAGCATCGAGCAGGTGGCGGACGTTGGTCGGTTCCAGATCGTTGACGAGCTGTGTCGCCGCACTGCCTTCAGAGCTATCCGCGAGATGGCGACCCAGCTGTTCAGTCTGTGACGGGCTGAGATCGCTCAGAATCCGATCGTCGACCGCGCCAAGCCGATCGACTGCCCGCACGTTCTTCCCGGCAGTCCGGCCTGGTGGTGATAGCTCCTCGATATGCTGTCCACCATCTGTGACGAGCCGGTGATTGAGTTGCCCCGTTTTCGTCTTTGGGTTCTCGATCGATCGCAGTCCCCGTGCGGCGCCGAAGTTGTCGAAGACTGCGCTAAGATCGTTGCGCTCTGCACTGACTCACCTGAGCACGCGGAACCGGAATTCACTCACTCCAAAAACGCTGTAAGCGTCGTCGTCTCGTCGATCCACGCGTCGGGAACCGAGCCTCGATCGAGTAGTTCGACCAGATCCCCACCTCCGCTGTGGTCGTCGGTTCCAGCGACGTCGCCGATCTGCAACGAGACACCCGGTGGCACTGTCACGAGCTGCACCTCGTTTCATCACCCGGTGGGAGCGCATACCGATCGATGAGGGTGTCCGATCGAATGGGTGGGGTGTGGTCTGACATAAGAGTATGAATCCAAAAGAAGTGAAAATATACTAACTACTGCTTGTCTCTCATCAGGTGAGTAGAAAGATAGCAACGTTACTTAACAAACTCCTTATCGATGATCTCGCCGGAGTTTGGATCGACCTGATACAACAACCCGCTGAAATTGTGTACCCATAGATCGTCACCAGTCTTCGTGAAAATGTTCGTGTAAGGGGCGGGGTCTGGCTGTGGGAGTTTGGGGAGTTTCCAGCGGATTGTTCCATCATAGTCGACGGCGATTACGTTCCGTAGATGATTTGCGTACTCCTTTCGTGTCGTTTTGAGGCGCACAACCACGAACTCGTTGTACTCAACGTGGTCCGTGATGGGCGCGCCGAACTCGAGAGTCGTGTCGCCGAGGATCAATTGTTCGGATTCGACAAACACCTCTACCATTAGTGACTCATGATATTAGCTGTTGAGTTAATTCTTCGGAAGGCGTAAACCAGTCGTCTTGATAACCATCACTACCCTGATGGAAGATATGCTGGGTCCCTTGGCCGTTCCCCCACTTATTATCAGCGACTGTACTCACCTGCATCTCAATAGGTGACTCGCCAGCACTGATTTCCACAGTTGCGACACGATCAGGATCGTTTGGCAGAGCCAACCGATCTGAAATTCCCTCAGGATCATATTGGCGGACCAGTTCCACATCCCGGAACGTATATTCACTCGCTAAATTACTTCCTTCCGGGGCTTCCTGATAGACCCGATAGTAGGTCACGTCTTCAGTGAGCTGATAATCGATAACGATCGAGTCAGGTTTGTGAACTGGCTGGAAGTCATCCCCATAGCGTTCACGTAGCGGCGTATTCACTTCTTCACCAGTTCTGAAGTTCATAATCTGCCCATCGTTGGAGACACGGTTCGATCGCTCAATGGCCCATCGTACTTCGCCGGTTGCGATGTTCTCATCGCTCACGACACGCAGCCACGACTGGCCAACATCTTCGTCACGAAGCAGATTTGCGAATCGGTTCCGTTGGTGATCCGGAAGCTGATTGTGGTTTCGCAAGACCTGAGCGAAATCGGAATCGCTGCGCAAGATCGAACTCGTCGTTTCTGGGCCAAGGTCGTTGACGAGCTGTGTCGCCGCACTGCCATCGGAGCTATCCGCCAAGTGACGACCCAGTTGCTGTGTCTGCGAGGGGTTGAGATCGCTCAGAATCCGATCGTCAACGGCTCCAAGCCGATCGACTGCTCGGACGTTCTTACCGGCTGTCCGTCCTGGTGGTGAAATGTCCTCGACATGCTGTCCACCATCGGTGACGATCCGATGGGTGATCTGGCCCGTTTTCGTCTCCGGGTTCTCGATCGATCGCAGTCCCTGTGCGGCGTCGAAGTTGTCACCAGCGTCGTCGAGCACTCGTCGCAGATCGTCGGCACTGGACGCACCTCGCAGCGCTCCCTTGGAGCCGATGACCGTCTCGACAACGACGAACGTGGAGTATCCTTCGTACCAGCCAGCGGCGAACTGACAGTACTCCGATCGATCGGTGTCGTCGAGATACTGATCGATGCAGTGTTCGATGTCGTCCGTCCCCGAACCGGTTGGAGAGCTCTCGGGATTGTCCCGAGCCTGCGTCTGGTGGATGTCCGCACCCATGTTGCGGGCCACGTCGATCCAGAACTCGGTTTCGGAACCGGGGTCGGGATCGTTCTGGGCCGTCATATACTCCTCGGAGAAGCCGGCGATCGCCTCGCCCAGTTGCCCCGGATCACCCACGAGCAGGCGAACGAAGTCGGGGAGCTCTGCCCCGCCGTGGGTGAGCCCCGAGAGCCGTCCGAGGTCGCGCTGACTGGCCAGCGGCGCCTGCGTCGCTACCTGTCCGGCCATCGATCGCTCGGAGTCGATGAGCTCACCGCCGCTGTTGCCGACCTCGTCTTCGGCCGTCACGTCGGTCTCGGCGCCGCGATACTCCGTGAGAATTCGTTCGCCTTCGCCGTAGAAGGAGATATTCTCCTCACGAACTTGCGACACCGACGGATATGTCTCCGAAAACTCGGTCACTCCGGACTGACGCAGTTCGACACGATCGATTCCCAGCGAGTCGACGACGAGGATGTCGTACTCGTAGCGATAGCCGGGTCGATCCGCATCGACTGGCGTCTCCCAGTCGCGGGGGTCCTCGATTCCGATATCCCATTCGCCGTCGCTATCCACGTTGACATCCCCTTTTGTCCAGTTGCGGTCCGAGTCGAGCAATGACACGTCCGGCGGATCCGTCGAGAACACCGTCGGGTCCTCGTGCGGACGATCGAGCGCCTCGGTGTCGGAGATGCCATCGGCGATCGTCGTTGCTTGTTCGGGATCGGTCCCGAGGGCGCGTTCTTCAGCGTCGCTCAGTCCATCACCACTGGTATCGGACACCAGTGGATTCGCAGACACGTTCCGCGACTCGAAGTATGAGGACGCGTCCTGATCGCCGATAGTATCGTCCGGCTCCATCAGGGCTTGAGCATTAGCGAGGTCGTCGACGACATCGATCTCCCAGCCCTCGACCTGTTCTTTGTCGCTCAGTCCGTCACCAGTCGTATCAGTACGGTTCGGGTGGTGTTCGGCGTACGTGACCTGGGTGGTCAGTTTCGTCTTGCCATCCTCCTCGTAAACGCGGTAGTTGATGTCGACCGTCTCGTTGTCGGCGATTCCATCGTCGCTCGTGTCCGTCTCGATCGGATGCAGATCCAGTGGCTCACCACGAACACCGTCCATCCCGGTCGGCATCCTGAGATCCATCTCGGCGACCCGATCGGGGATGCCGTCACCGTTGGTGTCGGTGAGGTTGGCGTCGGTCTCGTTGTCGGCGACGCGCTCGAAGGTACTGGGGAGATCCTCCTCGTCTTCGACCTGGTAGAAGTCGCCGTTTGCCGCCCCGGCGATCGATCGGAGTTCGTTCTCGTCGATGCCGCTACCGAGGCCGACGGTACTGATGTCGATGCCTTTGTCGGCGGCAT
>Ga0207421_10003816_pt1 | contig 17730 bp, 15 predicted proteins | sample SodLakKL_010_SED_4_FD_187542 | JGI IMG/M metagenome (GOLD analysis project Ga0207421, IMG submission 187542) | Alkaline sediment microbial communities from Lake Tanatar, Kulunda Steppe, Russia - 8KL_010_SED (SPAdes) (version 2) | ecosystem: Environmental > Aquatic > Non-marine Saline and... | reverse complement strand
AATTCCATTAGGCAAACTATATAGAGAGGATAAAACAAAAAATAATGAATTATATAAGACAACCATAGGATAATAACTCGTTACCTGTTACCAAATAAACATTACAAAAAAAATGAAAACCTATGAATTTAAAGCTATAGGAATAGTTCACAATCCATTTGAGACAACCGAAGACTATAGAAAGATAAAAGACAAGTTGAGCACCATTGAGGTGTTTGATGATTATAGTGACGCTTTGCTTGGCATTGAAGAGAATGATTATCTTGATATAGTATATTATTTTCACAAGTCTGAAGGAAAATTTCAAACAGACACTCCAACTTCCCAGGGTGTTTTGCGTGGTGTTTTTGCCAGTCGCAGCCCAAAAAGGCCAAATCTGGTGGGAGTATGCACGGTAAAACTTCTTGAGCATAAAGGCAACATCTTGCATGTTCAAGGGCTTGATGCAATAAACGAAACCCCTGTTCTGGATATTAAAGCCCCTGACACCTCTATGTTTGCGTACGAGTATGACAACAACCCCGTACATCAAAGCAAGCTTAAAAACAACCCTCGCATTGATATCCGCAACGAGATACACTCCGGCCGGACAGACTCGCTTATGATTAAAGCAGCTCAGATGCACAGCCACTACTGCCCGGGACTGGCCTTGGGTATCATGGCAGCAACCCACGTCATGAACAAACTGGAAGCAGAATCGGATGGGATGGAAGACCTTTTGGCTATTACCGAAACCAACAACTGCTTCGCAGACGGGGTGCAGTTTGTTACCGGATGTACTTTCGGGAATAACGCCCTGATATTTAAAGACATGGGGAAAACAGCATTTACCCTGACAAAAAGAGACGGTAAGGGAATCAGGGTCTCATCAAAACCTGAATCCCGTGAAGTTATCAGAGAAGCTTTTCCGGACTTTAAAGACTTATATAAAAAAGTGGTAGAAGAACAAAACCATGACCCAAAGCTTGTCACAGCGTACAGAAAGAGCGCCCTGGAGAGGTCTTTTGGAACACTTACCCTGGAATTTGAAAAGCTTTTTGACGTTCAAAAGGTGAAAGTGGATGTGCCGGAATATGCAAAAATACATGATAGTATAATTTGTTCAGTTTGCAAGGAAAGCGTCATGAAGACACGTGCATTAAAAAAAGAAAATGATGAATATACTTGCCTTTACTGTAACGGTAGTGAATTTAACATTCTAGACGGTAACGGGATACATAAATTTGATTAGTATTTTTTACCATATGAGGTATATAAGGGCATATAACAACTTTCTAATAACATCCGTGCAGGTTAAAAACCAATCCCTTATATGCCCTTATATGTCTTATATGGTTCAAAAAAAATTATTGTTTAAGTATTAATCGGGCAAACCTCTGTATAACTCATTAACAAAAGTTTTCTGTCCTTCTTTAAAAATATGATTCACATTAAAATTGATCAGCAATCCTATCGGAGAATTTAATAACTTCATATATGTAAGCAACTGAGCCTCGTAGATGGGATGCATTTTATCCACAGATTTTATTTCAACAACTAATGTGTTTTCGATAAAAAAATCACATTTTAATTCAGCATCCAGCTCCAGCCCTTTATAAAAAACAGGAACAACTAATTCTGAGTTAAAATTAATTTCTTGTATTGCTAATTCATGTTTAAGGCATTTATGGTATACACTTTCTAGTAAACCCGGGCCAAGATCTTTGTGAACTTCTATTGCAGCACCATTTACATGGTATATTAATTCTTTGAGAACTGATTTTGTTAATATCATTTGGCTAAAGTTATATGGGTTATATTAAAAAATTTTATTGTTCAAATATACAAAACTAATATATTGCTAATATGATTAAAAAAATGTAACAAGTGAGGCATATAAGGGCATATAAGAACTTTCTAATACCATCCGTGCAAGTATAAAACCAATCCCTTATATGCCCTTATATGTCTTATATGGTTCAAAAAATTTCACCAAATCTCATTTAATTAAATACCTTTTCAGAAAATCAAAGGCTGCAAACATATTTTCAGCTGCTTTGTTTGTAAGTTCTTCTTTAAACTCAAACTCATATGCCTTGATGTGCAGCACGTAAGGTTCGGGTGTCTTTCCGTAGATCTTGCGGCATAAATCAACAACATAAGCCGTTGACACGGCATGCATTGTAAACTCTATTGTAGCATCGTTTGGTTCAATCGTTTCAAGCCTAAACTGATCAACATCATCAACCACAGAGGCATCAATAAAAATGACAGTATCATACTCGGCAATTACGGCAGCATCTTCAATGTTTAATTGATAATTACAATCCGTTGATACATTTTCAATTTTTTCCTCTTCTATCCATTTATCAACCAGCTCAATAAACCTTGCTCCCAACCCATCGTCCTGCCTTCCGGGATTGCCATATCCATAAATCAGTATCTTATCCATCCGTCAATTATTTGATTCTTTCAGGTAAGTTTGTATTCAGCATAAAAAAAACAAAAAGCCCGCCCAGTATTGACGGACTTTTTGTTATATTTCACCTAAATCTATGATGTGTAGTGATCCAGTTCTTTACCGTCAGATCCTACCAGTTTGATATCAAGAGGCATCTTACCCAAAGCGTGAGTAGCACAGCTTAAGCATGGATCATATGCCCTGATAGCAACCTCAACGGCATTTTTTAAAGACTCGGTAATTTCATCCTTACCATTCATCATATTCTTAGCCACAAAATTAACCGATTGGTTCATCGGCTCATTATTGTTTGTAGTAGAAACGATAAGGTTGGCCATTGTTATCTGGTCATTATCATTGATTTCGTAATGGTGGAAAAGAGTACCGCGGGGTGCTTCAAGCAAGCCTACACCTTCTTTTTGCTTGGTACCTTTTACCACAAGATCATCCTTCTGTAAATCAGGATCACCCAATAATTCCTTTACAACTTCGGCTGAGTGCAATAATTCAATTAACCTTGCCCAATGAGTATGCAAGCAATAGTTATTTGGCTTACCTTTAGTATGCTCTTTAAAAATCTCATATTCTTTCTGAGCCATTGGAGATGGAATGAAGTCACAAGTATTAAGTCTTGCTAACGGACCTACACGATACCAACCTTTATCCTTACCCAAATGCTTCATATATGGGAACTTCATGTAGCTCCAATTACGTACTTCTTCTTCAATATGCTTGTAATACTCCTGGTAATCAACATCATTAAGAATTTTATTACCTTCTGCATCCACAGCTCTAAGAACACCATGATATAGATCAAGAGCGCCATCTTGTCTAACAAGACTAAGATGATTGGAGGGGAAATAGGCAAAGCTATCAACAAATTCACGGTTTTTCATATAATAATCCTTGAATAATTGAACTGCATCATTTGCCCATTGAATAACTTTGTCAGCATTAAGCGGATCTTCACCTTCACCTTTTAGCAAAATATCTCGCTCGTCGGGTGAAAGATTTTTATTAATACCTCCGGGGATTGCTCCGGTACCGTGAATTTTTTTACCGGCGGTATAATTAATAACTTCCTGTCCGAATTTACGCATCATAACACCCTGGGTTGCTAACTCAGGAAAGTTAGTTGCAACACCAATTATGTTACGGATTTCAGGATCAGCATCATAACCTAATAGAAAATCAGGCGATGAAAGATGAAAGAAGTGCAATGCATGTGATTGGAGTATCTGCCCGTAATGCATTAATCTTCTCATTTTTTCACCGGTTGCTGTTAGTCCATTGCCGGTGCCTGCCCCTACAATAACATCAAGAGCTTTTGCAGCAGCCAAATGGTGGCTTACAGGACAAATACCGCAAAGACGTTGAACCAAAACCGGCGCTTCCCAGTATGGCCGGCCCTGAATAAAACGCTCAAATCCGCGAAATTCTACAATATGAAAACGTGTTTGTTCTACATTCTTATTATCATCAAGATGAATTGTCACTTTTCCATGACCTTCAACTCTTGTTACAGGTTCTATTGTTACTTTTTGTGTCATTATTTCACTTTTTGTTTAATCGTACTTAACTAATTCATAAGGAATATTTAATTCATCCCCTGTTACAAGTGCTACAAGGGCTTGCCAAATCAAATCAGCCCTGGGTGCACACCCGGGTAGATAATAGTCAATCTTTACAATTTCATGTAAAGGATAAACCCTGTCAAGGATTATAGGAAGTTCCTCATCGTTGGGCATAATCTTTTCGGTATTCTCGCCAACTGTAACCCCGTTTAAATATGCTTCTTCAAGACATTCTTTAACGGGAATACCGTTTCTCATTGCAGGAAGACCACCCTTTATTGCACATTCACCCAGGGAAATTAAAATTTTACAATTCTTTCTGAATTCTTTTAAAACATGAACATTTTCAGTATTGCAGCATCCTCCTTCAATGATACCAATATCACACTTTTTGGTAAATTCTTTGATATCATCTATAGGCGATTTATTAAAATCAACTAGTTCAATCAGTTTTAGGATTCTGTCATCTATATCAAGAATTGACATATGGCATCCAAAACATCCTGCTAATGAAGCTGTTGCTATAATTGGTTTACTCATCTTATTTTCCTCCATTTTTATTTTTGTAAATTTTCAATATCGGTACCAATTGGAGCATAATCATATTTCCTCTCTCCTATTGGCTTTATGAAACCGATTTCTTTTCGTAGAATAGCACCTACTGGACAAATCTCCATCGCCTTCTGTGCCATCTCTTCGCTTATATTTGCAGCAAGCTTTTTATCTATATTAATTTCCAGGTGATTACCTCTGCCTTTAAATGCAAAATAACTTCTTCCCTGTTCATCTTTAATCATGCGAACGCAACGCTTGCAAAAAATACAACGGTTTTTATCAAGAAATATCTTAGGAGATGAAGCATCGGGTTTTCTTTGTTCCAATTCTTGTGGAAAACGTGGAACCATCATTTGATAACGATATGCTAAAGCTTGCAAATCGCATTCACCACTCTTTTCACAAGCAGGGCAAAAATGATTACCTTCAACAAATAGCATTTCAATAATTGCTTTTCTCATATCCAGCAGCTCAGGAGTATCGTTCTCAACCTCCATGTTTCCATCTACAGTGGTGGTGCATGCAGTTATAAAATTATCATTAACTTTTACTGTGCATATTCTACACGAAGCAGCAGGAGATACATCTTTCCAGTGGCAAAGTACGGGAATATAAACTCCGTTTTCGGCAGCAACATCGACAAGAAACCTACCTTTTTCCCCTTCATATTCTTTGCCGTCTATTGTGAATTTAACTTTTTCACTCATTTTATATAATATTTTTTATTAACAATTTATATCTTTTTATTCATGAACACGAGGAGGACGTCCAACAGCTTCACATGCTTCTGCAATTGCTTTCTCCATATCAAATTCACTTTGATAATCCACGTCCTTCACCTTTGATTCATATAATTCTCTAAAGTTATTAATGCTGGTTGAAACGGGGTTTGCTGAAGATTGTCCCAAACCGCAACGGCTGGTATTTTGCATTATCCTGCCCCATTCTAACATATTATCAAGGTCAGGTTTTATACCTTTCCCTTCTACAACTTTTTGTATATGTCTTCTGAGAATCATATTAAATGAGCGGCACGTAATGCATGAACCGCATGATTCATCTTCGAAGAATTCCATAAAATTAAGAACAACATCTTTTATGAGGTCTTGATGCTCACCTACAACGATCATAGAGCCACCGGTAGTAAGATCTTCTATGGCAATTTTACGATCAAACTGAGATGGCGGCAAACATACTCCTGAAGGACCGGCAACCTGAACTGCCTGGGTTTTTTCAGCGCCTACCATTTCAAGCATCTCTTTGATGCTCATACCCCATTCAACCTCATATACTCCGGGCGTTTTGCAATCACCTGAAATACTCAGCAACTTGGTTCCGGCAGATTCTTCAGTTCCCATGTTTTTATACCAGGAACTACCATTTTCAACTATTTTGACAGCAGAACAAAAAGTTTCAACATTATTGATAATTGTAGGCTTATCTTGGTAACCTTTAAGAGTAGGGAAAGGAGGACGGTAACGAGGCTCTCCGCGCTTACCTTCACATGATTCTATCAATGCTGTTTCTTCACCACATACATATGCCCCGGCTCCTAATTGTATTCTTATATCAAAATTAAAATCCTTACCTTTGATATTATCACCAAGTAAGTTTTTAGCTCTCATACCCTCAAGCACACTATCCATATAAGGCTTAAGGTATTTGTATTCCGACCTGAGATATAAAATGCCTTCTTTTGATCCTATGGCCCATCCGGCAATAATCATGCCTTCAAAGATCATATAGGCACGCTCGGTCATTAACACCCTGTCTTTAAAGGTACCGGGTTCACCTTCATCGGCATTACACAACACATAACGCTCTCCGGATTCCTTAGAACAAAATAGCCATTTCAAACCTGTAGGAAAGCCTGCACCTCCGCGTCCGCGTAAATCGGAGTTCTTTACTTCGTCAATAACTTCAGCAGGCTTCATATCCAATGCTTTGGAAAGGCTTTTGCCAAGTTCATATTCACCCAGGCAAACAGGTCCGGCTTTTTTAATGTTGTTTTTTACCATGGCTTTTACCAATTCATTGGCATTGTTGCCATCGCCATATTCAGTAACCATAGACTCAACAGGCTTGCCATCATGCATTTCTGAAACAAGCTTTTTAACCTTTTCGCGATTCAATTCGGTAAAAACAACTGAATTGATAAGAGCGGCCGGCTCCTGGTCACTCATGCCTATACAAGCAGTGTAATGCAAACTGATCAATCCATCTGGTGTTCGCTGACCAAACTTCACACCGGTCAGCTTCTCAAATTCATCTGCCACTTCATCCATACCCTTCATTTTAGATACTGCAGCATTGTTTAAGTAAACTGCATATTTACCAACAGGGTGGGTTGTGAAAAAATGATAAAATGATTTTGTTTGTTGCACATCCGCTTCTGAAATACAAAGCTCAGAAGCTATAAGGCTTACTGCTTCATCCGGAACACACCGGAAGGTTTCTTGTACAGACAACAAAATGTCCATTAAGCGATTTGCAGCTTTGCCATGCTCTTCAATAATACTAACTATTTTTTCTTTCATACAATATAATATATTAAGCTGTAACTATATAACTAATTTTTAATGATTTTTAAACGGCAAGGCAAATATAAATTTTTTACCAAAGATAACACCCTTTTTTCTCGAAAATTTATCCCGGCAACATTCTTTATATTTTGAGTTAATAATTTCTTTATTACATCAGAAGAGTCATTAAACGTTATTCTCACTTTAATTTCAACTCATTTTTTATTCCTAAAACACCTTAAAAAATAAGTATTAAATTTTAAATCATTTTAATTCATTGTTGTCCTAAAAAACGTAAACATGATTACGAGATTCTTCGCTTCGCTCAGCTTTGAAATTATTATTTAACTTCCGTCTTCTCCCCTTCTCATATCAGTAATAGAGCATCTCCTACTACACTACCGCAAAAAATTGCAGAAAAGTATCGATTTTGGCTTTCAAAATTTGATTGATTAATACGGTATAAAACACGACTTTCCTCTCTAAATCAACAAAACGATATAAGCTAATTTTACATCATAGAAAACAAAGAGTTTTTTTTTAGAAGCAAAATAAACTATTAACAATTAAAAATTTTTAGTCATGGAAACAAAAAAGAGAATCCTACTTGTAGAAGATGACATTGATGTTATCACAGTTGCAAAAACCATTTTAACCAAAGAAGGTTACGAGATAGACACTGCAATGAACAAAACCGAAGCCCTTGAAAAACTCCGTAATCAAAAGCCGGATCTGGCTATTCTTGATGTGATAATGACCACACAGTTTGAAGGCTTCGAACTGGCACAGGAAATGCTAAACAATCCGGAATTTAATGACATTCCATTTTTGATTCAATCATCAATAGATGTACTGGTAACCTCAAAGGCAACAGTACAGCAAATGGCAAGAGAGTACAGAAAAGATCCTAACTTCAAAGATCTACAGGTATTACTTGTTAAAAACATTACTGATGGTTCAGCAGGAATCGACTACAAAGATGAAGGTGGTAAAAGCCATTGGTTCCCTGTTAAAGGATTTATCAGAAAACCAGTAGAAAAGGATAAGCTTCTCGAAGAAGTTAAGAAACATATTTAATTAATAAGTAATAATTAATGGTTGGTGATAGTGGTATATAAAAGATATTAAATTATGAAGGGATTGGAGGGAGGGAGGATAACCAAAATATTAAACCAACTTTCATTATATATTAATTAAGAAGCAGTGTTAAAAATGAAAATTATATAAAACAGAGCTATGGAAAAAAACATTGAAACCGTTTTAAATCAATACCCGGAGGGAAGTGCTGACAATCTAATTCCAATCTTACAAGACATACAGGAAGTTGATGGATTTTTATCAGAAGATTCAGTGGTTAAGGTGGGAGAATACTTAGACATGCCGGCCAGTAAAATATATGGAGTGGCTACATTTTACAATCAGTTTCGTTTTACTCCGCTTGGCAAATATCATGTACAGGTATGTTGTGGTACTGCTTGCCATGTACTGGGTTCTGCTACTGTCCTGGAAGAAATTGAAAAAAACTTAGGTGTTAAATCAGGTCAAACAGCAAAAGACGGATTATTCAGCCTCGAGGTTGTTGCCTGCATCGGAGCATGCGGACTGGCGCCTGTAATTTCAATTAACGGGAACTTTCACGCAAAAGTAACGAGTGAATCAATTAAAGAAATTTTGGATAACTATCGTAATAAAGAATAATATGAGTATACAAAATAACTATTCTGAAAAAGAATTCCTTATTGATGACGTGTTGAGAGATTATTCCAACAATTCAAAAGACAAGGAGTTATTGGAACAAATTTCAATATTACGGCATGATAAGATCAACGAGCCGGTTATATATATGGGTTCAGGCACATGTGGCCTGGGAGCAGGTGCCGGCGATACACTGGAAGCCGTTAAAAAATACCTGGACGAAAAGCAGGTCCCGGCAAAAGTCATTGAAACCGGTTGTATAGGGCTTTGTGCAGTCGAACCTATTATGGATGTTCAACTACCGGGCTATAACCGTATTTCTTTTCAACAAGTAACCGCAGACAAGGTAAATGATATACTAGAAAGCATTTTTCAACTTGAAGTACCACAGGCTGATATTTTGGGACAATTTGATACGCCGGAAGCAAAAGAATGGAAAGATGTAAAATATCTGCACGAGCATTCATTCTTTGCCCCACAAAAACGTATAGTATTAAATAATTGCGGAGTCGTTGATCCTGTCGATATCAGGGAGTACATAGCAAGAGGCGGTTACAAAAGCTATATTAAAACACTTAATGAACATTCACCACTGGAAGTATGTAATATTGTTGAGGAAAGCGGACTCAGGGGAAGAGGTGGTGGTGGATTCCCGGCCGGGCGTAAATGGAAATTTGCCAATTCGGGAAAAAGTGATCAGAAGTACTTAATATGTAATGCTGACGAGGGTGACCCCGGAGCCTTTATGGACAGAGCTGTCATTGAAGGTGATCCACACAAACTAATTGAAGGCATGGCAATTGGCGCTTATGCGATTGGCGCAACAAAAGCTTACGTATATATACGAGCTGAATATCCTCTTGCAATTAAACGACTTGAAATTGCTATAGAACAGGCACAAGAGTATGGCCTTATAGGAAAAAATATTTTTGAAACAGGAGTTGATTTTGAAATTAAAATTAAAAAGGGCGCAGGAGCATTTGTTTGCGGCGAAGAAACAGCATTAATACACAGTATAGAAGGTAAAAGAGGAATGCCACGTCCCAGACCACCTTTTCCTCCAACCAGGGGGTTGTTTGATAAACCTACAGTAGTAAATAATGTAGAAACTTTTGCAAATGTACCCGCAATACTCCAAAACGGGGCTGAGTGGTTCGCTTCTACCGGTACTGAAAACAGTAAAGGCACAAAAGTGTTTGCTCTTTCGGGTAAAATAGCTCTCACAGGCCTTATTGAAATTCCAATGGGTACAACTATACGGGAAATTATTTTCGACATTGCAGGTGGAATTCTTAATAATCAGAAATTCAAAGCTGTACAGATAGGTGGACCCTCCGGAGGTTGCCTTACAGAAGAAAATTTGGATATCCAGATTGATTATGAGTCACTTATTAAAGTTGGAGCAATGATGGGCTCAGGTGGGCTTGTGGTGATGGATGAGCACACATGCATGGTGGATGTAGCAAAATTCTTTATGGGATTTATCCAGCGCGAAAGTTGTGGAAAATGCATACCTTGTCGCGAAGGAACCAAGCGTTTACTTGAAATCCTTGAAAGTATCACTTCAAAACCTAATGCAGGTGACCCAACTGAAACACTTGACCGTTTCAAAGGTATGATGCAGGTTGAAAAACTGAGCAAGGTTATTAAAGACACATCACTTTGCGGATTGGGTCAAACAGCACCTAACCCGGTATTAAGCACCTATAAAAGGTTTAAAAACGAATACGAAGCACACTTGTTTGACAGGCATTGCCCGGCAGGTGTTTGCCAAAACCTTAAGGTGTATAAAATAGATGTTGACAAATGTACAGGCTGTACCCTTTGTATAAAAAAATGTCCTGTCGATGCTATTATAGGAACCAAGAAATCGCCGCATTTCATTGTTGAAGATAAATGTATTGGTTGCGGTGCATGCTATGAAGCATGCAAGTTTGATGCAATTGAAGTTGTATAAATTTTAAAAAAATACTGCTATGAGCTTTCTAATAAAAGTAAATAATAAAGAAATAGAAGCAAGAAACGGGGAGACCATTTTAGATGCCATGGAAAGGCAAGGTATTAAGGTGCCCACATTATGCCACTTGAAAGACATGCTACCTTCAGGATCATGCCGGATGTGTGTTGTCGAAAATATAAAAAATAACCGGCTTGTTACTGCCTGCTCAACACCGGTTGAAGAAGGTATGGAAATACAAACTAATTCTTCCCACGTTATTGAGTCAAGAAAGACTATTGTAGAACTGCTGTTGTCAAATCACCCGGATGACTGTCTTTACTGTGTGAGAAACAAAAACTGTGAACTGCAGGATTTATCAGAAGAACTGCAAATACGTGAACGCAGAATAAAGGGTGTGAAAAACAATATCCATCTGGACAGATCAAGTGCCAGCGTGGTGCGTGATCCTGACAAATGTATACTTTGCGGACGTTGTGTAAGAGTATGTGAAGAAGTGATGGGAGTTGCATGTATTGATTTTATCAACAGGGGTAGCCAATCAATTATCGGACCTCCTTTTGACAGAACCCTGAATACCTCGAGCTGTGTCAATTGCGGTCAGTGTATAATAGTTTGCCCAACCGGCGCTTTATCAGAAAAAAGCCATTTCCCTGAGCTAATTTCAATGCTTAACAACCCTGAAAAAACTATTGTTGTTCAATATGCACCTTCAATTTCTGTTTCCCTGGCTGAAGAGTTCAATTTACCACCGGGAGAGGATATCAACAGCATAATGAACGCTGCTTTACGTAAGATAGGATTCCAATACGTGTTTGACACTTCATTCGGAGCCGATTTAACAATTATGGAAGAGGCAGCAGAGCTGGTAAACAGAATAGAAAACGGCGACACAATGCCTATGATTACAAGTTGCTGCCCGGGCTGGGTTAAATTCGCAGAACAATTTTATCCGGACATGTTACCCAATCTGTCAAGTTGTAAATCACCACAACAAATGATGGGCGCTGTAATCAAATCATATTGGGCTGAACAATTAAACAAGGATCCGGAAGATATTTACTCGGTAGCAATAATGCCATGTACAGCCAAAAAATTTGAGGCACAACGTGAGGAGATGACTTCAAGGGGAATTACAGATGTTGATGCTGTACTTACTACACGTGAGTTGGGACAGCTAATCAGGATGTATGGAATAGATATAAATAAAATAGCTCCGGAAGCCACTGATTCACCATTAGGCTCCAGAAGTTCGGCAGGTAAGATTTTCGGTGCTAGTGGTGGTGTAATGGAAGCTGCTATAAGAACTGCTTATAACATGATAACCGGAGAAGAACTCTTGAGATTTAAAGTTGATGGATTAAGAGGTTTGGATGGATGTAAGGAAGCACAGATAAAAGTTGACGATTTAACAATTAATGTGGCTGTAGTAAATGGGTTGGCCAATGCTCGTAAGCTATTGGATAAAGTTAATAATGGCGAAAAGAATTATCATTTCATTGAAGTGATGGCATGCCCGGCCGGATGCATTAACGGTGGCGGACAGCATATAGGAGCCTCGGACGGTGCTATAGAAGCAAGGATGAAAGCTTTATACGATATTGACGACAAAGAAACAGTTAAAGCATCACATAAAAATCCGGAAATTATTAAGCTTTACAAGGATTTTTTGGGCAAACCCCTGGAGCATACATCGCATGAACTGCTTCATACACATTATTATAAAAGAGATGTTATACTTTAATTAACAAAAATATTCACAACAATGGGTCATGCAAACAGAGATAATGTAGTCACCACGGTTAAAGGCAAATGCAGGGTATGCTTTACCTGTGTACGGGAATGCCCTGTTAAAGCAATTAAGATTATTGATGGTCAGGCTGAAGTGTTAAGTGACAGGTGTATTGGATGTGGCAATTGCGTGAGTGTTTGCAGTCAAAATGCAAAAGTAGCACTGAACCTAAAAGATGAAGTTGAAAATTTGCTCAATGACAAAAACAAAAAAGTGGTAGCACTTCTGGCACCAAGCTTTCCGGCAGAGTTTACTGAATTTGATGATTATAAAATTTTGGTGGGAATGGTACGAAAGCTGGGATTTGATAAAGTGCTTGAAGTATCATTTGGTGCTGACCTTGTTGCAAGGGAATATAAGAAACTGCTCGGGGAAAGTAACATTAATTATATAAACTCTGATTGTCCGGCAAATGTATTTTACGTGGAGCATTATCATCCGGAGCTGGTCAATAATATTGCACCAATCGCCTCTCCAATGGTGGCTACAGCAAGAGTGGCAAAACACCTGCATGGCGAAAATATTTACACAGTATTTATAGGCCCATGTATTGCAAAAAAAGCAGAATCTGACGAAATTAATGAAGCATTGACTTTCAAGGAACTGCGAGAATTGTTTGAAAAAAATGATATAATACCGGAAGAAAAAGATACTTCCAGGTTTGATGAGCCTGAATCAGGGATGGGAGCATTATTCCCGGTAAGCAGAGGGTTGTTACACAACGTTAAAAAATCCGATAATATCATTGAAGGAAATATGATCGTCGATTCCGGTCAAAATAACATGAGAGAAGCCATAAAAGAGATAGAAAACGGGGAAATTGAAAATTATAACCTGGAACTGCTTTGCTGTAAAGGCTGCATAATGGGTCCGGGAATGTCTGACAGAAACAATTACTATTTCAAATGGTCGCAAATCAGCAAATATGTAAAAGCTAAGCTCGAAGATTTAAATATCGAAAAGTGGGAAAAAGATGTAGAAAAATATAGCGAAATTGACTTGAGTCAAACATTCTCTAAAAGAGACAGGCGTGAAAGGCTCCCAAGTGAGGAAGATGTGGAAAAAGTCCTGGAGGAAATGGGAAAAGTCAATGAATCCGATCATTTAAATTGTGGAGCATGTGGTTATGAAACATGTTATGATCATGCTGTTGCTGTGCTGCAAGGTTACGCAGAAGAAAAAATGTGCTTGCCTTTTACAATTGAACAATTACATCAATACATTGAAGAACTAAATTTAACAAATGAAAAATTAATGAGCACTAAACAAGAGTTGAAACATTCGGAAAAACTTGCCCATATGGGTCAACTCTCGGCAGGCATTGCTCATGAGCTAAATAATCCGCTTGGAGTAATCACAATGTACAGCAATATAATCTTGGAAGAATTAGACGATAAGGACCAAAAGAAAGAAGATGCTAAGCTCATTGTTGAACAAGCCGAAAGGTGTAAAAAAATAGTAAGCGGGTTGTTAAATTTTGCAAGAAAAAATAAACTAAAAGTTCAGGAAACCGATATAGTTAAATTTATAGAAAATAGCCTAAATTCGGTTATTATTCCTGACAATATAAAAGTCAATATTGATTCGAAAATAGACAATCCTTTGGTGAGAATTGATACCGAACAAATGATGCAAGTTTTCACAAACCTGGAAAAGAATGCAGTGGAAGCTATGGAGGATGGAGGTGAGTTGAATATATATGTTAGCGGGGATGACAACAAGGTAGAAATACATGTTTCTGATACAGGTAAAGGTATTTCTGAAGAACACAAGAATAAGCTTTTTACACCCTTTTTCACAACCAAAGAAGTAGGCAAAGGTACAGGAATTGGTTTGCCTCTGGTTTATGGAATTATTAAAATGCATAATGGAAAAATTACAGTAAATTCCAATGCTGACCCAAACGCCGGACCAACAGGAACAGAATTTATAATCACTTTACCAAGATAATTTAAAAATTTTAGAGATATGGAAACAAAAGACACAATAACGATTTTTTTAGTAGACGATGATACTGATTACATTTTCCAGATGACAAAAATGCTTGAAAACATGGGATATGAAGTTATCAGTGCCTGTGGACAGAAGGAAGCAGAAGAGATGATTGATAAAATTAATCCCGATCTGGCTATTATCGACTTGATGATGGAAAACAAAGACAGTGGTTTTATTTTAAGTTACCGTATAAAACAACGACTTCCTGATTTGCCTGTTATTATTGCAACAGCACTTACAGCAGAAACAGGCATGATGTTCAGTCTTGAAGACGAGGCCGATAAAGAATGGATTAAAGCTGATGCTTATCTTGAGAAGGGATTAAGGCCCGACCAATTACATCGTGAAATAAATAAATTATTAAAGCTATGAGTACACTAAAATTATTAGTAGTAGATGATGAGCCCGGCATCAGGTCAGGTGCTAAAAGAGTCCTGCAAAACTTTTCAGTCGGCTATCCTTTTATGGATGAGGATTTTACATTTGAAATTCTCGAAGCAGAAACCGGTGAAAAAGCAATCGAGCTCATTGAATCAACGCCAATCGACATTATTTTGCTTGATAACAAACTTCCGGGAATAGATGGAATAGAAGTACTTGAGTATATCCAAAATAAAAATTACGACATTGCGGTAATGATGATAACCGCTTATGCCTCACTTGATCTGGCTGTCAAAGCAACAAATTACGGAGCTTACAACTTTGCACCAAAACCATTTAAGCCAGATGAATTAAAAACTTCTGTAGAAAATATCACCAAGCATCTGTATCTGAAACGGATGACCCGCACAATGCAAGAGGGAGGCGAAGATAACAAATTTCAGTTTCTTTCAGTTTTATCGCACGAGCTAAAATCACCTATCAACGCTATAGAAGGCTATCTAAGAATGATGAAGGATAAACAGGTAGGTGATAGCATTGATGATTATATGGAAATGATAGACCGCTCAATGGAACGTATAAAAGGAATGCGCTCGCTAATTTCCGATCTTATGGATCTAACAAGAATTGAAGCCGGACGCAAAAAACGTAACCTGCAAAAATTAGATATTGCAGATATTGCAAAAACTGCTATTGACTCATTTGAGCCAATGGCCCAACAGCGAAACATAAATATTCATTTAGAGGGAGAGGAAAACATATATATGAATGCTGACAAAAATGAATTGGAGATAATATTCAATAATCTCATATCAAATGCTGTAAAATATAATAAAGAAAACGGAGAAGTATATATCTCATTAAATAAGGAAGATGATAAAATAAACATAAGCGTAGAAGATACTGGCATTGGTATGAACAAAGAGGAGATTGATATGTTATTTGAGGACTTTGTACGTCTGAAAAACGCAAAAACTCAAGCAGTTCCCGGAAGTGGTCTTGGATTGTCAATTACAAAAAAAATGGTGGATATGTACAATGGTACAATCAACGTAGATAGCGAACCCGATGTAGGGAGTAAATTTATTGTAAATTTACCGCTGAATTGATGGTAAGGGAAGAGAAGTAAGTTGTGAGTTGTGAGTTGTGAGTTGTGAGCTGTCAGCAATGAGTTATGCAAGGTTTTAATAGAAATAGTCAGGTTATTACTGATAATTAAGGATTTAAAACATACAATTATATTATGAAGTTCGTCACACAAAAATATTCAATACCGGATGTGCCCATGCAGCCATTTATCGACTCGGCAGAAATTGCTGAAATACTCAACAATACTAAACCTGACGAGGCTCAAATAAAGGATATAATTGACAAATCGCTTGCAAAAAACAGGCTTAGCATGCAGGAAACGGCTGTCCTGGTTAATGCCACAGATCCCAGGCATATAGAAATGATAAAGGATGGCGCGCGCACGCTCAAAGAAACCATTTATGGAAACCGTATAGTTCTTTTTGCTCCTCTGTACATAGGTAACAAATGCCAAAACAACTGTACCTACTGTGGTTTTAGAGCAAGTAATAAAGATGCTGTTCGCAAAACATTATCAGACGAAGAAATTATTCACGAAGTCGAGGCACTGGAAGATAACGGACAAAAAAGACTGATACTTGTATTTGGCGAACATGATCAATATGATGCTGACTATATATCACATTGTGTTAAGCTTTCTTATAAGGTAAAAAAAGGCAATGGTGAGATCAGGCGCGTGAACATAAATGCAGCTCCTCTCGAGATTGAAGGATTCAGAAAAGTAAAAGAAGCAGGCATAGGTACTTACCAGATTTTCCAGGAAACTTACCACCCGGAAGCCTATAAAACTTACCATTTACGCGGGAAAAAAGCTGATTTTAATTACCGTCTTACATCCCTTGATCGTGCCCAGGAGGCAGGTCTTGATGATGTTGGCATAGGAGCTTTATTCGGGCTCTACGACTGGAAGTATGAAGTGCTTGGACTGATACGGCATACCAATCATTTAGAAGCATGTTACAATATAGGACCACATACTATATCATTTCCCAGGATAAAAGATGCATCTATGCTTGAAATGGGAACAAAATACATGGTAAGCGACAGTGACTTTGCAAAAATAATCGCAATATTGCGCCTGGCAGTACCCTATACGGGAATGATACTTACAGCACGCGAACCGGAAGAATTACGCAAAGAGTGCATAAACTACGGCGTAAGCCAAATTGATGGAGGAACAAAGCTTGAACTGGGCAGTTATTCACACACCAAAAACGAAGAACAAAACCTGAATAAAGGACAATTTCGTATCAATGACAACAGATCACTCAATGAAATTATAGATGAATTACTTGAACAAAATATGCTGCCGTCATTCTGCACAGCTTGCTATAGACTTGGCCGCACTGGTGAACACTTTATGGAATTTTCAGTTCCGGGATTTATAAAAAGATACTGCTCACCAAATGCAATCCTAACCCTGGGCGAGTACCTATTGGATTACGCCCCCGAAAATACAGCTAATAAAGGATGGCAGGTTATCGAGAAAAACATAGAGGAGTTGCCGGACAAAAATATCAGAACAAAACTGAGAGAAAAAATTGCAGAAATGAAGAACGGGAAGAGGGATCTGTATTTTTAAGCTCGGATTTGGAGAGTTTTAAATATCAGATTATGTTTCTCGCAGAAGCGTGTAGAAAGTAGAGTTGTGAGTTGTGAGAAGTGAGTTGTGAGTTGTGAGTTGTGAGAAGTGAGTTGTGAGAAGTGAGTTGTGAGTTGTGAGTTGTGAG
>Ga0207421_10003813_pt1 | contig 17740 bp, 11 predicted proteins | sample SodLakKL_010_SED_4_FD_187542 | JGI IMG/M metagenome (GOLD analysis project Ga0207421, IMG submission 187542) | Alkaline sediment microbial communities from Lake Tanatar, Kulunda Steppe, Russia - 8KL_010_SED (SPAdes) (version 2) | ecosystem: Environmental > Aquatic > Non-marine Saline and... | reverse complement strand
CCTTCTCACAGTGAGACGATCACGTTGCCGTCTTCTGAGACTGTGGCGGTGGTGTCGGGTGGGAGCAGCGACGTGCAGCCGGGCTCTTCGACGATCGCCGGTCCGTCGAGGCAGTCCCCCGGTGCGAGCCCGGTCCGGACGTAGATCGGCGTCGTCCGGAAGCCGTCGCCGTGGAAGTACACCTCGCGCTCGCCCCGGAGTGATTCGGCGTCGGCCTCGGCGGTCGAGCCTGCGAGTGCGGGCGTCTCGACGGTGCCGGTCAGACGGAGCGTGACGATCTCGATCGGCTCTCCGGGCATCGCGTGGCCGTACAGCTGTTCGTGGCGGTCGTGGAACCGGTCGATCGTCGCCGCGAGCGTCTCCTCGGTGATCTCGTCGCCCGCCAGCGCGACCGTCTGTTCGTACGACTGCCCACGGTAGCGAACGTCCGTTGCGGGGGTCATCTCGACGTCTCCGGCGGTAAAGCCCTGCGCCTCGAAGCGCTCTGTGAGCGTCGCCTCCATCGCCTCGAACTGAGTGCGGACGTGTGCCGCGTCGGGCCGGTCGCCACGGTAGGCCTGTGCCTCGTCGAGGCGGACGTCGGCGAGCAACAGCCCCCGCGCCGAGAACACGCCAGGGCTCTGGGGCAGGACGACCCGTTCCATCTCCATCTGTCGCCCGACGGCGGCCGCCTGGAGCGGCCCGGCACCGCCGAAGGCGACCAGCGAGAACCCCGAGGGATCCTGCCCGCGCTCGACGGTGACCTTCCGGATCTGGCGGCTCATCTTCGCGTTCGCCACCTTCAGCGCGCTCAGTGCGGCCTCCTCGACGGGCTCGCCGAGCGGCGCTGCGATCTCCTCGCGGAACCGATCGCGAGCGCGCTCTGTGGCCGCCGAGACGTCGGCATCGAGAAATCCGCCAGGGTCGATCCGGCCCAGCAGGAGGTTCGCGTCGGTCACCGTCGGCTCGGTGCCCCCGCGGTCGTAACAGATTGGCCCGGGATCTGCGCCCGCACTCCGGGGGCCGACGCGGAGCCCGCCGGCCTCGTCGAGCCAGATGACGCTCCCGCCGCCAGCGCCGACGGTGTGGATGTCGATCATCGGCGTGTTGATCGGGAGGTCGTTGATCTCGCCGTCGGTCGAACGGACGATCTCGCCGTCGGAGACGATGCTGACGTCGGTGCTCGTTCCACCCATGTCGAGGCCGATGCCGTCTCCGATCCCCTCTGTCCGGCAGACGTCGCGGGTCGCGACCGCGCCAGCCGCTGGCCCCGAGAGCACCGTCCGGATCGCGAACGCAGTCGCCTGGTCGGTGCCGAAGATGCCGCCGCCGGAGTGCATGACGTTGAGCGGGACAGCGAGCCCACGGGCGTCGACCCCGTCGTCGAGCCGGGCGAGGTACTCCTCGATCGTGATCTTCACCGCCTCGTTGAGCACCGTCGTGACGGTTCGGTCGTACTCCCGGCGCTCGGGGTACACCGCCGACGAGAGCGCGTACGACAGGTCGGGGTCGACCGCCTCGATCAGCTCGCCGATCCGGCGCTCGTGGCCGTCGTCGAGGTACGAAAACAGCAACGAGACGACGATCGAGTCGACGCCCGCAGCCGACAGCGTCGAGATGGCCTCCCGTGCGCTCGCCTCGTCGAGCGGGTCGACCACCTCGCCGCGGGCGTCCAGCCGTCCGGGCACCTCCAGCCGGTGACGACGGGGGATCAGCGCCGGCGGCTTGTCCGCCTGGAGGTCGTACAGCTCCGGCCGGGTCTGATCGCCGATCTCGAGGACGTCACGGAGCCCCTCGTTGGTGAGCAGCCCGAGCGCCGGCATCTCGCCCTCGAGCACTGCGTTCGTTCCGACGGTCGTGCCGTGGCTCAGAAACGAGACCTCGGCGGGTGCCGTCTCCGTCTCCTCGAGGATCTTGTCGATCCCCGCGAGCACGCCCGCGTCGAAGTTCGGCGGCGTCGACGGCGTCTTCGTCACCGATACCTCACCCGAGGTGGTGTCGTACAGCACGACGTCGGTGAACGTGCCGCCGGTGTCGACGCCGATGCGGACGGTCATCTCGAGCCCTCCCCGGTCGCGTCGGCAGCGCTCTGGCGGTCAGCGTTGCGGGCGCCGGTGGCAGCCTCGCTCCGGCGCTCGGCTCTGCGGGCGTCGGTGGCAGCCTCGTCAACGACTTCCTCGTCGGTGAGGACGACCCCGTAGGCACGTTCTGCCCGTTCGCGCGAGATCTTCCCGTCGAGCACGTCATCGCGGACGGCGTCGGGGTCGCGCTCGAGCGGGTCGCCGTAGCCGCCGCCGCCGGGCGTCTGGATGCTCGCGACGTCACCCGGGTCGAGCTTCGTCGTCGACTTCGAGCCCAGCACGGTCTCGTTGTCGGTGTCGGGGTTTCTGAGAAAGCGAGACGGACGGGCGCTCTCGCCGCCGAAGACGCCCCAGGGGCGCGAGCGCGTCCGCTCGGTCAGCAGCGAGAACGAGGCGCTGTGATCGTAGAACTCGAGGTCGCGGCGGACGCCGAGGCCGCCCCGCTGGCGGCCCGCTCCCTCCGAATCTGCGATCAGCTCGTACCGGCGGACGTACAGCGGGATCTCGGCTTCCAGCTCCTCGATCGGGCTGTTCGCGGTGTTCTGGAAGTGCGTCTGGACGGCGTCCATCCCGTCTTTCTCGGCGCGACCGCCGTAGCCGCCAGCGACCGTCTCGTAGTAGACGTACTCGGAGCCGTCGCGGGGATCGCTCCCCCCGTAGGCGACGTTACAGACCATCCCTTTGGTCGCGCCGATCGCCCGCTCGGGGACGGCCTCGGCGAGCGCTTTCGTCACGAGATCGCCGGCGCGCATCGCGAGCTCCCAGCCGCCCGCGACCGGCGCGTTCGGCCCGGGGTTCACCATCGTTCCCTCGGGGGTGATCGTCTCGAACGGTCGGTAGAAGCCGTCGTTTTTCGGGAGATCGCGGCCGACGAACGCCATGATCACCGACATCGCCCCGGCGAACGCCATCGCCGGCGTGCAGTTCAGCGGCCCGGTGTTCTGCGCTGCGGTGCCGGTGAAGTCGATCGTCATCTCGTCGCCGTCGACGGTGAGCGCCAGCCGCAACGGGACCGGCTCGTCGACGACACCGTCGCCGTCCATCTCGTCCTCGGCGCTGTAGCGGCCATCGGGGAGCTCCGCGATCGCCGCCCTGACCCGCCGCTCGGTGTAGTCCAGAAGCTCGTCGAGATGTGACCGCACGCCGTCGTCTCCGTAAGCCTCGTACAGCTCCCGATAGCGCGCCTCTCCGGTTCGGTTTGCGCCGAGCTGTGCCTGGTAGTCTCCCCGGCGCATCTCGGGGTTGCGGACGTTCCGGAGGATAAGCGAGAGCACGTCCTCGTCGTAGGCCCACTCGCGGACCGCACGCACCCCCGGGATGATGAGCCCCTCGGCGTAGAGCTCGGTGCTGTCGTTCGGGATCCCTCCCGGCGTGGGGCCGCCGATGTCGACGTGGTGGGCTGAGTTGGCGGCGTAGCCGACGATCTCGTCGTCGTAAAACAGCGGCGAGATGAGCATCACGTCCGGCAGGTGTACCGCCCCCCTGTCGGGGTCGTTGATCAGCACGCCGTCGCCGGGCTCGAGCTCGTCCTCCCAGTCGGGGACGTTCCGCGGGATCACGGAGACGAGCGAGCCGATGTGCTGTGGGGCAACGTCGTGCTGGGCGACGTGACGGAGGTCGGCGTCGAACAGCGCGCAGGTGTGGTCGCGGCGGATCTTGATGTTCGTCGAGTAGGCCGTCCGCTGGAGGGTGACTCCCATCTCCTCGACGATGCTCGCCAGCGCGTGGCGAAATATCTCCAGTTCGCCCGTGTCGGTCATACCGACCCCCTGCACCCCGCTCAATAAATAGATGGGCGGTTCGCCCGATTGACACCCCAACGTATTTATCTGCTCGAACCCCGCCCACAGCAGGAATGCAGGTACTACTTACGGGTTCCAGTGGCACCGTCGGGGAGGCGATCCTCTCCGAGATCGGCGACGAGTTCGAGTTCACGTGTCTCGACAGGGAGGCACACCCTGACCACGACACCGTCGTGGCGGACGTCACCGACTACGACGAGATCAGACCCCACTTCGACGGCCAGGACGCCGTTGTCCACCTGGCTGCGCTGGTCGACCTCTCGGCGCCGTGGGACGAGATCCTCGAGGCGAACGTCGTCGGCACCTACAACGTGCTCGAGGCCGCCGCCGACGCGGGCGTCGAACAGTTCGTCTTCGCCTCCTCGATCCACACCGTCGGGATGTACGAGCTCGACCTCGCGCCTGACATTTACGACCCGGCCTACGAGCTGACGGTCGACCACGAGATGCCGGTTCGCCCGGACTCCTTCTACGGGCTCTCGAAGGTCTTCGGCGAGGGGCTCGGCCGGCTCTACGCCGAGAGCCACGAGAGCGCACTCGGCGACGTCCATCCGGGGTTCCAGACCAACACCCGCGAGTATCCGAAGCGGTTCTACTCGCTGCGGATCAAAAGCGTCCGCGACGCCGACTACGACCACCCCTACGGACTCGCCGAGGAGGGCGTCGAGGCCGGGCTGTGGGAGCGAGACAGCGAGCCCTACGAGTACATGGCCGACCGGCTGAAAGCGACGTGGCTCTCACACCGCGACCTCGGCCAGCTCGTCGAGTGCTGTTTGCTGGATGATACCGTCGAGTTCGACATCTTCTGGGGCGTCAGCGACAACGACGGCCGGTGGGTCGACCTCGAACACGCTCGCGAGGCGATCGGCTACGAGCCACGGGACAACGGCGCGACGTGGACCGAACCACCAGCAGAGTGATCGAAAGGTATTGACCGCCGGCGGTGCTTGTGTGAACATGGATCACGAGACGGCTGACTCGCTGCTCGCCGAGGTGCTCGACGCCATCGGCGAGGCGGTCATCGCCGACCGCGAGTTTCTCGAGACGACGATGACGGGTATTCTGGCGCGCGGGCACGTCCTCCTCGAGGACGTTCCGGGGACGGGCAAGACGCTGACTGCGCGCAGCTTCGCTGAGGTGCTCGGGCTCTCGTTCCGGCGGATCCAGTTCACCCCCGACCTCCTGCCGGCCGACATCACGGGATCGAACATCTACCGGGAGGCGACCGGCGAGTTCGAGTTCTCGCCTGGTCCCGTCTTCGCGAACGTCGTCCTCGCCGACGAGATCAACCGCGCGCCGCCGAAGACGCAGGCCGCGCTGCTCGAGGCGATGGGGGAGCGACAGGTGACCGCCGACGGCGAGACTCACCCGCTGCCGGAGCCGTTCTTTGTGATCGCGACGCAGAACCCTGTCGAGCAGGAGGGGACGTTCGGCCTGCCCGAGGCACAGCGCGACCGGTTCATGCTCAAGGCGCACATCGGCTACCCGAGCGCAGAGGGCGAACGCCTCCTGCTCGATCGCCGTGCAGAGCGGACCGCCCAGACTCCCTCGGTCGGTCGCGTCATCGACGGCGACCGCGTTCCCGCACTCCAGCGGGTTCCCGAGGAGGTGACGGTCGATCCACGCCTGCGCGATTACATGGTCGAAATCGCCCGGCGGAGCCGCCGCGACGACCGGGTCGACGTCGGCGTCTCCCCTCGGGGGACCCAGCGGCTGTTCGAGGCTTCCCGCGCGCTCGCGACGCTCTCCGGGCGAGACTACGTCGTTCCCGAGGACGTCACGCGAATGGTCGAGCCGGTCTTCGCACACCGGCTGGTGCTGACGCCGGAGGCCGAGATCCGCGAGCTCACTCCGGCGGACGTGCTCGACGACATCCTCGGATCCGTGGCGGTTCCTGCGGTGACGCCCCGCGGGTGACCGGCTACCGGATGGCGGCCGCGAGACAGACGATTCCGACGGTGACGGCGGCGAGCGCGATTGGAGTGGTTGGCTCGGGCGTCGCGAGTACCGCTTCCGCGCGCGAGGCGAGTGCGAACGCGGCGAGCGCGCCGGCGAGGCCGACGAGCGCTGTCCCGGCGACGTGGACGAGCTCCGTTCCGCGCGTCGTCGTCCGCGAGCCGACCTCGCGTCCGAGCGTCGTCCCGTAGCGGCCGCTGTCCCAGACGAGCAGGCTGGCGAGCACGCCCCCGAGGACCAGCCAGGTGGGCGTGCCGACGGTCCCGGCGGCGACGACCGCGACGAACAGCCCCGCGCTCGCGAGAGAGAACCCTGAAGTCTCGGCCGAGAGGTAGCCAGCGAAGCGGACGAGCCGGAGCGCGACGACAGCACAGAGTGTGGCCGTGACGAGCACGAACGCGAGCGAGACGGCGAACAGCTCCTCGCCGTAGAAGCCGGCGGCCTCGACGGCGAGCGCTTCGACCCTCCCGGCTGTCTCGGGCGGGAACGGCTCGAGAACCAGCTCCAGCAGGCGGTCGTAGACGGGGACGGCGATCAGCGCCGCAGCGAGCGTGAGCACAGTCCCGCCCGCGAGCGGGCCCGCGACCCGGACGAACCCATCGGTGGCGTGGCGTGCAAGCCAGCGTGCGAGCGCCGCCGAGACGGTCGCCACCAGGGCGAGCGCCGCGAGCGAGAGCAGTCCGAACCGGAGTGGGCGGACGCTCGAGAGCGCCTCGACCGTGCCGTACGCTGGTTCTGATCGCTCCGAAGCGGAGGCGAGCTCCGCCCAGAACGCGACCGGGACCAGCACGATGACGACAGCCGATCCGGCGGTGAGGGTGCGTCGCAGCCGACGCAGGCGTGCAGGGTCGTCGACAACCACCGCGACCGGGAGGACGATCGTTGCTGCCAGCACGCTCACCAGCGCGAGTGCGAGGACGAACAACAGGCCTGCGACGGGGAGCACGGTCGGCGAGCCGGCGCTCAGCCACAGCCAGGCGGCCGTGAGGAACTCGTTGGCGAGCTGGCGGGGGCCGTCCGCCCCGAACAGGACGGCCTCGACACCGATCGCCACCGCGACCGTCCCGGGGACGAGCGCGGTCAGAAACGCGGTGGTGGTGTACCGGGCGAGCACCACCGGTGCGAGGACGTTCCGGACGCCGAGTGTCACCCCCAGCAGCGCGAGGACGCAGCCGAAGATGACGCCGACCTGACCGGCGACGAGCAGCGTCGAGACCGAAACGAGTGCCCCGTCTTCGACCGGAAACGCTGCCGCCGAGAGCACGAGCGCGCCACCGGCCACGCTGCCGAGCAGGCCGAGTCCGACCGGGAGGGTGCACAGGCTGACGGCCGCTCGCGCGACGCCGCTGGGTTCGTCGTCGGAAAGCAGCCAGCAGCCAAGCGGAAACAGGACGGCACCGACGGCCCCGAACGCGACCGGCCAGCGGACGTCGCCGAACTGCCAGAGCAGCGCCCCCACGACGGTGAGCGTCGTCACCAGTGCGACGGTCGCGCTGACCCGTGCCGGGGCCCACTCATGACGTGTCGCTGTCATCGCTGGAGCTGGTCCATCGGTGCTGTCTCACGGAGTTCGAGCGGTTCCCCGGGTGGCCAGTCGACCACCGTCGCCGCCGGTGCCAGTTCGTCGATTCTGTGCGCCCGCGCGACGGCGAGGAGACGCTGTCCCAGGCTTTCGCCCTCGGTCGGGTCGGGGCTCACCACCAGCGGGTCGGCGCGTCGGCCCGCGAGCGACCTGACAAGCTCGACCGGCCAGCCGTCGAGCAGCGGCGAGCACACCACGACGCGGGCGTTCGAGGGCAGCCGTACGAGCACTCGCTCCAGTTCGTCGCCGTCGTCTGCTCGTGCAGCTGGTCGCTCTCGTCCCCCAGCGTCCGTTCCCACCGAAGCGCTCGGCGAGACCACAGCAGGTGGGCTCGCTGGCTGTCTCCCCCCGTCCGCCCGGGCGACGGCCTCGAACACGGCCTGCGGTGTGAGCGTCTTCCGTGTCGGATCGGCCCACGCCACCCCCTCGGTCGCCAGCTCGTCGTCGAGCCCAACGGCCGCGACGGTCGTCTCTACCCCCGCGCTAGTCAACAGCTCGTGGAGACGCTCCCCGGCGTAGCCACACCGGTCGACCGCTGTCGGGTATCCCGGGCTGTGGGTGACGCGGTTCACCGGCCGGGCGTCGAGCAACAGCACGGTCCGGCTGGTGCGTTCTTCGCGATACTGTACCGTGGTAACCTCGCCACCTTTGGCGAGGTGGTGCCAGTCGATGCGCGAGAGCGGGTCGCCCGGCCGGTACTGGCGTGTCGAGTGGAACTCGAGACCGCTCCCGGCGCTGTCGGCCGTCACTGTTCCGGCGTGACGGGTCTGCCGGTGCTGTTTCGGAGCCGTCGTGACGGCCGTGGCACACAGCAGCTCGTCGTCGCCCTCGACTGCAAGCTCGTCGGTCAGGCGGTCGCTGGCCGCGAGCGAGCGGAGGCGAACGAGCGGTCGGTCGAACGCGTACGTCCCTCGCCTGGCGACGACCGTGTAGCTGGTCGTTCTCGTCTCGCCGGGCGACAGCGACGCACAGAGCCGGGGGCTACCGTCCTCGACGGTGAGCTCGGCGGAGACACCGTCGACGACCCGGACGTCGGGGAGGACGCTCTCGCTTTTGTTCTCGACGGTGAGCGTCACCGCGACGCGCTCGCCGGGTGCGGGGGCCGCGGGCTCGATCTGACGGCTCACCGCAAGCGAGGGCTCCGCCGGGAGCGTCGAGAGCGCGCCGTAGACGACGTATGCGAGCGGGATGAGCGCTGCAGCCAGCAGTGTCGCGTTCGCATACAGCAGCCCGACGGCGACGAGCGTGACCGCCGCGACCACACCGACGCTCCAGCGCCCCCCGGTCACGACCCTGACACCTCCTCGATGGCGGCGACCGTCCGCTCGATCCGTCGGCGGCGCTCGCGTTCGGGGACGAACCAGAGGCGCAGACGCATCCGAAGCGGTGGCGAGCTGTCTGCGAGAAACGCCGACGCGACGGGGTCGTCGGTCCACTCGCCGCGGGCGATCGCTGCCTCGGCTCCCGCGGCCGTTCTTTCGTCGTGGGCGTAGACGCGGGCTGCTGCCTCCCTGAGCTGCTCGCGAAGCTCGTCCAGCGCCTCCCCACCGCGTTCGATCGCACGGCGGGCGTCGTCATCGAGCTCGGCTGCGGTGATCGCGCCGTGGCGAGCGGTGGCCTGCTCCGGTGGCGCGCTCGGCAGCCGGTCGAAGCGAGGGTCGGCGCTCGAGCGCTGCTGGGGCGGCGCCCGTACCGGTCGTGCGAGCCAGGCCGCTGCGACTGCGGCGAACGCTCCCACGAGCAGCCCGACTGTCGTCGGTTCGAAGACGCCGACGAGCGCGAGCGCGTCGGCTGCCGGCCCGACGAGCACTCCCTCGGGAAAGACGAACAGCGCCAGCCCGACAGCGGTCGAGAGAACGCCAACCGTCGCGTAGACGAGCGTGCTCGGGCGCATCTACTCCACCCCGGTCGGCTCTCCGTCGACGCGCCCCTCGCCTCGCGTTGCGGCTCCTCTGCCGTCGGCCGCCAGCGCGCCCGCCTCGGCGGTGGCGGGTGTGTCGGTTGCGCGATGGTCGGCCTCGAGGCGGGCAACCGCACGGTCGACCGCCGCGAGCCGGTCCGCTTCGGGCCGCCCGCCGTACTCGACCGCTCGGAACGCCTCGAGCACCGTCTCGACGGCGTCGGGTGGGAGACCGTCGACTTCGATCGCGTGGTGTGCCAGCTCAGCCGGCGTGTGCGCGGAGGGATCTCTGACGCTGAGGTGCGAGAGAAACACCTGCCAGCCACGCCGCACACCCGCAGCGACCGCCTGCTTGTCCGGCTCGTCGTCGACGGCAGACCGCAGCTCGCGGCGTTTCGCCCCCAGCCAGGCGGCCAGCAACGCCCGCAGTTCAGCCATCCCTCTCCGACCTCGGGCCGCGTCGAACAGGTAGACCGCGCTTCGACGGAGGCGGGCAGCCGCGGCCCGTCCCCAGCCACCGCCGTCGCGCACCACCACGATCAGCGCGAGCTGTGCGTACGTAGACAGCCGTCTCGCTCCCTGCACGAGCGCGCTCAGGAGGCTTCCCGGCGAATGACCGCGGCGTGAGAGAGCGACGGCCGGGACAGCGACGAGCAGCCAGCCCGCCAGCACGCCAACGGCGAGGTTCCGGACGAGCCCGTCGACGGTCTCCGTGTCCGAGAGACCGTACGCGCTGGCCTCGACGGTCGCCGACGACGACAGCGGCAACCGCACGTCGGCCGTCCCGTCGGGCCCCGTCGTCGCGACTCCCTGGCCGTCGAGCGCGACCGTCGCGTTCGCGACCGACTCGTCGTCGGCAGTGACGGTCGCCGTCGCCGTCGTGAACGGCAGCGCGACCAGTCCGGTATCGACGTCGAGTTCGATCCCCGGCAGTGAGAGCGTCTGCTCGCCCGAGACCGGGCCGCGCTCGGCAGCGAGGAGGAAGTCGTCCGGTTCGGTCGGCAACGTGACGTCGGCGCGCCCGCCGTCGTCGGTCCGTGCCACCTCCTCCCCGTCGAGAGTCACCGTCGCGCCGCCGATCGGAACCCCATCGACGGTCACGCTGACCGTCACGGTCTCGCCGGGGAGGGCGTCGCCCGACACCGAGACGGTGGCGTCGGTCTCGACCGGCACTGTCTCGTTCGCCTGCTCGTCGGGCTCGACGGTGACGGCCGTGACGCCGCCGGACGTCGGGCTGTAGAGCTGGTCTCCGGATTGCTGTCCGCGATCCCCGCCGGACGACGCCTGGGTCACGGCTCCGCTGCTGGATCCCATGACTGACTCGACTCTGGAGTCAGTGACTGATTCGACTCCGGGGCCCGCGACTGACTCGAACCCAGGCCCCGTGACTGACTCGACTTCGGCGTCGTCGGAGCCGTTTAGATCCGGCAGCTCGAAGCCGTCGAACTCGTCCTCGTTCAGTCCGGTGAAATCGACGCCGTCGATGTCGTCGACCACGTCCGAGACGGCGGGGTGGTGGACGCTGATCTCGAGCGCTGTCTCGTCCGGGACCGTCATCACGACGGTCCCCTCTGCGTCGGTCGTCCCGACCTCCTCGTCGTTGACGGTCACCACGAGTCCCTCGAGGGGCTCGCCGTCGTCTGTCACTTCGATCTCGACGGGCTCGCCGGGGACGGCCGTCCGGTTGAGCGTGATCTCGTAGCCGTCGGTGGGCTCGTCCTCCGGCTCCGCGTCGGGGTCGTGATCGAACTCTTCCCCGGGGCTGCCGGGATCTTCGGGCTCGAACTCCTCTCCTTCCTCCTCGAGCACGGCGCCCTCCATCTCGAGGCGGGCGTCACCCGGCGTCGGGTCGAACGCCACCCAGCCAACGTCGGGGAAGTACACCTCGACCCAGGCGTGGGCGTTCATCCCCCGAACCTCGTAGCTGTTCTCGCCGACGGGCTGGCCCGTGCCGTAGCCGACGGCGTAGCGCGCGGGAATCTCCTGGCTCCGGAGCATCGTCGTCATCGCGGTGGCGAAGTACTCGCAGTAGCCCTCCTCCATCTCGAAGATGAAGTGGTCGGCGACGTCGTCGCCCGTCTCGGAGGCCTGCAGCGAGTAGCCCTTCTCCTCGCGCAGCCAGCTTTGGATCGACATTGCGGCGTCGTAGGCGGTCTCGTCGTCTTCGACGAGCTCCTCGGTGAACTCGCCGACCCGGTCGGGCGTGTCCTCGGGGAGCTGAGTGTAGCGCTCGTGGAGCTCGTCGGGGTAGCCGTCGCCGGCCGACCGGAGGAGCTCGACGTCGTTTTCCTGGGCCTGACTCACCGCCGAGAACGTCGTCCCGGGCTCGAGCGCCTCGTTCGAACGGACTGCGGCATCGTCGGTCACCTCGAGCTCGTCGAGGCCCGAGATTTCGTAGGGCTGCCAGACGGTCGGGACCGCGCTGGCCGGCTCGGCGAGCGTCACCTCAAACTCGACCGTGCCGTCGGTCAGCCCCTCGGGCTCGAGCGGCGGGTCGTAGGGTTCGGCCTCGCCGTCGCGCTCCCACCCTGTGCCCGTGTAGGTGTCGTAGGACGCGGTCCGCCAGTACGCCGGCTCCGTGCTCTCGACCTCGAAGTGGACCTCCGTGTCGTTCGAGCCGAAGGTGTCGTTGTCGAAGCCGGTGTCGCCGCCAGCGCCGGTGCTGTCGCCGGGGTCGAGCGCGCCGAAGCCGCCGCCCGAGCCGCCAGCGCCGCCGCTCGGGTCGCTGTCGAAGCGCTCGCCCGGCAGGACACTGTCGATTGGCGTCCCCGCCAGTTCGTCGGCGGCGAGCGTGGGGACGAGCAAGGCGGCGACGACCGCCGCGAGTGCGCAGCAGACGACGAGCGCGACGCGAGGCCAGTCCCGCCCGCCCGTCTCGTCGGGTTCGTCGGAAGCCATGGACTGCTCGGGGGGCGACAAGTGTTACTGGAACGGTTGGACGCGACGTGTATAATGGTGACGCTCGGACAAACCGGCGTTTGAGCGGGCTCTCCGACCCTCCACGAGTGATGGACGGACGACCGCCCGAACGTATCGCCGTCCTCCCGAATGGTCCGTTTTTACTCTGTCGCCGCCAACCAGAGCCCATGGACGCCCACGTTCGCGCCGGCGTCGCGATCTACAACGCTGGCGGCTACCACGCGGCCCACGACGCCTGGGAGGACCACTGGCTCGCCCTCGAGAAGGGGACCGACGACGAGCGCTTTCTTCACGGCCTCATCCAGTTCACCGCGGCGGTGTATCACGCCCGCAACCGCAACTGGGGCGGGGCGACCGGCCTCGCCGACAGCGCCGTCGACTACCTCGCCGACCTCCCGGGGACGTACCGGCGCGTCGACGTGGCTGCGGTCCGCTCGTACCTCGCGGCGCTCGGCGGCGACCCCGAGCTGATCGAGCGCTCGCGCCCGCTCGCGCTCACCTACGACGGAGCGGTTCTCACGCTCGAAGAACTGCGCTTCGAGGCGACTGCAATCGCAGCCGCGGTGCTGGCCGAAGAGAAGGGATACGACGAGGCGGTCCTCGAGGAGGCAGTCCGGTTCGCCCGGGCCGACCTCGACGACGGCAGGACTGCCAGCCCGTTCGTGACGCTCCTGTTCGGTTTCGTCCGCGAGCCAGAGCACAGGGCGGTCGTCTTCGAGCGCCTCGCGGCGCACGTCGCTCGCCGGGTCGACCGCGAGAAAGATGTCGCCGGGCTGTTCGAGCGCCGGGAACCCGAACGGCGGGAGTGAGTGTCCAGTTGAGTGGCGTGATGCATGACACAGCACGCGCGAGCGCACACACCCGCGCTGTCTGTGAGTTTCTCGAAAGGTTTTAGAACGAGAGGGGGCCTACCACCAGTAACGAGGATCCCCAGTGAGGCTCATCGTCACCGAGAAGGACAACGCCGCCCGCCGCATCGCAGAGATCCTGAGCGACGGAACTGCAGATGTCGAGCGCGAGCGCGGCGTGAACGTCTACCGCTGGGGTAACACACAGGTGATCGGCCTCTCGGGCCACGTCGTCGGGCTCGACTTCCCCGAGGAGTACAGCAACTGGCGCGACGCCGAGCCGGTCGAGCTCATCGACGCCGAGGTCGTCACCGAGGCGACCCAGGAGAACATCGTCCGCGCGCTCGAGTCGCTGGCCGGCCGGGCCGACACGGTCGTCATCGCGACCGACTACGACCGCGAGGGCGAGCTCATCGGCAAGGAGGCCTACGAGCTCGTGCGCGGCGAGTTCGACGGCCCGGTCGAGCGGGTCCGGTTCTCGTCGATCACCGACCGGGAGGTGCGCGAGGCGTTCGAGAACCCCGATGAGCTGGATTTCGACCTCGCGGCCGCCGGCGAGGCGCGCCAGCTGATCGACCTGATCTGGGGGGCGGCGCTGACCCGGTTCCTGTCGCTGTCTGCTCGCCAGTTCGGCGACAGTTTCATCTCGGTCGGCCGGGTACAGTCGCCGACGCTCAGGCTCATCGTCGAGCGCGAGCGCGAGATCGAGGCGTTCGAGCCGGAGACGTACTGGGAGCTGTTTGCCGACCTCCAGAAAGGCGGAGACACGTTCGAGGCGCAGCACTTCTACGACGACGACGGCAGCGAGGCCGAGCGCATCTGGAACGCCGACGCGGCCGACGCTGCCCACCGGACGCTCGCTCAGGCCGATCGTGCGACGGTGACGAGCGTCAGGCGGCGCAGCCGAACGGACTCACCACCGGAGCCGTTCAACACGACGGCGTTCATCAGCGCCGCTGGCTCGCTCGGCTTCTCCGCCCAGCGCGCCATGTCGATCGCCGAGGAGCTCTACACCGCCGGCTATCTCACGTACCCCCGCACCGACAACACCGTCTACCCCGACGATCTCGATCCTGAGGCGCTGGTCGAGTCGTTCGTCGGCAGCGACGAGTTCGGCGCTGACGCCGAGCTGTTGCTCGGTCAGGACGACCTCACGCCGACGGAGGGCGACGAGGAGACCACTGACCATCCGCCGATTCACCCCACGGGCGAGCTGCCGGCGTGGGGCGCCCTCGGCGAGGACGAGTGGACGGTGTACGAACTCGTCGTCCGACGGTTTTTTGCGACCGTCGCCGAGCCCGCCGAGTGGGAACATCTCAGGGTCGTCGCCGACGCCGAGGGCTGTTCGCTCAAGGCCAACGGCAAACGCCTCCTCAGCGAGGGCTACCACGCGGTCTACCCCTACGGGAGCACCGCCGAGAACTACGTCCCCGACGTCGAGGAGGGCGAGCGCCTCGCTATCGAGGACGTCGACCTCCAGGAGAAAGAGACCCAGCCGCCGCGGCGGTACGGCCAGTCGCGGCTCATCAGGAAGATGGAGGAGATGGGGGTCGGGACGAAAGCGACGCGCCACCACGTGATCGAGAAGCTCTACGACCGGGGCTATCTGGAGGAGGATCCGCCGCGGCCGACGAAGCTGGCCGAGGCCGTCGTCGACGCCGCCGAGGCGTTCGCCGAGCAGGTGGTGAGCGAGGAGATGACTGCCCAGCTCGAGCGCGACATGACAGCGATCGCCGAGGGCGAGGCGACGTTCGAGGAGGTCACAGAGGAGTCGCGAGAGATGCTCAGGCGGGTGTTCGAGGAGCTCCGTGACTCGCGCGAGGAGATCGGTGAGCACCTCCAGGAGTCGTTGAAGGCCGACCGCCGGCTGGGGCCGTGTCCGGAGTGTGGGGAGTCGTTGCTCGTCCGGCGGAGCCGCCGGGGATCGCACTTCGTCGGCTGTGAGGGCTTTCCAGACTGCCGGTTCACCCTCCCGCTGCCGAGTACGGGCGAGCCGCTGGTGCTCGACGAGCGCTGTGAGGACCACGACCTGTTCCACGTGAAGATGCTGGCAGGCCGGGACACGTTCGTCCACGGCTGTCCGCTGTGTGCCGCGGCGGCGGCCGACGAGGCCGAAGACCGCGTTCTGGGAGCGTGTCCGGAGTGTGGTGACGGCGTTGCGCCGCCGGCGCAGCGAGGCGAAGACGGTCCCGCTGCTGAAGCGGGCGGCGAGCTCGCGATCAAGCAGCTCCGGTCGGGCTCCCGGCTGGCGGGCTGTACGCGCTACCCCGACTGTGAGTACTCGCTCCCGCTGCCGCGGCGCGGTGAGATCGAGGTCACCGACGAGTACTGCGATGAGCACGAGCTGCCCGAGCTCGTGGTCCACAGCGGCGACGAGCCCTGGGAGCTGGGCTGTCCGGTGTGTAACTACCGGGAGTACCGCGCCCGGCAGGCGATCGACGAGCTCGAGGATCTCGACGGGGTAGGCGAGAAGACCGCTGCAAAGCTCAAAGACGCGGGCGTCGACTCGCCGGCCGACCTAATCGATGCCGACCCCGACGAGCTCGCCAGCGAAACCCAGGGGGTCACGCCCGAGACGGTCAGGGAGTGGCAAGCGCAGCTAGCGAGCTGACGCACTGTCGGCCGTCGGCTTGCGGTTAGCCGACAATCATCCTGTCCCCTCTGTCGTTGGTTAGCTGATAGCAGGCGCTAAGCCCCCTCCCTCAAGGAGTCGTTCGAGAATCGAAGATTCTCGTGATCCCGAAAATCCCCGATTTTCGGACGACACCGCAGTCCGCGCAAGCGGACAAGGAGCGCAGTAGGGAGGGGATACAGCGCCGTCTTCGTTTTACTCTAGGGTGGTTTACTCAAGGGTAGATTACTTGCTTCCAGGCCGTGTATCATGTCGTATGAGCACCGACCTGAGGACTACTGAAGGGACAGAATCCCGGGAACTCGTCCACTTCGTCACCCAACAGACGCGGTTCGCGCTGATCAACAACATTCTCCAGCACCCCGAGCAGCTTCCCTCGATGTACGAGCTCGAGGAACTCAACCCCAGCGTGAGCGACGCCACCGTCTACAAGCACATCCAGAAGCTGATCGACGCCGGCATCGTCAAGCAGGTCGCTCTAGAGGACGGCCAGCGCCGGCAGGGCTATCCCTGGAAGTTCTACGGCCTCACCGAGGAGGGCCGCGAGTTCCTCGAAGAGCACAATCTGCTCGCTGCCGAAGAGGTCCTCCAGCGGATGTACGAGACCATCTCCGATAAGCCCGACAAGATGGTCAAGTACGAGAACGCGCCGCGTCCGGACGCTCGAACGCATCGACGTGACTGACGAGAAGACGTACGATGGCAGCGTTTCCATCGAGTCGCTGTGAATCACTGCTGTATAGCTCTCGAAAGGTGGTGCGTGGCGCGCCGAAAGGCTGCGTTTAAGTGACGGGGATAAAAAGGACGAGCATGGACGGACGCACGCACACGGCAGACGCCGCGCCGGGCGACGAGGTAACCGTCGCCGGCTGGGTACACGAGATCCGCGATCTCGGCGGGATTGCCTTTCTGATCCTCCGGGACGCCACCGGCAAGATCCAGATCAAATTCGAGAAAGACGAGATGGACGACGCGCTCGTCGAGACGGGCCTGGGCGTCCACCGCGAGAGCGTCGTCACCATCACGGGGGCCGTCGAGGAGGAGCCCCGGGCACCGACGGGCGTCGAGATCGTTCCCGAGTCGGTCGAGGTACTGGCGGAGGCCGACCCCGAACTCCCGCTTGACCCCTCGGGCAAGGTCGACGCAGAGCTCCCGACGCGGCTCGACAACCGGACGCTCGATCTCCGCAAGGAGGAGGTCAAAGCGATCTTCGAGGTGCGTGCGGAGGCGTTGCGGGCCGCCCGCGAGCAGTTCCGCGCGCTCGGCTGTACGGAGATCACCACCCCGAAGATCGTCGCCACCGGCACCGAGGGCGGGACGGAGCTGTTTCCGATCACCTACTTCGGCCGCGAGGCGTTCATGAACCAGAGCCCCCAGCTGTTCAAGCAGCTGATGGTCGGCTCCGGCCTCGAGCGGGTGTTCGAGATCGGCCCGATCTTCCGCGCCGAAGAGCACAACACCCCTCGCCACCTCAACGAGGCCACGTCGATCGACTTCGAGTCGGCGTTCATCGACGCCTCCGAGGCGATGGACGCCTGCGAATCGGTGGTGATCGCGGCGTACGAGGGCGTCGCCGAGAACTGCGCCGACGCCCTCGAAACGCTGGGGCTCGAGGAGTTTGCGGTGCCCGAGGTGGGTTTCCCCCGGCTCAGCTACGAGGAGGCGATCGAGCGGATCAACGCCACGGGTGCGCTCGACGAGCAGCTGGTGTGGGGCGACGACCTCCCCACCGAGGGCGAGCACGCGCTCGGCGAGGACGTGGGCGAGCACTACTTCGTCACCGACTGGCCGAGCGAGATCAAGCCGTTCTACATCAAAGATCACGACGACGACCCCGAGCTGTCGACGGGGTTCGACCTGATGCACCCCCGGCTCGAGCTGGTGTCGGGTGGCCAGCGCGAACACCGCCACGACCAGCTCATCGAAGGGTTCGAACAGCAGGGTCTCGAGCCCGAGGCGTTCGAGTACTACACGAAGATGTTCCGCTACGGGATGCCCCCCCACGCCGGCTGGGCGATCGGCGGCGAACGGCTCGTGATGA
>Ga0207421_10003812_pt1 | contig 17752 bp, 12 predicted proteins | sample SodLakKL_010_SED_4_FD_187542 | JGI IMG/M metagenome (GOLD analysis project Ga0207421, IMG submission 187542) | Alkaline sediment microbial communities from Lake Tanatar, Kulunda Steppe, Russia - 8KL_010_SED (SPAdes) (version 2) | ecosystem: Environmental > Aquatic > Non-marine Saline and... | reverse complement strand
GCTGGCGCTGGAGGAGGGGCGTGAGGTGGACGGGCTGGCGGCGCTGGAGGCCCAACTGTCGCAGGCCCTGCGCCACCTGCAGCGCAGCGCCCGCTATCAGCCACTGCGCCAGGATGATGCCATCGCGCTGGACACTGAAGCCGGCACCCCCCGCGAGCTGCTGCAGCGCCAGGGCCTGCTGTTGCTGGATGAACTGCTGGCTGCTCACCCCTGAGTCGCAGCCTATCACGATTCCGCTGACACATCAGCGGCCGTGCCCACCCGCCAGATCTTCCATCCCATGTATCCCCGCTATTTATGGCTGCCGAAGCCACCGATCCCGCCGATCCGACGCGCTCCCATCCTGATCCGTGGCCTACCGATGCGGCGCCCGCCCTCCAGGTGCAGCGCGTGGTCCTCACACGGATGTACGGGGTAGCGCAGCACACCCTCGCCGCCGAGGATCTTGCGCCGGGGGTGAACATCATCTACGGCCCGAACGCGGCGGGGAAGACGACGCTGGCCCGTGGTCTGGAGGCGCTCCTCTGGCCGGACAGCCCGCGTATTGCGCCGCATCGTCCCACCGGGCATGGGCAGTTTGCGGCCGGTGCGCACCGCTACCGCGTGGCGCTGGACGCTGGGCGTGCGCAGTACCAGCGCGACGGTGTGGATCGCGATCGCCCGGACCTGCTGCCGCCAACGCACACCCGCGACCGCTACCATCTGTACCTGCATGAGCTGCTACAGACGATCGAGGGGCCAGATGCGTTTGCCGACGCCATCCATCGGCAGGCGGCTGGCGGCTACGACATCGCGGCGGCGGCTACAGCGCTCGGGTTTGAGAAGGTCTCAAGCCGTACGATCAAGCAAACCACCGAAGCCCAGCAGCGGCGGGCGGAAGTGCATGCGGTGCGGCGAAAACAGGAAGACCTGCAGCAACAGCAGGCCAAACTCCCGGCAATGAAAGCCGCCCGCAAGGAGGCGCAGGACGCCGAGCGTGAGGCCGCAGTGCTCCACCGGGCACTGCGCTACCGGGAGGCGCAGGCGGCGGCTGAGGCGACGGCCCAACAGCTGGCGGCGTTTCCGGAGGCGATGGCCCAGGTGCGCGCAGATGACCTGGAGACCATCGACGCGCTGGAAAAAGAAATTGATAGGCACACGCAAGCCATCGAGGAAGCGGAAGCGGTCCGCGCCGATGCCGAGGCGGTTCTGGAGGAGAACCTTCTGCCGGAGGACGGTCTCCCCGTTACGCTGCTGCCGACCCTCAAGGGCCACGTTGAAGCGTTGAGCGACGCAGAGCAGGAGGTCCAGCGGTTGACTATCGCGTTGAACGGGCGCATCGAAGAAGCTGCGTTGGCCTGGGAAGCCATTTACGCCGAGGCAGGCCAGTCGGCGGCTGACCACCCCTCGCCAGCGTCTGTCGCGTCCATTGATACGGAGGCCCTGCGCACGCTCACTACCACCGCGCGCAAGGCGGCAGAAACGCTCGCCGCACGCGAGGCCGCCCGAAGGCAGATGGCGTGGCTGGAGCCGGAGGTCGAGGCTTCTGCCCTGGAGCCGTACGAGGAGGGCGTTCGGTACCTGCGCCGCTGGCTCCGCGCGGCGGCCGACGTGAGCCCGGGCAGCCGCACGCTGGTGGTCATTGCCGTTGCGGGGCTCCTCCTTGCAGCCACCCTTGGCGCGCTTATCGGATGGCAGGGCGAGCCGCTGGGCTGGGCCGTCACCGGGTTCGGCGCGGCCACTGCCCTTGGCCTGCTCCTGTACGAATGGCGGGGCTCGCAGGATACCGCCCCTGCACGCACGTATCAGCGGGACTTCGAGCGCCTGCCGCTTGAGTCGCCCACAGCGTGGGACGCTTCAGCGGTTGAGACCCACGTGCGAGCCCTGGAACGTACGCTTTCCCAGCTTCACCTTACGGAAGCGAAGGCAGCAGAGCAGGCCCGCGTCGCTGAGGCGTTGGGCGCGCTGGAGGACAAGGTGCGTACGATCGAACAGGAGCAACAGCAGGTCGCTGAGGCGCTCGGGTTCTTTCCAGACGACCCCATCGAAATGCTGGCGGCGGTTGTGGAGCAGGTAAGTCGGTGGCAGGAGGCCCAGCGGCATGTGGACCGCCTGCGTGGCGAAAAGCAGGCGGCCAACAGTGAGGCTGAAGTGCTGCGGGACACCATCGCGTCGCTGGTAGAGCCTTACCACGCGGAGGCGATTTCATCGGCTGCTACCGCCCACGCGGCGTATGAGACGCTGAAGGAGGTGGAGGACGAAAGAGCAGCGGCGCAGGAGGCCGTCGCAACAGCGGAGCAGACGACGACCCAGGCCACGAAGGAGCGTGAGCAAACGCAACAGCGCCTGCAGGACGTGTTCGACCGGCTCGGCTGTGACGAGGGCGCGCGAGCAGAGGTACAGGCGATGGTCGCGCAGCATGAAGCATTCAAAAAGGCCGAGGAGGCCGCATCCACAGCCCATGCGGTTGCTGAGGACCGCAAAGCGACCCTCAGGGCGCAAGAGCAGTTCAGCGAGGCGTTGCTCGAAGCGGACCGGGCCACCCTCGAAACGCGCCTGGCAGCAGCCGAGGCGCTGGCGGAGCAGGTCACGGCGCGACACGAGGCGATTACCAAGCTGCGGGAGCGCATCGCCATCGCGCAGGAGGGAGGCGACCTGGCGGAGGCGTACGCGGCATACCGGGACAGCCGGGCAGCCCTGGCAGCGCAGTACCGGGATGATGCGCAGGCGACCGCGGGGGCGGTGCTGGCTGAGCATTTGGCCGCCACGACGCGGGATCAGCAGTTGCCGGCCGTGTTCAACCGGGCGCAGCAGCTCCTGAAGCTATTCACGAAAGGCCGCTACAAGCTGACCTTCGACCAAAAGACGCAGGCGTTTGGGGCGGTCGATACGCAGACGGGCGCCGGGCATCAATTGGATCGCCTCTCCAGTGGCACACGCGTGCAACTGCTGCTGGCCGTGCGGGTGGCGTTCGTCGAGCAACAGGAAGATGGCTGGCGCCTGCCGCTTATCCTGGACGAGGCGCTCGCCAACAGCGATGATGTACGGGCCGATGCCCTCATTGAAACGGTCATCACCCTGGCGGCCCACGGGCGTCAGGTCTTCTACCTGACGGCTCAGCAAGACGAAGTGGCGCGCTGGCGGGGTCACCTGGAGCAGGCACGCGGCGTCCCTCACACGGTGGTGCGACTTAGCGCCACGCGGGAAGCCCCGCCTCCTGAGGTGCCGGCCCCGACACCGGTACCGTCTCCCGACCTGCCCGACCCCGCGCTGTCGCATACCGCCTATGGCAAGGCGCTCGCCCCGCCGTCCTGGTCGCCCCACGCACCCGTTGGCACGCTGCACCTGTGGTACCTGCAAGACGATGTGGCCGCGCTGCACGCCAGCCTGGCCGCGGGCGTTGAACAATGGGGGCCGTTTGAGGCGCTGGCGGACGCCGGCTTGCATGAGATGCTGGGCCACACGCCGGAGGCCGTCGCGTCGCTCAGGGCGCACGCAGCCGCCGTGCAGGCCTGGCGGAAGGCCTGGCATGTAGGACGGGGACGCCGCGTTACCACCGACGCCCTGGAGGACTCCGGCGCGGTGTCGGAGACGTTCATGGAACGCGTAACCGATCTCAACGACCAGCTGGACGGTGACGGTGAAGCGCTTCTTGAGGCGCTACGGGGCGGGGACGTCAAGCGGTTTCACGGGCAGAAAGCAGACGAGCTGGAGGCGTACCTGCAGGCCGAGGGCTACCTCGACCCCCACCCGAGACTGGAACCACCAGAGGTCCGGACGCGGGTGCTGATGGCGGTCACCGAGCCGCTGAAGAAAGGCGTGGTGACCCGGGAGGCCATCGACCGCGTGTTGCAGCGCATCGCGCCGTGACGTGACGTTGGGCTATGAATCGATGCGGGCCTCGTATGAGGCAGCGGTAAGGCTATCGCCTTCCGCTGTGTAAAAGGCCTGGAGCGCGCGAAGGAACAGGCCTATCCGCGGGTTATCCTCGCCCAGCGCTGCTTCGGCGTGGTCCAGAGCTTCCAGGAGGTGGGCCTCCGCAGCTTCCGTCTCGCCGAGCCCTTGGTAGGCTTGTCCCGCGTTATGCAGGTTCTCCGCGATGGAGGGGTGGGGACCGTCAAACAGGGCCCGCTGGATCCGGAGGGCTTCCTGATACCGCTCCAGCGCCTCCGCGTAGTCGCCCTGCCGCCGCGCCAGCGTACCGCGGTTGCTGGTGGTCATTCCCACGGAGGGGTGGTAGCGTCCATAGGTGGCCTCCGCCAGGTCGAGCGTGCGGGTGTAGAGGGAGTCCGCGGTATCATAATCGCCGAGGCGTTCGGTAATCACCCCCAGGTTGTTGATGGTGGCGAGCAGGCTTGGATGATCGTCGCCCAGCGTCTCGGTTTTGATGTCGAGGGCTTCCTCAAGCAGCGCCCGTGCAGCCTCTGAGTCGCCTTGCTGGGAGTAAGCGACGGCGAGACTGGTGGCCGTCTCGGAAACCTGCAGATGCCGGTCGCCCAGCACCTCACGCTCAATGGCGAGCGCCTCCTCCATGAGGTCCGCGGCTTCGTCGAGTCGATCCTGCCGCCCGAGGAGGATCCCGAGGTTCCGGAGGGTGGCGGCCACATGCTCATGCTCCCGGCCATGCGCTGCTCGTCGGAGCTCGAGGGCTTCCCGGTACAGCGCCTCGGCTTCGTCAAATGCGCCGGCGCGTGAGAGGACCGTGGCGAGGCCGTTCATGGAGCGGGACAGGTCGGGGTGATCGGCAGCGAGCGTCTCGCGCTTGATCTGCAAGGCCTCGCGGTAGAGGGAGTCGGCCGCCTGCGCTTCGCCCTGGGCATGGCGGAGCGAGGCGAGGTGGGCCAGCACCGACGCGGTGGCGGCCGACTGCGCGCCGCTTTCCTCTCGTGTCAGCCGGAGGGCTCGAGCGAGGAGCGCGTCGGCGTCCTCCAGATTGCCAATCTGAGCATACGAGTTGGCCATCACCTCCATCAGGCGCGTCTGCACGCGGGACTGAGCATCCAGCTGATCGATGGACGCCGCCCCCAGATCCAGCAGTTCGAAGGCGGAAAGCGTGTCGCCCTGGGTCTCGCGCGGATTGCTGGCCGCGAAGAGCTCTGTCAGGTAGCCGGTCACTGCTTCGCTGGTGGCGAGCTCTTGCTGGTAGCGGTCGCGCTCTTCCAACGCCACATTGCGCTGGAACAGGAGCGCCACCACAAAGCCCACGATGAGTAGTGTGCCCAGCACGCCCACAGCTACAGGCCCCCGGTTACGAAGAATAAATTTCTTCGTACGGTAGCGCAGGGTGGGGGTGCGTGCCTGCACCGGGCGGCCCTCGGCGAAGCGCTCGAGGTCGTCGGCAAAGGCTTCCACCGAGGCGTAGCGCTGCCCGGGCTCCTTCGCCAGGGCTTTCAAAATGATCGTGTCGAGGTCGCCCGAAATGCGACGGCCCACCGCGGCCGGAGGTGCCGGGTTGAGGTCGGCATCCTGCGTAGTGGCTGCCGCGGTCCAGGCGGTTGATGGGCGTTCTGGGGGCTGTTCCGCAACAATGCGCTCAATTTGCGAGGGCGTCTTGCCCTGCAGATCGAACGGACGCACCCCGGTCAGGAGTTCATAGGCCAGCACGCCGACCTGGTAGACGTCCGTGGCGGTCGTCACGGCGCCTCCGGTGACCTGCTCCGGTGCTGCGTATTCGGGCGTCATCAGGCGCTGGCCCGTACGCGTCAACGGTAGGGTGAAGGGAACGTCCGTCTGATCGAGCAGCTTCGCAATGCCGAAGTCGAGCAGCTTTACGGTACCATCGGCCGCCACCAGAATGTTGTCCGGCTTGATGTCGCGGTGGACGATCAGGTTCTGATGCGCGTACTGCAGTGCGGTGAGCACGTCGCAGAGCAGGGCGAGGCGCTCCTCAATCGACAGGTCGGCCTCGCGGGCGTGGACGGTCAGTGGCTGCCCTTCCACATATTCCATGGCGAGGTAGGGATGGCCTTCCGGCGTCATGCCCCCATCCAGCAGCTGCGCGATGTGGGGGTGGGTGAGGCGGGCCAGAATCTGCCGTTCGGCCCGAAAGCGCGCCACGCGTTGCTCCGTCTCGAAGTGGGCGGGGAGCAGCTTCAGCGCGACGGTTTGCTCGAAGGCGCCATCGGTCCGTTCGGCCCGGTAAACGACGCTCATGCCGCCCTGCCCAACGCGCTCCTGCAGGCGATACGGCCCGATAACCTCGCCCTGCCGATCCGGTCCACCGCCTTCTTCCGCAGCCCAAGCCTGGCCCACATCAGCGGCATCGCCTTCGAGGAAGCTCGGGGCATCGGCGTACGCATCCAGCAGGCGCTGTACGGCGGCGCGGAGGTCGGAATCGCCGGCACACGCCTCATCCAAGAAAGCGGCGCGCGCATCGGTCGGGCGGTCCAGCGCTTCGTCAAAAAGGGCCTCGATCTGGCGGCGGCGGTCGGGGGTCATGAGGGGGGGCAGGTGCGTTCGTGGAGGGCAGGCAAGCCTGCATCATACCGAACACGTAGAGTAGCAACTGCCGCGCTGTAATGCCAGTGGCTATGCGACGAGCGCTGCGGTCCCGAGTGGTCCTCAGCTGGAGGGAGGGCCTGCCGATTCTTCCTGGGCCGCCACCGCATCGGCGTCGGCCCCTTTAATGGCGGCGGGGACGATCTCCTCGGCCACAATCTGCTGCAGGTCACTCCGATGGCCCCGTCCGCCTGAGTTGTAGGGGTCGGAGGTGATGACGATGGTGAGCTCCAGACCCGGGAGCACATAGAGGTACTGTCCGCCGTAACCCCAGCCGTAGTAGGCGATGTGGTCTTCGATGTGGCTGATGAACCAGCCATAGCCGTAGCCGGCCCCACTCCAGCGCGAGGTGGCCCGGGGCCGAAACGAGGCGCGCACCCAGTCCTGCGGCAGGATGCGCTGGCCGTCCAGGTAGCCGCCCTTGCGGTACAGCTCGCCAATCCGGACGAGGTCGCGGGGCGAGATCATCATGTCGTTGCCGCCAAAGTAGATGCCCTGCGGGTCGGCGGGCCACTGCGGTAGGCGAATGCCAAGGGGCTCGGCCAGCACGGACTGAGCAAAGGCCCAGGTGCTCTGTCCCGTGGCCTGCGTGAGCACTGCCGAGAGCAAATGGGAGTTTCCCGTGCTGTAGCTCCGCGCTGTGCCAGGATCGGCCTGCAGCGGACGGGTGATCTTATAGCGTGCCCAGTTGGGGCTACTCACCCACGCACCATAGTTGCCGCCCGATGTGCGCTCCAAGCCGGACTGCATCGTCAGCAAGTGCGCCACGGTGATGTCTTGCTTCCGTGGGTCGGCCTCCGGACCCAGGTAGTCCTCAAAGAACGGCGCAATGGCCTGATCCGTGCCTCGCAGATAGTCCTGCTCGATGGCGGCGCCCACCAGCGCCGAGAGAAGGCTCTTTGATACAGACTTGACGTTGACGGGCGTATTGAGCGACGGCCCCCCGAAGCGCTCTTCAAAAAGAACCTCCCCGTGCCGGGCGACGACCATGCTGTGCAGGCGGGGCAGGGCCTCCCCACGCGCCCGTGCCTCTTCCATGTGCGCAGTGGACAGCCCGCGCACGTAAGGGTCGACCGGCTCGGCCACTTCCGCAGGCTCGTCCGGTTCTTCCGCTGCATCATCTGATGGAGTGCAGCCGATCGCCAATAGCATAGCGATGGTCAGCAGGACGTACAGGCAGGAAGAGACAGCGCGGCGAGCGAACACGGAGAGACATGGAAGTGAGGAGTGAAACGATGGGGTACACAACGTAAGTACTGTACCGTTTGGTGCCCCGGTGTGGCCCCCTGGACGCAAACGTAACGGATCATCTACAGGCACTACCCAAGACTGTCCATTGTCGTGCCACACATTTTCCGGTCTGCCCGCGTCCCATGTGTCGACTTTACGCCCTCCGCGCCACCCACCCCACGCATGCCGCGTGTGAGTTGCTGGATGCCCAGAATGCCCTCATTCACCAGAGCCGCCAAGACGGACGCGGGCTGGCCAACCCGGATGGCTGGGGGATGGCGCGGATGTTGGCGGGGGAGGGGCGGTGCTTTCGGCAGGTGACACCGGCCTCCCAAAGTGCCACGTACCGACGCGAGGCGCTGCAGCTGCACGGGACCCTCCTGATGGCCCATGTGCGCCGCGCGACGGTAGGCACGCCCGCCCTCACCAATACGCACCCGTTTCGGCATGGGGACGCCTTTCTGATTCACAACGGCCACATCCCGGCGTTCGACGAGGTGCGGCCCCAGCTTTGCGCGGCGCTGTCGATGGAGCGCGCAGAGGCCATCCGGGGCAGCACCGATAGCGAGCACGTGCTGGCGCTGCTGCTGCAGCTCCGCGCCGATCACCCCGACGTCTCTATGGGCACGATCACCGAGATGGCCATCAACCGCCTACGGTCATGGTGCGCCGCAGCTGCTGCCCCCGTAAACACCGGGGTGTCGGACGTCCCATTCGACGACCTCACGACTGTGCCCCATGAGGTGCTGCACGGCACGCTGGCGCTGAACATTATCTGGACGGATGGTACTACCCTCGGCGGCGCGCGGTATAATCGGACGCTCTGGTACCGGGAGCGCAGGGCCCCCTACCTGTGCCCCATCTGCGGCAACCCGCACGCCGAGGTTTCGCGCTCGGATGCCGGTTCCTACCGAGCCACGGTGCTGGCGTCCGAGCGCATTACGGACGAGCACTGGCGTTCGGTACCCAACGGGTCGGGTTTCTCTGTTGATGGCGCGGGTAAGCTTTCCCACCGTCCCCTCGCGACCGCCTGACCCCCTGCTCCTTCTTCCCTTTATCCCTACCGTACACGTATGTCTCTGCACCCCAAACAGCAAGCCCTCTGTGACGACAGCCCTTTCGACTATTCGGGTTTACGCGCACTTTTTCTGAACTGTACGCTCAAGCCTTCTCCCGGGACCTCCCACACACGGCGTCTGATTGACGTCTCGGCCGCTATCATGGAGGCCAACGGCGTGGAGGTGGAGGTGCTGCGGCCGGTTGACCATGACATGGCGCCGGGGGTTTACAAGGATATGACGGAGCATGGCGCGGCCACGGATGACTGGCCTAAAATCTACGAGAAAGTGCAGCGGGCCCATATCCTGGTGCTGGGCTCGCCCATCTGGCTGGGGGAGAAATCGTCCGTCTGCCAGCAGGTCATCGAGCGCCTATACGCCACCTCGGGCGATCTGAATGATCGTGGCCAGTACGCGTACTATGACCGCGTGGGTGGCTGCCTCATCACCGGGAACGAGGACGGCATCAAGCACTGCTCCATGGGCATTCTGTATGCGCTCCAGCACCTGGGCTATGTCATTCCCCCACAGGCCGATGCCGGCTGGATCGGGGAGGCCGGGCCGGGCGTGAGCTATGGCCAGGAGCGGGACGATGGATCACGCGCCGGCGTGGACAACGACTTCACCCAGCGCAACACCACGTTCATGACGTGGAATCTGATGCACCTGGCGTACATGATCGACAACGCAGGGGGGATTCCTGCCCACGGAAACCAGCGCTCTGAGTGGGCGGCCGGCTGCCGATTTGACCATCCCAACCCGGAGCATCGGTAGCCCGTCATCAACTGTGGGTCGGCTTATACCCCGTCACTGCGGTGGCGCAGCCGAAGAAGAGGTCGTGCGACGTGGCCACGAGGCCGGCCGCGCGCAGCTTTTGCGTAAACGAACCGATGTGGCCAAACCGCTTGGTGTAGACGCCCAGCAGCCGGTAGTTGTCAGGGTTGCCAAGGAACAGCCGACCAACGTGCGGGATGATGCGCGTGAGGTACAGCATAAACGGCAGACGAAGCACGGGGCTGGGTGGCACGGAGATCTCCAGCAGCGAAAACCGCCCGCCGGGCGCAAGGATACGCGCGATTTCGTTCGCGACGGTTGTACGCTGCGCGGGCGCAAATGTCTTGAGACCAAAGCACGAGACCACTCGATCCGCCGCTCCGGACGGTAGGTCGTTGCGAAGCATGTTTTCCTGACGCAGCTCCACCGGCACGCGCATGGACGGGATGTGGGTGCGTGCGCGGTCGCACATGGTGGGGGAAATGTCCAGCGCCACGAGCTCGCCGTCGCCGCTCAAGGCCGCGTCGATACCCGGCCAACACTCTCCCATCCCGGTCATCAGGTCGTAGACCCGCATGCCCGGCTGGATGTCTGCCATCGCCACACACTGCTCGCGCCAGCGCTTGCAAAAGCCGAACGAGCTGATGTAGTTGACCACTCCGTAGGTAGCAGCCATCTCGTCAAACAGCGCAGCTACAAACTGGGGGTCGTATAGCTGTGCGTGAGACGTAGCCATGGCGCAAATGCGTGGGTATGGAGTGTCAGGGCTGTTTCACCGGCTGCCGTCGCGCACGCCATACAAGCCACACGCCGAGCAGGACTGCTGGGATGCTCAGCACCTGCCCCATATCCAAGGGCCCGAGCACAGGCCCAGACACCGGGGCCTTGAAAAACTCCAAAGCAAAGCGGGCGGAGAAGATCAGGATCAGGAAGAGCCCGGACAGCAAGCCGTGTGGCGTATCCCGGCCGTACCGATGATACACAAGGTAGAGCACGACGAAGATCAGGCCGTACGATAGCGACTCGTACAACTGGACTGGATGCCGGGGGATCTGGTCAATCCGCTCAAACACAAACGCCCACGGCACCGTCGTTTCCTGCCCGTAGAGCTCCGAGTTGAAGAGGTTGCCCAGGCGGATGAACATGCCAGCGAGCGCGGTAGGCACAAACACCCGATCCGCAATCCAAAGAAACGGCTGGTCCTTGCGCGAGCGACTGTAGAGGTAGAACGCGATAATCAGCCCGATGCCGCCCCCGTGGCTCGCAAGCCCGCCCTGGTGGACGTACAGGATTTCGACCGGGTTCAGGAAGTAGTACTCCAGGTTGTAGAACACGATATGCCCCAGGCGCGCGCCGATGATCGCCCCACCCAGCATGTAGAAGAGGAGAGGCTCCAAATCCTCGATGGGCTTGTTCTCGCGTACGAACATGCGCCGGACGATGAAGTAGCCGACGAGGAAGCCAAGCGCAAAGAGGAGGCCATACCAGCGGACTTGTACGGCGCCAAAATCAAACAGGATAGGGCTGACGTCCCACTGAATCTGGGCAAAGAGGGGCATGAAGCAGGAGTCGATGGCAAACGATAACGACAGGCACTGTAGACCGACAGAGCGCCCGGCGGTTCAGTGCCCGCTACATTTGTCGGGTCTTGGACAACCGGCGCTTGATGCCTCCCGTATTTCGTGGTATCCTCGCAACGGCCCTTTCACTCATTCCCGCCGGCTGCATGGACGCCTCCGTTTCCGAGCTCCGCTACGATCCGCTTACACGCACCCCGGTGATCTGCGCGCCCTTGCGCGGCGAGCGACCGCAGTCGGTGGCGCCCCTGGCGGATGCGGTGGAAGAGCCCTCGGCCGAAGCCGTGGAGGGCTGTCCGTTTTGTCCAGGCCACGAGGCCATGCTGCCCGAGATTCTCTGGCAGCAAGATCGGAGCGCCGAACCGGGCTGGCGCACCCGTGCCGTACCGAACAAGTATCCGGCGCTGCAGGCCGAAACGAACGGCGTCACGCCGCCCGCGACGCCCCTGTACCACGCGGAGGTGGCGCAGGGGCATCAGGAAGTGCTCATCGACACGCCGTACCATCAGTACGGCCTGGCCCGTATGCCGCTGGTCGGGGTGCGGTCGGTGGTGGAGACGTACCTGGCCCGGTACCGCGCCATCCGCCAGCGGGATAGGTTGATCCCGTTTCTCTTTCGCAACCATGGCGTGGGCGCGGGGGCCTCGCTGGACCATCCGCACAGCCAGCTCATCGCCACAGCGTTCCGCCCGCCGCTCGTTGTGCAGGAGGAGGCTGCGGCTCGGGCGTGGTACGAGGCACACAACGGGTGCGCTTACTGTGCAATGGTGGCGGAGGAGCAGGCAACGGGGGAGCGCCTGGTGGCCCAGAACGAGCGGTTTTTAGCCTTTGTGCCGTATGCGGCGCAGGTGCCGTATGAGGTGTGGGTCGCCCCTTGTCACCACGCGCCGGAGTTTGGCGATACAGCAGCCGAGGACGTGGCCGCGCTGGCGGCGCTCCTCCGCCACGTGGTGCGGGCGCTACACGTGCAGGTGGGCAACCCCGACTACAACCTCTTCATCCGCACGGCCCTGGCGTATCCCTGCGACGCCGCGCACCTCCATTGGACGCTCCGCATCCGCCCCCGCACCAGCACGGCTGCGGGCTTCGAGGCCAGCACCGGCATCCGCATCAACCCGTCGCGCCCCGAGGCTGATGCCGCTGTGCTGCGCGGGGAGGGGTAGGCCTGGGTGCGCACCCGCCGGGTTGTCGCGTACGTCTGGGCGCGCCGCCCACCACGCATCACGTGGTTTTATTCGCTTCAGCCTCGGCAACCGCCTGGATGACGTCCACGACGCTGTCGGGCGTCACGGAGATCGAGTCGATGCCGGCTTCCACAAGGAACGCAGCGAAGTCCGGGTAATCGCTGGGAGCTTGCCCGCACAATCCGACGGGGCGGTCGGCGGCATGCGCCCGCTCGATGACGTCGGTAATCATCTGCTTGACAGAAGCCTGCTGCTCGTCGAAGAGATGCGCCAGGCGCTCGGCGTCCCGGTCGATGCCCAGTACGAGTTGGGTGAGGTCATTAGAGCCGATCGAGAACCCGTCGAAGCGCTCCGCAAAGTCCTCGGCCTGTACGATATTCGATGGCAGCTCGGCCATCACGTAGACTTCCAGGTCGTTTTCTCCTCGCACAAGCCCCTCGTCGGCCATCACAGAAAGTACCTTGTCGGCCTCTTCCGGCGTACGGCAGAAGGGAATCATCACGACGATGTTGGTGAACCCCATCGCCTCCCGGGCCCGCCGGATCGCCGCACACTCCAGCGCGAAGCCCGCCCGGTACTCCGTATGGTAATACCGTGAGGCGCCCCGCCAGCCAAGCATCGGATTGTCCTCTGCCGGCTCGAACGCCTCCCCGCCAATCAGGTCCGCGTATTCGTTCGTTTTGAAGTCGCTCGTGCGCACGATGACCGGGTCCGGGTACTGCGATGCCGCAATCGTGGCAATACCGCGCGCCATGCGGTCCACGAAGTACTCGCGCTTGTCGTCAAAACCCTGGGTGAGCCGCTCGATTTCGTCGCGCGCCGTAGCATCCTCCAGGTCGTCAAACCGCACCAGCGCCATGGGGTGGATCTGAATGATGTTGTTGACGATGTACTCGATCCGTGCGAGGCCCACGCCGCGCACGGGCAGGCGCCACCACCGCAGCGCCCCTGCCGGGCTTGCAATGTTCAGCATGATGCGCGTCGCTACGCTTGGCAGGTCCTCCAGGTCAGCCTCGTGCACCTCAAATTCGAGCGCGCCGTCGTACACGTAGCCTTCGTCACCCTCAGCGCAGGAGATCGTCACCTCCTGATCGTCGGGCAGGACCTCCATCGCGTTGCCCGCACCGACGACCGCCGGGATACCCAACTCGCGGCTTACAATCGCGGCGTGTGAGGTGCGGCCGCCGTGGTCCGTCACGATGCCGCCTGCTTTTTTCATGATCGGGCCCCAGTCGGGGTCCGTCATCGACGTCACCAGGATGCGGCCCTCTTCAAACGTGTCAATGTTGTCCACGCTTTCGATCACGCTGGTGCGACCCGTCGCAATGGATTGGCCGATGCTAAGGCCTGTGACCAAGGGCTCGGCTGAGGCCTTGAGTTGGTATGATTTGATGGTGTTCTCGCCCACGCGGGACTGCACCGTCTCGGGGCGGGCCTGTACGATGAAGAGCTTCTCGCTTTCGCCATCGCGAGCCCACTCGATGTCCATGGGCCGGTCGTAGTGCGCCTCAATGAGGCTACCCCAGCGCGCCAGTTGCAGCGTTTCTTCGTCTGTGAGGACAAAGGCCGCCTGCTCCTCGTCGGTCGTGGGTACCGTGCGGGTGGGCGCGCTCGCATCGTTGGTGAAGACCATTTTTTCTTGCTGCGTGCCACGCTGCTTTCCAATGATAGGCGTGAGGGCCTCGTCCTCCAGCAGCGGCTTGTACACCATGTATTGATCCGGGGTGATGGAGCCTTTCACGACAGGCTCGCCGAGGCCCCAGCCAGCATCGATGACCGCAACGTCTGGGAAGCCGGTCTCGGTATCAATGGTGAACAGCACACCGGCTTTATCGGCCCGGACCATCTTCTGTACCCCGGCGGAAAGGGCAACCTCCATGTGGTTGAACCCATGGTTTGCCCGGTAACTGATGGCCCGATCGGTGAACAGCGAGGCGTAGCACTTGCGGCAGGCCTCCAGGACGTCGTCTGCGCCACGAATGTTGAGGTAGGTCTCCTGCTGACCGGCAAAGCTGGCCTCCGGCAGATCTTCGGCGGTGGCGCTGCTACGAACGGCCACGTCCACCTCCTCAGCGTCATAATCGCGGGAGAGGTCGGCGTATGCCTCGCGGATGTCCGCTGCGATCTCTTCGGGGAATTCCCCGCTGCGGATAAGCTTGCGTATCACCTCTCCGGCGTCAGCGAGTGATTGCTCACCTTCGTCCCAGCGGGCGAGCTCCTCACGAATAGGGGATTCCAGTTCATTCGCTTCTATAAACGCCCAGTAGGCATCCGAGGTGGTAGCAAACCCCCCGGGCACCCGGACGCCCTGCGCCTTTAAATTCTTGATCATCTCGCCCAGGGAGGCATTTTTGCCACCTACCTGGCCGACGTCGTCGTTTGTGAGCGTCTCGAGCGAGCGGGTATGCTGCGCGGCCTTGTCGGATGTCGTGCTCATGGCTCTGAGAGATGGTTGATGAGTCAGAAAAGTGGACGGCGGGTATGGTTCGTGTGCTTGCGTCGCACAGGTGGATCGCTGTGGCGTAGCATACATCAGATACAGCTTACTTCATTGGCCGTAGCGCACGCAACGATATACCGGGTGTAGCCGTGTACACATAAATACTGGGTAGAATAGTCGTTAAACAGCAGGGCGGGCCTTTAATACTTGTGGGGCGCACACGCACACGGTTGCATCGTAGCCCCCTGAGCAAACACACCCAGCGGCAGGCTCGGCTCCCCCACGTACCGTATTCCCCTCGAACCAGGTCGATCTAACCTCCATGACGTCTACCGGATTGCAAGGACTTGACCGGAGCATTCAGAAAACGAATCGTTGGATGAACGAGATTTCCGAAGCGATGGAGGACCAGCGGCGCGAGATGGCGTATCATGCGCTGCGCGGGGTCCTCTTTGCGCTGCGGGATCGCCTCCCGCCCTATGAGGTTTTTAACCTGTCGGCACAGGTGCCGCTGGTCGTACGCGGCGTGCTATTCGAAGGCTACGACACGAAGGACAAGCCGGAGAAGTATACCCCCGAAGAGTTCTTGGCCCGTGTTAGCCTGGAGCTGGATAATCTCGGAGGCGGAGACCCCGAACGCGCCACCCGGGCCGTCTTAGGTGTGCTCTTTAATGCCCTTGATCCCGGTGAGGTGGAGGATGTTAAGCATGCGCTGCCGGAAGCGTTCAGCGCGTTCTGGTCCGGTGCATAAAAGAGCCGGAGGCCCGCGAGGCCCGGACATGGGGCTGCACGATAGGCAGAACACGTTCCACCGAAGAGCTACCGGATGCGCAGGCAGTGCCCTGCGCCTCCCGTCGTGTGGAGTTTATGCAGAGGCTGGCTCGGGCTCCTTAGACAGCGCCGATACGATTTCGTCAGCGCGTATATCCGTTTCTACAGGGCGTACATCCAGCGGCGATCCCTCAGGGCGGCGTGGAGGCACGACGTATTCGGCTCCGTCCTTTCGACGAATACGCACCTCTCCCTCGCACTTGCCTGGTCCAATAGATCGGCGAGCTTTCTGCGGGCCTCGGAATAGGTGTAGACGCTCATGGGGTCAGTTCTAAGAAGCTGTTTGGTACGGTCGCCGGAGCCATGGCCCTATTGGCTTCCCCCTCAACAAAAGTCGCCGGTCTTTGCATAGGCCTTCGCTTCATCAATCCAGTCATCCTCGACCCCGATCGAGGATCCATAACCCTCTACAGGGCTTGATCTTCTGATCAATTGGGGCATTGTGCCTTCACGTGCGGATTTGCACTTGGGCTTACCTCGTATCCGTGTGTCCAACCATGACTGTATGGGTACCTCGTGATGCCGCTGAACAGCTTCCAAAGTAAACGGCATGTCGAGACGGCCACGCTTGAACATGGCCGAGAAGGCGTTGCTACGAGCATGTATGAGTCATCCCCATGCATGCACAATAATATAGCTTAGGCATAAGCCGGTCGTCGCCCGAAGCGTAGGACCATACTCACCTATCGGCGCGGGGACGGACCGTCTCCCAGAACGCACGGGGCGTCATAATGCGCAGCGCTTCGACGCGATCGGCGACTGATAGCAGATCTGAATCGCCCGTGACCAGGATGTGGGCCCCTGCTGAAATCGCTGCTGCCAAGATGGGCTCGTCATCGTGGTCCCTTACCTTCACCGGCGGATCGGCGTCTGGTATAGGTTCAACATGATGGCGACGGAGTAACCGCTCAACCGCATCAGCCTTCGCCGCCGGCGTGCCAAACTTTTCCTCCAGCACCCGCCGAGTCTCGATCAGTACCGTCTCACTGGTAAGGAGCTCATGCTCTGTGAGAAGAAGCCGCATGACATCGGCGCTGAGACCGCGCGTCGCGAAGGCGCTAATCACCACATTTGTATCGAGAAATACACGCATACGGCCGAATTACGACACCGCGTTGAAGATATCATCATCGGTGAGGTACCCGCGTGCCTCTGCAAAGGGCATGACCTGTTCGCGAAGCTTTTCGAATCGGAGAACAGAGAGTTGGCGGGACAGAGCCTCTCGGACAATATCACTACGACTGCGTCCCAACGCCTCAGAAGTTTCGGCAAGCTGCTGGTTTAGATCGTCGTCAAGCCTGACAGTGACCGTTGGCATCGGAGCCCCAGTGTCTTGTGATGTATTACGTTGTAATAAAAATTAACTTTCCAGATGCGGTGGTGGTTTCATTGTGTCCGCGTGGCAACCTACGTGGAGCACGCTTCGCGCGGCTCTCGCTCCCATGCGCCGCTTGGCAGCACGCCTACAGCGCGCTCTGCGCGCGATGTTACGGGCATCCCTGTCCGTTCACATTGAGTGTCCCTCATTAGCCAGGAGTGCTGCTACGAAAAACATGGGACGGAGGACCGTCCCCTTGTGCGTGCCGGCGCTGGAGCATCGGCACGAGAAAAAGCGCAGCCCCCCTCACTCAACCACCTGCACCGCCAACCTGCGAAGCATCACCGTGCCCTCGCCGTCAAGCAGCAGACCGGTCTGGCCGGCGTCGGGCGTGGGGGTGTGGGTGTGCGACACGGTTTCGCCGTTTACGTAGCCGTAGAAGTGGCCGTCTACGCCAGTGGCGCGCATGGAAAACCAACCGGTGACGTCGAGGCGTTCTTCGTCCTGCACATCATCCGCGCCGTCCACGAGGCGGCCCTGGGCCAACGTATCGCCCGACCGCCGCCAGTAGTGCAGATCCGCCGACGAGGTGACGTTGTGGATCAGCGCCGTGGTGCCGTCGAACGCGTCGCTGTTGAGGTCACCCTGGATCTCCACACCGCTGAGGTCATCGCCGATAACCACCATGATGAGGCCATCGATGCCGGATATTTCGAGCGCAGGCCCGTCCTCGTTCTCCACGACCTGAAGCTCGACGGCATCCGGATCTCCTTCCAGCCAGGTGAACGACTCTCTGAACGCCGCGTCGGCGCCCTCGGTGATGCGCCAGTCCCAGCTGCCGTCGTCCTCAAAGACCGGCTCCG
>Ga0207421_10003810_pt1 | contig 17753 bp, 14 predicted proteins | sample SodLakKL_010_SED_4_FD_187542 | JGI IMG/M metagenome (GOLD analysis project Ga0207421, IMG submission 187542) | Alkaline sediment microbial communities from Lake Tanatar, Kulunda Steppe, Russia - 8KL_010_SED (SPAdes) (version 2) | ecosystem: Environmental > Aquatic > Non-marine Saline and... | reverse complement strand
CATCTACCATTATCGCTGGTTTTGCAATATAATCGATGCAAGCCAGGAGGTGCTTTTTTGCGAATAATTGCCGGTACAGCAAAAGGGATGAAATTAAAAACTCCCAGGGGGAAAGATGTCCGGCCAACTTCGGACCGGGTCAGGGAAGCCCTTTTCAGCATTATCAGCCATCATCTGGCAGGGGCTATTTTCTTTGACCTGTACGCCGGAAGCGGTGCGGTTGGCATTGAAGCCCTCAGCAGGGGAGCTGAAAAGTCAGTATTTGTTGATTATAAGCGGGAAAATATATCGTTAATCAAGGAAAACCTGGCCAAAGCCGGGCTCTCGGAAAATGCCGTGGTGATCAAGGACGATGCCGAAAAAACAATCATCCAGCTGGGGCGCGAAAATTTTAAGGCGGGCCTGATATTTTTAGACCCGCCTTACAGCTTTACAAGGATGAACGAAGTGATCAATAAAATAATTACCTGCCGGGTTGTTGAACAACACGGGCTGATTATAGTTGAACACAACTACCACAACCGGCAGTGGACTGACAAATATCCTGAAGCAAGGCAAAAAAGATACGGAGACACCTGCCTTACTTTTATCGAACCGGGTTCGTTAACTCAATTCGGCCAAAACTTCTTTTAGCCCTTCCAGGAAGCGTTTGTTCTGTTCTTCTGTCCCGTAAGTAACGCGAATATAAGTGGGGTAACCAAAAATATCCCCGGTCCTAACAATGACACCCCGCTGCATAAGGGCCTGAAAGACTTCCTTAGAATCAACTCCTGTATCCACAAAACAGAAATTGGCCTGATCGGGTACCACTTTCAACCCCATTTCGGTAAAACCATCGGTCAACTGCCGGCGGGAATTCTCTACCATCTGGCGGCTGCGTTCCACATGCTTTCGGTCCTCGAGAGCGGCCCTGGCTGCAGCCTGGGCCATGGCATTAACACTGAATGGTTCACGTACACGGCTCAGGTCGGCAACCACTTCAGCCGGGGCAACGCCATATCCGATCCGCAACCCCGCCAGGCCGTAAATCTTGGAAAAAGTGCGCAGGGAAATTACCGGATAACCATTCTCAATATATTCAATCCCGGTAGGATGATCGGGATCTTTGGCATACTCAATATAAGCCTGGTCCAGGACCAGCAAGACTTTGTCCGGTAATTTTTCAAGAAAACGTTTTAACTCCTGCTTTCTGATGATGGTTCCGGTAGGATTATTTGGAGTGCATAAAAAGACCAGCCTGGTTTTATCATTAACCGCGGCCAGGATAGCATCCAGATCATACTCAAAATTATCTCCTACCAGTTCCACCTGGCGGGGAACGCCTCCCACAAGACGCATGGCAAATTCATACTGGGAAAAACTTGGGGTGGCCATTAGCGCTTCATCTCCGGGGTTGACGTAGGCCAGGGCCAAAAAGGACAATATTTCATCAGACCCGTTACCGAAGATTAACTGATCCGGCCGGACACCCAGTTTCTGAGATAAAGCTTCCCTGAGGTAATAACAGTACCCATCCGGGTAATCATGCATTTTGTTCAGGTTTTTTTGCATGGCCTCAATGGCCAGCGGCGAAGCCCCGAGGGGGTTTTCATTGGAAGCCAGCTTAATAACCCCGCTCAAACCCAGTTCCCTTTCCACCTCTTCAACCGGTTTTCCCGGCTTATAAGGCTTGATGTGCTGCAGACAGTCACGCAAATCTGGTTTTGTCATTTGGTATTTCACCATCCCTTTGAAGAGTATTGCCCGACCCTAAAGGTCACAATGAATTATTAAATAATTTTAACTTTACCCTTGCATTATCCTTTAAGCTTTGCTATACTCTGAAAATAATATAATAATAACATAAAAAAGCTTTGATGGGGAAAAAACTTTGGCTCGCCGCCCAGAGAAGGACCCCCGGTCTGAAAGGGTCCTCGGCAACCAAAGACATAAGCCACCCCGGAGCTGCTGTGCTGAAAGTGGAAACCACTACTAGGCCCGGCCGGCTGCAATGCCGTTAAATCAAACGAGTGGCTCAGCCTTATTTGAGCAATTGGAGTGGTACCGCGGGAATCTGACCCGTCTCTTTTCATAAGAAAGAGACGGGTTTTTTATTTGTCAGGTTTGCTGAATTAATTAGCGGCTGACTTGTTACAACTTAACAAACAGAAAAACCCAGGCAGGGAGGTAATTTTATGAGTGTCGAATGGAGCAATTTCTTTTCAAGGCGGACCAAAAATATTACCGGATCCCAAATCCGGCAGTTTTTCGCCCTGACCGAAAAACCGGAGGTAATCTCCTTTGCGGGAGGGTTTCCGGGCAATGAATTTTTCCCGCAGGAGGAAATCGCCAGTTCCCTGGCTCATTTGGTCCGGGAAGACAGCACCCAGGCCCTGCAGTACAGTCCCACCGAGGGCAGTTATGAACTGCGGAAAGTTTTGAGCGAAAAAATGAGCCGAGATGGAAAACTTTGTGATGTCGAAAACCTGATCATCACCGACGGTTCCCAGCAGGGGCTGGATTTACTGGCCCGGATATTTATAAATTCCGGCGAACCGGTACTGGTTGAAGAACCGGCCTATATCGGTGGAATGAGCGCCTTTAAATCCTACGGAGGAATTACTGTAGGCATCGACATGGATGATGAGGGACCGGTTCCCTCCAGCCTGGAACAGGCAATAAAAAAACATAGCAGCGAAGGCAAACGTCCAAAACTGTTTTACACTGTACCCAATTTCCATAACCCCACCGGGATTACCACCAGCCTGAAAAGGCGCTTTGAAATCCTGGCCATCGCTTCCCATTACGATCTGGCTATTATCGAAGACAATCCTTACGGTGATTTATATTACGACCAGGATGTGCCCTTGAGTTATAAAGCTCTTGACCGGGAAGACCGGGTTATTTACCTGGGATCCTATTCTAAAATCCTGATCCCGGGAATAAGGATAGGCTGGCTGGCCGCACCCGGGCCGATTGTTGAAAAAATATCCATGGCCAAACAAACTGCTGATTTATGCTCCAGCTCACTCGGACAGCAGCTGGCGTACAGGCTCTCCCGAGAAGGCTATGTAGAAAAGCATATATTCAACCTTCGCAATATGTACCGTGCAAAAAGAGACGCCATGTTATCTGCTATGGACCGCTATTTCCCGGCTGGAATTGAATACAGCAGGCCAGGCGGCGGCTTTTTTATCTGGGTCAATTTTCCTTCCTACTACCCTTCCAGCAAAGAATTGCTGGAAATGGCCCTCCAACAAAACGTCGCCTTTGTGCACGGAGAAGGATTTTCCAGCAACGGGGGTGGCCTGCACAGTGCCCGCTTCTCTTTCAGCCAACCATGCATCAACGACATTAATTTCGGAATCAAGGTTCTGGGTGAAATCTTCTGGGAAATAGAGGCAAGCTGCAGGGTTAAAGTAGCCGGCTGGGAATCCTGATTCCATTATGTATATTACGCATTTGCTTTATCCATTATGCGCTATGGATTAAGAACTAATTGGTGTATAATACAGGTGGAGGTCAGGAAAATATACTTACATAGTAGTTTTACAAGTACTAAAAAGTAGGTGTTCAATGTCTTCGCTGGTAATAATCGACAGTGAGTGTGCTAACCTGAGCAGCATTTACAAAGCAGTCAAATATGTAAACCTGGAACCGGTAATATCAGACGATTCGAAAACTATTGCTTCGGCCCGGGCCATTATATTCCCCGGAGTGGGATCCTTTGCTCATGCCGCATCTTTAATAAGCAGGAAACGTTTGACCGGATCCCTTCTAGGAGCGATTACTGCAGGAATACCTTTTCTCGGTATCTGCCTGGGAATGCAACTGCTTTTATCCAGGAGTGAAGAAATTGGTTCGGATAACAGTAATAAGCCGGCGGAAGGCTTAAACGCAATCCCGGGAGAAGTAAAACGATTTCCTGCCGAACTGCCGGTCCCCCACGTGGGTTGGAACCGGGTTATGCCTGACCATGAAGACCCACTGTTCAGGGGACTTGAACAAAGCTCAAATGGAGGCGCTTACTTCTATTTTACCCATTCATATTATGCCCAACCCCGAAACCAAACCCACATCTTAGGATACACAGACTACGGATTCCCGTTTACTTCGGCAGTGAAAAAAGGAAATCTTTACGGGGTCCAGTTTCATCCCGAAAAGAGCGGGCCGGCAGGCTTGCGCCTGCTCAGCAATTTTGGTAATATTATAGCCGACAACAGGGATTGACTAGACATTTTTTTAGGAGAAGTATTGCGATGCTGGCAAAAAGAATTATACCATGTTTAGATGTGCGGGATGGCCGGGTGGTCAAAGGAACCCGCTTTATTAATTTAAGGGACGCCGGCGACCCGGTGGAAAGGGCCGCTTTTTACAACCGTGAAGGAGCAGACGAGATAGTTTTCCTCGACATTACCGCTTCTGTTGAAAAACGCCGCGCTATTGTTGACGTGGTGGAAAAAACAGCAGAAGTCGTTTTTATTCCATTGACCGTGGGCGGAGGAATAGATTCAGTAGATTTTATGCAGGAGCTGCTTAATTCGGGTGCCGATAAGGTGTCTTTAAATACAGCTGCCCTTAAAAATCCTGCTTTGATCCAGGCCGGAGCGGAACGTTTCGGCAGTCAGTGTATCGTCCTGGCCATGGACGCCCGGAGATCTGAACAAAACAGATCCGGTGATGAATCGTCCTGGGAAGTTTACAGCCACGGCGGGCGCACACCCACGGGGCGTGATGCTATAGAATGGGCTAAAGAAGCTGAAAAGCTTGGGGCTGGAGAAATCCTGCTAACTTCCATGGACGCAGACGGCACTTTGGAAGGTTATGATACCGCCCTGCTGTCGTCTGTAGCTGAGGCGGTTAGCATTCCGGTTATAGCTTCCGGAGGTGCCGGTAAACTCGAACACCTATATGAAGCTCTCACCAAAGGCAAGGCCCATGCAGTCCTGGCTGCATCGATCCTGCACTACGGCACCTACAGTATTGCCGAAATTAAGGAATATTTGTCACAAAAAGGACTCCCGGTTAGACCGGTTAAAAATTAACGAACATGTTCAGTTAGGGGGATTTTTGATGAAAGAACAAGGAACTTTCAGGGTTAAAAAAGGAATGGCTCAAATGCAAAAAGGCGGGGTGATCATGGACGTCACTACCGTTGAACAAGCACAGATAGCTGAAAAAGCCGGCGCCGTCGCCGTTATGGCCTTAGAACGGGTCCCGGCCGACATCAGGGCGGCAGGCGGCGTGGCCCGCATGGCCGACCCGGTCATGGTAAAAAAAATAATGGATGCGGTCACCATTCCGGTTATGGCCAAGGTGCGCATCGGTCACATTGCTGAAGCCCAGATCCTGGAAGTAGTTGGTGCAGATTATATCGATGAAAGTGAAGTGCTCACTCCGGCCGATGAAGAATATCATATTAACAAGCACGAGTTCAATGTGCCGTTCGTCTGCGGGGCCCGTGACCTCGGGGAAGCGCTGCGCCGCATCTCCGAAGGAGCAGCCATGATCCGGACCAAGGGCGAACCCGGAACAGGAAACGTAGTTGAAGCCGTCCGCCATATGCGCAAAGTCATGGACCAGATTCGCCAGGTAGTGGGCAAAGCCGACGATGAACTGGTAGTCATGGCAAAGGAACTGGGCGTATCAGTTGAATTGCTTAAAGAGGTTAAAACAGAAGGGCGCCTGCCGGTTGTAAATTTTGCTGCCGGTGGAATCGCTTCACCGGCCGATGCGGCCTTGATGATGCAGCTTGGTTCTGACGGTGTCTTCGTCGGATCCGGGATTTTTAAAGCATCCAACCCGCAAAAAGTAGCCGAAGCTATTGTCAAGGCCACCATGAATTACAATGATCCCAAACTGCTGGCAGAAGTTTCGCAGGGCCTGGGAGATGCCATGCCAGGCCTGGAAATGTCCACGTTGACCGAAGCCGATCGCATGCAGGACCGGGGAGCATAATAACACGGAGAGCAGCATAAAATGAAAATAGGGGTCCTATCGATCCAGGGAGCCGTTTCAGAACATCTAAAACACCTCAATTTGTGTGATGTTGAGGCATTCCCAGTTAAAAACCAGGACGAACTGGCAGAAGTAAGCGGCCTGATTATTCCCGGTGGCGAAAGTACTACCATCGGTAAACTGATCGAAGTTTCCGGACTGGCCGGTCCGATAAAGGAACGGAGCAAAAAAGGAACCCTGGCTGTATTTGGAACCTGCGCAGGAATGGTTTTGATGGCCCGGGATGTCGCCGACGGAAGTAAAGACCAGCCTAAACTTGATTTGATGAATACCAGGGTTAAACGTAACGCTTTTGGCCGCCAGAAAGAAAGTTTTGAAACTGAACTTGATTTTAAAGGACTTGATCGTACCCTGACCGGCGTATTCATCAGGGCCCCAATTATCCTGGAAGCAGGCGATGATGTAGAAATCCTGGCCAGGCTCTCAGAGGGCATTGTCGCTGCCCGTCAGGCCAATTTGCTGGCGACTTCTTTTCATCCGGAACTAACCGGTGATGCAAGGCTCCACCAGTTATTTGTTAACATATGCAGAGCTCTATAACTTTTTCACCACAAAGTATATACTGCATCCGTCAAGAAAAGGGGCAGGCTTATAAGGCCTGCCTTTTTAGATGCGATCTAACTTCTAAAAACCATTAATCCTTTAAGGTTGCAAAACATTTATTCCCACTCAATTGTGCCGGGAGGTTTGGAGGTAATGTCATAAACCACCCGGGCCACTTCCGGAATCTCACCGGTAATCCTGGTCGATACTTTGCCTAGCAAATCATGGGATAACCTGGCCCAGTCTGCCGTCATTGCATCTTCAGAGACAACTGCCCGCAGGGCAATGACAGGCCCGTAATGGCGATCGTCCCCCTTAACACCTACCACGTTGACATCGGTTAAGACGGCAAAATACTGCCATAACTCATGACCCAGCCCGGCCTCATATACTTCATTCCTGAAAACGGCATCGGCTTTTTGCAGAAGCGATAGCTTTTCCGCTGAAACCGCCCCGATAATACGCACAGCAAGGCCTGGACCCGGAAAAGGCTGCCGTTTGAGGATAGAGTCGGGTAAGCCCAGTTCATTGCCCACCAGTCGAACTTCATCCTTAAACAACTCCCGCAGGGGTTCAATCAGCTCAAAGCCCAGTTCTTCGGGCAAACCGCCCACGTTGTGATGCGATTTAATAACCGCAGAACCGTGAGCCGAACCGCTTTCAATTACATCGGGATAAATTGTGCCCTGGGCCAGGTAAGCAATATCCCCCCTGGAAAGGGCATTTTCTTTAAAAACAGCGATAAATTCATTACCGATAATCCGTCTTTTTTCCTCCGGATCGGTCACCCCGGCCAGGCGGTTTAAAAATCGCTCCCTGGCGTCGATATGAACAAACTCCCCTTTAAGTTTTTCCCGGTACAGCCTGACCACTTCTTCAGCTTCATCCAACCGCAGCAAGCCGTGATCAACAAAGATAAATACTGCCCTGTCAGCGACAGCTTTGTCAAGCAGGAAAGCAACTACCGATGAATCGACCCCACCGCTGAGGGCACAAACCACTTTTTCTTTTTCTCCGACCACCTGGTTAATCTTGGCGACAGCATCTTCAATAAAACTTTGCGGGGTCCAGGTCCGGCTGCAACGGCACACTTCAAACAAAAAATTTCTTAAAACGTTGTTTCCCCCGGGAGTGTGAAAAACTTCGGGATGAAACTGGATCCCATAAATTTTACGCTCATGATCGCCTATCGCAGCCATGGTATCATTTTCAGTCCGGGCTAAAACATAAAAACCGGTCGGTGGTTTTAAAACTTCATCCTGGTGACTCATCCATCCGTTGCAGAAACTCTGGTCACGGAAGGAAGTATCATTAAAAAGCGGTTCTGCTTGCTCTATAGTAAAAGAAGTTCGTCCAAATTCAGAGCGGTTGCCCCTTTCAACCTCACCGCCAAGATCACCGGCCAAAAGATGCATCCCGTAGCAAATCCCCAGGATCGGCACCCCTCCTTCATAGATAGCCTGATCGCAGCGTGGGGCATCTTCCTGGTAAACACTGGCCGGGCTGCCGGAAAGAATTATACCGGCCGGATCATACCCCTTAATGCTTTCCCAGGGCGTATCATAGGGCAGCATCTCACAGTATACGCCGGCTTCCCTTACCCTACGGGCTATGAGCATACTGTACTGCCCACCAAAATCAAGCAATACTACTTTCTCACGCAAACTTTCCGAGTTATCAGAAAGAAAATGCTCCATCTCAACTCACCTTCCCTTTATGTTTTCCAAGCTCAGGGTAAATACCGCTAAAGCAGGCACTGCATAATCCTTTTTGTTTACTATCAACGGCCTGGTAAAGATCATCCAGTTCAGCAAAAGTAATTGAATTGGCCCCGAGCGATGCAACCAGTTCTTCCAACCCGCTACCTGGCATGGCCAGATCCCCGGCCAGAGGAATATCAATCCCGTAGTAGCAGGGGTGTTTATAGGGTGGCGATGCTATACAAAGATGGACCTCACCGGCGCCTGCCTTTTTCAAAAGAGATACCAGGACCCGGGCCGTTGTTCCGCGCACCAATGAATCATCAACGACTGCCACTTTTTTACCTCTTACCAGCTCCCGAATAGGATTAAATTTTAAACGCACCGCCAGCTCACGATCATCCTGGGTTGGTTCTATAAAAGTTCGTCCCAGGTAAGGGTTGCGGTGCACTGCCCATTCCAACGAAACATTCAAGCGGTCCGCCAACCCAATGGCCGAAGTTATGCCCGAATCTGGAGATGGGATCACCATATCAAGGTTTAAACTAATCCTTTCTGCCATTAAAGAACCGACTTTCCGGCGCACCTCGTATATGCTTTTACCGTCAAGAATGGTATCCGGCCGGGAGAAATAAATATATTCAAAAATACACAGGGTCGGATTTGCTTCCAGTTCAGAGTAATCCGAAACAAGCCCGCCCGGTCCGGCGGTCACTATTTCGCCCGGTTCAACTTCCCTGACAAAAGCAGCGCCTGCAGCATCAAAAGCAGATGATTCAGAGGCAAAGAAATATGAATTACCTATCCTGCCGATGGCCAGGGGCCGAAAACCATTGGGATCGCGAAAAGCAACCATCTTTTCCCCGTCCATAACTACAGCAGCATAAGCTCCCTGGATCACAGTCATGGTCTTTTTCACTGCCTCTTTCAGGCCATATTTTTTATAACGAAACAGGTAGCTTAACATTATTTCTGTGTCTGAAGTGGTGTGAGATATATGCCCTTCCCGAAGCAGTTTGTTATGCAGGCGCCTTGTATTGGTCAAATTGCCGTTATGGGCCAGGGCAATGCCCCTTTTGTCTTTTGAGCGTGCCACCAGCGGTTGGGCATTTACAGCGAGGCTGGGCCCGGTAGTCGAGTAACGGACATGGCCCAGGACAGTTTTTGATTTATTCGAAAGAAGCATCTCCCGGGAGAAGACATGATCAACCAGGCCCATCCCCTTAAAATGCTTTATCTCATCACCGTCCATAAAAGCCATGCCGGCACTTTCCTGGCCACGATGCTGGAGAGACAGCAATCCCAGGTAGGTCAACAGGGTTGCATTATCCGGACCCCGGTAATCGTAAACGGCAAAAACACCGCACTTGTCCCTGGGCTGCTTGTCAGGCAATGCCCGGGTGTAAATGCTTGACTTCAGTTCGGTTTTATTTTGCACGATTTCCGTTATTCAACAACAAGCGCTAAATATCCTGCCCCGTTTATTTACCATTTCGCCATTAATTGACACCAGTAAACGGCAATTGCTATAATTAATCAAATTATACCATAAGCAAGGTTCTGCTCTTATGAAACCCGGGTTATACATTCTTGCAGATAACAATGAAAATCTCTTTTCTTCTTTAGAACCGGAGGAACTTTCCGGGAAAAACTTTCTTTGGGCGGATGATGTAAGACGATTCGCCCCCTGGTCAAAAACCCGGTTACCGGGAAGCAGCGTAAAGGCTAAAGCTGTGAACGCGTGGCGCTCAGGCCCTGCTGTGGTGGAATCAACCTCCCTGTATATGAAGCAGTTATTCAAGGCCTTTCACTCGAGGGAGGCCTGGTTATTAATAAAAACGGCCAACCGGAAACAATATATACGGGAAGCCTCCTGCCTTCTACCGGTGTAGAAACAAATATAGTATAGAAAGGTTATGTTAAATATGCAAGCAGGCGATCCAAAAGGTAAAAGTTTTGAAGAAGTAAAACAGGAAATAGAAGATAAGCCCATACTTATAGCCAACAGGGGCATACCCGCCCGCAGGATAAGCCGTACCATATCCGAACAGCTGGAAGCTGTGGCTATCATGACGGCAACAGATGTGGACAAAACTTCTCCCTCCACGCTGGGGGCATATGAACTTCTATTGCTGGGAAGCAACCCTAACGCATATCTGGATCTAGACCGAATTGTGCAAAGAGCTGCTAAAAAAGGCGTTATTGGAATACACCCGGGATGGGGCTTTGGTTCTGAAGACGACACCTTCCCCTCCAAATGCGAACAGGCTGGTATCACTTTTATAGGGCCACCTGCTGAAGCCATGCGGATCCTGGGGAACAAGGTGTCTGTGCGCCGGCTGGCCCAAGAGCTAGAAATCCCAGTAGTTCCGGGATCCGAAGGGGCAGTCACCGTGGAGGAAGCAAAGAAAATTGCTCGGGATATCGGTTTTCCCGTAATGATAAAGGCAGAAGGAGGCGGTGGCGGCCGCGGCATTTACGAGATTTACTCCGAAGATCAGCTCGAAGCCTCTTTCTACAAAGCATCGATGCTGGCGGAAGCTTCATTTGGAAACCCCCGGGTTTATGTGGAAAAATTCCTTCCACAGGTACGCCATATAGAAATCCAGGTAATCGCCGATCACTACGGCAACGTGTTTGCTTTTGATGAACGCGACTGCACCGTGCAAAGAAATCATCAGAAGCTTATAGAAATAACTCCCTCTCCCTGGCCCCGGATGACAAAAGAACTGCAGCAGCGCTTGAAAGATTATGCAATTAGGCTCATAAGCGCTGTGGGCTATTATTCCCTTGCCACAGTGGAATTCCTGGTTGATCAAGACGGTCAACCTTACCTGATTGAGGTAAATACCCGTTTACAGGTTGAACACGGTATTACCGAATGTCGCTATGGTATAGATCTGGTAGAAGAGCAGATAGCGGTGGCTTTTGGAGCGGAACTCAGGCTTTCCCAGGAAAAAACGCTTCCTTTCTTAAACGCCATGCAGTGCCGGATTAACTGCGAGGATCCGCAAAACGGATTTGTTCCTAATGCAGGGCTTATTTCCCGGTACATATCTCCGGGCGGACAGGGCGTGCGTCTGGATTCTTGCGTAACTGAAGGATATGAGTTTCCTTCCCAATACGATTCTGCAGCGGCCCTTCTTATCACTTACGGAAACACCTGGCTTAAAACAGTCAAGCTCATGCAACGAGCCCTGCGTGAATACATGATAAGCGGCGTAAAAACCACCATACCCTTTCACAAACAGATTGTAAAGCACCCCGTGTTTGTATCCGGAGATTACGATACCCGTTTTGTAGAGAACCACCCGGAGCTGATGCTTTATTCCGACAGCGAACCCGAAGGGCTGCGCCTCTCCCGGCTGGTGGCAGAAATATCTGCCAAAGGTTACAATCCCTTTGTAGAACTGGGAGCCTACAAAACGCGCGACAGCAACCGGCTGGGCCGCATCGAAGTGGTGCAACCACGCCTGGAAGGAACTCGCGAAGATATATTTAAATATCCCAGAGGCGACCGGAAAGCAGCCCTGGACCTGGTGCGCGATACCAGGGAGCAGGGTATAGTACACTTTACAGATACCACTGCCCGGGATATAACCCAGTCAAACAGCGGAAACCGCTTCAGGTTGGCCGAGGATCGCCTTATAGGACCTTACCTGGATAAATGCGGGTTTTTCTCCTTAGAAAACGGGGGCGGGGCACATTTTCATGTAGCCATGCTGGCCAACATGACCTATCCCTTCACCGAAGCAGCAGAGTGGAACGATTTTGCCCCGGACACCATGAAGCAAATCCTGATCCGATCCACCAATGTGCTGGGCTACAAACCCCAGCCAGACTCCCTGATGGAAAAAACAGGAGAGATGATATGCAGCCATTACGATGTGATTCGCTGTTTTGATTTTCTGAACCACGTGGAAAACATGCGGCCATTTGCCGAGATCGTTCTTTCAGGGAACGACTGCATCTTTGAACCCGCCATTTCTCTTTCTTATGCGCCAGGCTTCACGGTGAAACATTACCTGGAAGTGGCAGATGGTATCCTGGAAATCTGCGGCAGGGTGGCCGGAGTGAGCCCGCAACGGGCCTCAGAGATGATAATTCTCGGTTTAAAAGATATGGCGGGCGTCTGTCCTCCTCATTTTATGAGAGAACTGGTCTCATCTTTGAGGAAGAGGTATCCCAGGCTTATCCTGCATTATCACCGCCATTATACGGACGGGTTGTTTGTTCCTGCAGTGGGCGCGGCTGCAGAAGCCGGAGCCCATATAGTGGATACTGCCATAGGTGCCTCTGTGCGATGGTATGGCCAGGGAGAAGTCATGTCCACTGCTGCGTTCCTGGAAGAGGAAAAAGGCCTCTCCACAATGCTGGACCGGAATATGATCCGCAACTGCGGTTTTGTTTTAAAACAAATCATGCCTTATTACGATAGATACTGCTCGCCTTATTTTAAAGGCATTGATTATGACGTACTGGAACACGGCATGCCAGGCGGGGCGACTTCGTCTTCTCAGGAAGGTGCCATGAAACAGGGCTATATAAAGCTTTTACCCCATATACTGCGTTTCCTTGCAGGTACACGCAAGATAGTGCGTTATCACGATGTGACTCCCGGCTCCCAGATCACCTGGAACACCGCCTTTCTTGCTGTTACCGGGGCATACAAGCGCGGTGGAGAACCTTATGTGAACCGCCTGCTGGAAGTTCTGGAGACAACCGCAGAACTTCCGGACAACGAGCTCTCTGAGGAGATCCAAAAAGAGCGCCTCAAAATTTACCAGGATAGCAACGATGCCTTCCGGAACCTGCTCCTGGGCAAATTCGGGCGCCTGCCCCAGGGGTTCCCGCCCGACTGGGTATATCAAAGCGCCTTCGGCAGCGACTATAAGTGGGCCATAGAAAACCGGACCGAAGCCTCCCCCCTGGATAGCCTGGAAGATATGGATATTGAATCGGAGGCCCAGAACCTGCGTAAGACTATTAAGAGAGAACCCACCGAAGAAGAAGTAATTATGTACCTAAATCATCCGGGGGATGCCCTGAAAACCATAGAATTCATGAAAAAATACGGCGATCCCAACTTGCTGCCCCTTGATATTTGGTTCGAGGGGCTGGAGCCGCAGCAGGAGTTAGAATTTGCCGATAGCCGGGGCAAACCCCATAAGATGATGATACTGGATATCTCCAGCCCTCACAAAAACGGAAACAGCACTGTGAGGTACCTCCTGGATTCGGAAATCATTTCCTGCGAAGTACAGGTTCAAGACCCGGCCAAAGGGGAAAAAGGAACTTTGGAGATAGCCGATCCCTCCAATCCTTACCAGGTGGCCTCACCCAGCAACGGAGATCTATGGGTGGTTTATGCCATGCCCGGAGAAGTGGTGAAAAAAGGAGAAGAACTGTTTAACCTTTCTATAATGAAACAGGAAAAAGCCATAGCCGCACCAGTTGATGGGATAGTCAAAAGAATACTTAAAAATGCAAATTATACCGAAACCAAGGAAATGGTTCCAGTACGCGAAGGAGAACTTATTGTGGAGCTTGCACCTGTTCCTGCTTTTTGTTCTTCCTGTGAATCTCCGGTTACAGACAGCAGTTTTACTTTTTGCCCCTATTGCGGTAAAAGTGTAAACCACCAGCAATAGAATAAAGCTTCCCTACATAGTTTCTAGAAAAGTGATAGAAAAAATGCTTGACAGCACATCCACATGGCCTTATAATTTCTATACCTTATTAAATGGAAATAGTTTTCACGATACGGAAATTACGACAGTTAAAATACCATCAATTTAAAATTTGTACCTCGTGAAAATGGAGGCTCGACTGGAATGTGTGGAATAGCAGGGTTGATTAGCACAAAAAAAATCCCTGAAAACGGCAGCAGGATTAAAAAGGGAATCCAATTAATGAACGACAGGGGTAACGGCCTCGGGGCAGGCTATGCTGTTTACGGCATCTACCCCGATCACAAAGAATTGTACGCCATGCATATAATGGGTTCAACAAAAGCAGCCATGGAGGAAGCGAGGCAATTTATCGCTCTTCATTTTGAAATCGCTTTTGAACGTGAAATACCGGTATGGAATAAAAATATTAAAGATCATCCTCTCTTTCATGTCTATTTCACGGTGCCCCGGGCCTCCCTGGAAGAGCGCCTGCCGGGTGAAGAAACAGACAGCGATTACGTTGTCTCTAAATGCATGCAATTAAATAAAATTGTCAGTGGGGCTTATGTTTGCTCCAGTGGAAAGAACATGGGGGTATTTAAGGGAGTGGGCACACCGCTTGATATCTATGATTTTTTCAGGCTGGATGAGTATTCCGGCTACAGCTGGCTGGCACACAACCGCTTTCCTACCAATACGCCCGGCTGGTGGGGCGGGGCCCACCCGTTTAATATGCTGGAATGGTCAATAGTCCACAACGGCGAAATATCTTCATACGGGATTAACCGCCGTTACCTGGAATCGTTCGGCTATTTCTGCCAGCTGCAAACAGACAGCGAAGCGGTTGCCTACCTGATTGATCTTCTAATCCGCCGGCACGGCTTGAACATTACAGAAGCCACCACTGTGCTGGCCCCGCCGTACTGGAGCACAATCGATCGGATCGCTGACAAGGATGAGCAAGAAGCCTTGATGTTCTTGAGAACCACATATGAGCAGGCCATGCTCAACGGTCCTTTTGCAATTCTGACCGGTTTTGATGGAGGCATGTTCAGCTTAACTGATAACACCAAGCTGCGTCCGATGACTGCAGCCTGTCACAATGGTTATACCTATTATGCCAGCGAAATCTCTTCACTCTATGAAATGGATGACAGCATTAAAGATGTCATCATGCCCCGGGCCGGGCAGCCTATAATTACCCGGTTCGAAGCATAAACCACCTCAGCTTGAAGTATTTCTTAAGGAGCGAAAAATCATGGAATTAAGGTTTGATCAGCCCGTTCATCAGCCCCTATTCCAGCCGACTTTTGACCTTGATCTTTGCGATGGCTGTGGAGAGTGCGCCCTGCAGTGCACTTTCAACGAGATCAAAATTGAACAACGAGGAGACAGGAAAATCCCGACTGCAAACCGGCGCGCCTGCGGAGCCTGCCATCGGTGTGAAGTAACCTGCCCCCGGCATGCCATCTATATCGAGGAAAAACCCCTGGCCCTGCGGAATCATGGTGTTTGGAAGACAGACGATATAAAAAGGGTGCACCAGCAGGCCGGCTCTGGCGCAGTTAGCCTGACCGGTTTCGGCTCCGGCACAGAATTACCTTTATACTGGGATAGACTGGTATTTAATGCCTGCCAGGTTACCAACCCGGCTATAGATCCCCAGAGAGAACCAATGGAAACCATCACCACCCTGGGCCGAAAAGCAAGATCAAAACAGGAATTTCAAGCGGGGAATGATAATAACAAACTGATCAGGCTAAATATGCCGGTCGTTTTTGCCCCCATGTCTTACGGCAGTATCAGCCTGAACTTGCAAAAAGCTTTGGCCAGGGTAGCTACAGAAAAGGGGTTGCTCTGGTATTCCGGCGAAGGAGGGCTGCATGAAGAACTTTATCCCTACAGTGATCACGCTGTCCTGCAGGTAGCATCCGGGCGATTTGGCATATCACCGCAGTACCTGCAGAAAGCCTGCGCCTACCAGGTTAAAATAGGCCAGGGAGCCAAGCCCGGAATCGGCGGGCACCTGCCCGGAGAAAAAGTCCTGCCGGGCATCTCAGAAACAAGGATGATCCCGGAAGGTAGTGATGCCATATCTCCCGCTCCCCAGCACGACATTTATTCCATCGAAGATCTGCGGCTGCTTATTTATGCAATAAAAGAGGCCAGCAATTACAAACCGCTCTGCGTGAAAATTGCCGCTGTACACAACTCTCCAGCCATAGCCAGCGGCATTGTTCGAGCCGGCGCAGACATGGTCTATATCGACGGCTACCGGGGCGGATCCGGAGCCACACCTACCATCGTCAGGGATAATGTTGGCATCCCTGTAGAACTGGCCCTGGCGGCGGTAGATCAGCGCCTGCGCAGCGAAGGGATCCGCCACCAGGCTTCTATAATTTGCGCCGGTGGTTTCCGGAGCAGCGCCGATATAATGAAGGCGATTGCCCTGGGTGCCGATGCAGTGGCCATTGGCACTGCCGCCCTGATTGCCTGCGGCTGTCATGGATGCCAGCGCTGTCACAGCGGAAAGTGCCCCTGGGGGATTACCACAAATGATCCGGAAATCAGCAAAAGGCTCGACCCGGAATGGGCTTACACAAGAATAAAGAACCTGGTTGAAGGCTGGCATCATGAAATAAAAGAACTGATGGGTTTGAATGGCATCTACGATATCGCTTCTTTTCGGGGCAACCGCCTGATCCTGCGCGGTGCCGGGTTGTCGGAAAAAGAATTGTCAATACTGGGCATCAGCCATGCCGGGGAATGAGGTGGTCTACATGAAATACTCTATTGATGCTAAAGGCATTCATTATAAACAGTTAAACAGCCTGATCAGGACAGCGGCAGAAAGCGGAGAAAAAGAGATCGTTGTAAAAAATGTCCGCGGGCAGCGTTATATTGGCGCAGGCCTTACAAAAAACGATCTCGTCCTCGATCTTGAGGGAGTAACCGGTGAGGACCTGGCTTTTTGTTTGGGAGGCCCCACCGTTATCGCCCGAAACCACGCCCAGAATGCGGTAGCCAACACCATGAACAGCGGGACTGTTATTGTTCACGGTATTGGCGGTGACGCCCTTGCTTATGGAATGCGTGGTGGAAAACTGTTTATCCGTGATGATGCCGGCTACAGGGTGGGCATTCACATGAAAGAATACAAAGATCATAAACCGGCAGTCATAGTCGGTGGAACAACCGGTGATTTCCTCGGTGAATACATGGCCGGGGGAACTATAATTGTCTTAAACCGGGATAATGAAATTGAGAATGTTGTCGGCCAGGCCGACGAAACCCTGGCTACCGGAATTCATGGTGGAGCAATCTATATCTTCAATTATGATCTTCCCGGTTACATGCCCGGAATTGGCAGCAGCCAGGTCCATCCTTCACGCTCAGAGCTGGAATGTATCCGCCCCCTGGTTAAAGAATACTGCACCCACTTTGGATTCGACTATAATAACCTGTGGCAGCGTGAAGTGGTGAAACTTATACCGGCCGGGAGCAGGCCGTTCGGTAAGTTTTACTTCCCCGCATACCCCGTTAACACCGGGCTGGTCCCTGAACAGCGTGAAATGGCATCACCCTGTGAAGCCGCTTGCCCGGTGGGCATTCCCACCGGTAAATTCCTTGGGCACATCAGGCACGGCGAATACAAAGAGGCCCTTGATTTGATTGATTCCAGGACTCCTTTTCGCTACAGCAACTGCGGTTTTATCTGTGCCAGGCTTTGCGTAGATGCCTGCAGCAGAGGCAAGGTTGACTTTCCAGTTCGCACTTCCGAACTGGCCCGCGGTTTCCATGGCAATCACAAAGTGCAAAAGATTGATCAATGTTCCGGGGA
>Ga0207421_10003809_pt1 | contig 17756 bp, 16 predicted proteins | sample SodLakKL_010_SED_4_FD_187542 | JGI IMG/M metagenome (GOLD analysis project Ga0207421, IMG submission 187542) | Alkaline sediment microbial communities from Lake Tanatar, Kulunda Steppe, Russia - 8KL_010_SED (SPAdes) (version 2) | ecosystem: Environmental > Aquatic > Non-marine Saline and... | reverse complement strand
CTTTGCCTTCGCCTTCCTTCAGATTCCACCTCGCGGTGGACACCCTTGGCGTTCGGCTAACGGTTCCCCCTGTCGGGTCCGTAGAGGACTTTCACCTCCAAGTGGGTGCGCCCTGCCGGGCGCACTGAAAAAAAAGCAGCCCGAAGGCTGCTTTTTGGGGTTCGGATGAGTTACTGCAGAAGCTGCAGTACTGTCTGTGGCTGCTGGTTTGCCTGAGCGAGCATCGCGGTCGAGCTCTGTTGCAGGATCTGGTTCGTCACCAAACGCACCATCTCGTCGGCCATATCGGTATCGCGGATCCGCGATTCCGAAGCCTGCATGTTCTCGGCCCCAACCGCCAAACCGCGCTGAGCGTACTCGAGGCGGTTCTGGTACGCACCGAGATCGGCACGCTGCTTGCTCACCGTCGTCAGCGCGTCGTCCACAACGCCGATCGCAGCATTCGCCGCGTCCGGAGTCGAGAGCGAGAGGAAGGTAGCGGTGTGCGGCAGTCCGTCGGTGCTCTGAAGACCCAGCGCCTGGGCAGTCATTGTTCCCACGTACACGCGCTCACGCTGATCCATGTTCGCCCCGATGTGGAACCACATGCTCGCGGTGACGACGTTGGTGCCGGTGTCACGCGCGAAACGCCCGGTCATGAGATTCATGCCGTTGAACTCGGCGTGCGACGCGATCCGGTTGATCTCGCGCACGAGCTGAGACACCTCGACCTGAATTTGCATGCGGTCTTCATCGGTATAGATACCGTTGGAAGACTGTACCGCCAGCTCACGAACGCGTTGCAGGATGTCTTGGGTTTCCTGGAGGTAGCCCTCGGTGGTCTGAATCATCGAAATACCGTCGGCAGTGTTCTGCTCGGCTCGATTCAGCCCACGAATCTGGGAGCGCATCTTTTCAGACACAGCCAGACCCGAGGCGTCGTCGCCCGCGCGGTTGATCCGCATACCGGACGACAGCTTCTCCATGTTGCCCTCAACGTCCATCACGTTGAACTTTTGCTGACGTTGGGCAAATGCAGCGCTGGTGTTGTGATTAATGATCATATCTCCTCCTTGGATGATCACTTCCGGACGTCCCTGTCCGGAACTCTGCGTATCTGGGTTCCTACCGAACCCTGATTCGATTGTCGGCGTTTGCAAACGCGACTTGAGCGAAAACTGATCCACCGGAAAACGATCGGCAAAAACGAACGGCGCGATTGCAACTCGCACGGTTTTGCACTACTGTAATCGCGGAACGGCGATGGCAAGCAGCGCGAATCTACAGACTTTGGCACGCAGTCTGAGCGACGACGAGCGTCGCTACCTGCACGATAGAATTGTACAGAGCCTCAGCCTAACCAAGAGCAGCCAAGAGCAGCATTTGTATCGCGGTGAGCCGCCGGAGGAGCAGCGGCGTGCGCTGGTGCGGCGCGAGATCGCCGAGTTTTCGCTGCTGCAGCGTCTGTGGTTCGCAATTAGGAAGTTTTTCAGCGGGCTCGACGACGAGTCGCTCTACCAACAGATGCGTGTCGGGCGGATGAAGCGCAAGCTTCGCCGCGGCGGAAAGCGGTTTATCGATGTTGATACCCGTACGCTCGGCCCGGAGTTTGCCGAGCAGGTCTACGAGCTATATCGTGCCGCGTATCCGGTGATTCCTATCGTAAAAGCGGCCTGGGGCGGCTCCCAGATGCTGCGCCAGATCGTTGAGTTTCACCTGCGCCGCAGCATTCCCGGCGCAAAATACGAACTCGAGCAGTTTATCTCGCTCAACGATATGATGGAAATCTTTCGTACGAGCGAAAACAAGTCCGATATCCGCTCCGAGGTATTGAAGCGTCTCAAACTGTATATGGACGGCATTCACGAGGATGTGTTCCGCAGCATCGCCGAGGACGTGCTGCCGCTTTACCATCTGCGCGGGCTCGGGACGTTTCCGTTCGACGAGTTTTTTCAGCTCTTCTCACACACCCTTGATCTATCGGTTCCGCAGGAAACGCCGAGCTTCGATAGCGCGGAGTTTGCGGTTGCCGGCCCGTATCTTGAACAGCTGTACTATGGCCTCTACCTTGCCTCAAAACACGGCAGCCGTAATGCGCTGCACGAAGACGTGCTGCGCTTCTACCTGTTGTACGAGCGCGAGGGAGCCGAGGTGCTGCAGTCCGACGATCCCCAAACGCTCGAACACAAGACCGCCGCTATCGATGCGGCGCAGGTTGCGGGGCTGCAAGAAAGCATTGCGCGGCTTTACGAGGAGGCCGAGCGTGCACTCAAAGAGATGCCGCTGGTTGAGCTCGTAAAAACGGTGCACGACGATCCGTACTACCGCTTGATGGTGTATTTGCCGAGCCTGCACCTGCAGGAGTTTTATCACGCGGCGTTGAAGATGCACCTGTTAACGGAGCTCGATGAGTTGTTTCCTCATGTGCGCCTCGGCGTGATCAACAAAATGATTCAAGAACTCTTTGGCGAGGAGCCTCCCGAGTTCGAGTTCTACCGCGCCTCGATCCAACAGACCGTCAAGAAACTCGGTCTGCCGGTCTTCAAGCATATGCGCTCGTTGCAGGTGGTGTATCACTTTGTGCGTGAGATCTATCGGCCCGAGATCGTCGAGCTGTTGCGCGTGCTTTCGCGAATTGTTCCGGTACGCGTCAAGGAGGCCGGGCGCGATTTGCTCACAATCGCCTCGGGAATCGAGGACGCCGCCGAGAAGATGCACCTGTTTGATCTCGGTTTCTCGCCTGATTCCGACGAGGGCAAGTCGTTCTATCGGCTGCGCTACGCGGTGGAGAAAGACCTCAAGCAGCAACGCACCTACCAGAAGTTTGTGGCGCAGAAAGACCGTGAAGCTCGCACCTTGCTCGACAAAAGCCTCGATCGGTTCGAGGAACTCACTACGGTGTTTACCAACGTCAGAAACGCTTCAAACAACGCATTGAACGAGAAGTTCACCGCGGTAGACGGAACCCCGGCGCGCGGTCAACGCTCGCTCGAAGCGGTGCTCGACCGTCACCTGAGCCGTCTGCATACGCTCAAAGCAATTGTCAAGCAATTGATCGCGGTGGAAGAGGGGAGCTAACCCACGCGTGCTGCCGCGCGCGCGTTATCGTGCGGGCTGTCGTTACTCTGCGAGTTCCCGCTCAAGCGGCTCAAAAGACTCGCGCAGGCGCTTCGCGGTCTCCAACGGACTTTCCACCAGGACGCGCTTGCCGGCCAAGAGGTCGGCGATGCCGGTTTCGTTGGGGTAGCGCGGAATCACGTGCAGATGCAGGTGCGGTATAGAGGCACCGGCGGCCGGGCCCATGTTGTAGCCGATGTTGTAGGCCCGCGGCGTGTGCGTTCTATCGAGGATGTTAAGCGTTTCACGCACGAGATGATCGAGCCGGCGCTGTTCCTCGGCAGTGTACTCGCGAAGGTCCTCGATGTGGCGTTGCGGGAACAGCATGAGGTGCCCGGGGTTATACGGGTATAGATTGACCGTGATCACGAAAAACGCATCGCGGTAGACCGAGAGGTCTACCGCCTCGGGGTCCTCGTCACGGATGCGGCAGAGAATGCACCCGTCGGGGCGGCCGCCTTTTACGTAGGCGAGCTTCTCGAAGTTAAAGAAGTAATCCATTACTGCATCTGCTCAAGTAACTGGAGCTCCCGAAGGTTGAGCGGGTCTCCGACATCACCGCCGAGCGCGAAGTATTCCAACAGTACCGGATAGTCGCTTAAGAGGCGACCGAAGCGCTCGAGCACCTCGATCTTCTGAGCCTCGGTAACCTCGGTGACCGCCATCTCAGCCTGAGCCTGGATAATGGCCTCACGCTGAGCCGCAACGATATCGAGATAGATCTCACGCCCCATACGGTACAGTGCGAGATCCGGCAGCTGCAGTTCGCGTACGCGGAACGACACCACCTCTAACTCGGCGTATCGCGACTGAATTAGGCTCTCGAGCTCGTCCTCGATTTGGCTCAGAAGCTCCGATACCGTCTCGGCCTCGGGCGCATCAGAGAAATACTCGCTCAGGAACTCGAGGCTGAAGCGCTCAACCTCACCGACGAGCTCCTCGAGATACGTTTCGATAGCGTCGGGGCGCACCCCGTGCTCCTCGGCCAGCCGCGGGAGCTCATCGGCTTGCAGGCGCACCTGAAGCTCCAGGCCAAGGTTATAATCGAGACTGGGATTGCCCTCGAGGTATTGTTGGAAGACCTCCCCGGAGGGTAAACTGCCCGACTTTGACAGCTCGAGTGCATGCGTCTCGCGGCTGAAGAGATACAGCTGCATATTGCCGGGGGGAACGTGCTCCCAGCGCCAGTTGAACTCCCCGGCGCGTAGAACCTCGGGTTCCCAGCCGCCGGTGCGGCTGAACGCCACCGCAACGTGGTCTTCAGGGATGAGGATTTGAACCCATCCGCGGTAGAACACCGCTCCACCGATCGCCAATAGTAGAACCAGGATCACCAACGCTTTCTTCATGCTAAATCCTTTTCGCGGAGCAACATGCTCCGCAGATCGTTCCAATGCGCGAGCACGAGATCGGGTTTCAGCGGCAGATCTTCCAAGCGCTCGGCCCGCAACCGTAACGAACGACGGTCTCCGGCGAACAGCGCGGTTTGCATCCCGAGCTGCGCCGCCGGTGCAATATCATTGCGCACATCGTTACCAATATACAACACTTCTTGCGGCTGCAGGGCATAACGCCGCCTTAATTCCTCCAGGACAGGTGTAAACAGTGCCGGCGACGGTTTTGCGACACCGGCCTGATACGACCAGGCGCACAACTCAGTGCGAAACCCCAACGCCTCGAGCGGCTTCTCGAACAGCGCCTCGAGCACAAGCGGGGTAAAGAACTGTGCGTTCGAGACGATCCCGAGCGGCACGCCGCGCTCTTGAAGCAAGGCGAGAAGCTCTGCGGCGCCGGGCATAAGAGCAACCGGATTGGCGCAGATCTCGTAGCGCAGCGCAACCCGGGCGACGAGATCATCGGGCAGGTGACCCCACGCCCCTTCAGCCGAGCTGAGCTGCCCTCCGGGATCGATCCGCCGCAGCACGCTACGCCAGGTATCTCGAATCTCTACTTCGGGATTCGCCACGCCCCGCGCCTTTAGGCGACGATGTGTCTCGCGAATTGTGGTGAGGTACAACGTGTGCGCCTCGGGGGCGAGGCGGGCGCGCAACGGCGCGCTCGCGGCCGGAGCGAGCTCAGGCAGCTCGGCAAGCGCGGCCGCAAACGCGGCGTCGCCGGACTCAGCTTCCGGGGCGGCGGGACGAGCGTTCGGCACGCCGTCTTCGACGCCGGCGTCTTCGACGCTGCCGATATCGCCGGAGCTCGAGATCAGCAGGGTTCCGTAGACATCAAACAGCACCGCTTTTGGCTCGCCCGGCAGCGAACCGGTCGTTTCGAGGCCGGTGGGGATAGGCCGAAGTCCGGCTGCGGCGGCACGCACCGCCGAAGCCGGCCATTCTGCCGGACTTTCCGCCGGCTCATGTGAGGAATCAGCTGAGCCCTGCACGCCGGGCGACCTTATATCGGTCTGCATAACACTGCAATACTAAAAGAAAAGCGGGAGCTCGCGCAAGTTGGATTCGGCCTCGGCGCACAAGGGGAGATGTATCGTCGCATTTGTTTGTGGTATCATACTGAGCGTGATGGCTGCCTTGCGACTACACCGTCCCCGGCGTGAACTCGAAGCACTTGTGCGACATCTGCACAGCGCCAGCGTGTTCCTGTTTGCGAACGCCCTGATTGGGGCAGCTCTGTACACCATAGGAAACTTTCAAAATTTTCTCGATGCCACCCAGTACGCGCTGCTCACACTGATGCAGTACATCGCGATCGGAGCTGCGCTGGTGACCGCGGTGTACCTCGGCTTCGCGGTGATTCAAATGGTGACCTTTCGCCGCTTTCGGTTGCGTCATGTGCTGTACGCCTTGATTGTAACCACATTGTCGGGGGCTATCGCGCTCGCCGCCGGCGTCTTAACCACAATCTCGGTATACTAAGGCTACGCGATGAAAGACGACGAACTCACCATCAAGGCCAACGCGGGAGCGAGAGCAAACGCCGTCGATCCGCAGACGATTCTCAAGACCGCTCTCGAGATCTCGCACATGCGCGTTCCGGCCCAACGCCTCGCGCAGCTGCTTCAGGAGCTCGCCTCGGCAATTCGCCCCGGAGTAAGCACCGCCGAACTTGCCCGAGTCTGCACCGACCGCCTGAAAACGCTCGATCTCACGCCTATTCAACGCGGCTACCGCGGGTTTCCCGCAGATGTTTCGATCTCGGTAAACGAAGTGGCCGCACACGGCGTTCCCGACGGCCGAACCTTGCACTCCGGCGACGTGGTTACGGTAGACCTCTCGGTTGACCACGGCGGCTGGAAAGCCGATGCCGCGTGGAGCTACGCCGTGGGTGAAGGAAACGCCGCTGCGCACCGCCTGCTGCGCGCCGCCCGCGCCGCCACCGACGCCGGCATCTCGGCCGCGCGTGTCGGCGCTCGGTTCGGCGAGATCGGCGCCGCGGTCGAGCAGGCTGCAGCGCAGCACGGCTGCGCGGTTGCCCGCGGGCTCTGCGGGCACGGCATCGGCAGAAGCCTGCACGAGGCGCCGCGCGTCTTCAACGGCCGCTCGGCCGCGTCAGCTACGTCAGCTGCGTCAGCTGCCTCAGCCGGCTCGGGCGCCGGCGCGCGGATCGAGCCCGGTATGGTGTTTACCGTTGAGCCGGTGGTGGTGCTCGATACCGCCGAGGTAACGATTGTTCGCACCCCCGACGGCTACGGACTCCGCACCGAAGACCTGCGCCCCTGCGCGCAGTTCGAACAAACCGTCGCGATCTTCCCCGACCGTACCGAGGTCCTTACCGCACCGTTGACCTCGCCCCGCCGAGGCAGGTAGCACACCGCTCGGCCCGTCTTGACAGGCCGAAACGCGATAGGTAAGGTAGGCTCAGCGTTTCACGCGAGCCATCTTAGCTCAGCTGGCAGAGCACGTGACTTGTAATCTCGGGGTCGCCGGTTCGAATCCGGCAGATGGCTCTCTCCCTTCTGTTAGCCTTCTTTTAGCTGTTTACACCTCCACGCAGATCTCACCTCACACGAGTCTTAACTGAGTTTGGACCCGATGTGTATTTGGCCTCGAAAGCTCCACGGTAGGTTCGCGAACAGATCAATTCTCGATAAGGAGGATCATATGCAGATGAAGCATTTGGTTACGGCAGCTGTTCTCTTGGCGCTCGTGTTCGCTCCGGCGTACGCGCAGATGGAGCCGGGCACCGGAGACGAAACCGCGCTCGATGTGATCGCGGATCACGAAGACACCTCGCTGAGCTACGCGGCGTTCGCGGATGAGTTTGCGGAGTACTTGGACGATGAGGATCAGGTGGCGTTCTTTGCGCCGACCGACGACGTCCTTGAAGAGCTCGGGATCGAGGAGGCTTCGATAGCCGAGCTTCAGGAAGTGTTTACTCGGCATGCCACGACCGGGCTCGCAGCCGAGATTCCGATCGAGGTCGTTGAGTGGTTCGGTACGCTAGACGGCAGCCAAAACGAGGTAGCGTTAGAGGACGACACGCCGGTGATCAACGACACCGCAGAGGTGGTAGAGGCGGTGCCGGCCGAGAACGGTATCGTTTACGTCATCGACGATACACTGTAGATCAAAAACGTGAACCACAACAGCACGAGGCGGAGCGGCGCATCGGCACCGCCCGCTTCGTTCACCCGCCCTGGACTGGCTGCGCGGTAAGGCGTGGTCGCGCGGAACGGTACATTCCCCGTGGCCGCAACGAGCTCCATAGCATCTTCGGCGGTTTTGTACCTGTGGCGACTATCTCCAGGGCTGGAAGGCATCTCACTGAACCGTATCCGGCCCAAACGACGACATCGACGCACGGAAACGAGCATGGGCGCGTCGGAGATAGGTTTCCTGTATTTCGAGCTCCCCGAGTTTTCCAATACGAACTAACCAGCCGGCGGCTACCATATACCGATCAACTACTTGGAGGGAACTAATGGGAATCGAGAGAGTGCTACTTGCATCAACATAATTTATGGTGATATTCTATACACATGAAACCGGTACAGATCATGTTTGATGAAGACACCCTCCGGCGTCTCGCCGAGAGTGATGAGGTCAAGGAACGTGGTCGTTCGGAAATCGTTCGGCGTGCTGTCGACCACTATCTTCGCCGGCGTGAGCAGGAAACCATCGCCCGAACGTACCAAAATGCTTACGCAGCAACCAATCAACTCGAAGACGAGCTTGACGGTTGGCCTGAGGAGGGTGAGTGGCCGGCCGAATAAAGAGAGGAGATGTCTGGCTGTATACCTTCAAGAAGCCCGACAAGCGACGGCCGGTGGTCATCCTGACTCGTCCCGAAGTGATCGGTCTTCTCCATACAGTAACGGTTGCTCCCGTTACCTCTACTATTCATGGTGCTCCCAGTGAGGTGATCATCGGCCACGAGGAAGGCCTTAAGCACGACTCCGCAGTGAACCTTGATCATATCCAGACAGTTCAGCAAGCTCAACTCTACAGCTTCCTTGGTCGGCTTGGTGCCGAAAAGCTGCGTGATGTGTGTCGAGCTGCCGCAATCGCCTTAGGCTGCCGGTAGGCAGCAAAACGAACCCCCGGAGGCACCCCGTTCGGCGAACGCCGCTGGTACTGCCGGCGCAGAGCTCATTGTACGTGATACACCTTTCCAAGCACCGGCAGATGGATGAGCGTTGCACGTACCGGCCCGGCGCCGGCGGCCTCGAGTGCGTGGCGATAGAGCCGTAGCTGCGGCGCGAAGCCGGCGACCCGCCCGTCGGCGTCTTGGCCGGCGAAGCTCTTGTGGTCGAGGATCACGCAGCCCCGGGCGGTTTCCACAAGCAGGTCTACCCAGCCCTCGGCGCGGCTGCCGTTCTCGAGCAGCAACGACACCGGCCACTCGCGGTGCAGACGCCTAACCTCGAAGTTCGCGGAGAGACACTCGCTGAGTCTGCGGTACGTGAGGACGACGTCCGGCGGGGCCACCGCATGACCGAGGCCGTAGGCCGCGAGAAGCTTGTTTGCGATGCGAAGCAGCCGTTCCTCTGAGATACCGGGGTACGCGGCGGCGTATACCGCGTGCAGCGCGTTCCCGAGTGCGGTTTCGTCCACGCCGCCGGCGGTCGCACCGCCGGCAACTGGAATGCGCCCGCCGAGGTCGGCGAACAGGGTGACACTCGGAGCCGGGGCAGTCGCTGCGTCCGGTGTTTTTCGGGCGGCGGTGTCGCCTGGCGTGTCCGGTGTGGAGTCGTGGAGGACGAGCGAGCTCGGCGCGAGGCGGGCAGGGGGATGCTCCACCGGCGTCTCGGTGGCAGGCGCCGGCGGCCGGTAGCTCGCGGGCGAGGTTTCGCCGAGCGGGCCTTCGGCTAGCGGGCCGGCGGCTGCGGTCGTGGGGGCGCCGCCGGCGGCCGCGGAAGGCGCGTCGGAGGGGGTAAGGACGCGGGTGAGCGTCTCGAAGGTTTGGGTGCCGACGCGGAGGGCGGCGCGCTCTCCCGCGGCCAAGGGCTGCGCGGGGGTCGGCCACTCGAGTACGGGTTTGCCGTCGGCGTCGGTGAGCTCCTCTACCCAGGCGGCTTCAACCGTGGCCGAGTCGCCCTTGACCTTCCTGCGCGCGGTGAGCACGAGTTCTTCGCGGGCTCGGGTAACGCCCACGTAGAGCAGCCGGAGCGACTCATCGCGCGAGCGCTCAACCGCCTCGCGGTGCTGTGGCGAGGCCGCGATTGCATCGCTTAGCTCGTCGATCTTCTGTTGTTTTCCGAACGGCCACGGCCAGTAGCGAACGGAGCGGCCGGCGAGCGGATCGTCGAGGTCTATTGGTGAGTCGGCCTCTATCGAGACGCCGAACGCGGTGCGGCTGCCTTCGCGCGTACTCGCGCCGAGGTCGGTGAGCACTACTAGCTTCCACTCGAGGCCCTTGGCCCCGTGGTAGGTGAGCACCTGCACGGTGTTGTCGCCGGTGCCGGTAGCCTGCTCGGGGGTCTGCTCCTCGAGATGCCGGATGAAGCCGAGGACGGTTGCGGCGCTGCGGCGCGCGTCGCAGGAGGCGAGATACCGCGCGCAGGCGCCGCGCAGGGCGTCGAGGTTTGCTCTGCGCCGCGCGCTTCGTGGCCATGACGCAACCACGCGCGGGAGGTTCAGCAGTGCGACGACCTGCTCGAGCGCTTCGTCGGGGGCTCGGCGCGCTATGCCCGATCGCGCATCCTCGAGGCGTTGAATGAGCGGGTCGGCGCGCCATAGCTCCGTGGTCTCCTGTGGGGTTGCCATCAGCTCATTAAGCCAGGGCGCTCCGGCATCGTCTGCCGTCGGCCCTTCGTTCTGCGGGCGTTTCCCGCTCTGCGCGCTCTGTGCGCCGGGCGTGCGGTGCGCCCCGTGTTCGGGGTGCAGCTGCACAATCTCGGCGAGGGCGAGGGTGTCGCGCTCGTCGGCGAGAAAGCGCAGCGCCGCGGTTGCGAGCCGACACTCGTCGGCCTGTGCGAGGGTGCCGTGCCCCACCGAGGCGTCGATCCCGTGCCGGCCGAGGTATCCGGCGATTGTGGCGCAGTCGGCGTTCTTGCGGCAGAGCACCGCGACATCGCCGGGTGTGAGGTCGCGCCGCTCGGCGAGCAGCTGTGCAACCCCTGCAGCGACGGCTGCGGCGTCGCCTTCCTTGTTGGTGGAGGCGAGATACCAGGTTTCGATGCGCCCGCCGGCCGCCTCGGCGGCGCGTTCGTCGGGAACCTCGAGCGTGACCGCGTCGTATCCGCGAGCGCTGAAGACCGGGCCGAACACGGCGTTTGAGAAGCGAACGAGCTCCTCGCGGCTTCGCCAACTGTACGGCAGGGTTTCGTGGGTTCCGAGCCGCTTCACCGCCGCGCTCATCAGCGCGGGGTCGGCGCCCCGAAACCCGTAGATCGCCTGCTTGGGGTCGCCAACCCAGAGCGAGCTTCCCGAGAGGTCGTGGAGAGCGAGAAACAGTGCGAGTTGAATCGGGCTTGTGTCCTGAAACTCGTCCACAAAGATGCGCGGACCCGACTCGGCGATGCCGGTGCGCACGCGCTCGTTCTCGCGCGCGAGCTGCAGCACGCGTGTTTCGAGATCGGTGTAGTCCATGAAGCCTTGCGTGCGTTTGTAGTTGTCGAAGGCCTCGAGCGCGTCCGCGGCGCAGTTCAGTACCCCGTGCGTCATGGTCTCGAGATCGCGGCGGAACTCGGCGCTTTGCGCGAACTCGGCGGCCACGGCGTTTACGGTGTCGAACAGGCCTTCGGCGTCTTTGTTGACCGACTGCTTTGCGAGTTTTACGTATCGGCTCCAGGGAATGGTGGCGCCCGTGGCGTGGCGGCTGAGGAAATCCTCGAGCTGCCGGGTCGCCTCCTTGGTGCTGCCTTTGGGAGATTCAATCGCCTGCAGCGCCGGGAGCACCGCCGCTGCGGCCTCGGCCACGCGCTCGGCGATGCTGCGTTCGCCCGCGCCGGCGTCTGCCGCAGCGCTGCCGGCGAGCAGTTCCGCGCCCGCCCCGCCCGGGGCGTCGGCGGCGCCCAGGGCGGCGGCCACGCCGGCGTCCCGATGGCCCACGCCCGGGTGGTCCGTGTCCGCGTCCTGCCCCGCGCCGCATAAGAGCCGCTGAAGCGTTTCGGCCGAGTGCGCGCCGGCGGCTTTCAGCGATGCGGGGGATATGGCGTTGGCGCGGGCAAGGTTCATGACGGTTTCAACCTCGCTGCGCCAGTCGGTGGTCTGGGCGTGGCCGGAGCCTGAGCCGTTGAGCTCGAGGCGTTCGGCAACCGGCTCGAGTTTCTCGGCATAGAGCGCGGCGATCGCCGATACCCCGATGCGAAAGAAGCGCGTGTCGTCGCCCTCGGGCAGCACCTCAACCGCGGGCGAGAGCCCGGCGTCTACGGCGTACTCGGCGAGAAGCCGGTTGCAGACGCTGTGGACGGTACCGATATAGCCCTCGAAGATGCGTTGGGCGTCGGCCTGCCGGTCCCACTCGATCAAGAGACGGCGGATGCGTTCGCGCAGCTCGCCCGCCGCCTTGCGGGTGAAGGTTGTGGCGAGGATCGCCTCCGGCGGCAGCCCGTCCCGGACGGCCTCGGCGAGGCGGTGCGTGAGGTAGTAGGTCTTGCCGCTGCCGGCGCCTGCGCCGGTGATGTTGATTCCGGTCATACCGTGTCACTCTCCAGACCGCAGAGCCGGCCGTAGTCGCAGAAGGGGCAGGGGGGCGTGCGGTAGAGCACTCCGCGTTCGCGGTGCTCGCTGCGCAGCCTCTCGGCGAGCTTCTCCTCTTTGATGCCCTCCTCCTCGAGCCGCAGCGCTTTGGTCACGCCGGTGGCCTCGAGCAGCCCGTCGTTCATCTGCGAGACCCGCTCCTCGCATCCCCGCAGCACGCGCTCAAAGACTTCCTGTTCGGTGAGCTCGCTCTCGAGCGCCTCGGCCATGAGGAGTGGGCTCGCGCTCAGTAGCTCTCCCTGGACAAGCATGAAGTAGGCCGAGCCCGCCCCCGTGGAGCCCGCTGCATCGGCCGCATCGCGCCGGCGTATCATCCAGGTGTAGACCGCGAGCTGCAGCGCCTCGCCGCGTTCAATCTCCTCGCGCCGGTAGCGTGAGGAGCCCGACCACTTGAGGTCTATCACGAAGGGGCGGCCGGTGCGGTCGCGCGCTATGAGATCGGCCGGGCCGCGTAGTGTGGCATCGCGGAGTGTGGCGCCGTTGAGCGTGCCACCATTGAGCGGAACCTCGAGAAACTCCTCGGTTGCCTCAACGGTGAGCCCGGTACGCTCAAGCGCCTCGGCAAGGCGGCGTACCGCGATCGCGATCATGCTCCGCGCGCGCCGGTGCTCAATCTCGCGGCCGGGTAGCAGCAGCTCCGAGGCCATCGCCTCTACGCCGTCGTCAAACAGTGCCGCCGCACGCCGTTCGGCATCCTCCGGGGCAATACGACCGCCCGCGTCGCCATAGATTTGCTCTACGATGCGATGGCAGAAGGTGCCGAGCATGGTGTTGCCGCTGGGGATCTCGGCGGTCTGCGAGGGCGCGATGCGCGCGTGCCGGGAGAGCGCCCAGCGCATCGGGCAGCCGAGCAGGTCGTCCATACTCGTATACGACAGACTGTGCGGGTGATCTATTGCATGCGGGCTGATGGGGTAGCGCCCGTTGCCCCGGCGCCGTTCGCGCGGGGTAACCGCAACGAGCTCGGCGCGTCTGCCCGCAAACGCAAACTCCGCGGTGCTGAAGAGCTCCTCGGCGTGCCGGGTGGGTACGCTCCCGCGCTCCGGCATGGAGGCCATAGAGGCGGCAAGCTCATCGAGCCAGGGGTGCGGCGCGGTCTCTTCGCCCCGGAGGCGCTGCGGGAGAACCATGATGAGCCGCCCGGCGGCGGCCTGCGCCGGGCGGCGCCACGCCGCGGCCTCGCGGTGGTGCGCGGTTTCGGGGAGCGTTAGCTCAACTCCCACGGCAGCGAGCGCGCGACGTTCGCTCGCGCTCCAGTGCGTGGTCGAGGCTACCCCGGGGTCGGTGAAGTTCCACCAGAGCACGGTCTCGCTCGGGTCCACAACCTCGCCGGGATGCTTCACCACGCGCCAGGGCGATGCCTCGCGCTCGTGCTCGTTCAAGACCGCTCCGGTTCCCAGTACCGAGTCCATCATGCGCTCGAGTGTGGGGCGCGGGATGGGCGTGCCCCGCCTGTTTTGTGTGCCCCCGTCGGCGCGCTCCTCCCGCCCGCCGCGTGCACCACGCCCGTCGCTCTCGGAGCTTGCCCCGCACAAGGCTCGCAGCACCCGCGCGTGAGCGACCGCAGCGGCCGCGGTGGCGTCGTCCTCCATTCTTGGAGCAAGGCGCTCGATCGCGACGCGGCAGCGCTCGGCCACCGCCTCAGGCGGGATGCCCTCGGCGGGGTCAAAGCGTTCGGCCGCCAGCAGCCGGTGGTAGCGGTCGGCCTCGGCTTCGGACCGTTCGGAGGCGATTGCCTCCAGTGCCGCGGCCCAAGCGCGCCCGCCGATGCCGGGTTCTTTTGTGAGGGCGGTGAGAAAGCGCCGTGCTGCGCCGCGCGGAACCGGGCTGTACTCAAGCGAGAGAAGCTCGGCGAGCCGGTGAACATCAACCGGGCGCCAGGCGTTTTCAAGCAGCAGCGGGAGAAGCTGCAGCGCGCCCCGCCGAGAGGAAGCCGACGGAGTTGCGACGATCGGGAGCCCGCGTTCGCGCAGCGCTGCGTCGAGCACGCTACTGTCGCCGGCGCAGACGAGCGTCACGCTTTCGTTCTCGGCCGCTGTTCCGGCGGCGAGCCACGCGGCTACCGCGTCGGCCGCTTCCCACTCATCGCCCGCGGTGAGGAGTTCGGCCTCGGCGCGTGGCGGCGCAGCGCCCACCGGCGCACCACCCACCGGCCCTGCCAACCCCGCCGGCCCCACCGCCGAGTTCTCCCGCGTAGCTCGCGTAGCTACTGTGTCGCCGGCACGGTCTACCGCGACGCCGCAGCGCTCGAGCAGGGCGAAGAGCTTGCGTCGCGACGGGGGAAGGTGCTCGAGGCTGTCGAGGATGGTCACAACGGTGAGGTCGAGCACGGTTTCGGCGATCTCGGTCTCCGTCTCGGTCTCGGGAAGCTCGCTCGCGAGCGCTTCGAGCTCCGAGAAGACCGCCTGCAGCCGATCGCCGGGGCCCGGCGGTAGCTCCGGGGTGGGTGAAGCCTCGAGCCTGCAGAGCGCCTCGAGGCGGGGCGATGCCGCGTAGCCGATCTCGGCGTTCCAGCCGGCTTCTATGAGTTCGTCGCGCAGGCGCAACAGCGTGGCCGCGGTAGACCACGGGTCGGCCTCAAACGAGTCGTGAAACCAGCTCCCCGGCTCGCCGGCCACCTGCTCATCGACCGCCTGCATGCGGCGCATCCAGGCCTCGATGCGCTCCGCCGGGTGCGGCTCCGGCCCGCCGAGCCCCAGCCGCGACTCGAGCAGCCGAACAAGGCCAAGCGGGCCGGTACGCAGCGCCCCCACGGCCGCGCGTTCCTGCGTCCATCCCCCGCCGTCGAGGTGCTCGGAATAGGTAACGGTCATGCCCAAAACGTCGTCTCCTCTGCGCTGCCGCGGCCCGGGCCGTTAGCATGTCTGTCATTCTCGGATAAGCCTGCATGGTTGTCTATAGCCTCGTACTGGTGTTGGCAGATCCGAAGCTCGCTCTCCAGCTGGAGCTGGAGCTGGGGCGAGGGGGAGTTGCATTCCTGGTAGGGTTTGTGACGCTCCGGCAGGTGAACCTGCTCGTCAATGGCCTCGGCGATACCGAGCTTCTCTACCACCCCGCGCAACGGTCAATTCTCATCAATGGGGTTGCGGGCGGTGAACAATCCGAACGGTCTGAAGTCTGCGGGGTTGCGCGTGTAGAACTCAGTCACGCCGTTGGCTGAGAGCGTGACCGCGACGACCAGGTCGAAGGTGGTGCGCGCGGTGAACGAGCCGCTGGCCCACGCGGGCGCGATGCGTGACATCATTGCCGGCTCGTACGCGCAGTGGAGCCAACCGGAGCGGTCGCGGTACCACGCGATGGTCCTTGCCGCGTCGGCGGCGGAGAGCGCGGCAGAGAGGACCGCGGGATTGCGGAGCAGGCGATAGAGCTCGAAGTAGACCTGGTCGGCGATGATCCAACCGTGCGGTTCCTGGAGCGCGGACTCGATCAGCCCCCGGGCTCGCACGTGCTCCGCGCAGTCTGCGTTAAGCGCGTAGAGCAGCACGTTGGTGTCGAGGCTCTTCACGGGCGAGTCCGCTCGTCGTAGGCCGCGTCGCGCAGTTGGTTGGGGGGAACACGGATCTCGCCGCAGTGAAAAACCGGCGCCGGCTCGCGTACCTCATCGGCCGGCTCGCCCTGGCGTTCGAGCCACGCGTCCACCGCCGCGCGTACGAGCTCGCTCACCGGACGGTCGCGGGCGCCCGCGAGGCGTCTCAGGCGATCGAGTTGTGGTTTGGGAAACAAGATCTGCATCTTTTCCATGGATACAGTATATGCATGGACGTTCTGCTTCGCAAGCGATTTTTCACCGGATTTTTCACCGAAGCTGATCGGAGTAGGCCCCGCTCATCACCGCCGGGGACTATTCGCGCGGGAAAGGACATGATTATTATGGCCCTTCTGTTCATCATTGCTGTTGCTCCACTTGCCGCGCGCTCGAGTACGCCACGCCCGCAAGTACCAGCAGATCGGCCGCAAGCATAGCGAGCCCTTGCCCGCGGGGTGCCCCCGGCCCGCCGCTCGATCGCCCCGCGCCGCCCGCGCCAATCAGCCCGCCGCTCGATCTCCTCGCGCCGCCGGATGCCGGCCCACCACCCAGCCCACCGCCCGATCGCCCCGCGCTACCATAATGGCTGATATACAGCACGACGGCTTCGGTCAGCGAAAGGTCGGATTGGGCCACAGCCCGGATTCTCAGGCATTTCTCTGCGAGGGTGAGCTTTTTGCCCTCCGACGAGGCGCTGTCGAGCTCGTAGCGGCCGAGCGGCTGTGGCCCAAGCCCCGCGGCCTCGGCCCGACGCCTCAGCACGTTTCGGTGACGGCGGTCTTTCAAGCGCACCTGCAAGCGACGAAACTCCGCAAAGGCTTCCGAGCGTGCCTGCTCGCTCACCGGCACACCGTAGCCCGACCCCGCATCCACCGAGGCCTGCAGGAGCGTGATGCCTGCAAACACAATCCGCTCAAAGCCGCACTCCACCGCGCTTTGAAACGGCTGCAGCAGGTCGAGTACTATGCCGGTGCTGAGCCGCTGCTCGCGAATCGGGCGGGGGAGGCCGGGCGATTCCTCGCGTTTGCGCTCCACCACGGCCGAGAGCGCCTCGAGCTTCTCGCGGCCGCCGCTCATCCTCCATCTACGAGAGCATGGGTCAAGCAGTGTGCGCAGGCCGTAGGCCTCGAGCACCGGGTGCGCGGCCCGGACGGCTTTGAGCGCCTCGAGGTGTCGACGGTTGCGGTTGTTCGGCCCGCTTACGAGGCGCGTGGCATGTTCAGCCGAGTCGCCCGCAGGCATGGGGTCCAACACCGGGCCCGGTATCCCGCGCTGCAGAGACTCCCGCAGGCGGTCGGTCTCAATAGGTGAACCCGCCTCGGCCACGGCGCGTGCCGCCTCGTGTTCGCTGTGGCCCAGCGCAATGAGCACCGCCGCTGCAAACATGCCGCTTCGCCCCACACCGGTGTCGCAGTGAATCAGTACCCGCGCGTCCTCCAAGACCGACCCCGCAATCGCGAATGCGGTTTCCCGGAACGCGTGCGCTTCCTGTTCGGCCGGAGCCGCGGCGCGGGGCAGGGGGATGTTCAGGACGCGGAGCCTCGGCTCTCCGGTGTACACCGCTCCGCCTCGACGGTCGGGTTTCAGACGCTTCGCTCTCCACTCGGCGTACTCGGGCGCGACGGCCGCAATCTCGTCCTCGGGAACCAAGCACACCACTCGCTCGATCTCCGCCTCACGAGCCTCGGCGAGCCATGAGGCAAGTTCGCCGGTCCCGCTCGGCATCTCACCGAGAAAGATCTGCTCGTTCACTCTGCGCATCGCTCCTCCTTGTGCCGCCCTGCCGCACCACGCCCCCGCGTTTCGCCCACACTATACCCCCGGGGGTACGACATATGGTGTCTGCGGGTGACGCTCCGGCGCAGTTTTGTGGGGTTTTTCGTCGTCAGGCGGGGAAGGTGGTGTTCCCGGCGGGTGGTCCCAAGATGAGGCGAGGGGGCGCACCCCGCCTGCGGCGGGGCCGGGCGTGCTCCGGGCTCCGCGCGTGAATCGGCGCGCTACTGACGTGCGCGCGCCTCGCGCTCCGGTGC
>Ga0207421_10003808_pt1 | contig 17760 bp, 14 predicted proteins | sample SodLakKL_010_SED_4_FD_187542 | JGI IMG/M metagenome (GOLD analysis project Ga0207421, IMG submission 187542) | Alkaline sediment microbial communities from Lake Tanatar, Kulunda Steppe, Russia - 8KL_010_SED (SPAdes) (version 2) | ecosystem: Environmental > Aquatic > Non-marine Saline and... | reverse complement strand
GGAACAATTTATTAACAAGGTGGTGCTGAAGACCCTTGAGCCGGTGGAGAAGCATCTTTCCAAGGGTATGGAAGAAGGGGTCTACCGCCATGTAGACCCCTCCATTGCTGCCCGGGCCTTTTTTGGTATGTTGACAGTATTTGTCGCCTGGAGTGAAGTTCTCCAGGCCGATGATTTCATCCAGTTTGATGGGCGGGAGGTTATTGAAGAAGTAATCGACATTTACCTGCGTGGAATTAAAAAAAACACCCTTTAAGAAAAGACTCCCTTTAAGAGAGGAAGAGAAAAATGAAAGTTGTAGTCTTGGGTCCAGGATGTCCAAGTTGTCAAAACCTGGAGATTGAGGTTATCAATGCCCTTGCTGAACTGAATGTGGCTGCCGATGTAGAAAAGGTGGAGCAGATGGAGAAAATCAAAGAATATGATCTTGAAGCGCCCCCGGCTCTGGTTATTAACGGGAAAGTAAAGGTGTATGGCCGGGTTCCCAGGAGGGAAGAAATGAAGCAATGGATCCGGGAAGAGCAGTAAAAAAGCTTTGAGCAGCCGGGCCATGCGCCATCACCTTAAGACAACTTTATGAGTTGTTAAACCTGTTTTCTTGTAGTAAAATTCACAGTTAGTGACTGCAATCAAAATAAAAAAATTATTTGTAGGCAAACGAGGTGGTCTTGTAATGGAGAGTCTGCTGTACAGCCTGCTGGCCGGGTTTTCCACGACGGTTGGCGCCCTGACAATAATGCTGTTTGGAATGCCGGGCAAAAAATTATTATCTGCCCTCTTGGGGTTTGCCGGAGGGATCATGCTGGCTATCTCATTGTTTGACCTGATGCCGGAAGCCTTGGAGCATGGCTCCATGACTTCGGTCCTGGTTGGTTTTTTGCTGGGGGTCGGCGTGATGTATGCCCTGGACCGTTTTATTCCCCACGCCCATGTTTCCACAAACCAGGATTTTTCTTACGAAAATGCGCCCAATGGCGCCGGAGTGGACAAAAATATCCTGCGGGTGGGTTACTTGATCTTTTTCGGTATTGCCCTGCATAACCTGCCGGAAGGCCTGGCTATCGGGGCAGGGTTGGAAGCCAGCCCGGAGTTGGGATTATACATTGCCATCGCCATCGGGTTGCACAACATCCCTGAAGGGATCGCTGTAGCCGGCCCCCTAAGGGCTGGTGGGCTCTCGGTGGCGAAAGTGCTTTTATTAACACTTGTTGCCGGCTTGATGGCGCCTGTAGGGGCAGCGCTGGGCTTGCTCTTTTTTAATATCTCTCCGCTGTTTATCGCCGGGGGGCTCGCTTTTGCAGCCGGGGCCATGGTCTATATTGTCAATGATGAATTAATTCCCCAGTCGCATAAACTGGACAGCCATATCGCCATCGGCGGGCTTATTTTGGGGTTGCTGGTTGTGTTCGTGCTGACCGGATAAAAAGAAATGATTGTATTCGAAAAGCAGCGTGGAAGCGTGGGGCCGGGGAAGCAAGAGAACCGTCCCCACGCTTCCACGCTTCCTGTTTTGCCACCACAATTTTTTTAAAAAAGATTCAAATTTAAAGAAGGAAATGTTGAATTGATGTAGAACTAAATAGATATATAGGATGAATTATATCCACTTTAACCTGTTTGGAGCTGGAAGGAAGGCTAGAGTTTTCTTTCTTAAGGCCGAATGGAGAAATATCGTAAGGAGGGTTTTACCTATGAGCCTGGTAAACTTGAGCCAGTTGTCGTCATTTATCAACAAAAGAGGGATTGAGACCAAAAAAGTGGTCCAGAGGCCTGAAGTCAGTGTAATGAACCTGGAGTTGAAGCCCGAGGAAAACATTGAAGAGCATGTTGTTGATGTCCACGTCACCTTTGTTGTTTTAAAAGGTTCTGGCAAAATCAAGATTGGGGAGCAGGTTTTTGACGTTGTTTCCAATAATGTTGTCCTGTGTGAACCGGGTGTTCCCATGGAAATATTTGGGGGGAAAGAAGGGATGTCCTTTTTGAACATAAAAACACCTAGCCCGGCAAGTTAGACTCAGGGTTGTTCCATATTGCATCACATAACCCTGGACCAGCCAAAACCGGTCAATAGCTTACAAACCTGAAAGTCTTAACATTTTTATTCAGGAAATCAACTTGCAGCCAAAGATGCCGGTAAACTTGTAAGCTGGTGGCTGAGATTTACCTTATTATTTAATGCTGGAGGTTTTGTAATGAAGCTTGAAGGCAATTGCCAGACAACGGCGATGGGTATTTTACCCCATACCGATGTGGAACGGGCGTTAAAGCTTGCCCTTTCCGTGGATATACCCTTTTGGCCCCAACTTCCCCGGGTAACTTTTTTTGAGGATATGTATGCCCAAATATCCGAGCATTTTCCCGGGCTTACCATAGACCTGGAAAACAGGGATATCCATTTTTCCCTGGATAAATTCTACATGGATATGGAAGAACTGCTGCAGTACTGGGAAGACGAAACTTTTTTCCGGCTCTCGCCCGAATATTCTGTGGTCTTCCACCGTTTCCTGGAAGAAGATCTTTCCTCTTACCAGTATATCCGCGGCCAGAGTATCGGTCCGGTCAGCTATGGTTTAAAAATACTGGATGAGAACAAAAAATCCATGATCTATCACGAGGAAGTCCGGCAAATTATTTTTGATTTTGTAGCCAAAAAACTCCAAGCCCAGTACGGAGAAATGCGGGAAAAGCATCCGGGGGCCTTTGTCTGGGTGGACGAACCCGGCCTGGAGATGGTCTTTATGGCTTTTACCGGTTATCCCAGCGAAAAGGCAAAAGAAGACTACCATGCTTTCCTGGAAAAATTTCCAGGTCCCAAGGGAGTGCATCTTTGTGGTAACCCGGACTGGTCCTTTCTATTGAACATGGAACTGGATGTTTTATCCATTGATGCCCTGGCATGGGGGCACATTTTCTCCCGCTACCAGGAAGAGATCAAGCAGTTCCTGGAGTGGGGAGGAATTATTTCCTGGGGAATAACGCCTACCCTCACAGAGGAGTATGAACAGGAAAATATAAAGTCGATGATTTCCAGGCTGGAGGAAGTCTGGGCGTACATGGGTGAATTTGGTGTTTCGCGCCAGCAGATCCTCAAGCAGGCCTGGCTTGCCCCGGCCAGATGCTGCCTGGTAAACCAGGATGGTGAGGAAACGGTGGAAAAATCCTTCCAGTTGCTGCAGAAAGTTGCAGAGCATTTTAAAGAAGCGCTGTGAAATGATCTGTCCCAGGGAAATTGATAATAACTGCCACGTCTCATACGGGCTACAACTGGGCTGAAAAATCTTACTTCAGTTCAGAGTGCTGATATTCAGCAAACACCTCCTAAACTGCCGAGAAGATGGCGCCGTGTTCCCGGGATATTTAAAGCTGGGAGAGTTTTATACTTTTGGATGAACTTTACTGGTGCGTTTAGATGCCCAGTCTTTTCCTCATCAAGCGCTGGGGGTAGGGGTAAAGCAGGATAATGATCAGGACCAGTGCGGCAGCATGGACCAGCAAGAAAACGTCCACGTTTCCGAAAACCAGGGAGCGCAGCAGCACAACAGCATGGTAAAGAGGCAGAAACCAGGCTGCTACCTGGACGAAACCCGGCAGTCCTTCTATGGGGAAGAACACCCCGGAAAAAAGAAACATGGGTGTTATGATCAGGGTAAAGAAAAAGGAAAACGAATCGATCTTGGGCACCAGCCCCGTCCAGATCATTCCCAGCAGGGCAAAGGCAAAGCCGGCCAAAACCAGTACCAGGGGTGTAAGCAGGGCCCAGGGCGAAGCCACCAAGCCAAAAGCCGTTATAACCAGCAGAATAATGCTGCCGTAAATGACAGCTTTGAAGACTGCATAGAGAATTTCCCCGGCAACCACTTCTTCGATATACAATGGTGCGGCCACCATGGCGTGATAGATTTTCTGGAAATGCATTTTCACAAAAGAGCCGTATGTGCTTTCAGAGGCCGCCGCCCACATGGCCGAGGAAGCGATAATCCCCGGGGCAATATACTGGATATATGAGGTGCCATCAATTTCCCCGATGAATGCGCCCAAGCCCAGCCCCATGGCAGAAAGATAAAGGAGAGGTTCGACAAAATAGAAAGTCATATTGGTAAGCCAGGTTTTTTTAAAAACAACAATATTACGCCACAGCACTTTTAAAGCCCACCTATTCATGGCCTAACAGCCCCTTTCCAGTCAGTTTCAGGAATACATCTTCCAGGTTGGCCGGTCGCTGCAGCTGGTAGGAGATAAAGGGGTATTCCTGCAACCTGTTTATCAGTGCCTGGTTCTCATCCCTCATGTAAAGAAAAAGAGTGCTGCCCAGCAGTTGGTGCCCGTAAATTTCCGCTGCCAGTTCAGTTAATACCAGCTCCTGTTTTTCCTCGGGCAGCTCCACTTCCAGGACGTACTTTCCAATGTGTCGCTCCACCAGGGTTAAGGGTGACCCTCTTTCAATGATTTCTCCCTGGTCGATGATGAAAAGGTGGTCACAGAGATGGCTGGCTTCATCCAGGTAGTGAGTGGTTAATACGATCGTAAGGCCTTGCTGTTTGAGCAGGCGCAGGTGCTGCCAGATCATGTGCCTTGCTTCCGGATCCAGACCTGTGGTAGGTTCATCGAGGATAAGCATATCGGGTGTATTGATCAACCCCCGGGCCAGGGCAAGGCGCCTTTTCATCCCGCCAGACAAAAATTCAACGTCTACATCTTTTTTTTCCATGATATTGAAAAAAGAGAGCAACTCCAGGGCTTTTTTTTCTGCATCCTTTTTTTTGATCTCGAAATAGCTGGCGTAGATGACCAGGTTTTCCAGTACGGTCAGTTCCTGGTCCAGGTTGTTATCTTGGGGGACGATGCCCAACCTTTGCTTGATCTGGCGCTGTTGTGATTTTGCGTCCATTCCCAGGACTTCAAGCTTGCCTCCCGTCAAGGGGAGAAAGCAGTATAGCATGGCTACTGTGGTGGTTTTCCCAGCCCCGTTAGGACCCAAAATGCCGAAGCACTGTCCAGGATAGATATTAAAATCAATCCCTTTAACGGCTTGAAGGCTTCCATAGTTTTTGGTCAGTTGTTTTGCTATTACGATTGGATCCGGCAAGGTGAACTCAATCCTCCTTTACACCAGGCTGTAATCAGTTCGGGTCGAGAAACTTGAACTGAGCCGCATGCTCTATTTCGTGAAGGCAACCGGAACCGATAACGGGAAACGGAAACTCCAATTTATACTATAAACCAATTAAATATTATTTACAATGCAAGCTGAGGAAGTAACTTGGTTGCTGTTTGTCTACATGAAGATAGAAAAAAAAGTATAAAATTTTTCAATCCAGGCAGGAGTATAAAATTTGAAGTAGAATATATTGAGATATAGAAGATGTATTTAGTCCACTTTTTGTGTTGCATTCATTTAAACTGGAAAGCTGGTAACAAACATGCAGATTACACGCCAATCCGAATATGCTGTCAAAACATTGATGGAACTGGCCCGTCTTCCTTTTGGTGAGACCTTGCGCACTCAGGAAATATCAGAGCGACAGAATATTCCTGAGGTATTCTTGAAAAAAACCATCCAACTGCTGGCCCGGGGAGGATTGCTTATGACCCAGCGAGGTGCCCAGGGAGGGATACGACTCAGTATCCCGGCAGATCAAATAACCATTGCTAATGTAATTGAGGCGGTGGAAGGGGCTTTGGCTATCAACCCTTGTCTATCAGGAAACACTCACTGCCCCAATGAATCTTCCTGCCAGATCAGGCGAATCTTGCACCGGGCCCAGGAGGCCATGAGAGAAGAATTAAGCAAGGAGACATTGCAGGATATAGTGGATCAAGAGGATGGGTGACTGATGTTGATAGGAAAGGGGTTGGCCTTGTATTGATCCTTTGCCAGTGATCCTTTGCCAGGTAAATAGCCAGGTTGTTGTTTTTGCCCAAAGTGGATAAAAAAGGTCTACTTGCACCAATAAAAGGGGAGGTGGTAAAAAAAGATTCTGTGCCTGGAAAAATGTATGGTAGAAAAATGAGCCAGCACCAAGCCCGCAAGCAACAAGGACCTACAACAAGGCTTCCATTCATTTATTTATCACACAATTATTGTACTCTTGGGTGACTTGAAATTGAAAAAAAGAAATGTTTTAAAAAGGAGAGGATTTTTGATGTTTTGTAACCAGTGTGAACAGACAGCAAAGGGACAAGGTTGTACCGTTAAAGGGGTTTGTGGAAAGACACCGGAGGTTGCTGCGCTGCAGGACTTGTTAATTAATGCCATCAAGGGTATGTCCCTCTATGCCCATGAGGGGCGTAAAAAGGGAGTTGTAGACCCGGAAGCAAATCTATTTACCGTCAAAGGACTGTTTTCCACGCTGACCAACGTGAACTTTGATGCGGCTCGCTTTGAAGCAATGATTCAGGAATGTGCTTCTTTGACCGCAAGGCTGAAAGACAGAGTAAAAGCTGCGAGGGGCAATGTTGAATTTGCAGATCCCTCGGCAAGCTTCCAGCCAACCGGAGATATGGATGGGTTGATCCGCCAGGGGCAGGAAGTAGGCATTGCCTCTGATTCCAGTGCTGATGCTGATATCCAGTCTTTACAGCAAACCTTGCTCTATGGCATCAAAGGGATTGCCGCCTATGCTGACCATGCTCACCTGCTGGGCAAAGAAGACGACCGGGTCTACGGCTTTATTCACGAAGGCCTTTCCGCTATTACCGATAAAAGCCTGGGGTTAAATGACTGGGTGGGCTTGGTCCTGCGTTGCGGGGAAATCAACCTGCTGACCATGGAACTGTTGGATGCAGGCCACACGGAAACCTACGGCCATCCTGTGCCCACAGAAGTGCCCCTGGGTCACAAGAAAGGAAAATGTATCCTGGTCTCCGGGCACGACTTAAAAGACCTGAAAGAGCTTTTGGAGCAGACCCAGGGTAAAGGAATCAATATTTACACCCACGGGGAAATGCTGCCAGCCCACGGTTACCCGGAGTTGAAAAAGTTTGATCACTTTTATGGCCATTATGGGACAGCATGGCAAAACCAGAAAAAAGAATTTGCCGAGTTTCCCGGGGCCATCTTGATGACAACAAACTGTATCCAGGAGCCTAAGAATTACATGGAGAATATCTTTACCACAGGTCTTGCAGGATGGCCGGGGGCTCAGCACGTGGAAAACGGCCAGTTTAGCCCCGTAATTGAAAGGGCCAAGGAACTCCCCGGTTTTGCTGAAGATGAAGACAAAGGCAGTGTTATGGTTGGCTTTGCCCGCAATGCGGTCATGAGTGTGGCGGACAAAGTGATTAATGCAGTTAAAAATGGTGATATCAAGCACTTTTTCCTGGTGGCCGGCTGTGACGGTGCCAAACCGGGTCGCAATTACTATACCGAGTTTGTGGAAAAAACCCCGGATAATACAGTGATTTTAACCCTGGCCTGTGGCAAGTTCCGCTTCTTTGACAAAAACCTGGGCGACATCGGCGGCATCCCCCGTCTTCTGGATGTGGGGCAGTGCAACGATGCCTACTCTGCCATCCAGATTGCCGTGGCTTTGGCCGAAGCCTTTGACCGCGGAGTAAATGAACTGCCCCTGTCCATGGTGCTCTCCTGGTATGAACAGAAGGCTGTGGCCATCCTGCTTACTTTGCTGCACCTGGGGATTAAAGATATCCGCCTGGGTCCCAGTCTCCCGGCATTTATTACGCCAAACGTGCTGGATGTGCTGGTGAAGAACTTCGATATCAAGCCCATTGCCAATACTCCGGAAGAAGACCTGGAGGCGATCCTGCAGTAAAAGTTACATCAGGTTATTAGGCTAGCACAGGTTTCTGCGCTAGCTTGGTATATACTAACCGCCACGGCCCTTGAGAGCCACAACAGGGGATGAAAATGGGCTTTCAAACCAAAAAAAAACCAACCGGGAAGGGTCCCCAAAAGTAAAAACAACGGGGACTCTTCCCGGTTTTTTTTTGCATTCCTGGCCAGGAAAAGACCATTACGACAACAAACGACAACAAACAGGAAAATGCTGCCATGAACGCCATTACACCCAGGACAATAAAAACGACTTTATAGTTTTTTCCCGGAAAGCTTCCCCAGTTTCCCCTACTGCATTTCAGGTCAGCATTATTCCCCAGTAAAAAGGCTGTGGCATATCTCCGTAATGGCTTCCCAGCCTGTGAAGTGAGCTTTGCGGCCGGTCTGGATATGTTCTACTTGTCCACGCCACTCTCCTTCAGGGGTATCTTTCCAGATGCGGATCAGAAATGACGCCCCTTTGTTAACTTCATCGATATTTTGCATTTTGTTACACACGCCTCCCTCTGCAGGCTGAATGTATTGGTTTGTAAAGGCTGGGGTGAAATTATTAATCAAATTATAAGCGTATGTGTTTACTATACAAGAAAAATCTCAATAAATTATCAATAAAAACTCAATTATTAAAGTTTTTTAATTAATTTTCAAAAATATATCTTTTTTTTTGCTATAATTAAGAGGAATTGAGAATTTATTGATATTTGATTGAGGACTTTTTTATATACTTTACCTTAACTTTCTTTTCAAAAAATGTTTGTAACAAATTAACCCTAACCTGGACGAGCCAGAGCCATAATCTTTTTCTTTGCAGTTGTGCTGCGCGATAGAACTCTTGCCAAAAAAGCGCAAAACTCAATTGTTAAAGGCCTAAGAGGTTAAAAGCTAATTGTTCTAGAAATAGCAGAAAGGAGTGGCAGGTATTGAAAAAGTATTTAGCATTTCCAAAGTTTCGCTTCCCTGTTTTTCGTGTTATTTTTGCTTTTACAGTAGCTGTGCCGGTACTGTTGGTTTCCATTCTTCCAGCTAAAGTAGTAGCAGCAGCGACAATTTTTGAAGATAGAGTAGACCGCACCGACTCTAGCATCGTTGGGAACCAGTGGGTTGAGTATTTCATGAGGAGGCCTGATCAGCAAAGCCCGGAACGTATGATTGACCAGGGGAATACCCCTTGGCGAGTTAAAGACGGGACGATTTATTACCATGAAGTTGGAGACCATTTTTACATTGAGGATTTTATCCAAACCAGGGAAACATTCCCGGTCAACAACACCCGGGTTGAGTTTGAAATTCGGGGGGATATTGGAACCAGTGCGGGGTATGTCGGCCCGGCAGTTTTCTGGACACCCCATGCCAGCAAAATAACCAGTTATGGCGGGGTAAGTGAAGGGCATGGCGTAATTGGAGTCAATGCCAGGTACCGCTGGGAAAATGATGGCACCAGGGGTTTGCATATCCGTGCCAATGGTGAAACCCATGATTTTCCCGAAGCGATTTTCGGGGGGATGAACCAGCAAGATTTTTCCCGTCACGCTTTCACGGTGCAGGATAATGTTCTAACTTACGAGTCAGACACTTTCCCCACCAGGAGCATCTCTTTGGACAATCCCTTGGAAGCAGGAGAACGGCGCCACCTATACATTGGTGTCCGGCTTTATGACCGGGGAGTGCCCCAGGAAGTTGAGATCCGAAACATTCGAGTGATTTCACTGGATGAGGATAGTGATCTGCAAAAAGTCACTCCACCGGAAAGAAACGAGGATCTGGTTGCAATCCACGGTTTTTTGTCTGCTTTTGCAGATAACAATTACCAGGCTTTATTAAACTATATTGATGGGGACTTGCGCAGGGAACTGGATAAAGAAACTTTTGATGAGGTTCGGGAATACTTCCTGATGCATGGTAGCGCCAGGGGTACTGTTCAGTCATTTAATGCATTTCGTTTAAATGACCAGGATCTTAACGTGGAATTAATTGCTGAGTATCCTGTTGAAGGTTATTTAAATACCCTGAGAATGGAATTTGTGTTATCTAACGGCAAAATTACTTTAATGTCAGGCAGGTGGCATTAGCAATGAAAAAAAATCATTTCCTGTGTTTCATTATTGTTCTGCTTGTTTTGATCCCGACTCCTGCTTCTGCCATACATCTCAGGGAGACTACTATTACTGAGCAGCTGGATACCTGGGTGGAGCATACTGAGCCAAAGTATCGGCAGTTAACAAACGAGGAGAGCAAGAGAATGTATCAAACGCTTTCGGATATGAGCAGAAAAGTAGGGCAGTTGGAGCAGTTAGCAGAATTATACCCGGATCAGGATTTTAAAAAGTTGGCCCAGCGACTCGAGGTTTACCATGATTATTTTGCAGAAGCGATTCCCCACGCGCGAGTGCAGGTAAAAGGGGATATTCGAAGCTTTGAAGCTTCCGTTTGCAAAGCTACAAACAAGTTAACAATTTCTCCTGTATTTTTTGAGGAAAGCAATGATTTGATTTTTACCTCTGTTATGCTGCATGAAATGGTTCATGTAAGACAAAGTAGATTCACACAGTTTCTTACTAAAGTTGCTGAAAGAGAAGCATATGTAGAAGAGTGGATTTTCATGCGCATGTTTGAAGAAAGAACAGATGGAAACGTTGACCCTCAATTACTGCAGCGCTACCATGAACTCGCTTATGCCATGTATCAATATGGTTACCTGGAAGGGACATGGCCTTCAGACCTTTCTGCTTTTAAGGAAGAGTTGAATGCCTTTGAAAGACAGATTATGAATAAGCTTAGCACTGTTGACCTGGTCGGGTTTCAACCCAGAGCAGCCAATTTTTCTGAAATATTAAGGATCACAGACGCCGGGGTCGAAACGGCTTTGGGTATAAATGGTGAAGATCCTGTTGATGACCTTGCTGAGACAGAAAACGGTTGGATCATTGATATGTCGGAGCAAGGACACCAAGTGCTCGAAGGCGAGTTTGAAAGTTTTTTTCTTGAATATCCAATAGTAGATCGACATAATGCAGAAGAAAGGCCCGAATTCAAGGTGCTGATTCCTGAGGCTGGAACGCTGGAAATAAAGGTCGAATACTATAATCCTGAATGGCAGCTTGCAAAGGAAGCACCCAGTTCGGTTAGTACTGCTTCATTTTGGGGCTATTTTGATGGAATGGGGACAGTTTTATCTGGGGCACAAAATGAATGGAGAAGGCACGATTTTGCGACGCCATTAAATGTCGATATCCAAAGAGATGACCAGGATAGCTATCCATACTATAAATCATTTTCGTTTACACCCGACAGTACTGCTGCACGAAGGACAAGTGAAGGCGATGTGCAGCCCTCAACGCAATTCATGGCAGACAGAGTGCTGTTTTTTCCCGGTCAATTTAAAGTTGAAGTAATGTTTACACCGGATGATGAGCCGCTACCAGATGACGGGTTGAAGACAGGAAAGCCCAAATATGGTGCGGCCAACACGACGATGGTCATCGGGGACAGGAACATCTCTGTCGACGGTGCAACGATACCGATGGACGTGGCCCCGTTTATCGAGGGTGGCAGAACTTTTGTACCAGTCCGCTTCCTGGCCAATGCCCTGGGTGTGGAAGATGATGGGATCTCCTACGGTCCCAGCGGTGCAGTGCAGTGGGTGAAACTGGCCCGAGAAGATGTCACCGTAGATATCGGGATTGGCAGTGATACTTTAACGGTTACAGACAATGAAACCGGGGATGTTAAGACCATCGAGATGGACACCGCTGCCATGATTAGAAACGGGCGCACTTTTTTACCTTTCCGTTTTATCGCGGAAGCATTTGATGCCGAAGTGGGCTACCAAACAGATGCTGAAGGTTATGTCACATCTGTGGAGTTCATGCAGTAGTTTTTGCCATATAGTTGAGCTCTTGGGCAAGCAAAGGAAGCAAGAGAACCGTCCCCATGCTTCCCATGCTTCCCATGCTTCCTGTAGAAATGGACTGGACAATTACAGGTATGCACAATAATGTGAAACAAGGGAGAGATACTTCATGGTTGAAGGTGTGGTCAGCACAGAGTCATATAAATGCGGCTCTTGCGGCGGTACAGTCTGTTTTGACCCTGAGACGCAAAACTTGAAATGCGAGTACTGCCGTTCTATCACTGCATTTGAAGTCAGCGAAGTGGAAATTAAATCTTACAGCCTGGAAGACGGGTTGGAGCATTGCGATACAGACTGGCAACAGGAAACCCGGGTCATCCACTGTGATAGCTGCGGTGCCGATACAATCCTGGACGGCAACAATACTTCACAACTATGTGCATTTTGCGATTCAACCCATGTTACGGACATTGAAAACCAGCCGGGAATTAAACCGGAACTGCTGATCCCGTTCAAAATCTCTGAAGACAAAGCCAGGCAGTTATTCAAAAAATGGATTAAAGGGAAGTTTTTTGCCAAAGGGGAAGCGAAAAAGTCCAATCGTATCGCCAATATCGCGGGAATATACCTGCCGTACTGGGTTTTTAATACAGACACATCCACCCAATACTGGGGCCGGAGGGGCACTACCGTCCAGACCGGCAGCGGTAAAAACAGGCAAACCACTACCCACTGGAGCAATGTCAGCGGCACGTATTTTGAAAACTTCCGGGATGTTACCATCTGCGGTTCGGACCAAATTGAAAAAATGGGTCTTTCCAAAAAGCTGGATTTCAAGTATGAAGAACTCCAGGGATACGATCCGGGGTTTCTATCCGGGTTTATCGCCGAGAAGTATATCCGGGGCGTTGAAAACAGCTGGGAAAGGTGCAAGCAAAAAATCAATGACTTTATCAGAAGAGGGATAAAAAGAGAAATTGGGGGAGATAAGCAGGAAATTACCAGTATGGATACCCATTATACAAACACACGCTACAAGCATGTCTTGTGTCCCGTTTGGATGTCTGTTTACAAGTTTCAGGGCAAAGAATTTCCTTTTGTCGTTAACGGACAAACAGGGAAAATTGAGGGCAAATACCCGCTTAGCATTCCCAAAGTTGCTGGAGCTGTTGCAGCAGCAGCCCTCATAATCTATATCCTGATCCGGCTTTTCGCCTGATTCGCATCTGGAAAATACAATAAAGGAGTTGGGTTCACGATGGTTTTTGGAAGATTTGCCAGGTCACAATTCATTGAAGTAATCGAGTGGGTGGATGATTCACCAAATACGCTGGTATACCGATTCCCTGTAGAAGACAAAGAAATCAAGATGAATGCACAGTTGACGGTGCGTGAAACCCAGAAAGCGGTCTTCGTCAATGAGGGGCAGATTGCCGATATTTTTGACCCGGGACGTTATGAGCTGACCACGCAGAACATGCCGGTGCTGACAAAGCTTAAGTCCTGGAAATACGGTTTTGAATCTCCCTTTAAAGCAGAAGTTTATTTCATCAATACCAGGAGGTTCCCCGACCAGAAGTGGGGTACGTCCAACCCTGTTATGATGCGGGACCAGGAATTTGGCATGGTTCGCTTCCGGGCCTTTGGTGTTTTTGGTTTCCGGGTTCATAACCCCGATTCCTTGATCAAAGAGATTGTGGGGACCAGCAATATTTACACCACGGATGATATTGTCTCCCAGCTGAAGAATATTATCGTTTCAGGTCTATCGGGAGCTGTTGCGGAGTCGCAAATCCCGGTGCTGGATCTGTCGATGAATTATGGGAAGTTGGCCGAAGTGGCCATGAAAGTATTCGAGCCGCAGTTTAACCAGTATGGGCTTTCGATTTCATCATTTGTAATCAATAATATTTCCCTGCCCAAGGAAGTGGAAGAAGCCATGGACAGGAGGACTTCCATGGGTGTGGTTGGGGATATGGGGCAGTATACCCAGTACCAGGCAGCAGAAGCCATGCGGGACGCCGCCCAGAACGAAGGCGGAGGTGCCGCCGGCGCTGGCGTCGGTTTCGGAGCAGGAATGGGACTGGGGAACATGATGGCCGGCGCCATGAATCAGTCGATGAACCAGCAGCAGGGACAGGTTCAGCAAAACCAACAGCAAGAGCAACAAACTTCCACTACCGCCTGCCCCGGCTGCAGCGCCCAGATCAGGGCCACGGCCAAGTTCTGTCCCGAATGCGGCAAGACAGTCCAGCAGCAGGATCCCAAGATCACCTGCCCCGGTTGCAGTGCCCAGATCAGGGCTACGGCCAAGTTTTGCCCCGAGTGTGGAAAAAGCATGCAGGTCCAGTGCAGTTGCGGTCACACTCCCAAGCCCGGCGCAAAATTTTGCGGTGAGTGTGGCACATCTCTTTAGAAACCCCGGCGGGAATCCTCGGGGTCTATTGACCACGTGAGGATGTCACAATTGCTCTACAAACTAGATGGGTGTTCTATGGCAGCTTTTTCGCTTAAAATCCAACTTCTCTGCTGATTAAAGCTGTGAAATTACCAAAACAAACCAACCCCCGGCAAACCTTGGGAGCTATCAAGCCCTTAAGGGGCTGGGGGTTGGTTTTTTCGTCATGGTTTACTTTCACCTACATCAACAGCAAAAACATATCGTCAAGGTCTTATCTTTTTTTTATTAAGGCGGGCAATATTTTTTTGCATATTAAAAGGAATTATGGCTGAATTTGTATAATTAAGAATGATAATTTCTTTGGAAGAAATCCTGTTTTGCACCGGGAACAGTATGGGGCGTGCTGAGAACACTTATGGATGTTTTCCTGTTTCTGGGCAAATAATGCAAATCTGCTGCCTGGACGTGTGCCCCGGAGAGGGTGCATGGCACTGGGTGGCTATGGGCATCAGGCTAGTTATTGCTGGAGGTTTGCTTTATGATGGCTTTGTTGCCGACAAAATTAATGGCGCCTGTAGTGCCTCCTAGTATTATGCGTTCCCGGTTATTGAAACGCTTTAATGAAAATCCGGGGGTGCGCCTGGTTTTGCTCCAGGCCGGGGCAGGCTATGGGAAGACAAGCCTTGTCAGTTCCTATCTACAGCATGGATCCTTGCCCAGCCTCTGGTACCAGCTTGACGAATTCGACGCCGATCCGGCCACCTTTGCCATGTACCTGGCCGAAGGAATCAAAGGGCTAGTAAAGGAAATTAACCTGGAAGTCTTGGAAAAGCACCCCTGCCCCGACTTTACAGCGGCCGGTTACAAGGCCGGGCTGGAAGAACTGCTTTCCTGGGCTATCAAGGTGTTGGAGGGCAGTAACCAGCGGGTGGCGCTGGTTTTTGATGATTATCACCTGGTAAAAGAAAGTGAAGAGATCAGGCAGTTCATGGAACGGATGATCAACTACCTTCCCCAAGGAGTCCAGGTTGTTATCACTTCCCGGATCAAGCTGCCTCTTTCCCTGGCGCGTTCCCGGGCCAGGGGTTGGATCGTGGAAATGGGGGACAAGGATTTACGCTTTACCCTGGAAGAAGCTGCTACCATGATGGCAGATCTTAATTTAAGCGAAGATCTTTTAAGACAGATTTGGGAAAAAACCGAGGGCTGGGCAGCGGGGCTTTTCCTGGCCCGGTATACGCTTTCAAGCAGCCCTACTGATGAAAAAGAGAGTATTGACCGGCAATTCACCAGCTATACCATGAATTACCTGGAGGAGGAGATTTTGCATAGATTTTCTCCCCGGGATTTTTATTTCCTTGAAACTACATCGGTTTTGGAATATATGGATTTACAGCTTTGCAGTGCATTGACGGGTGAACAGGACGCTGCAGGTATCCTTGAAAAGCTGACCCGGGAAAACCTGTTTGTTTATGTACTGGAAGACGGCTGCACTTACCGCTACCACCAATTGCTGCGTGATTACCTGCTGGAACGTGTCAGGGAGCGTTACGGTGAAGATTACCTGAAGGGATTGTATCTGCAGGCTGCCAGGATATTCCTGGAGCAGGAAGACAGGTACCGGGCTATGTTATATTATTTCCGGGCCGGTGAGTTGGAGCATGCCATCAACCTCCTCCTGGAATTGGCTCCGGAACTGCTACAGCAGGGAGAGTTTGTCCGTCTGCGCCATTACCTGGAGAGCATACCTGCTCCAAAAATGGAAGAGCTGCCGGAAATTTTTTACTACAAGGGACGGGTTTTGTCTGTTACAGGCTTTTCGGATACTGCCAGGGAACAACTGCAGCGGGGGGAAGATTTGCTTGTGCAGCAGGAAAAGTGGCTTGAGGCAGCACGCTGTGCTGCAGCCCAGGGCAGCATTGCCAACGAAAAAGGAAGGCCTAAAGAAGGTGTTTTCCTGGCAAGCCGGGCAATGGATTACCTGGAAAAGTGCCCGGATTGGGAAGGAAAGCTGGAAGTGTATTGTGAAGCCACTACTTTGTTGTCGCAGGGTTATCTTCTCCAGGAGGACTGGTCTGAAGCAGCTCGCTGGGCTGGCAAGTCAGTCCAGTTTTTCGCCGCAGCGGGTTACCCCCCGGGTCAGGCCCGCTTAAAAACGCGCGAATACCAGTTTTTCATCTATCATCCGCGCCAGGACTTGCGCCAGGCTTTACGCGCTTTTGAGGCTTCCCAGCAGATGTGGAAGCGGTTTGGCAACCGGCATGAAGCACTGATGGCCCAAGTCAATGTAGCGACAATTTACCGTATCATGGGAGAATACGAGAAAGCTTTTAAAAATGCCTCTTCTGTCCTTTATGAAACCCAAACGCTGAATTTCGACCGGGGACGGGCTTTTGCCCTTTTTGTCCTGGCCCAGGTCCAAAGGGACCAGGGGGAGATGGAAGCGGCCCTGGAAATTTTTCATGATGTAATCTTTCTTGCCCGGCAACAGGGTTTGATCCAGCTGGAGGCAGGAACTCACCACAGCTTAAGCGGGCTCTACAGGAAAAAGGGCAATTTGGATGCTTCCCACCGGCATGCGAAAAATGCCCTGGAGTTGGCCCAAAAGACAAGAGTAAATTATTTTAATGGACAGGCCTTGATGAACCTGGGAGCGGTTTACCGTGCTCAGTTCAACCTGAAGGAGTCAATAAACAGCTTTGAACAGGCCCGGGAAATATTTAAACAGTGGCAGGCAGACTATGAACAGGCACGAGTGGGCTTTTACCTGGCTGAGGCCCTTTTGAAAAAAAGGAGCAATGATCCCCCTGATGAAGAGGAACTGGATGCAGTCATTACCGACTTAATAAAAGAGAGCGTAAAATTGATCCGTTTAAATGACTACCGATTTTTCTTCACTAAAGAAAAAGAATTCCTTCTGCCGGTATTACGCTGGGCTGTAGCAAGAGGTTTGGAACATGACTATTTAAGTGAAATTCTGGTTGAAATTGGAGAAGAACAGGCCGCACTGCCTTTCCAGGTTTATACCCTTGGTCCCCTGCAGGCTTACAGGGAAGGGAAGGCAATTCCGTCAGAAGCGTGGAAAAGTGCTAAAGTATCGGGACTTTTCCGCTTTCTGCTGGCCAGGCGTGGTCAGAAAGTTGAAAGGGATATTATCCTGGAAACTTTTTGGCCGGAAAAATCTCCCCGTGCAGCAGCCCACAACTTTTCTTCCTGCCTGTACAGCTTGAGAAAGGCCCTGGAACCCGAGCTGGAAAAAACTTCTCTCTCACGGCTGCTGCGCTTCGAAAAAGGCCTTTGTTGGCTGGATACTTCCGGAGTGCTTTGGACTGATGTGGACCAGTTCGTGGAAGGCATTAAACAGGCGAGGCGCTACCGCCAGTTAGGCAAAAAAGAGTACGCGGCCCAATCATTTAAAGATGCCCTGGAGCTTTACCGGGGTGACTTTTTGGTAGAGTATCCTTATGACGACTGGCTGGTTGCCGAGCGGGAACGCTTAAGGGAGATGTGGTTGCAGGGTTCTATGGAACTGGCCGGATTATTTGCTGAAAGAGAAGAATTCGACCAGGCGGTCCGTTTGTTGCAAGGAGTTCTAAGAAAAGAACCATACCAGGAAGAAATTTACCGGCAACAGATCCGCTACCTGCTCCAGGCAGGGCGGCGGGCTGAAGCCCTGGAACAGTACCGGATCTGCGAGCAGATGCTAAGCAGGGA
>Ga0207421_10003807_pt1 | contig 17763 bp, 11 predicted proteins | sample SodLakKL_010_SED_4_FD_187542 | JGI IMG/M metagenome (GOLD analysis project Ga0207421, IMG submission 187542) | Alkaline sediment microbial communities from Lake Tanatar, Kulunda Steppe, Russia - 8KL_010_SED (SPAdes) (version 2) | ecosystem: Environmental > Aquatic > Non-marine Saline and... | reverse complement strand
CCCTGCCGCTGGGTTTCTTCCCTCACGCGCCCCGTGCCCCTTTTTCCCCTTTTTCTTTTTCCCACGGGAGAAATCACACCCCTGAGCACCCGCCGGGGCCTTTTCGCCAAAATCCGCACCGTGGACCCAAGAAGTTATCCCCGGCATCACTTTCCCGACATTCAGGGCATCATGAATGTGCTGCACGACGCCAATCTTCTGCCCGCCATTTTTTTCCTCAAATCGCGTGCCGATTGCGAAAAGGCCGTTCACCTGTGCCGTCCCCTGCGGGGAGAGCGCAAATCCCGGAAAGCCCGTGCCTTCTCCCGGCGTCTCGACGAACTGCTGGACGAATACCCCTTTCTCAAGACTCACCAGCACCTGCCCCTTCTCAGAAGCGCGCGCGTGGGAGCTCACCACGGAGGCCAGCTTCCTCACTGGAAACTGCTCCTGGAAAAACTCATGCAGGAAGGGCACCTTCATGCCATTTTTTCCACTTCCACCGTGGCTGCCGGTGTGAATTTCCCTGCCAGAACCGTGGTCATCTTTCAAAGCGACCGCTTCACGGGAAAGGAGTTTTCCGAGCTTTCGGCCACTGATCTCCTGCAGATGACGGGGCGCGCCGGAAGGCGGGGAATGGACGAAATCGGATTTGTGCTGGTCGTCCCCGGCCCCTTCCAGGACCCCCAGCTCATTCACTCGCAGCTCCAGTCGCCGCCTGATGCCATCGAAAGCCGCATCCGTGTCAATTTTTCCATGGTGCTCAACCTGCTCCTTTCCCACACTCCAAAGGAGATCCGAACCCTCTTTTCCTATTCCCTGGCCACCCACCAGAGCATGAAGCGTGAAAGCGACGTGGCCGCACACCTGGAAAAATCCAGATCCCGGGCGGAAGAGTGGGTGCCCGAAATGGCCTGCGGTTCCCTGGAAAACCTTCTGAAAATTCGACCCCGTTTCATGAGCCTTCAAGAGAGGCTGGGCAAGGCCCGAAAGGACTGGAAAAGACAGGCTTCCTCGGAACCTGCCGCGAACCTTCTGGTGCCGGGCAGACTGTTCATGACACAGAGGGGAACCCCCTACGTGGTCCTTTACAAGCCGGACATGGAAAGAAAAACGGTGGAATCCCTTCGGCTGGGTCTTCCCTTGCGGCTCAGGAAAGGAAGGCTGCGAACCTACCAGGTGCGTTTTCACCGCATTCGCCACCTGGGAGAGGTGCTGGAAAACATGCCGCCCTTGGCGGCCCTGAAGGAGTGGGAAGAAATGGCCCTGAACCTGGAGCGGCAGCCCTTCAAGAAAATGGGGCAGGAAGAAGGGGCGGAAAAATCTCCCGCATTGGAACAGACGGCCAGGGAGATGAAAGAACTCATCATGGAAAAATCCCGGCTTCCCTGTTCTCAGTGCCAACTCTACGGACCGTGCATCAAGTCCGTGTCCCACCCCTTCAGCGAGGCTCTTCAGCCCTGGCTGAGCCTCCAGTCCCAGGTGCAAACCATTCAGGAAAGACTCTGGGAATCCTTTCTCCAGCACTTTCGCATTCTGAAGGATGAAGGCTACGTGGACGAAGATGGCCGCCTCACCCACGACGGCATGTGGGCCTGTGAACTGCGCCTCGACCAGCCCCTTCTCATTTCTGACGGCATCCGCAAAGGTGTCTTTCCAGACGATGATCCCGCGCTCCTGGCGGCGCTCATCGCCCCCTTTGTCATGGATCGGGACCGGCCCGGGGACATGCAGCTTTCCAGGCTTGCCTGGAAATTTTCCGAACTGGCCAATCCTTTTTTCCAAATGCTCAAAAGCCTGGAACCCCTTCGCCATCGCCTTGAAGACGAAGGCTTTGAACTTCCCGCTCTCCCCTTCTGGGCGATGGTCGCGGTGCACCATTGGGCCAGAGGGGAAACGTGGGAGGAGGTGAGAAACCTGTTCGGAGTGGATGAAGGGGACCTGGCCATGGTGATCCTTCGCACGGCCGATCATTTGCGCCAGATCGAGTCCCTGGCCGAAACCCATCCCCGGCTGGCAGATTCCGCCCGCACCGCCATAGAATTGCTCCTGCGGGAACCTGTGCTGGTGGATTAGACGCGAAAAAGGAAGAAAACCGGTGGGCAGAAAAAACCTGCCCGCCCTACCCATATTTCGATACCCTTCGGTGCCTCGGGACAGGCCCCCGTCTGAACCGTGATGTTCATGCAGAGCATCGGAAGCTCTCTCTGCGCCCTCTGCCCCTCTGCGAGAACCAAAAAACTCTGAAAAGGAACAGCAAGCCAATGCGTCTGGGGATTTTCTCGGACATTCATGGAAACCTTGAAGCCCTGGAGGCTGTCCTCAAGGCCATGGAAGACGACAACATCGACATGACCGTTCATCTGGGGGACCTCGTCGGATACAACGCCAATCCTGCGGAATGTGTGGACCTGGTTCACCGGTCAGGATCGGTGTGCATCATGGGCAATCATGATCTGGCCGTGCTGCAGCCCCAGGTGGCCCGCAACTTCAACGTGATCGCCCACGAAGCCCTGCATTACGCCAGGGGGCAGCTTCACGGAAGCTCCCTGCGTTTCCTGAAAGGCTTCCATTCCACTTTTTCACTCATGGAATCCGTTCTTTTCTGCCATGGAACGCCCGACAATCTTTTCAGCTACATCCTCAACGTGTTTCAGGCCAGGCGTGCGTTTCACCTCCTCCGCAAACAGCATCCGTCCATCAAGGTCTGTTTCTACGGTCACACACACCAGCAGAAAGTCTGGGTTCTGAATCTCCAGGGAAAGGTCTTTTCTCTTCCTCTGGCCTACAGCTCCATCCTGCTCAACCCGGACAACCGCTACCTCATCAACCCGGGAAGCGTGGGCCAGCCACGCCAGCAGGACAACAGGGCCAGGTACCTGATTTTTGACTTTGACCGGCAAATCGTCAGCTTCAAGGCCGTGCCTTATGACATTGCGAAGACTCAGCAAAAAATCCTTCAGGCCGGACTGCCCGAATACCTGGCCATTCGCCTGGGGGATGGAGTCTAGCACAAAATAACAGATTCCCTTCGATTTTCATTGAAAGGGGGACTTTGAATTCTCAGGGGGCGTAAATGGCATTCCACCTGTGGGTGCTGAAAAAGATGCACCAGATGAACGAGAGGCCATGAGTGGCGGTCACAGGGCTGGATCACCGGGGAATCCAAAAACTTTTGACACTTGGCGGGAGGATTCTGACATGATGTTCGGACAGAGAGAGGGAAAGCTCAGGGACGGAACCACCGTGCTGCTCAGGCCCATGGTGAAGGAAGACGAGGAAGCGCTCTACGATTTCTTCACACGCCTCCCCGTCGACCTGCTCATCTTTCTGCGCCACGATGTGAGAGACAGGAAAATCGTTCAGGATTGGGCGCAGAACCTCAACTACGACCGGGTGCTTCCCCTGCTGGCCTTCGTGGAGGGAAAGGTGGTGGGCAACGTGACCCTGCACAGGGTGCCCCATGGCTGGAAACGCCACATCGGACGGGTCCGTGTGGTGATCGATCCCCAATTTCAGAAACGGGGACTGGCCACACTCATGCTCAACGAAATGGTCCTGCTGGGCCACGAACTGGGCCTCGAGAAACTCTGGGGGGAAATTCCCCTTGATTCGGTGGCGGCCATCAAAGCCTGCAGAAATGCGGGTTTTTCGTGCAAGGCCGTCATCGAGGGCATGTTCAAAGACGCCCAGGACCGACTGATCGATGCCCTCATTGTGGTTTGCAACATTTCCTCCTACTTCGACCAGATGGGCCAGATTCAGGAGTCGAGGACCTGACCTTCCCCGAAGGAAGGAAAGGTTTCCAGAAGATCGTCCAAAAGCTCGCCCGCATGGGCATACCGGTTTACGGGTTTTTTCTGAAGACTTTTGAGGATGATCCTTTCCAGGTCAGGAGAAAAGCCTGGCTGCAGATCCGAGGGTTTTTCCGGCTCGACCTCGAGAATAGCGTCCATGAGTGCTTTGTCGTTGTCATAGTAGAAGGGAATGAAACCCGTGGACAGGGCATAGAGGATCACTCCCAGGGCCCACACATCGCTCCCGAGGCAGCTCCGCCCCTCGATCTGTTCGGGAGACATGTAAGGCCTCGAACCAATGATGGTGCTGCTGACGCTTTCCCCCGAGAGGTGCTTTCCCGTGCCGAAATCCAGCAGCTTGATGTCCCCTGAAGACTGCACGATGATGTTTTCCGGCTTGATGTCCCGGTGCATGACATTCTGTGAGTGCGCGTAACCCATCACCTCCACCAGCTGCAGAAATGCTTTTTCCTTTTGGGCTCCTTCCATGCCTTCATCCAGCATTTCCTGAAGAGTCCTGCCCTCCACAAATTCCTGAATGAGCACGACTTTCCCCCCCTCATGGGCAATCTCCTGCATGTGAACGGCGTGGGGGTGTTCCTGAAAAAGCTTCAAAATTCCCGCCTCGTGCATGAAACGGCGGTTGCTTTTGACCGAATGGGGAATCTTGGCCACCGCACGCTTTCCCGTCGCAGAATCTTCCACCTTCCAGACCTCCCCATAGCTGCCGCCCCCCAGGTTGCGCATCATCTTCCACCTCCCTCCCAGGAGAAAGCGCTCCCCCCCGGCCAGGGCATGGTCTTCTTTCCGTTGAAACAGTCCTCCCAGAAACCTCATGACACGGAAACCCTGCCCCCCGGCGTCCCGGGAAGAATCTTCCCCCCCGGCGGATTCCCTGGCCGTTTCCGAAACAGCGGCCCATTCCAGGAGCACCTGCAGCCGGGGCATGAAAGCTTCTTCAGTGAAGGGCATGATCCAGTAGTCGTCAGCCCCCCCCTTGAGGCAGCGGCGAATGAGTTCGGGCTGACCGGGTGGAATGAGCACCAGGAGCGGGGCCACTTTCGGAAGCAAATCCCTGAACCGGGACACATCCCGCCAGGGTTTTGGCTGATCTTCCGTGATCCGCAGAACGCCCAAACAGACATTTCCTTCTTCCGGCAGGGACTCCAGGCTGGAACAATGGGCCACATGAAGGAAACGCGTGGAAGGAACGATGGCTTGGATCCAGGATTGAAGCTGCTCCCGTTCGAGGTCCGAGAGGCCCACCAGGATGGCCTTGGAAGTCATGGGCTTTCCCTCGCTTTTTTCTTCGTGGACATTTCATGGCCCTCGCAGGGGCCCGGGGTTTCCCAGGGGGGGACGGGGCCTTTTCTGCCCACCGCCCGTCCGCCCGCCACGCACACTTCAGCATTTGGCGGCACTCGCCAAGGCGCAGAGAGAGCCCAATGCTCTTCCGCTCGTTCCTGCAGCCGCCACAGACAAAAAACCCCGGGGAACCACTGAGGTTTCCCGGGGCATGCCACATCATCAAGGCTTCATGGAAGCCTCAGCAAGTCGTCATGTCATCATGTGCGCTCTGCAGGGGGCTTGGCGATGACGAGGAGCACCAGTGAAATGGCCATGACCACGGCAGAGGCGATGAAGGGAATGTAGTAGCTGTCGCCCCAGCGGTACAGGTAACCACCGGCCCAGGGTCCCGCAAGACCGGCCAAACCGAAGGCGCTGAAGAGCAGCCCGTAGTTGGACCCCTGTGCCTTGGCTCCATAGTACCGGAGGGTGGTGGCGGGAAACAGGGTGAACTGGGCACCGTAGTTCCATCCGAAGACGAGGGCTACGATGAAGAACAGGACCGCATTGCCGGCCGTGGGGTAAAGGAGCAGAAGGACACCGACCTGGATGGCCCAGAGAACAATGAAGCACTTTTTGGTCCCGATCTTGTCTGCAATACCGCCGATGACGATGCGCACAGCGGCGTTGGTGATGGCCAGCGCGCTGACGGCCCAGCCGGCGGCCATGGGATCCAGACCCCTGTCGATTCCGGCGCCCGCGATGTGGCCCACAACCAGGAGGCCTGAAAAGCAGGAGCAAAAGAAGGCGACGTAGAGCATCCAGAACTGGGGAGTGGCCTTGGCTTCATCGTAAGTGTAGTCTTCCTGGCTCTTGGCGGAAGCACCGGGAGGAGGAGGTGGAGGCGACCATCCGGCAGGCTTCCATCCGGCAGGAGGATTCTGCAGACAGAGGGCGGAAAGAATGCCCAGAATACCCATGGCGACACCGACCCAGATGAACACATAGCGCCAACCATGGTTTTCAATGATCCAGGTGGCGATGGGGGCCATGATGAATGACCCGAGCCCCAGACCCACGATGGCGAACCCGGTGGCCAGGGCCCTCCTGTCGGGCCACCACTTGGGCCCCGTGGCAATGGGCGGCAGGTACATCATGCCACCGCCGACGCCGCAGATGACACCGTAGGTGAGGTACAGCTGAAGTTTTGTCTGAATGAAGCCTGAAAGGACAAAGCCGATGAGCACCAGCACGGCACCCACGAGCACGACTTTTCGGGGGCCGATTCTGTCACTGAGGCGGCCGGCGGGAATGGTGGTCAGACCGAACACAAAACAGACAATACCGAAGGCCAGGGCGATTTCTGCCCGCGTCCAGCCGAATTCCATGGAAAGGGGAGCAATAAAAACACTCCATGCGTACAACAAAAGACCGCAGGTGGTACTTCCAAGTATTCCCCCCAGCAGGGGAAGCCAACGAGGTATTGTTGCTTGATCGCTTGCCATATTTAAACCTCTCTGTCCTGAAAAGTACTGCGTTAGAAAATTGCGGCAATCCAGTCAATCCGCGCAGGCGTCTCCTCGCACTTCGAGATCACCCGATTCCCCGGGACCTGCCTGGCGCCTGCATGAGACTCATGAAACCCATCTCACCCGGAAGCCGAACCCCGCCCTCTTCGCTCCGGAAAAACCTCTCCCGGACAGCACTCCGGCGGGAAGCAGATCCCCCCATCAGGTTGTGGTGAAAAATGTAAAATGTTGATATGAAAGTTTTAGAATTAAAAGAAAGGAAACGGCCAACTCTGGAGCAATGGAAAATCAGTATGCGCAGCTAGGTTTTGATCTATCAGAACAATAGTACCATGAAGCATCGGAAGGGCAGCATACTCGCGAGTTGGTCTGAATAAAAAAACAAATAGCCCCATCCAAAAGTTTTCTAAACCATGAGTGGATCTCTTCCCCTTCACCTCCTTTCTGTCTGCATGGGTTGCAAACGATCGAAAAGTTTTGTAACGCAAGGCGAACCCTACAGTTTAGTACACACTGTTCCATCCCTTATATAAAAACGGTCGGGTTGTCAACATGAATGTGAAAAGCCTTATCTACATTTATATTAAAGAGATAGATTGCCTGCTCATGTTTGTGCGGTGCACTGCTCAAACACGGAAGAGAATCTTCAGAGCCATGGCTTCTGCAACGGGAGAGAAGAGAACATGAGAGAGTGGATTCAGTACATTGAAAGGTGGAAGCACATCAGTGGTGAAGAGCATTGCGTAAATTTTACAGTTCGCTTCACTTATGTCACACGAACCCAATGCTGTCAAGGCAAAAGGCCACTTCTTTTGCCTTCCTGCAGGCAACGGGTCACCAGCCGTCGCCCCCGTTTCTCTGCAAATGGTGATGAACGATATCCGGCTTGAGAAAAAACCGGCTCTCCCGCACCTTTTTTTCCATGGGGCTCATGGTGTATATGACTTTGTGCCGGGCCTCAAAACTGTCCAGGCTCTTGACGGCGGCCAGAGTGACCATACTGTCCAGGCACACGGCAAAAAGAATGCTGTCCCTGTCATCCAAAACGACCACATCCACGGGACGGTCCGCCACCCGGGGAGGCATATAGTCTGCCACAACTTTGTAGCCCATGGAGGCGGCCCTGGCGTAGAGACAACACTGAAGGGTTCGGCGGGCGGTCTTTTCCGTGCGGAATTTTTTGGGCATGTCCCGCCAGGCGGCTTCCAGCTCTCTTTTCCATTGTTCCATCACCTGGGAAGCATCCTTTTCCATAAAACCTCCATCGATGCGTGCCATACGGCCGGGCCGAAACTTTTCGCAAAGACTTTCACCCGTGCGCCGCATGGATTCTGCCATACATTTGAACAGGCCCCCGGCCCAAATCCCTTGCAAACTCCTTTTCGAGTCCTCGTAGCCCACATTGGGCGGTGTGTCAACCTCACGGCAAAAAAGGGCAACCGCAAAACCCCTTCCCTTTTTCATCCATTCCCGGTAATAAGCCATCAGGAAAGGGCGGCTGCAAAGATGAAAGTCCTCATGAGGGAATAAAACTTGCTAACCCTTCTCTGGGAACCCCTTTTGACTGCGGGCACGTTTCACCGTTGGATGCCCTCACGTGGAGCGGCCGGCTTCGACGAAAACCAGCAAGCCTGAAAGAAAATTCCATGACACCTTATGAACAGACCCGAAAGACCCTGCGGTCGAACCCCAGGACCTGGCTCGTGACAGGAGTGGCGGGTTTCATCGGATCCAACCTTCTGGAGGCCCTACTCAAACTGGACCAGGACGTGGTGGGCCTCGACAACCTGGACACGGGCCACCGGCGCAACCTGGACGAAGTCCTTTCCCTGGTGGGGGAAGAGCAAAAAAAGCGCTTCACCTTCGTGGAAGGAGACATCCGCCACCTGCCCACCTGTCAAAAAGTGTGCAGCGGTGTGGATCATGTCCTTCACCAGGCGGCCCTGGGCTCCGTACCCCGATCCATCGAAGACCCCCTCGCCACCCATGCCAGCAACGTGACGGGGACGCTGAACATGCTCCTTGCGGCGCGCGACGCGGGCGTGAAGCGCTTCGTTTATGCCTCGAGCAGTGCCCTCTACGGAGACCACCCGGATCTTCCCAAGGTGGAAGAGAGGATCGGAAACCCTCTATCCCCCTATGCCGTCTCCAAGCTGGCCAATGAACTCTACGCCATGAATTTTTCCCGCACCTACGGCCTTGAAACCATGGGGCTCCGCTACTTCAACGTCTTCGGGCCCCGCCAGGACCCCGAAGGTCCATACGCCGCCGTCATTCCCAGGTGGGTCATCGCCATGATGCACAAGGAACCCCTCTACATCAACGGCACGGGGGAGACCAGCCGGGATTTCTGTTTCGTGGAAAACGTGATCCAGATCAACCTTCTGGCCGCCACGACCACCCACCCCGAAGCTCCCAACCAGACCTACAACGTGGCCCTCAACAGCCGCAAGAGCCTCAAGGACCTTTTTGAAACCCTGCGAACGGGGCTCCTTCCCGACCACCCGCACCTGGAAAATTTCAAGCCCATTCACCGGGACTTCCGCCCCGGCGACGTGCTCCACTCCCAGGCGGACATTTCGCGGGCCCAAAAGCTCCTGGGATACCAACCCACCCATACCCTGGAAGAAGGCTTGCAGGAAGCCCTGGCCTGGTACGCGGAAAAACTCGGAAAAAGGCAGTGAGACGGCAAAGAGCAAAGGAGAGGGCCCCGGGCGGCCCCCTGCACAAACCCAGCGGTGAGCCAGAGGTTTTTCTTGCGGAATGGGGGTTCGAAACCCGACCCTCCCCCGGCTCCACGCACCTGAAACCCTGACCCATGAGACATAAAACTCCCATGAAACTTCTCATCACAGGCGGTGCCGGTTTCATCGGCTCCGCGGTCATCCGGCACATCCTCCGCAACACCCGCGACCACGTCATCAACGTGGACAAACTGACCTACGCGGGAAACCTGGAATCCCTCAGTGCCGTTTTGCCCAGCGAACGCCACCATTTTGAGCAAACGGACATCTGCGACCGCCCCTCCATGGAACGCATTTTCGCCCGTCACCAGCCCGATGCGGTCATGCACCTGGCCGCCGAATCCCACGTGGACCGTTCCATCGACGGCCCACAGGCCTTCATTCAAACCAACATCGTGGGGACCTGCACTCTCCTGGAAGCAGCCCGCAGCCACTGGCAGAAACTGCCCCCCGAGCGCAGAGAGCTTTTTCGCTTCCACCACGTTTCCACGGACGAAGTCTACGGGGATCTGGAAGATTCCAAAAGCCTCTTCACCGAGGAATCGCCCTATGCCCCCAGCTCCCCTTACTCGGCCAGCAAGGCCTCGGCGGACCACCTGGTGCGCGCCTGGCACCGCACCTTCGGATTCCCCGCGCTCCTCTCCAATTGCTCCAACAACTACGGCCCCTTCCAGTTTCCCGAAAAGCTCATTCCCCTCATGATCCTGAACGCTCTCGAAGGCAAACCCCTGCCCATTTACGGCCGGGGGGAGCAGGTCCGCGACTGGCTTCACGTGGAAGACCACGCCCAGGCCCTCTACCGGATCATCACCCGGGGCCGCCTGGGGGAAACCTACAACGTGGGCGGACACAACGAAAAAACCAACCTTCAGGTCGTTCAGACCCTGTGCGCCATTCTTGACGAACTCCTCCCCCAATCCCCTTTCAAACCCCACAGCGCCCTCATCACTCACGTGGCGGACCGGCCCGGGCACGACCGGCGCTACGCCATCGACGCTTCCAAAATCCAGAGAGAACTGGGCTGGAAACCGCGGGAAACCTTTGAAACGGGAATCCTCAAAACGGTGAAATGGTATCTGGAAAACGGAACCTGGTGCCAACGGGTTCAGGACGGGACCTATCAGCGCCAGCGCCTTGGGCTCGCGTGAGGCACAAGGAGCCCTTCTGTGTGCGGGCTCCCTCACCATGAAAAAGGGTGCTGAAAGGAAGTTGAAAACCCCTTCCTCCCAGCACCCCCATTTCCCTTGTCCATCAGGTTTCAGGCTTGATCCCGGCGGTTCTGGGAATTTCCAGCCACCGGGATCTCACTGAAGATTTTTCAGCGGTCCATTCTTCCCAGTTGATCCAAAACTTCCTGGAGCTTTTCCACAGCCTCCCGAAGACCCCTTTGAACGGCGTCGATGCCCTCCAGGGGCAGTGCGGGAGCGACCGGCTCAACGACATCTTCTTCCACCTCCGCCACGGGTGCCACCGCTGGCAATTCGCCCACGAGTGCCAGGATGGACTCGTCAAGAGTCCGGTGCATGACCACCTGCCGTGAATCGGCCAGAATGATCCGCCGCAGTTCGGGGAAGTCCAGGGTTTCAGGTCTCAGAAAGACCGGCTCCGCGTAAAGGAGGGAATCGCCCAGGGGAATGACCAGGAGAATGCCCCGGAAAACCTCCGAACCCACCTGTCCCCACAGGGTGAATTGTTCCGAAATGACCGCATCGTTGTCGATGCGCGCCTCGATCTGGTTGGGACCATCCACGTGGCGGCCCCGGGGAAAGCGGTAAAGGGTCAGTTCACCATAGTTTTCCCCATCCATACGCGCGGCTATCCACCCCACCAGGTTGTGGCGGTTCACCGGAGTGAAGGGCTGAATGAGCAGAAACTCCTCCCTCTCCTCTCCCGGCAGGCGGGCCACGATGTAATAGGGCCGAAGCACTTCCGTCCTGCCGAAAGACTGCTGCACGGGCAGAGACCACTGATCTTCCCTGTTGTAGAAGACCACGGGATCTTCCATGTGATACTGAAGGAGCATCTGGGTCTGAACGGAAAAGCCGTCCTGCGGATACCGCAGGTGAGGCCGCAAGTACTCGGGCATCTCTTCCATGGACCTGAACAGTCCGGGAAAGATGGCTTCGTAGGTGCGGACGATGGGATCATCGGGATCCGCAATGTAGTAGTCGATGGTCCCGTGGTAGGCATCCACCACGGCCTTGACACTATTTCTCAGGTAGTTGAACTGGCCCTGATAGGGAGTGGAATAGGGGTAACGGCTGGTGGTGGTGTAGGCATCCTGTATCCAGAACACCCGGCCGTCAGCCACCACGCTGTAGGCTTCACGGTCTCTCAGCAGGAAGGGCGACACGGTGGAGAAGCGTTCGGGAATGGTCCGCCGATACTGAATGAGACTGTCCGGATTGATTTCCCCGGAGATGAGAATGTTGATGTCCCTGAATTGCCAGGCGTACATGAGTTTCCGGAAAAAGGAGCTCAACTCCACGCCCCCCTCTCCATCGTAGGTGGTGTAAACGGATCCGTCAGGCCCGGGATAGTTGAATTCCAGGGTGTCCGTGCGCGCGATGAGGTAATCGAGACTTTTGAGGCCGAAATAGATCTCGGGCCGATGCAGTTCGATCTCCCCTTCAGGGGGGATGTCGCTGATGAAAAACCCTGGCCTGCCACCCTCATCCACTTCGGTCACCGGTGTCATGGCCACTCCATAGCCGTGGGTGAACTGAAGGTGCCTGTTGACCCACCGCTGAGCTTCCGAAGGGAGCTTTTCCGCCGAGAGTTCGCGCGTGGCCAGCATCACCTGCCGCAGCTCCCCATCCACCGTGTAACGGTCCGTGCTCATCTCCAGAAAATCATAATAAAGGCGGAAAAACTGGATCTGGTTGTAGCTTTGCAGGAGAGGGCCTTCATCCCACAGCCTGATGTTGCGCACAGTGCCCCGGTTGTCCTCCACCGTTTCGGGATCGACCCATCCCAGGGCGGGATGGGTTTTGGTCTGAAGGCCTGTCAGACCGAAGGCCTCCCGGGTGGCCGAAATGTTGTTGGCCAGAAACTCTCTCTCGCGCGCCAGTTCGCTGGGTTCCACATACATTCTCTGGTAGAACATGGGCGCCGCCGTGCCGCCCGCAATGTTCAGGACAAACCAGGCGCCCACGGCCCAGACAGCCAGGCGTTTTTTATTGGAAAAAGCGCTGGCCAGCAACAGTCCCGAAGTGGCGAGAGCCACAAAAGTCAGGAGTGTGCGAGCGGGCAGGGTGACGGTGCTGTCCGTGTTTCCCATGCCGAAGACAGCGCCCGTGGGAGAATAGAGGAGTTCATAGCGCCCCAGCCAGTGGCCCGCTGCGATGAGCACAAACAGCATCGCGCCCAGGATGGCCAGATGGGCTCTCACGGGCTGGGTGAAGGAAAAAGCTTCCCCCCGGAAGGAACTGTTCACATAATAAAAAGCGCCCACGATGAGCAGGACCGCCAGCACCACGCTGAGAAGCCAGAAGCGCACAAACTCCAGGACGGGAAGGGTGAAGACATAGAAGGAAATATCGTTTTGAAATATGGGATCCGTTTCGTTGAAAGCCACCCCGTTGAGATAACGGAGCACGGTTTCCCACTCGGCGGCGGGCTGCCCCGAGAGAGTGAAAGCGCCCAGGATCACCACGCCCGATGTCACCAGAAGGAGAACTTTTCGTGCAGCCGCGTAAATGTCGGGGGGCAGTTTCTGGCCGCCGTAGGGCCGCATCCTATCCGTGATGCGCCAGGCCATGTAAAGGTTCGGAACAGCCAGGGCAAAAAAGACGGCCGCCGCCAGCAGGTAAAGAACAACCCGTGTGGAAACCATCTTCAAAAGGACTTCCTGATAGCCCAGGTCACTGAACCAGAGCCAGTCCGTGTAAAACCTCTGGCCCCATGCCAATCCCGACAGCAGCAGGATTGCGGCCAGGATGAGAAGGCCTCCCTTGATCATGCGGGTCAGTTTGGAAAAATCCAGATTTTCCAGGTTGATTTGGGGTAGCGGATCCCGCGGATCCCGCGGACCGCCAGGTCCAAAAACGTCTCTCATGGCCGTGCACCCTCTTGCAGACACATGCCTGCGGTTCGTGTTGGAATCGTCCTCAATGTCCTCATGACCTGCCCCCGAAAGGCCGCCCTTCCAGGCCTGGCCCACCCCCCCGGAACCTCCGGCGAACCGGAGCAGGGGGCTGGTGCGAGGTGACGGGCCGAAATGACCGGCAACATTCTGAGTCCTCCCGGGCCCTTGAAGAAAAACAGCCCTTTCAGAAGCAGGTCCCCACAAAAAACAAAAACCGCCATCGGCCCTTGGCCCAGGCAGGTTTTCCGCACTTGTTTTGAGAAGTAGGTATAATTAGCACAGCTTGCTCAAAGAGTGTAACCCATTCGCACAGAGTGAGAAGGAAAAAACGGCGGAAGTCCACCCGGGCCATCCTTCCGTATCCGGCCACGGCTTTCCCGTGAGTGAGAGGTCACGCTCCGCAAGCTTCACAGCCTGCTGCAAAACGGTTAACAATCGAATTTTTTTGGGTTAGAGATGAAGAGACATTTTGTGCGCACTGTCCCACAACAAGATCGAGGAACGCCTCCTTGGAAAAGCTTCTCGCCCTCAGCATGCAGGTCAAACTCACCCTCATCTTTTTCGTGTTCGCCCTCATCCCCCTCTCCGCCGTGGGCTTCCTGGCCATAAAATCCGCCGAAGAAACCATTCTCAACATGGCCACGAACCAGCTGGAACAGATCGCCGAGGACAAGGCGTCCCTGCTGGAAAGGTGGATCGCCGAGCGCAAGGCGGATGTGGAGGTGGTGGCCCATTCGTCCATCCTCAAGTCCCTGGATTCGGAAAAGATCGCATCCTACCTGGAGATGGTGCGCAACCGCTACGGGGAATATGGGGAATACGGGGATATTTCCGTGGTCTCCGCGGACGGCCGGCTGATTCACAGCAGCTCGGGCGGCCTGGAGCGCCCTGCCTCACAAGAGTGGTTCACGAAAGCGTCCTCGGGCGAACTCTACATGTCCGACATTTTTCTTGACGAAAAAAAGGGGGAATCCTTTTTTCTCATTGCGGCCCCTCTATGGGGATCTTCACAAGGAGTGGAAGGAGTCGTTTGCGCCAAAGTGGGAACCCGGACCATACTTTCCGTCATTCTTCAGGCTTCCCTGGGGGAAACGGGCGAGTGCTATCTTGTGAACCTGGAGGGCACATTTCTCGTCCATCAGGAACCGGAGCGCATACTCATGGAAAACATCGCCCAGTCGGACAGTTTCAGAAACATCCTGCACAGTCCCCATCAGAGAATCACCTACACGGACTACCGGGGTATGGAAGTTCTAGGGGCTTCAAAGCGTGTGAAAGGCACGGACTGGGCACTGGTGGCCGAACAGGACCGGGACGAAGCCTTTCGGGGAGCCGATGAACTGCGTCAGTACGTCCACCTGGCCCTGGCCCTCTCGATCATGGGAGCCTTCGTTTCCGCGTGGCTCCTCTCCCGGTATGTGGTCCTTCCCATCCGAAAGCTGGGAGAGGCTGCCCATCGGCTTGCCAGCGGAGACTTCAAAAATCTGAATCTCGAAAGAGACCGAAAGGATGAAATAGGCCTGCTTCACGAAGCCTTTGGTGAAATGGCCAGCCAGCTTCAGGACCGCCAGGCTCACCTGGAGAAGGCGGTGATTCGCAGGGAAGAGGCGCTCAAGGAATCGGACGTGATGCTCAAACAGACCCAGGAAGCTGCGGAACGGTCTCACCAGCTCGCTTCCCTGGGACAACTGGCGGCAGGCGTCGCCCACGAAATCAGAACTCCCCTCACCTCCCTCAAAATGTTCATGGAATCCCTCGAGAACGAAAGGGACCTTCCCGCAGAATACGGGGAGGATGTCCTGATGGCCATGAACCAGATGAAACGCATGGAAGACACCATCAACCGTTTCCTCAACTTCGCAAAACCCCGGGAACCCCTCATGGGGGAACTGCATGTGGAAGACCTCATTCGGGACGCCCTGCTCATGACAGGCCCAAGGGCCAAGCACCAGAACACCCGCATCATCCTCCGACTGCCACAGGACCTTCCAGCCCTGCGAGGCGACAGAAAACAACTGGGGGAAGGGCTTTTAAATGTCATCGCCAATGCGCTGGAAGCCCTGGGCCAGGGGGGCGAGATCACCATTGAGGCAAGCGTGGAAAACCGGAAATCGGAAAAAGGGCTGGTGCCCTGGATCCGCCTGGACGTTGAGGACACGGGCCCGGGCATCACGGAGGAAAACCTTCGAAGGATCTTCGACCCCTTTTTCACCACACGACCCAACGGCACAGGACTGGGCCTTTCCATGGTCCGCAGCACCCTGCAGGGCCATGGAGGCGCCATTCAGGCGGTGAGCCAGCCGGGCCGGGGGAGCACTTTTTCCCTGTTCATTCCTGTGGAGCGGATTCAGCGACAGGAGAGTGAATTCCATTGAAGGACACCAAAAAGATACTGATCGTTGAAGACGACGAAGGGCTCGTTCATTTTCTGAGTCGCTTTTTCACCCAGCAGGAATACCTTGTGACATCCTGCGGTGACGGCCACCAGGCCCTGGAAAAGGTGACGGGGGAGCCCTTTGACCTCATTCTTCTCGATTACAAGATGCCGGGCATGAATGGCCTGGAAACACTCAGGGAAATCCGCCGCCTGCAGGTGAAAACCCCCATCATTGTCATGACGGCCTACGGCACCATGGACACGGCCATTGAAGCCATGAAGCTCGGCGCCTACGACTACCTGGTCAAGCCCTTCAACCGGGACGAACTCCAGAGGCTGGCCCTGGACGCACTGGAAGTGAACCGCCTCATGACCGAAACGGTCAGCTTTCCCGCCGCCAGTTCAAAATCCGCGGCCATTCCGGGCGGTTCGGTGAAGATCATCGGCCATCACCGGCGCATGCAGGAAGTCTACAAGCTCATCGGTCAGGTGGCTCACAAGGACGTCACCATCCTCATCACGGGAGAATCGGGAACGGGCAAGGAACTTGTGGCGAGGGCCATCTACCACCACAGCCTTCGCAAGGACAAACCTTTCCTGGCGGTGAACTGCGCCGCCATTCCGGAAACCCTTTTTGAGAGCGACCTTTTTGGGCACGAGCGGGGAGCCTTCACGGGCGCCGACCGCACTCACATCGGCAAATTCGAACGATGCCACGGGGGCACCCTCTTCTTCGATGAAATTGGCGACATGTCCTTGTCCACTCAGGCCAAGCTCCTTCGCCTCCTTCAATACGGGGAGTTCGAGCGGGTGGGTGGAATTCACACCCTGCACTCGGATGTGAGAATTCTTGCGGCCACTCACAAGAATCTGGAGGAGGCGGTGGAGCAGGGGCAGTTCAGGGAAGACCTATACTGGCGCCTCAAGGTCATCTCCCTTGACTTGCCGCCCCTCAGGGACCGCATGGAAGACATCCCCGCCCTGGTGGAATATTTTCTGGAACGCTTCAACGAAGAATACCAGAGTTCCGTGCGCCGGGTGGACCCGGGGGCCATGGCCTGCCTGAAATCCCACTCCTGGCCGGGCAATGTGCGGGAACTGGAAAACTGCATGCGGCGCGCCGTGCTCCTGTCCATGGGCGACATCGTTCGCGAAGAACATTTCAAACCGACTCCCGAACTCACCACCCCCAAAGGCGCTGAACGGGAAGCGTTTCTGGCTCACATTGAAAAACGGCTGGATGCCCTCGTCCCCGACCTGTTGCAGTTTTGCAACGAAAAGGTCCACGAAAGCGTCCTGGATGTGGTGGAAAAGAACCTCATTTTGAAAGTGCTTCAGCAATGCGGCTTCAACCAGGTGAAGGGAGCCCGCCTGCTGGGCATCAGCCGGAACACCCTGCGTCACCGCATGAAGAAGTTCCAGATCACCCCTCCAGCCGACTGAGAACCGTGACTCACCTCCCCTGCTGCTTTGCGGCCACCCCTGCTCAACCCCTGAACACCCCAAGAAAACTCCAGTTTTATCAGCCACTCACCCTCATTCTTCTCTTTCCCGCCTTGAAACTAGCTGGTGGCCTGCCACCACTCACCCTCTCCCGTCAAGGGAAAGCCCACCCCGAACCAAACCAGAATCCGGATACATTTCAGCGCTTTATTTTGAAGCCCTTCACAGCCTGTCAAAAGGCACGCTTGTTGCCATGGATTCATCACTGGACATGTGGAGTGACACAAAGGATCCATGGTCCCATGGAGGTGTGGCAACATGAAGGATTCATTCTTGGCGGAAGAAGACGGGGAGCGGAGCGCCCGCATCAGAAAAGAACTGGAGCGCACCAACGCAAGACTGAGACATTTCAGGGGAATTGCCGCCACGGTGATGGGCGATGCCTTCCGGCTATGGCGGGAAATCACGGAAACACTGGAAGGTTCCGGGTCTTGCGAGGAAATACTCGAGGGCGCTTGCG
>Ga0207421_10003806_pt1 | contig 17763 bp, 14 predicted proteins | sample SodLakKL_010_SED_4_FD_187542 | JGI IMG/M metagenome (GOLD analysis project Ga0207421, IMG submission 187542) | Alkaline sediment microbial communities from Lake Tanatar, Kulunda Steppe, Russia - 8KL_010_SED (SPAdes) (version 2) | ecosystem: Environmental > Aquatic > Non-marine Saline and... | reverse complement strand
AGCGTCAGCGCACCACGCCGAGGCTGGTGCGGCTGTCGCCGTTCCAGTCGCCGGAGACCGGCAGATCGCTGGCGCGGCCGTAGTGGAAGTCGAGGTCTGCGGGACCGCCGCTGAGCCGGTTGCGGATGAAGTACCGGTCACCGCGCCGCACCCCGAGCGAACTGCGGCCGTTGCCGTTCCAGTCGCCAACGACCGGACCGTCGCTCGGGCGCCCGTAGTGGAAGTCGTGGTCGGCGGGACCGCCGGACAGGCGGTTGCGCAGGAAGTAGCGGTCCCCGCGGCGCACCCCGATCGTGTCGAAGCCGTTGCCGTTCCAGTCCCCGACCACCGCCACGTCGCTGGCGCGGCCGTAGCGGAAGTCGTGGTGCGGCGAGCCGGCACTGGCGCTGTTGCGCAACAGGAACCGGTTGCCTCGCTGCACCCCGATCCCATCCCGGCCGTTGCCGTTCCAGTCGCCGCACAGCGGCAGGTCACCGGGTTGGAAGCCGTAGCGGAAGGTGGTCAGCGCCCCGCCGCCGTCGCGCTGGTTCGAGACCACCCAGCGGCCGTCGGCGAAGGTCACCGGTGTGTCACGTCCGTCACCGTTCACATCGCAGGCCAGCACCCGGTCGCCGCTGAAGGCGAAGGTTCCGGTGGAGTTGGCCGGCCCACCGCTGCGGGCGTCGCGCAGGAACCAGGTGCGCTGGGGGACGTGCAGCATCAGCGCGTTGGAGGAGCCCCGGTTGTTCTCGCTGGGTCGGTTGATCACCGCGCCGTGCATCGTCATCGTGGTGGAACCACCACCGTCGAGGTTGACGGCGTCACGCGCCCCCAGTCGCTGGAACACCTCCGTCAACTCCAGCAGCGTCATGCCGACCGACCACCCGGAGTTGCGGCCGTCCACGGTCAGCAGCAGCAGTTCCCCGCTGCCCGTGCGACCGATGGCGGTGCGGGGCTGGCGGCGCAGGCGGTGGGCGTCACCCAGCGCCTCGCGGTCCTCCCGTGTGATCGCGGAGGAGAACAGCACCGGCTGCTGGACGCGGCCACGCAGCAGCAACGGCGCACCGGGGACGGCGTGGGCCAGGTCGTCCCAGCTCGAGCCTGGCGCAGCGGCCGGGCGCAGCGCCACGTCGATCGTGATGGTGCTGCCCGCGGCCACCTGGGCCAGGGAGGGGCCCCGCTCCGGACCATGGGCGACCAGCAGCAGGCCACCCGGTGGGACGGTGACGCTGGAGGAAGCCCCGCGGACCTCCACGCTGCGCACCGTGGTGGTCAGCCGGCCGGTCGCGGGCAGCCGTGCCGCCTCCAGCACCGCAACCGTGCTGCCTGCGGGCAGCGGCGTGGCAGCGCCGAACCCGTCGTCGAAGACCAGCACCTCACCTGCCAGCGGGCAGGTCACCGAGCCACTGGCGGGGCAGCGGGGGGTGCGGTTGACCTCGTCCACCGCCCAGGTGCCCGTCGGCAGCTGCAGGGTCATCTCCGGCTGGAGCCGGTCGAGGCGGACCCCGCCGTTGGTTCGGATCCCGACGGTGCCCCTCCCGGTGGACAGCCGTGACCCGCTCGCGCCCACCGCAGGGCCTGAGCGCAGCTGACCGTCCAGGACGAAGGGCCCGTTCGGTGTCGCGGTCGGGCGCGGCAGGAAGTAGCCACCGTTCACCCCGACCAGGGCACCGTCACGCAGCGCACGCTGCGACATCGACGGGGTGGTCTCCGTACCGGCGATGGTGTCCCCGGCCAGCACCGGTCGCAACGCCACGCCGGAACGGTCCTCCTGCCAGCGCACCAGGTTGCCCCGGGCGATCGCGCCGTCGTCCAGCCGGATGCGCAGCACCTGGTGGCGCACCCCGTCGGCGGGCTCGTCGGTGCGCAGCACCTCGACGGTCTGCGCCGCCGCAGGGCCGGCCAGCAGCAGCAGCGCCGAGGTCACGACCGAACCGAAGGCGGCAAGCCGCCCCAGCAGTGCCGGACGCCGTCGCCGGAGCGGTCGCGTCACTTGCGCACGATCCCGGGCGTCGAGCGCCCGTCGCGCGTCCAGTCGCCGGCGACGGGCACGTCCTCGGAGCCGAGACTCCCGTAGACGAACTGCAGCTGCGCCGGGCCGCCCGAGAGGGTGTTGCGCAGGTGCCATTCCTGCGTGCGCACGATGCCGACACCGTCGACCCCGTTGCCGTTCCAATCCCCGGTCACCGGCCGGTCACCGGCCAGGATGCGGCCGTAGACGAACGTGTGCTGTGCGGGGCCACCGGACAGGGTGTTGCGCAGGTGCCACTCGCCGCCGCGGATGATGCCGATGCCGTCGCCGCTGCGCCCGTTCCAGTTGCCCACGATGGGGATGTCGCCCTGGGTGACGCGGCCGTAGGTGAAGGAGCGGTCGGCGGTGCCGGCGGACAGGCTGTTGCGCAGGTGCCAGGTGCCGTCGCGTACGACCGCGACCCCGGCGCGGCCGTCGCCGTTCCAGTCACCACACAGCGGCACGTCGCCGGCGCGGCCGTACTCGAAGCCGAAGGCGCTGGCGCCGGTCACGAGGTTCGAGATCGTCCAGCGGCCGTCGCGGAAGGTCGCGGGGGTGTCGCGCCCATCGCCGTTGAAGTCGCAGGCCAGCACCTCGTCGCCGTCGCGGCCCATGAAGGCGAAACCGTCGGCGTTACCGCCCCGGTTCTCGTAGCGCAGGTGCCAGGTGCGCAGGCAGGTCGGGTTCGTGGGCAGGCCCGTCACGTCACGCCCGTGGTAGGCCAGCATCCGACGGTAGATGTTGAGGACCTTGCAGTTGTAGAACGGATCCGTGGCCCACAGGCCGTTGCCCATGTCCTGCCAGGCCGTGGCGGAGGCGTGGTAGGGCAGGCCGGTGGGACCGGAGCCGTTGCGGATGAGCTTCCAACGCTCGGGGTAGCGCTCATCCACGTCCGCCGCGATGGGGGAGCCGAGGTTCGAGCCGTCGGCCGCGACGTCCACGTCACCGTAGATGCGCAGGTGCTGCAGCTTGGCCCGCACCCCCGTCAGTGCGTCCGGGAACCGGTAGACGTACTTGCCGTCCGTGCCGTCGAAGGCGCCCATGCCACCGAAGTTGTTGTCGTCCGGACGGACTTGGCCGTTGTCGGGGTAGTTGAACCAGGCGGTCTCCAGGATCGCCTGCGCGACCGCGATGTTCCAGTTCACTCCCTCTCGTTCGCCTTCGTCACGGAAGTGGCGGAGCAAGATCGGTCGATCGACGGTCGCGCGGTAGGGGTAGACGAAGTTCGGCCGGTCCTGGAGGCTCGCCATCCACGCCTCGACCTCGGCCACCGACAACGTGGCCGGTCCCATCACCGGGGTGCGCACGTTGTCGGCAGCGGCGGGCTGGGCCGGGGTCACGGCCACCAGCGAGGTTGCCAGGGCCAGGGCGGCGAACAGCGCCACCAGGCGGCGGACGGCCAGCAGCACGGTCGGGCTCCTCTCTCCGTGACGGGGACGGATCGCGGGACTCTATCTGCGCTCTCCATCGTCGACGTGGAAGGTCGTCTTGACGTACTCGTCGTCTGCGAGCGCGTGCAGCACACGGCATACTCGCACGTCTATGGGGCCGGTCAGCGGGGCCGGCTCCGTCTCTGCAGCCGAAGGTGCCGTCGTGTCCAGACCGTCTGTCTACGTCGGCATGAGCGCCGATCTCATCCACCCCGGTCACATCAACATCCTCGAGCAGGCGGCGAACCTCGGCGATGTCATCATCGGTCTCCTCACAGACGCCGCGATCGCCAGCTACAAGCGCCTGCCGCACATGACCTACGAGCAGCGCTACCGGGTGGTCCAGAGCCTCAAGGGCGTGGTCGCCGTCGAGCCGCAGGAGACCCTCGACTACGTCCCGAACCTGGAGCGACTCCGTCCGGACTACGTGGTCCACGGCGACGACTGGCGGACCGGCGTGCAGCGTGAGACCCGCCAGCGGGTGATCGACGCCCTGGACCAGTGGGGCGGCAAGCTCGTCGAGGTGCCCTACACCGAGGGCATCTCCTCGACTCAGCTCAACGAGTCGGTCAAGCAGGTCGGTACCACCCCCTCCGTCCGCTTGTCCCGGTTGCAGCGGCTGATCGAGAACAAGCCGATCGTGCGCATGATGGAGGCCCACAACGGGCTCACCGGGCTGATCGTGGAGACCGCCATGGCGGAACGCCACGGCCGCCGGGTCGAGTTCGACGGCATGTGGTCCTCCTCGCTGACCGACTCCACCTCCCGCGGCAAACCGGACATCGAGGCGGTGGACATCTCCTCGCGGTTGCAGAACATCAACGACATCTTCGAGGTGACCACCAAGCCGCTGATCTTCGACGGCGACACCGGCGGCAAGCCCGAGCACTTCTCCTTCACCGTGCGTTCCCTGGAGCGGCTCGGGGTGTCCGCGGTGATCATCGAGGACAAGGAGGGGCTGAAGCGCAACTCGCTGTTCGGGACCGACGTCGTGCAGACCCAGTCGTCGATCGAGGACTTCTCGACCCGGATCGCCATCGGCAAGCAGGCGCAGGTCACCGACGACTTCATGATCATCGCCCGCATCGAGAGCCTGATCCTCGACAAGGGGATGGAGGACGCCGTCGCCCGGGCGGAGGCCTACATCGACGCCGGCGCCGACGCCATCATGATCCACAGCCGCCGCAAGGAACCCGAAGAGATCTTCGAGTTCTGCGCGCGGGCGGAGAAGCTCCCCAAGCACGTCCCGATCGTGGTGGTGCCCACCAGCTACAACCAGGTCTCCGAGGAGGAGCTCGCCGACCGTGGCGTGAAGGTCGTCATCTACGCCAACCACATGCTGCGTGCCGCCTACCCGCAGATGGTCAAGGTCGCCGAGTCGGTCCTGCACCATGGGCGCACCCTGGAGGCCGACCAGTTCCTCGCGCCGATCGCCGACGCGCTGGCGATCATCCCGGAGAACCGATGATCGAGCCCGGCGCCTTCGTCGACCACCTCGCCGAACTCGGCGTGGGTTTCCACACCGGTGTGCCTGACAGCCTGCTCAAGGAGTTCGGGACCCACGTCATGGCCACCCTGCCGCGCGAGCGCCACGTGATCGCGGCCAACGAGGGTGGGGCCGTGGCCATCGCGCTCGGTCACCACCTGCGCACCGGCGAGGTGCCGCTGGTCTACCTGCAGAACTCCGGGTTCGGGAACCTGGTCAACCCCCTGCTGTCCCTGGCGGACCGGGACGTCTACGGCGTGCCGATGGTGATCCTGATCGGCTGGCGTGGTGAGCCCGGGGTCAAGGACGAACCGCAGCACGTCACCCAGGGCCGGGTCATGACCGACCTGCTCGACGCCCTCGGCATGCCCTGGACGCACCTGCCCACCGACCCCCGGGAGGCGGCGACGGCGATGACCGCGGCGGTCACCGGTGCTCGCCAGGGGCGGACCCCCCACCTGGTGCTGGTCTCCAAGGGCACCTTCGCCAGCGCCGAGGTGACGGTCGGTGAGGCCGAGGACGTGACCGGCCTGGTCAGCCGCGAGGACGCCCTGATCGCCACCGTGGACGCCATCGGCGACGACGCGGTGATCGTGTCGACCACCGGCATGCTCAGTCGTGAGCTGTTCGAGCACCGTGAGCGCACCGGCGCGGACGGCGCCCGCGACTTCCTCACCGTCGGTGGCATGGGACACGCCAGCTCGATCGCCCTCGGTATCTCGCTCGAGGAACACGATCGGGAGGTGTGGTGCCTCGACGGCGACGGCGCGTTGCTGATGCACCTCGGCGGGCTGGCGGTGATCGCCGACCACGCGCCGCCCACCTACCACCACGTGGTCTTCAACAACGGGGTGCACGACAGCGTCGGAGGCCAGCCCACCTCCATCGGCCGGGTCGACGTCCCCGCGGCTGCGCTGGCGCTCGGCTACCGGGCCGCGGCCGGTACCGCCGACCTCGCCGTGCTGCCGGACCTGATCGCCGAGCACCGGGCGAGAGGTGGTCCCACGCTGGTCGATCTGCGGGTGCGGCCCGGCAACCGGCCCGGGATCGGTCGCCCCACCAGGACCCCGACGGAGAGCCGTGAGCGGTTCATGCGGGCCCTATCGTGACCGCGGAGCCGGTCCTCGGCGCCGGCAGCATCGAGCGGCTGCCCGAGGTGGTGCGCTCGCTCGGCGCGCAGCGGATCCTGCTGGTGTGTGGCACCCGGTCCTTCGAGGCCTCGGGCGCCGCGCGGGTGCTGCCGGCGCTGGAAGCGGTGGCCGAGGTGACCCGGTTCAGCGGGTTCCGTCCCAACACCGACGCGCGCGATCTGGCCGTCGGCCTCGAGGTGGTCGCCGAGCGGCGTCCCGATCTGGTGCTGGCTGTGGGCGGGGGGACCGCGATGGACATGGCCAAGCTGCTGGTGGCCTACGCGGGCCGGCCCAGTGCCGACCTCGACGCCATCATCGAGGCGGGGGAGCGCATCTCCGACCGGGAGCTGGGTCTGGTGCTGGTGCCCACCACCAGTGGCTCCGGCTCCGAGGCCACCCACTTCGCCGTGGTCTATGTCGGTACCGACAAGCACTCGATCGCCGGGCCGGCGCTGCACGCCGACGCGGTGGTCCTCGACCCGGCGCTGAGCCTGAGCGGCAGCACCCATCAGCGGGCCACCTCCGGCGTCGACGCCATCGCCCAGGCCATCGAGAGCCTGTGGGCCACGGGCGCGAACGCCGACAGTCGGGCCTTCGCCCGTCAGGCCCTGGCGCTGCTGCTCCCCGCGTTGGTGCCCTACGTGACCACCAGCGATCCGGGCCCCCAGCTCGCCCACGACGTCACCTTCGGCGCGCACCTGGCAGGCCGGGCCATCGACATCTCCAAGACCACCGCGGCCCACGCCCTGTCCTACGGGTTGACCAAGGGCTACGGCGTCCCACACGGGCACGCGGTCGGGTTGACGCTCGGCGCCTTCATCGCCCTCCACGCCGAGGCCGCACCCGAGCAGCTCCAGCCCAGCGTCGAGGTGGGCACGCACAGGGCGGTGATGGAGGAGATCCTGACGCTCCTGCAGGTCGCCGATGGGAGGGGGGCACACCGGCGGATCGATGAGCTCCTCGCCCAGGTCGGTCTGCCGCCGGGGCTGCGCGCGAACGGCGTGACCACCCCCGAGCAGAGGCGCGACTTGGCCGAGAGCGTGAACGTCGAACGCCTCGGCAACAACCCGGTGGTGTTCGACACCGACGGGCTGCAGGCGTTGCTGGAGCGGTGCGGCTGATCGGGGGGCTGACCATGGGGCAGACGATCCGCAGGGCCTTGGCACGGGTCGGAGCGGCACCACGGTCGGCCGGTATCGCGACGCTCGTGGCATCCACGGCTGCGCTGGTGCTGGCTGGCGTGCTGGCGGGTGTGACGGGGGTCGTGGTGGTGCTGTCGCTCCTGGTCGTGGTGTCCCTGACCGCCGCCGTGGTCCTCGGTCCGCTGCTGCTGCGCATCTTCCTGCAACGGATCGGTGCGCCTGATCTCGGCGGGAGCGGTGGCCACGAGGGCGCACGGCTGGACCTGCTACGCGAGGAGCAGGAGCGGCTGTCTGGCCGGCTCACCCTCCTGGACCAGCAGATCACCTTGCTCCGCGAGCAGCAGGCCGCAGCGCTCGTCGGACAGGCCACGCAGGCCCGGGAGTCGGGGGATGACCGCGCGGCCATCCGGCTCTACGAGGATGCGCTGGTGCTCGCCCCCGCCGATCCGACGCTGCAGCGCGCGCACAGCGAGCTCGTGGATGCGGTCGAGGCCACACAGCGGGGCACGGTCGGTCTGGCACGTGCGGTCGACCGTCAACTGGCCGCTGGGCACCATGACCAGGCCCATGAGCTGGTGCGCCGGGGCCTGGACCGCATCCCCCACAGCTTGCGGCTGCGCGACCGGCACGTGGCCCTGCTCGCACACGCCGGGGCCCACGAGGAGGCGTTGACCGTCGCCAGGGAGACCGCCGAGCTGCGGACGGCCACCTGGGAGGCCCAGCGCCCCAGCGACCGTGAGCTCCGCCGCCTGGAGGTCCACGAGCGCATCGCGATCTCCGGGTTCTTCTACTCCGGTTCCGGCGCGGCGAAGGATCACCTGCGCGGCTACCGCGGGGTGGTGTCGTGGCCACCCACGGGCGAACTCCGGATCGTGAAGTTCCCGGGCGGCTTCGTCGATCTCGGCCGCCGGCTGACCGCCGCGGGGCAGCTGAGCGCTGGGGATCTCGTCGATCACTACCTCCACCTCGTCGGCCGCAAGATCACGGGAGTGGCCCCGGGGGTCTACGACACGTGGGAGGTCGTCAACGCCAACAGCCGCCGCATGTTGCGCGACCCTGCGCGCACCGCCGGCTACCTCGCCGCCTGCATGGCGGGCTTCCTCGAGCTGGTCGATCGCGCCGACGGCGGCCAGCTGCGGTTGGAGGACCTCCAGGCCCACGCGCGCACGACGTTGCAGCGCGCCCTGGACGCCGCCGCCACCGACAACCGGGCCGGCTGGCTGCTGATCGACCAGGTGGTGACGGGCTGGCACCTCGACCAGGCGGCCTATCTGCCACCGGTGAGCTTCGTGCTCGTCCATCGCGATCCCCGCGATCGCTTCGCCGAGGTCCGTGCCGTGCTCGAACAGCCCGGCCGCCGCACCGCCAACCGCGACCCGGCCGCCTTCGCGCGGCAGGCCCGCCGCCACCTCGCAGAAGCGGAGCAGCGGGTGGGGTGGCTCGAGTCCCTCGGCCACCGGGTGCTGCGGCTCGCCTTCGAGGACCTGGTGCTCGAACCGCAACGGACCATCCCGGCCATCGACGACTACCTCGGACTCACCGGTGCGGTGGTGGAGGAGCGGCGCTTCTATCCTGAGCGATCCCGCCGCAACGTCGGCAAGCACGTCGCCCTGGTACCGGCCGAGGAGCTCGCGGTCGTCGAGCGCGAGGCCGCCGACCTGCTGGACCCGCGAGCGGTGCCGACACCCGACACGGGCTGACCCAGCCTGGCAGTAGGCTGCGGCGGCGTCGACGAGGTCGGAGGACGGTGTGCAGCGGATCATCATCGGCGGGGCCCGGGAGGCCACCGTCGGTTACACCCTCGAGGACCTGTCCCTGGTGCCCAGCCGTCGGACGAGGGACCGGGGGCTCGTTGACGTCTCCTGGCAGCTCGACGCGCACCGGCTCGAGGCGCCGGTGCTCGGCGCTCCCCTCGACGCCGTCACCTCCCCCCACACCGCGGCGCTGCTCGCCGCCCAGGGGGGCCTCGGTGTCCTCAACCTCGAGGGTCTGTGGACCCGCTACGAGGACCCGGAGGAGGTGCTCGCCGAGATCGCGACCCTGGAGCCCGGACCTGACGCCACGGTCCGTCTCCAGCGGCTCTACGCCGAGCCCGTCAAGGCCGAGCTGATCGGCCGACGGCTCACGGAGCTGCGGGCGGAGACCGGTTTCGTGGCCGCCAGCCTGACCCCGCAGAAGGTGGAACACTGGCACGGTGCGGCGCTCGAGGCGGGCCTCGATCTGCTGGTGATCCATGGGGTCACCGTCACCGCCCAACACGTCGGCCACGGCAAGACCACACCCCTGGATCTGCGCTCGTTCACCGCCCGCTACGACATCCCCGTGGTGGTCGGCAACGTCTCCTCCGCCAAGAGCGCGATCCACCTCATGCGGACCGGCGCGGTCGGTGTGCTGGTCGGAGGCGGTGCATCCAGCGTCTCCACCACCCCCGCGGCGCTCGGGATCGGGGTGCCGCTGGCCACGGCCATCGCCGAGGTCGCCCACGCCCGGACCCGCTACCTCGACGAGTCCGGGCGGTACGTGCACGTGATCGCCGCTGGGGGGATCACCACCGGCGGGGACCTCGCCAAGGCCGTCGCCTGCGGTGCTGACGCCGTGATGTTCGGTCGTGCGCTGGCCGCCGCCGACGAAGCACCCGGCCGCGGTGCCATCTGGGGGTTGTCCGCCGCCCACCACGAACTGCCCCGCGGCCGGTACGCCCGGGTGGAGACCCTCGGACCGATGGAGGTCATCCTGCACGGCCCCGCGCACCGCGATGACGGCACCGTCAACCTGATCGGCGGCCTGCGCCGGGCCATGGGGGTCACCGGCTACGAGACGCTCTCCCTGCTGCGCGACGCCGAACTGATGGTGCGGGGTCGCGGGTGAGCGCCGCGCCGACGCCCGAGGGTGGTCCGGCCGACGGCGAGGTGGTCGTCGTCGTCGACCTCGGTGCTCAGTACGCCCAGCTGATCGCCAGGCGGGTCCGCGAGGCCCGCGTCTACTCCGAGATCGTGCCCCACGACATCACCGCGGAGGAGCTGCTGGCCCGCCGCCCCGCCGCCATCGTGCTCTCCGGCGGGCCCGCGTCGGTCTACGCCGAGGGGGCACCCGCCCTCGATCCCACCATCCTCGACGCCGGGATCCCGGTGTTCGGCATCTGCTACGGCTTCCAGCTGATGACCACCACCCTCGGTGGCACCGTCGAGCACACGGGTGTCGGTGAGTACGGCCACACCCAGCTCGCCGTCACCGCACCCGATGCCACGCTGTTCCACGGGCTGCCGACGACGCAGACCGTCTGGATGTCCCACGGCGACCAGGTCACCGGCGCACCCGCAGGGTTCGCGGTCACCGCCGCCACCGATATCACCCCGGTGGCCGCCTTCGAGGACCTCGACCGTCGTCTGGCCGGGGTGCAGTTCCACCCCGAGGTGCTGCACACCGAGCATGGTCAGGCGATGCTCGAGCACTTCCTCTACGAGATCGCCGGCTGCCGGCCCACCTGGACCACCGCCAACGTCATCGACGAGCAGGTCGAGCGGATCCGTGACCAGGTCGGTGGCCGCCGCGCGATCTGCGGGCTGTCCGGAGGGGTGGACTCCGCCGTGGCCGCCGCCCTGGTGCAGCGCGCGATCGGGGACCAGCTCACCTGCGTGTTCGTCGACCACGGTCTGCTGCGCGCCGGCGAGGCCGAGCAGGTCGAGCGCGACTTCGTCGACGCCACCGGTGTGCGGTTGGTGGTCGTGGACGCGGCTGACCGGTTCCTCGACGCTCTGGCAGGGGTCATCGACCCCGAGGAGAAGCGCCGGATCATCGGCCGTGAGTTCATCCGGGTGTTCGAGGGTGCCGCCCGCGACATCGTGGACGCTCACGGCGGCGACGTGGACCTGCTGGTGCAGGGCACCCTGTACCCCGACGTCGTGGAGTCCGGCGGGGGCAGCGGCGCCGCGAACATCAAGAGCCACCACAACGTGGGCGGGCTGCCCGACGACCTCGCCTTCGAGCTCGTCGAGCCGCTCAGGACCCTGTTCAAGGACGAGGTGCGCCGGGTCGGTCACCAGCTCGGCCTGCCCGAGGCGATCGTCGAGCGTCAGCCCTTCCCGGGGCCCGGGCTCGGCATCCGGGTGGTGGGCGAGGTGACCCGTGACCGGCTGGAACTGCTGCGCGCCGCCGACGCCATCGCCCGCGCGGAGCTGAGTGCCGCCGGACTGGACCGTGAGATCTGGCAGTGCCCGGTGGTGCTGCTCGCCGACGTTCGCTCCGTCGGTGTCCAGGGCGACGGCCGCACCTACGGTCACCCCATCGTGCTACGCCCGGTGTCCAGCGAGGACGCGATGACCGCGGACTGGTCCCGGGTCCCCACCGAGGTGCTGGCCCGCATCTCCACCCGGATCACCAACGAGGTGGCGGGTGTGAACCGGGTGGCGCTGGACATCACCTCGAAGCCCCCCGGCACGATCGAGTGGGAGTGAGCCGGGCGGTCACGCCGTGAAGGTCAGCACCGCCACGGTCGTCACCGTGACCGCCACGCTCAGCGGGAGCCCCACCCGCCAGTAGTCACCGAACCGGTAGCCGCCGAGGCCGTACACGATCGTGTTGGTCTGGTAGCCGATCGGGGTGAGGAAGGACGCCGAGGCGGCGATCGCCACGGCGATGGCCATCCGGCGCGGATCGGCGTCGAGCTGGAGCGCCAGGTCCAGGGCGATCGGGGTCATCAGTGCTGCCGCGGCGATGTTGGTGATCAGCTCGGTCAGTACCAGGGTGGTCACCACGAGGCCGAGCACGGCCAGAGCGAAGGTCACGGCTCCCTGCCCCGAGACGGCCCCCACCAGCGCCTGGGCCCCCATCGTCGCGAGCCCAGAGGTCGTGACCGCCGCACCCAGCCCGATGGCCGCGCCGATGATCAACACCACGTCCAGATCGATCGAGGCCTTCGCGGCGTGGAAGCTGACGGTGCGCGTGGCCACCAGGGCGGCACACGCCACCAGGACCGCGGTGAGGATGGGCAGCACGCCGCTGCCGGCGATGACCAGCATCGCGAGCACGACCCCCAGCACGAACCAGCGCCGCGGGGACGGCGTCCGCGTCCGGTCGGCGAGGGGGACCACCACCGCGAAGTCGCCCCGGTCCCGCCACCGGTCGTCGAAGCCGGACGCGGCCTGGACCAGCAGTGAGTCACCGGGTTCCAGCACCTCCGTGCCCAGCTTGTGGTGGACGCGCTGGCCGCCACGGTGCAGTGCCAGCACCGCCGCGTCGTAGCGCCCACGGAAGCTCATCTCCTTCAAGGTCCGACCCGCCAGTGGGCTGGCCCGGTCGAGGACCACCTCGTAGCGATCGTGCTGTCCACCGTCCAGGAGGTGCACCTGGGTGGTGTCGGCCAGGCGCAGCCCCGTGCGTGCGGCCAGGTCCGTGACGTCGGCGACCTCACCGACCAGCACCAACACGTCGCCGCCGCGCAGGACCTCGTCGGGGCGCACGGGCGCGAGCTCGGACTCCCCGCGGTGGATCCGCGCCAGGAAGGCGCTCTCGAGCTCACGCAGCCCGGCAGCGCTGACCGTCAACCCGTCCACCGCGCCACCCGGCTCCACCTGGAGCGGGAGGGTGTAGGCACGTTCGTCAGCGATCACCAGCTGCTCGCTGCTACTGCGGTCCGGCAGCAGGCGTGGCCCCAGCACGCACAGCGCCGTGAGCGCCACCACGACCACGGGCAGGCTGACGGGTGTGACCTCGAACAGGTGGAACGGTGTCCCCGTCTCCCGCTCCACCAGCCCCGAGACCAGCAGGGTGGGTGAGGTGCCGATGGTGGTCAGCATCCCTCCCAGGATCGCCGCGAAGGACAGGGGGATCAGGTAGCGGGAGGGTGGACGTCCCGAGCGTTCCGCCCAGGTGCGCACGATGGGTGCGGCTGCGGCGACCAACGGGGTGTTCGCCATCGCTGCCGACAGCCCGGCCGTGGGTAGCGTCAACCGCAGGAGTCGACCACGTTCGCTCCGTGCTCCGCGGAGCATCAGCGTCAACAGGCCTTCCAGGTCCGTGTGCTCCCGCAGGGCGCGCGCGACGACGAACAGGCCTGCGACCGTCAGGGTGGCCGGGTTCGCGAAGCCGGCGAAGGCCTCGGTCACCTCCAGCACACCGGTCAGGACGAGGGCGAGCACCGCCGCGAGGATCCCCGCGGCCGGTGGCACGAGTTCCCGGGCCAGCCCAACGAGCAGCACGACCAGGACCGCCCCGGTGATCCACGCGCTGTGGTCGTCCATCGCCCCTCGGTCCCGTTCCACGGTGGAAGCTACCGACCCGCCGGTGGCACCTGACATCGGGACGCCGCGGGTCGACCGTGGCCAACCCCCGAGACCGCAGCAGGCGGCCGCGCTAACGTCCGAGCTCCTGTCCTCTGGAGGGCCGATGGCTGACGCCCGTCACCGCCTCACGTATCGCGTCCGGTACGCGCTGCGCCATCCCGAGCGCGTCCGGCCCTACCTGCGCCGGTGGTGGCGGGACCTGCGGTTCCGGCTCTCCGGCAAGCGCGATCACGTCAGCTACTACCGCGAGGTCATGCGTGACGACACGGCCCGGGACCCGCGCAAGGCGGTCGGCAGCGCGAACGAGGCCCGTTGGCTCGCGCTCGGGCAACTGCAGTTCGACTACCTGCTCGATCACGGTCTCGCGCCCGAGCACGACCTGTTGGAGATCGGCTGCGGGAACCTGCGGGGGGGCTGGAGGTTCATCGACCACCTCGAGGCGGGGCGCTACCACGGCATCGACATCTCCCCGGACATCCTGCTGGCCGCCAACCAGACGGTCGTCGAGCGAGGCTTGCAGGCCAAGGAGCCGCGGCTGCGGCTGGTCGACGAGCTCACCTTCGACTGGCTGCCCGACGCCCGCTACGACGTGATCCACGCCCACAGCGTGTTCTCCCACTGCCCGCTGGAGGTCATCGAGGAGTGCTTCGCCCACGTCGGTCGGATCCTTCGTCCGGATGGCTGGTTCGATCTGACCTTCAACGCCACCGCCGGCAAGGAGCACCACGTCCTCCACGAGGACTACTACTACCGGCCCGCGACCCTGATCGCCCTGGCCGAGCGGCATGGGCTGCAGGCCAGCTTCCAGGACGACTGGGAGGGACGCCACAAGCAGTCCAAGCTGCGGGTCAGGCACGTTGCGGCGTCGTAGGGGAGGTCCGGGCCCATCTCGGACCGTCAAGACAGTAGGCTGCGCGCACGTTTCGGGCGGTCGTCCGTGGAGGTGTCGCCGTGTTGTGGTTCGCGCTCGTACTCCTGCTCCTCCTGGTCGGCATCGTCGGCTGGGTCGTCGCCGGTTACAACCGTCTGGTGCGCTCTCGGGTGCGCATCGATGAGGCCTGGGCCCAGATCGACACCCAGCTCCAGCGCCGCCACGACCTGATCCCGAACCTGGTCAACACCGTCAAGGGCTACGCCGCTCACGAGCGGGAGACCTTCGAGGAGGTCACCGCCGCCCGCGCCAAGGCGATCAGCGTCCAGGGGCCGGCCGACCTCGCCGAGGCGGAGAACGGCCTGACCCAGGCGCTCGGCAAGCTGCTGGCCATCACCGAGAACTACCCCGAGCTCAAGGCCGACCAGAACTTCCGGCAGCTCCAGGAGGAGCTGGCTCACACGGAGAACATGGTCGCCGGGGCCAGAGGGCACTACAACGCCTCGGTGCGCGACTACGACACCGCCCGCAAGGTGTTCCCCACCTCGGTGATCGCCGGGATGTTCAACTTCGAGGACCGCGAGTACTTCGAGGTGGAGACCGTCGAGGTGCGCCAGGCCCCCAACGTCTCCTTCGAGTAGTCGGGCGTGTCGGCTGGCAGCGTCTACGACCAGCTGCAGCGGGAGAACAAGCGCGCGAGCCGGTTCCTGCTGATCGGCTCGGTACTGATCGCGGCGGTGATGGTCTGGGTCGTCGCCGGGGCGATGGGTGTCCCCGTCCTCGACCCCGTCATCGGTGTGTCGGTCACCGCGGTTGGTACGGCGGTGGGGCTGCTGTTCGTCCTGGCGGCCGCCCGGTCGGGACCGAGCATCGCACTGCGGGCCGCCAAGGCCCGAGAGGTGCCCCGGGAGGAGGCACCCGAGCTCCACAACCTGTTCGACGAGGTGTGCGTCGCGGCCGGCATCATGGGTACCAAGCCGAAGCTCTACGTCGTCGACGACCCGGCCCCCAACGCCTTCGCGACGGGTCGGTCCCTGGAGGACAGCCACGTCGTCGTGACCACGGGGTTGATCGAGCGCCTGCCCCGGTACGAGCTGCGGGCGGTGCTGGCTCACGAGGTGGCGCACATCCTCAACGACGACATCCGCACGGTCACGCTCGCCGTGGCGACCGCGGGGCTGGTCGCACTCCTCGCCGATGTCATGGTCCGGTTCATGATCCTCGGAGGAGGTCGGCGAGGTGGACGCAGCAGCGGAGGCGGGGGCGGCGGTGGCGCCCAGGCGTTGTTCCTGCTGCTGGGGGTGTTCGCCATGATCCTGGCGCCCCTGGCCGCCCAGGTGATCCGGTTCGCGGTGTCCCGGCAGCGCGAGTACCTCGCCGACGCGACGGCTGCCGACCTGCTCCGTGATCCTCAGTCGATGGTCAACGCGCTGCGACGCATCGACAGCGATCACACGAACCTGCGCGAGTTCGAGGTGGCGACGGCCCACCTGTGGTTCGAGGAGCCCAACGACACCGACCCCGGCCACGGGCGGGCGGCCAAGATGGCCCGGCGCTTCGCCACCCATCCCTCGATCCGCGAGCGGGTCGAGCGGCTCGCCACGTTGAACGCCGGAACCGTGCGCACCGACGCGCCGTTGCCGCCGCCACCCCCGCCTGAGAGCCGCGGCTACCAGTAGCGCCGATCGTTGCCTCAAGCGTCGCCCCGTGTTGGTCGACGTTGGGGAGGGGCGGCGATGACCGCTCCCGGAGTGGCCGCCCCGGTCGAGGGTGGCCCGCTGCCGAAGGACGCTCCCGTCGCGCCTCTGGTGCTGCGGCTCGGCCCACGCTCCTGCGTCTGTGAGGTCGCACCCTGCGCCGCCGTCCCGTCCCCCGTCCCGTGATCGCCACCCTGGTGTCGGCGGTCCTGGTCGGTGCGGCCGTGGTCGCCCCCGCCGCAGCCCAGGACGCACCCGACGACCTCCCCGAGGACCTCGACGCCATCGAGGCCGAGCGCGAAGAGACCGAGGGTGCCCTCGAGCAGGTCGGCAGCTCCTTCGAGGCGGCGATGGCCAGGGTCGCCGACGCCGAGCGCCAGCTCCAGGCCATCGAGGCGCGGCTGTCCAACGCCTCGGCGGCACTCGATGCTGCCAGCGCCGAAGCGGCCGCGATCCGCGCCCGCGCCGGCGAGGCAGCGGCGCGCGCGGAGGAGACCTCGACGGCCGCCGCGCAGGCGCGTGAGGACGCGGAGCGGGCCGCCGCCGAAGTGGCTGCCGCCGAGCAGGAGCTGATCGACGCCCGGGAGGAGCTGGTCGTCACCGCCGCCGAGGAAGCCACGGCCATGCTGCAGCTGCAGGACCGGGCGATCGGCGCCTACAAGCACGGGACCGGGCAGCAGCAGCTCGAACTCGTCGGCGGGATGCTCGGCGCGGGGGACTGGCACGAGGTCGGCCTGGCCGTCAGCGTGCTGGGACGGGTGCTCGACGATGACCGCGAGCTCGTCCGCGACGCCGAGTCGGCCCGGGAGGCCGCGGGTCGGGCTCGCGCCCGGTCCGAGTTGGCCGAGATGATGGCGCAGGAACGCCTCGAGGATGCCCAGCTGACGGTGATCGCGGCGGCCGAGGCCGAGGCGTCCGCCGCCGAGGCCGCCGAGGTGGCACGGGCCGAGCTCGCCGACGCGGAGGCCGCGGAGGCCGCCCAGGCGCGGGCGCTGGCCACCGTCCGGCGCGAGCAGGAGCAGCGGCGCGCGGTGTTCGCCACGCTGGAGGAGGACGCTGCGACCGCCGAGGTGCGCCAGGTCCGACTCGAGCAGCGGCTCGCGGCCCTGGACACCGCCGCGCGGGAGGCGCGCCGTCCACCGCCGCCGCCTCCGCCACCGCCTCCGCCTCCGCCGCCGGCTCCACCGCTGGCCAACGATGACGACGGCGCCGACGACGACGGGAGCGGCAACGGCGCGAGCGGCAGCAACGGCAGCAGCGCCGCACCGCCCCCACCGCCACCGCCGCCTCCACCGGCGTCGGGTTGGGCGGGCCGGCTGCCGGCGGCCTGCCAGCCCTGGGCCGGCCCCATCACCACCGCGGCCGACGCCAACGGTCTCGATCCGCGGCTCCTCGCGGCCCTGGTGTGGAGCGAGTCGTGGTGCAACCCAGAGGCCGTCTCATGGGTCGGGGCGATCGGGCTCGCCCAGCTCATGCCCAGCACCGCCGAGTGGCTCGGGGTCGATCCCTGGGTGCCGGCGCAGAACCTCGACGGCGGCGCCCGCTACCTCTCCCAGCAGATCGACCGGTTCGGTTCGGTGGAGCTCGGGCTGGCGGCCTACAACGCCGGGCCGGGTGCGGTGAGCCGCTACGGCGGGATCCCGCCCTTCGCGGAGACGCAGAACTACGTGCCGACGGTGCTGGAGCGCTACGCCCACCTCGCTGGCTGAGCGTGCGTCCTGTGACCATCCGGCCGT
>Ga0207421_10003805_pt1 | contig 17768 bp, 12 predicted proteins | sample SodLakKL_010_SED_4_FD_187542 | JGI IMG/M metagenome (GOLD analysis project Ga0207421, IMG submission 187542) | Alkaline sediment microbial communities from Lake Tanatar, Kulunda Steppe, Russia - 8KL_010_SED (SPAdes) (version 2) | ecosystem: Environmental > Aquatic > Non-marine Saline and... | reverse complement strand
ACGAGGTCGAAGCGGGGCATCCACACCAGCAGGAGGCTCGTGGGCCGTTCGATCGCGGCGCTGACCGGGGCGAGCAGTCCCCCGGGCCGGCGCGGCCGCCCGTCGCGGTCGTTGACGCGGATCTCGACCGGTCGCCCGTCGACGTCGGTGAACCGCGCGTCGGCGTCGACGCCGTCGGCGTGGACCTCGAGTCGGGCGGCGTCGAAGTCGACGCTGTTCCAGCTGCGGATGCCGCCGCCGATCGTGTAGCCGTCGCGGTCCACCTCGAGGCCGCGCTGGACGTAGTAGTCCACTGTGCGATCAGCGCGCCGGGACAGGAAGGCGAGCATGCCGGTGCCGTGGGCGTCGTCGTCAAACCACTGCAGCTCACCACCGTCGTAGACGGGGTGGTCAGCGAGCTCGAAGTTGAGCATGCAGGACAGCTCGTCCACCCGCAACGACAGCGGGAAGACCGCGCCCTCGGGTAGACCGGACGGTGACGCCGCACTCATGCAGGCTCCTTACCCGTGACCCAAGACGGCGGGGACCAGTAGAGCGAGTCCCGGCGACCGCGGACAGGGCCGATGGGCCCCCTCCGCGCGTCCCGCCGGAGCGGCGGCGACGGGGTGGACGATGCGGGGCACGGCCTGCCGCAGCAGCCAGGCACCGAGGCCACGCCGGGTGTGCCCGTGGTCGCGGCGCTCGCCGCTGGGCAGGTGGCCGACGTCGATCGCCGCGGGCTTCGGGAAAGAGCGTGCGTCGGGTTCGCCGCGTTTGCCCTGCAGAGCCGCTGTCATGGCCGGGTCGGGTGCGCATGCTTCGGCTCTCGCTTGACCGGACCCGAGAGGGAGGACCACGCGTGATCACTGGAGAACCGAACCGTATCCTGCTGCCGCTCCTCGTGGTGCCGGCGCTGGCGCTCGCAGCTTGCGGGGCCGAGGACGAGCCGACCTACGAGATCTGGGCGGCCGATCAGGGTGAGGGCATCGACACCGTGCACGTCTACGACGCCGACCTCGAGGAGGTCGCCCAGGTCGACCTCCGCGGCGAGGTCGAGACGCCGCACATGATCGACTTCGACTCCGGGGGCCGCTACGCGTTCATTGCGAGCACGGGCTCGCACAACGTCGCGGTCGTCGACGCTGAGGCGCGCGAGGTCGTGGCGGTCCTCGAGACGGGCCAGACCGCGCACATGGCCGCGGTCGCGCCGGACGACTCAGTGTGGGTCGCCAACATCGGCGCGAACTCCCTCACCGAGATCGAGGCGGACCTCGACGCCGGGGAGTTCTCGGTGGGACGGGAGATCGCCTTCGCCGCCGACCCCCTCTACCTCGAGGCGTTCGGGGACCTCGAGGACCCACCGGGGCCGGTGTGCCACGACTACACCGCCGACAGCGCCTACGCCTACGTGACGTTCGGGCCTGCCGACGGCGGCCTCGGTGTCGTCGACCTCGAGGCCGGTGAGCTCGTCGAGGCCTTCGACCCCGGGGAGGTGCGCGCCAACTGCGGCACCGCGCTGTCGGCTGACGGCGCGACGATGTTCGCCAACTGGGGCGCCCCCGATCAGGAGGAGGGGCAGTGGTACGCCTTCGACACGGGCAGCCACGAGCTCGTGCACACCGCCGGCAGTGGGGGCGTCGACGTCCACGGGGTGCGCCTGCACCCCGACGGTGGTGAGCTGTGGCAGGTCAATCGCGGCAGCGACAACGGGCAGGTCATCGACCCCGAGACCTTCGAGGTCGTCGCGGAGCTCGACTTCACCGGCGACACCCCCGACATCCTCGACTTCTCCCCCGACGGCGAGCGGGCCTTCGTGAGCCTGCGCGGGCCCGAGCCCCAGAGCGGTGACCCGCACGTCGCGACAGGCTCGACACCCGGCTTCTCGGTGATCGACGTGGCCGCGCGCGAGGTCGTCGACACCGTGCAGCCGCGGCCCGATGATGACGCGAGCGACGTCCACGGCATCGCCGTGCGCGTGATCAACTGAGACCGACACGGCCCCATGGACTGCCCCGTCGGGGATCGGGCGCCCGGTCCGCCTGGACGACCCGGCCGTGCGGGCCTGGGCTCAGGTGTCCTCTCGCAGGAAGTCGAGCGTCGCCTCGGCGACGAGTTGGGGCGCGAACACCTCGGCGCCGTGTCCCTGCCCCTCGAGGATCGTCACGCGGGCGTCGGGCACCGCTGCCGCCACGATCTCGGCGCTCGCCGTGAAGGCCTCCGGGGTGTCAGTGCCGACGAGCACGAGGGCGGGCACGGTCACGTGCGCAGCCCGGTGCGGGTCGAAGAGCTGCCTGGGGGGTGTCGCGAGCTCACGCGGCACCGTGTGCGCGGCGGCGAGGCGGTTGGGCCACTCCGGTTGCGTGCGCAGCTCGTCGATCTGGGCCTCCGACAGCCCCACGATGGCCCGGTAGGCAACCTCGAGGATGCCCTCGCGGTCGCCGGCCGCGAGCAGGGCGTCGAGCCGCTCCTGCAAGCCTGGCGGCTTGAGCGCCGACACCGGGCCGGCGGGCGGCTCGAACAGCACGATCCGGCGGACGTTGGCGGTCAATGTCGCTGCGCCGATCGCCATGCTGGCCCCGCTTGAGCTGCCGAGCACCGCGGGTGGTGCGCCGGCGGTGTCGGCGACCGCGTCGACCACAGCGGCGACGTCCTCTGGCTCCCGGGCCGCGTCGTAGTCGGGGTGGTCGCCGCTGGCGCCGCGCCCCCGCCGGTCCATGGCGTGCACGGTGAAGTGCGGCTCGAGGTAGGGGCGCAGTGCCCGCCAGCGCGTGTGGTCGCCGAGGGCGCCATGCACGAGCACGAGGGGTGGTCCGTCCCCGGTCGTGACGTAGCCGATCTTGGTACCGTCGCGGGAGGTGGTCCGCGAGACCTTCGCGTCGCCGGTCGTGGCCATGGCGTTGCCTCCGCTCGCCTGTCGGGCCGCGACGCTCGCACCATGGGGTTGCGTTCCTGTTGCGGTCACCGGGGCCGGGCCCATGACGCTGGAGTTCGGGTTGCCCGGGCCGTCCGCGCCTGGGCCCGATCGCCCGGCATCGCCGGCTGGGCTGGCGAGGGGTTACCGTCTTCGTGGTTGTTCTCCCGCGGTGAGGCGTCGATGATCGGCTCCGGCGTGGGGGAGGACGCCGCTGCACGATCACCGGGGGCGGCGCGCTCCATCGGTCCTCCACCGGTGCGCTGTCAGGGGTCACGATGGCCGACGCGACGGGTCGTAGGGGACGGTTGTCGACCGCGGGCGGCAGGGGCGGCGCGGTTGCGGGGGTCGCGCGCGGTGACGTCGCAGGGGCGCAGGGTCCGGCCGATCTGCCGGTGGCGGTCTCGACCCTGGTGGGGCGTGAGTGGGAGCGGGTCGAGATCGCCGGGCTGGTCGCCGAGTCGCGTCTGGTCACGCTGACCGGCTCGGGGGGTTGCGGGAAGACCCGGCTGGCGCTGGAGGCGGTCCACGACGCGGCGGCCAGCTTCGAGCACGGGGCCTCATGGGTGGCGCTGTCGCGGGTCGATGATCCCGGTTCGGTCGCCGAGGCGCTGGCGGATGCGGTCGGGGTCCGTGAGGAACCGGGGCGGGCGCTCGTCGACACGCTGATCGACCAGCTGCGCGCCCGGCACGGCCTCCTGGTTCTCGACAACTGTGAGCACGTGGTCGGGGCTTGTGCGACGTTGTCGGCCGAGCTCCTGGGTGCGTGTCCGCGGTTGACCATCCTGGCGACCAGTCGGGAGCCGCTGGCGATCGACGGGGAATCGGCCTGGGAGGTGCCGCCCCTGGGGGTGCCCGGTCCGCAGGCGCACTCGAGCGAGGCGGTTCGGGGGGCGGAGGCCGTCACGCTGTTCGAGCTGCGGGCGCGGCAGGTCCGCCCCGACTTCACGGTCACCGACGCCAACGCTGCCGCCGTCGCCGAGATCTGCCGGCGTCTGGACGGGATCCCGCTGGCGGTGGAGCTGGCGGCAGCTCGGATGCGGGTGCTGTCGGTGGGGCAGGTCGCCGCGGGCCTGTCGGACCGCTTCCGGCTGCTGACCGGCGGGGGTCGCGACGCCCCGTCGCGGCAGGCCACGTTGGAGGCGTCGGTGCAGTGGAGCTTCGGGCTCCTCTCCGATGCCGAGCGGTTGGCGTTGGTGCGGCTGTCGGTGTTCGCCGGAGGCTTCGACCTCGAGGCCGCGGAGGCGGTGGTGGCCGGACCGGCCATCGATGAGACCCGTGTGCTGGATCTGGTCACTGCGCTGGCTGACCGGTCGCTGCTGCACGTCGTCGAGCAGGACGGTCGAGCGCGCTACCAGCTGTTGGAGACGGTCCGGGAGTTCGCTCGGGAGCGGCTGACCGAGCTCGACGAGCCGGCGAGGGTGCGCGACCGTCACCTTGGCCACTTCATCGCCTTGGCGGGCAGGGCGCAGGCCGGGCTGGACGGTCCGGACGCCGCCGCGTGGAACGCCCGGCTGGCCCGCGACCTCCCCGACCTGCGGGCCGCGATGGCGTGGACGGTCGACTCGGGGCGTCCCGAGGCGGTGCTCGACATCGCCGAGCCGACCCGGCGGTTCTGGTTCGACCGGAGCCGCTACTCGGAGATGGAGCGCTGGCTGCGGGCCGCCGTCGACTCCCCGGCGGCAACCGACGCCGACCGGGCCCGGGGGCTGGTCACCGCGAGCCTGGTGATCGCCGGCAGTGGCTTCCTCGCGAGCGCGCACGGCTTCGCCGAGCGGGCCGTCTCGGTCGCACGGGTCCTCGAGGTCGACGACACCCTCGCCTTGGGGCATGTCCTACGCGCCGCGACCGGCCTGTGGTCCGGGCTCGCGGTCAGCGAGGCGGTCGCCGCCGACGCTGCGCAGGCGGTGGCGCGGGCCGCACGGCTCGAGGACGACGCCAGCCGGATCCTCGTCCTCGCCTTCGCCGGCATCACCGCCTGCGATGGCCGCTCCCTCGTCGAGGGTGTGGAGCTGCTCGAGCGGACCGTGGCGGCCTGCGAGCACACCGGCGTCGGCTTCACCCGCCCGACCGCGCACGTCCAGCTGGGGGCCTACCTGCTGCTCTCTGGCGAGCTCGACCGCGCCCGCGAACACGCCCATCAGGGTCTCGCCTGGGCGCGGCGGATCGACCGTCCCGGCTGGCAGGCCTACGCCCTGGCGGTGCTCGCCGCGGTCGAGCTCTTCGAGGGTGACCTCGACGCAGCAGCAGGACACGCCGCCGACGCCGAGGCGCTGCTCCGCGCCCGGAGCCCGTCGCCGACGACGTTCGAGTTGCTCGTCAGCCGCTGGACTGTCCTCGCGGCGTACCGCGCGGGCGAGACCGGCAGAGCCCGCCGGGACGCCGAAGCTGCGCGACGCACCGCAGGTCAACGGGGCAACCGGCTCGCCGAGGCCTGGGCAACGTGGCTGCTCGGGCTCGTCGACCTGGCTGAGCAGCGACCGGAGTCCGCCGCAGCGCACCTCGAGCGGTGCCGGCAGCTGTCGGTCGAGCCCCGCTACCCCTTCACCCTCGGGCGGGCCCTGGTCGGGCTCGCCGGCCTCGAGGGCGACCCCGCGGACGCGTGGGACCTGGCTCACGACGGTCTCGGGGTGCTCGCCGACGCCGGGGACCGGCTCGGTGCGGTCGATGCGCTCGAGGCCGTCGCCGGGCTGGCCGCCGCCCGAGACCAGCCCGAGCAGGCGCTCCGGCTGCTCGCCGCCGCCGAGCGGTTCCACGCCGACACGGGCACCGTGCGGTTCCCGGTGCGCGCCGAACGGGCTGAGCGGCACACCACCGCCGCCCGGGCCCAGCTCGACCCCGACGACGCCTTGGCGTGCTGGGCCGAGGGGACACGGCTGACCCTGGACGAGGCGGTCGCCTATGCCCGTCGTGGCAGGGGCGGACGGCAGCGCCCGCAGCTCGGCTGGGCGGCGCTGACCCCCACCGAGCGCATGGTCGCGCGGCTCGTCGCGGAGGGGCACACCAACGCCCAGATCGGTGAGCGGCTCTTCATCTCGGTCAACACGGTCAAGTACCACCTGACCCACGTCTACGCCAAGGTGGCGGTCGCGGGACGCACCGAGCTCGCCGTCGAGGCCGCCCGCCACGAGCCGTGAGTGTCGAGCAGGTCGCGGCAGGACCAGACCACCCGGTCGGGTGGTGTTCCTCGCGGTCCGATCCGCCATCCTCGCGGCGACGAGGCCATCAACGAGGGGGACCATCATGGCCGCTGGCCGGATCCACCGAGCCGTCTCCGCCGACGGCACCGAGATCGCCGGGCGTGTGCATGGACAGGGGCCACCGCTCGTCCTCGTCCACGGTGGACCCCACGACGGGGACCTCGCCTGGGAGGCGCTCGTGCCCCACCTCACCGACGGGTTCACGTGCTACCTCCCGAGCATCCGCGGCCGCGGGCTGTCCGCCGACAACCCGGACCTCTCGCCCCTGCGGCTGCAGGAGGACATCAGCGCGTTCGTCGACAGCATCGGCGAGCCGGTCTGCCTGGTCGGCTGGTCGATGGTCGAGTGGACGATCGGTACCGCCGCCGACAGCGGCTCCGTGGGCGCCGTGGCCCTCTACGAGCCCAACGTCGCTTCGTTGCTGCGGGAGGACGACCTGGCCCGCATGGGCGCCGCGTTCGAGCAGGGGGCTGCGGCGGCCGCCGAGGGTCGCCTCGTCGACGCATCCCGCGCCTTCCACGGCTACGTCGCCAACGACGACGAGATCGCCGCCGCGCGGAAGGGCGAGTACTTCGAGCGTTGCGCAAGCCTCCTGCCGGCGGTCCAGCGGGTCTTCCAGCACGGCGATGCCTATGAGGGGCCGCGGGGCACCGACCCGGAGATCCTCGGGCAGGTCACCGTGCCGGTCCTCCTGTTGCGGGGCCGGGAGACCCGGCTGCACCGCTTCTTCGCCGATGCGGTGGGCTACATCGCTGAGGCTGTCGCCGACCCGCACGTGCGCCCACCGCTGCCGGGCCTCGGCCACTTCGCCCCGATTCTGGAGCCCGAGCCCGTCGCCAGGGAGCTGACGACCTTCTTCGCGTCGCTCGGGCAGCCGGCATGACCCGCCCCGGCGCGGCACGGCGGCCGTGACCCCACCCTTCGCGCCGCGTCCGGACGCCTGCCGCCGGCACCGGCTGGCGAGACGCGAGGGGATCGAACCGAAGGGAGCACCGTGAAGCATGACCGGATCCACCGAGCCGTCTCCGCCGACGGCACCGAGATCGCCGGGCGCGTGCACGGCCAGGGGCCGCCGCTGGTCCTGTTCCACGGCGCGCCACACGACGGCGACCTCGCCTGGGGGGACCTGGTGCCCCACCTCGCGGACCGCTTCACCTGCTACCTGCCGAGTTGGCGCGGCCGTGGGCTGTCCGCCGACAGCGAGGACCACACGCCGCCCCGTCACGAGGAGGACGCGGCGGCGTTCGTCGACAGCATCGGCGGGTCGGTCCACGTGGCCGGCTGGTCGGCAGGCGTCAGGCCGGCGTTCGCGGCCGCCACCAGTGGGGCGGTGGCCGCCGTGGCGCTCTACGAACCCACCGTGATCCCGGTGCTGCGCGAGGACGACCTCGCCGATCTGGGCGCCACGTTCCGACAGCTCGTCGCCGTGGCTGCCGGCGGGCGGCTGGCCGATGCGGCCCGTGTCTTCCACCGCTTCTTCGCCACCGAAGAGGAACTAGCGGCCTTCGACGCCGACTACTACGAACGGTCGGCAACCGCCATCCCAACGATGCTGCGGACGATCCAGGCATCCCAGACCCACGAGGGACCCGAGTCCACCGACCCGGCGCTCGTGGCGGGGATCCACGTGCCGGTCCTGCTCCTGCGGGGTGGGCAGACCCGGCGCGCTACCTTCTACGCCGACGTCGAGCGGTACATCGCCGAGCATGTCCTCGACCCCCACGTCCGTGAGTTGCCGGGCGTCGGCCACTTCGCCCCGAACCTCGCACCCGAGCCTGTCGCCGAGGCCCTGGCCGCGTTCTTCGCCTCGGTGCAGCAGCAGGCCTGACCCCATCCGCGCAGCACGCGACCGGGTGGTGGCCGCCACCCGCCGCGTCGTGCCGGGGTACGCCACCGCGGACGGTCGGCACACCCCCGAGGTCTTGCCGTAGCCTGGGACGCGCAGCGGCGCGGTCGAGGGGATCCGCGTGGGTGCCGCGTACCGCGCGCATCCGGCCCCTGCCCGGTGTCGTCGGGTCCCGGCCACGGCTGTGCGCGCCCGGCTCGGCGTGGCCCCAGGGCTCATCGACCCGCGATCCGGATGTGGTCCGAAGGTCGGCAGGCGCGCCGGGGGGCGACGCATGGGCGATGGCAGAGCCGGCGGTGGCGGCCGATCGGCCAGCGGCCGCGACGAGACCGCACGCCGGCCACCTGCTGCGCTCGCCGCCCTCGCGCTTTGGGGCGTCCCCGCGGCGCCGGACGCGCTCGTGGGCCGCGACACCGAGCGCGGCGAGGTCACCGCGCTGCTCGCGGACACGCGGCTGGTGACCCTCACGGGTGCCGGTGGCAGTGGCAAGACCCGTCTCGCCCGCGAGGTCGCCGCTGAGGTGGCACCGCGGTTCGCCGACGGGGCGTGCTGGGTGGACCTCGCCGGGCTGCGCGACCCACGGATGGTGCCCGCGGCCCTGGCGGTGGCCACCGGTGTGCACGAGCGCCCCGCCCAAGACCTCGTCGAGACCCTGGGTGAGCGGCTGCGGGGCGTCCAGCTGCTGGTGGTGCTCGACAACTGCGAGCACCAGATCGGCGCGTGCGCCTCGCTGGTCAGCGGCCTCCTGCGTGCCTGCCCCGACGTGGCCGTGCTCGCGACCAGCCGTGAGCCGTTGGCGTGCGCTGGTGAGGCGACCTACGTCGTCCCGCCCCTCGCCCTGCCGGAGCCGGCGGCGACGACCGCCCCCACGGTGGCGGCCGCCGACGCCGCCCGGTTGTTCGAGCTGCGCGCCGGGCAGGTCCGGCCCGGCTATCGGATCACCGACGACGACGCCGCGGCGGTCGCCGAGGTCTGCCGCCGGCTCGATGGGCTGCCCCTAGCGATCGAGCTTGCGGCGGCGCGCAGCCGCGTGCTCGCGCCGGCGCAGATCGCCGAGGGCCTGTCGGACCGGTTCGCGCTGCTCACCGGCGGGGGCCGCGACGCGTTGCCGCGCCAGCGCACGCTCGAGGCCTCCGTGGCGTGGAGCGAGGAGCTGCTCGACGCCACCGAGCGACTCACCCTCGCGCGGCTGTCGGTGTTCGCGAGCGACTTCGACCTCGAGGCCGCCGAGGCGGTCGCAGCCGGAGGGGACATCGAGCACGGCCGGGTGCTCGACCTGCTCAGCGGGCTGGTCGACCGGTCCCTCGTGCAGGTCAGCATCCACGAGGGGCGGGCGCGCTACCGGCTGCTGGAGACGATCCGCGCCTACGCGCGGCAACGGCTGGTCGCCATCGACGACCCGGCGCGGCTGCGGGACCGCCACCTCGGCTTCCACGTCGCGCTCGCGGCACGGGCGCAGGCGGCGCTTGCGGGGCCGGATCCCGGTCCGTGGCTGTCGCGGCTGTCGGCCGGGCTCGACGACCTGCGCGCGGCGATGGATTGGGCGGTGGCCTCCGAGCGCCCCACTGCGGTACTCGCGATCGCCGAGCCGACGTTCGACTTCTGGATGGTGCGCGGGCTGTACGTGGAGATGCACCGGCGCCTGGTCACCGCCGTCGCCTCATCCGCAGCGAGCGAGGCCGACCGGGCCCGTGGGCTGACCACCGCCTCCATCCTCGCGCTCATGGGCGGGGACCACACCGCAGGCCATGCGCTGGCATCCGAGGCGGTCCCGCTGGCCCGCCGACTCGGCGACGGCACCACCTTGGCGCGCACCCTCGCGTACCGCGCCTGGTGCGGTCTGCTCTCCGGTCGGGGGGCCGCCGAAGCGATCCGCGCCGACAGCGCCGAGGCGGTCACCGTCGCCGCGGGCCTCGACGACGACCCGGAGACCCGCCTCGGGGCGATGATGTTCGCGGGGACGATCGAGGCGTCGCTCGGCCCGTTCGCCGAGGGCCGCGCCAAGCTCGAGCAGACCGTCGCGGCCATGGAGGCCGAGGGGCTGACCTACCTCCTCGTCATCGCGCGGGCCTTCCTCGCCGACGTCCTCGTCGTCCCCGGCGGGGATCTCGAGGCGGCGCGGGCGCGGGCCCGGCAGGCACTCGAGGGCGGTCGTGCGATCGGGCTGCAGTCGTTCGTGGCGCTGGCCCTGTGGGTGCTCGGCAGTGCCGACATGCTCGAAGGCGCGGAGACCGGCGCCCGCCGGCACCTCGCCGAGGCGCTGGCCGTCGCCCGGCACGGCGGACTGCCCACCGACGAGCTCGTCGCCCAGGGCCGCCTGGCCAAGGCCGAGTACCGCTTCGGCACCCCCGCGCGGGCGCGCGCCGCGGCAGAGGAGTGGCGTCGGGCCGCCCGGAGCCTCGGCAGCGGCCTGGAGGAGGCCGACGCCGAGTGGCTGCTCGGCGCGTTGGCGCTGCGCGACGGCCGTGCCGCCGAGGCCGCGCACCACCTCGAGCGCGCCCGCGAGCTCGCGATCGGGCCCGGCATCCCCGGCACGCTCGGACGTGCGCTGCTCGGCCTCGCCCACGTCCGCCGGCTCAGTGGCGATCTCGAGGACGCCTGGCAGCTCGCCCACGAGGGCCTGGGCACCCTCGCCGACGCCGGTGACGTCGTCGGCACCGTCGACGCCGTCGAGACGGTCGCCGGTCTCGACGCCGCCCTCGGCCGACCTCAGCGGGCGCTGCGCCTCCTCGGCGCCGCCGACCGGGTGCGCGCCAGGACGGCGATCGGGCGCTTCCCGGTCGAGGCGCAGAGCCACGAGCGTTGCCTCGCCGACGCCGGTGAGCAGCTCGTCGCCGAGGAGGCCGCGCGGTGCCGGACGGCGGGCGGGGCCCTGAGCCTCGAGGAGGCTGTCGCCTACGCGCGCAGGGGTCGTGGGGCCCGCGGCCGGCCCCGCAGCGGCTGGCCGGCGCTGACCCCCGCCGAGCGTGAGGTGGTGCGGCTGGTCGCCCAGGGCCGGTCGAACACCGAGATCAGCGAGCAGCTGTTCGTGTCGGTGAACACGGTCAAGAAGCACCTCAGCCATGTCTACGACAAGGTCGATGTCGGCGGCCGCGCTGAGCTCGTCGCCGAGGCCGCGCACCGCGTGCTGTGAGCCCGTCGCCGAGACTGCGCACCGCGTTTGGTGAGCGCGTCGCTGAGGCCGCGCACCGCGTCCTGTGAGCCTGTCGTCGGCCGAGGATCACCCGCACGGGTGATGTTCCCGCCGGCTGGCCTGCCCACCATCCGGGGCCGTCGAGCAACCCGACTCAGGGAGGAGCCCATCATGGTCGGCACGCCCACCCGCACCGTGTCCACGACGACCTCACGCGACGGCACCGCGATCGGCTACTGGAGCAGCGGTGAGGGCCCCCCGCTCCTGCTCGTGCACGGTGGGTTCGGCGACCACTCGCGCTGGGACGCGCTGCGACCCCACCTCGAGGCGCACTTCACCGTCCACGCCATGGACCGTCGCGGCCGGGGCGCCAGCGGCGACGGGCCCGACTACGAGGCCACCCGCGAGTTCGAGGACGTCGCCGCCGTGGTCGACGCGATCGCCGCGCGAGGCCGGACCAGCGTCGACGTCTATGGGGTGAGCTCGGGCGCCAGCTACGCGCTGAACGCGGCGGCGCTCACCGGCAGCATCCGCCGGCTGGTGCTCTACGAACCGCCCGCGGGCACCACCGCGGAGGATCTCGTGCCCGCCGGGCTCCTCGAACGGCTCGAGGCGCTGCTCGCCACCGGCGAGCGGGAGCGGGTCGTGGAGGTCTTCTTCCGCGAGGCGCTGGGACTGACCCCCGAGGAGCTCGAGGCGATGCGCGCCCAGCCCTCCTGGCAGGGACGCGTCGCGGCGGCTCACACCTTCCCTCGCGAGCTGGCGACCCCGCCCGAGCGCTGGTTCGACGCCCAGCAGGCGGCCAGTGTGGCCGTGCCCGTCCTCATGCTGCAGGGCAGCGAGAGCCCCGAGACGCTGCTGCAGGCCACGCACAAGGTCGCTGCGGCGCTGCCCGACGTGCGCGTCGCAGTCCTCGAAGGCCAGGCGCACAGTGCCGACTTCCTCGCCCCCGAGCTCGTCGCCAAGGAGCTGCTGGCCTTCCTCGGCGACCCGCGCTGAGCATCGTCGGTTCCACGCGGCGCACCTTCGGCGGGACGGTCCGTGTGCCCGCGGCCGACCGGCTTACCAGGGGTGGCGGTCTGCTGCTGCGGCGCGCGCGCCGCGGCAGCGCAGGTCCGGCGCTGATCACCCCTGCGAGGTCACGACGTCTCGCCATCGTGGGGGTGCGCCGAGCTCGTCGTAGACCCGGCCTGCGGCGTGTCGTGTGGCCTCGGTTTCGTCGGTGCGACCCGCGACCTTCCGCCAGCGGGCCCAGGCGGCCAGGGTCTGGGCCCGCGACCAGGCAAGCCCCAGGGCTCCGAAGGTCGCCAAGGCTCGGGCGTGCGCCTCGTCGGCTCGCCGATGGTCGCCGTGGGCGGCGGCGACGGCGCCGCGGGCGAGCTCGACCTCGCCGTGCTGGCCGCGCCAGTCCTCGCCGGCGGCGAGGATCTCGTCGCAGCGGGTGAGGTGCCCGCCGGCGGCGTCGAGGTCGCCAACGGCGGCGGCGAGGCAGGTGAGCTCGGACCGGGCGGTGAGTTCGACGGGCACGTGGGGTCCGTCCTCGGCGATCGCCAGGGCTTTGCCGAGCGCGGTGGCCGCGGCGTCGACGTCGCCGAGGAGCCGCCGTGCCTGCCCGAGCCAGCAGGCATTGAGCGCGGCGTTGAGCACGTCGCCGTTGTCGAGGTCGTGCTCCAGCGCCGCCGCCCAGGCCTGCTCGGCAGCCTCCCACTCGCCGTGCAGGAGGAGCAGGAGCCGGTGGCTCACCGCGTCCGCCGGAAGGCAGCGCGCGGCCTCACGGGCAGCGGCGAGCCTGCCGAGGCTGGCCAGCGCGTAGGCGAGCTGGTCGGTGACGGCTTCGTGGGCCCGCGTGATCGTCGCGAAGCGCGGGAGCGAGAGCCCGCGGTGACACCAGGACGCGCCGGCGGCGGGGTCGAGCAGGTACATCGTGTGGGTCAGGGCGGCCGCGGTCACCACGTGCCATCCGAGATGGGGGTCGCCGAGGTCGTGTGCCGTGGTCCAGGCCTCGTCGAAGCACGCGTGCGCGGCGGCGAGGTCCCCGCGGTGGGACAGGTGCGTCCCGAGCAGCAGGCGCGCCAAGGCGACGAGGTCCCGACGGTCGAGCCGCTCCGCGAGCACCGCCGCCCGGTCGGCGGCCGCCCGGCCGTGCTCGGTGTGCAGCCCGAACACGGCCGCCAAGGACGTGCCCTGGTGCACGTCGAAGGCTGCGGCGCCGTCGCGGAGCACGGTCTCGGCGGCGGAGAACTGCTCCAGCGCCCGAGCGATGTCCATGACGCTGTGGTGGACCGACAGCACCGAGCCCAGACGGCTACGCACCTCGGCGATCCCGATCGGGTCACCGGCGGCGCGGCGGTGCTCCAGTGCGGCCTCGAGGTGCTGGACGGCCCGCGGGTAGTCGAGCGTGGATCGGGACAGCAGGTCGGCGGCGTGCACGGCGGCGTCGGCCTGCTGGCCCGGGGGCGCTCCGCCATGGTCGAGGATCGCGACGGCGGCCTCGGCGTGACCGGCGGCTTCGTCCCAGGCGCAGAGGCCGGCCGCCGCCTCGGCTGCCCGCAGGCTGAGATCGGCGGTCCGCTGACGGTCGGCGAGCGCACCAGCGGCCCGCAGGTGGGCGGCGGCCGCAGCCACGTCCGCGGTGCGGTGCAGGCCGGCCGCCTCCAGCGCGTCGGCGGCGCGCAGGTGCAGTCGCTGGCGTCGTGGGGCGGGGATGTCGCCATGCACCGCCTGGCGCATGAGGGCGTGGCGGAACGTGTAGCCGCCCGGCCAGGACCCCGTGGCCTCCACGAGCCAGCCGGCGTCGACGGCCTCCTCCAGCGCAGCCGCGACGCGTTCCTCCGGTGCGTCCGCGACGCGGGTGAGCGCGGCGGCGTCGGCGTGGTGGCCGAGCACCGCGGCGCACGCGACGAGGTGCTGGGTGGCCTCCCCCAGCGTGCTCAGTCGTTCCCGGAGCACGTCGCGCACCCCGGCGGGCACGTGCCACGCTTCGTCGGGGCCCTCGATGCCGCCCTGGGCGCTGCGGTCGTGGACCACCTCGCTCGCGAAGAAGGGGTTGCCGCCGGTCGACGACCACAGGGCGTCCACGAAGCCCTCGGGCACGCGTGAGCCGGTCAAGCGCGCGACGAGCTCGGTGAGGTGGGGCCTGCTCAGCGGTGTCAAGGACAGACGATCCGCCAGGCCGCCCCCCTCGAGGTGGGCGAGCAGCTCGCGCAGCGGGGGATGTCGGCTGCCGGGGGGTTCCCGGAAGGAGACCAGCAGCAGCAGGCGCTCCGGGAGGCGGCGGGCGAGGTGCTGGAGCAGGCGGGCGCTCGCCCGGTCGATGGTCTCGGCCTCCTCCACGACGAAGAGCACCGGTGCCTCGGCGGCCAACTGCGTGAACACGCCGGCGATGGCGTCGAGGAACGCCACGCGCTGCGCCTCCGGGCCGTCGGAGGCCAGCGGTGGCGCGGGTGCGGCGTCCGTGGGGCGATCGCGCGGTGGGGGCGTGTCGCCGCGGACGGACGCGACGGCCCCGTCGAGGACCTGGGTCGCCAACGGGCTGGCGTGCAGCGCCTCGGCCACCGGCTGGTAGGGGATCAGCGCGGCCTGCTCGCAGCGGCCCACGAGCACCAGCGCCTCCTCCTCGGCGGCGGTGGCGGCGAGCTCGGCGACGAGCCGCGTCTTGCCCACGCCCGCCTCGCCCGAGACCAGGGCCACACGGCGCCCGCCGTCGCGGACCGCCTGCCACAGCCCCAGCAGCCATGCGAGCTCCTCGGCGCGGCCCACGATCGGCACGCGCCGCAGGACGTCGAACAGGGGATCAGGTGGCCCCGGTGCACCCGGCCGGGCCGGCCCGGCCCCGACCTCGGGAGCCGACGCCGCCGGCTCGCGTGTCGGTGCCAGCGCCGGATCGTGACGCAGGATCGCGGTCTCCAGCTCGACCAGGTCCGGCCCGGGCGCCAAGCCCAGCTCCTCGTCCAGCCGTCGCCGGAGGGTCCTGCCCGCCTCCAGGGCGTCAGCCTGGCGGCCTGCGCGATACAGCGCCAGCATGAGCCGGCCCCACAACTGCTCGCGGAACGGGTGCGCGCTCGCCAGCGCCCTGATCTCGCCGATGACCTCACGATGACGACCGAGCATGAGATCCGCGTCGATGCAGGCCTCCTGCGCGGTGAGGCGCAGTTCCTCGAGTCGGGCGGTCTCTGCTTCGGCGAAGCGGGGGGCCCCGAGGTCCTCGAGCACCTCACCGCGCCAGAGCGCCAGCGCATCACGCAACGTCTCGGCGGCTCCCGCGGCCTCCCCGCGGTCGAGTGCGGCGCGACCGTCGGCGGCGAGACATTCGAAGCGCACCGCGTCCACCTGCGCGTGATCCACCGCCAGGCTGTAGCCGGGCGCCCGCGTGACGAGCAGACCCTCCGCGCCGCCCCCGGCCAGCGCCCGACGCAGGTTCGCGACGTGGGCGCGCAGGGTGGCCTCGGCGCTGACCGTGGGGGCGTCCTCCCACACGGCCTCCACGAGGCGGTCGACGGACACCGCATCGTCCGCGTGGAGCAGCAGCATCGCGAGCAGCCGGCGCGGCTTGGGGCCGCCGAGAGCGATCCGACCGCCGCCGGCGGTGGCCTTGAGCGGCCCGAGGATCCCGAACGCTGGCTCCATCGCTCTCGTCGCCCCCGGCTGACCAGACGAGGCACCTGCACGCTGGTTGCACAGGATCTTAACCCCCCGCTGGGACCGTGACGCCGGCACGGCAAGCAGGTCAACGAGAGAGAAGGGGTTCCCCATGAAGAAGGCACGCGAGGAGATGACCGTGGCGATGCAGGGCGAGGGCCTCGAGATTCTCGCGGAGGAGTTCGGCGACATGCGCATCAGCCTGTTCACCCTGCCTCCCGGCTTCGATCTCACACCGGTGTTCGCCCCGATGCCCGAGGGGCATTGCCCGGTCCAGCACTGGGGTCGGGTCCTCGAGGGCGAACTGCATCTGCGCTACGCCGACGGCACCGAGGAGGTCACCCGCGCCGGCGAGATCTTCCACTGGCCCGCAGGCCACGTCGCCTGGACGGAGACGGGCGTCTCCTGGATCGACGTCTGCCCGGTCGCGGAGGCCCGCTACGTCGACGAGACGCTCGGCGCCGCGGCGGCGGGGCAGTGACGTCGCCGCGGACCGGGTCAGCAGGCAGGGGCAGCGGCATGCGCGCTGACCGCAATCGCCTGGCGATGCTCCGCTTCTACGACGCCATCAACGCCCACGACCTCGAGGCGGTCGCCGACTGCCTCGCCGCCGACAGCATCGCCCACGGCATCCCCGCACGACTCGGGCCGACCCGGGAGGGCTACCTGCAGTTCGTCCAGACGGCCTTCGAGGCGTTCCCCGACCTCCGCTACGAGGCGCTCGACGTGATCGCCGACCGGGCCTGGGTCGCCGCCCGGTACCGCAACACCGGCACCCACGAGGCAGCGTTCATGGGCGTCCCCGCCACGGGCCGGCCCGTCAGACTCAGCGGCGGCGACTTCTGCCGCTTCGACGATGACGGCAGGATCGTCGCGCACTGGGCCTACACCGACAACCTCGAGCTCTTGCAGCAACTGGGGGTGCTCGCCGAGGACACCCTCGGCTGAGCGTCACCACCGGTGAGCCGTCCCGCTACCGCATACCGACCCGCGGGACGAGGAGTGACCACCATGAGTCATCGTGTCCACCGCGCGGTCTCCGCCGACGGCACCGAGATCAGCGGACGGGTGCACGGCCAGGGACCGCCGTTGGTCTTGGTCCATGCCGGTCTCGGCGATGGCGACCTCGACTGCGGTGAGCTGGCGTCGCTGCTCGAGGATCGCTTCACCTGCTATCTCGCGAGCACCCGCAACCGGGGCTTGAGCGGCGACAGTGACGAGGTCGGGGCCGAGCGCGACGTCGACGACCTCGTGGCGTTCATCGACGGCATCGGCGCTCCGGTGGGTCTGGCGACCTGGTCGGGTGGGGCGATCGAGGCGCTCGGCGCGGCGGCGCGCTGCGCGGCGGTCTCCGCGGTCGCGGTGCACGAGCCGGTCGTCGTCGAGCAGATGGACGAGGAGGACGTCTCACGGTTCGAGGCCGCGGTCGCGCACATGGCTGGCCTGGCCGAGCAGGGCAGGCTGACCGAGGCGGCACGCGACTGGATGGTCGACTGGGCCAACGCCGAGGAGCTTGCCGCGTTGGAGGCGTCGGGCTACCTCGAGGCGGCCGGACGCTACGTGGCGGTGCTCCTCGGCCAGCTCGCGCGGCTCGATGAGGACACCGGACCGGGCCCGACCGACCCGTCGGAGCTGGCACGGATCGAGGCGCCGGTGCTCGTCCTGCAAGGGTCGGAGACCACGGGTCGTTGGCTCCTCGAGGGCGTGCGGCATGTCGCCGAGCACGTCGCCGACGCCCGGATCCGGGAGGTGCCGGGCGCCGGCCACTCGTGCATGCCGGCCCAGCCGGAGAAGCTCGTCGACGAGCTCGTGGAGTTCTTCGCCCCACGTCTCGCAGACGTCCCAGGGCGCTGAGCAAACCCAGTGGGTGCCTCGAACGGGGCCGTCTGCGCGGCGCCCGCGGCCGGCTTGCGCTCACCCGGCGGCGACCCGCAGCGTTCGCAGCATGATCCCGAATGGCAGGCGCTGGCCCTTGGCCTGGTCGACCGCGCCGACGAGGTGGACGTCGAGCTCGGGGCAGGTGAACAGCCAGGTGCCGGTGGCCCCGGCGTGGCCGAGCAG
>Ga0207421_10003804_pt1 | contig 17769 bp, 14 predicted proteins | sample SodLakKL_010_SED_4_FD_187542 | JGI IMG/M metagenome (GOLD analysis project Ga0207421, IMG submission 187542) | Alkaline sediment microbial communities from Lake Tanatar, Kulunda Steppe, Russia - 8KL_010_SED (SPAdes) (version 2) | ecosystem: Environmental > Aquatic > Non-marine Saline and... | reverse complement strand
TTCGCGAGCCGTAGTGGAGCCACGCACCAAACACCTCTCACGCAGCGAACGGTACGACAGACAACGCAGCCTACGCAAACCACGCCGCATCCGACAATTCGCGACCCGTCGGATGCGATCGCGGCACGGTATTTCTTGTACTACCTCTTCGAGAACTCGGCGTACCACGCTTACGCGCGTAAACGGTTAAGCGGTCACCACCGCCCCTGCGCGTAAGACAGCACTGAGCGGCGCGTAATTTGGGTGCTCATCGGCGTTGATGAAGTACACTTCTCCTCTATGTTTCCAAGCTTCACGAACCGCGAACTCTACCAAGTCGTTCATCCCCGCCTTCTGCGCTACGACGGTGTCTGTGGGTCCGTAATCACCGAGTTCGATCTGCTCGGTAAGGGTATCGAAGCTACCCCAGACCGGTTTCGACGGATCTACGAACAGCGTATCGACCTGGCCGCGGGAGGCGGCGGTCACGATATCGCCAAGATCGACGCTCGAGTGGTTGCGCCCGAGCTCTCGCTCGAATCGTTCGAGCGCATGCTCCAGGTCACGACCGACCTCGGGCTCGATCAACTCCCATGACCGTCGATGCAGATCAGGCTCGTCGATTCGCTCAGGACTTCCGGGCACGTACTGATCGTGAATCACCGAGTACGCACTGCGCTTGCGGTAGAATCCTACAAGATACTCGACACCCGCGAGAACCAGCGGCACGCCGCTGTCGGACAGCCGCGAGCATACAACCGAGTCCACCTGCTCGAGGAACTCACGCACGTACTTCTTATGTTGCTCATCACCGGGAAAGTGCCCGTGCGCCACCGTTCCGGGAGCCTTCCCGCTACCGCCGCTCGTGGTATGCGAACTGAGGCTGCGTTCAAACTCCAACGGCTTGAGATACTCCTCAAGATTCTTCGGCACCCCGTTGAGCTTTAGGGGAGAAAACGAATAGCGAGTTGCCTCGTAGAGACGAACGTCTTTGAGATTGATTGCCAGCACCGCGAACCTTCCGTCGGCGCGATGCAGCTGCAGTAACGGAGCCAAAGCGAACTGATCATCGACGCGGCACACGCGCAACGGCCGTACCGGAAGGCTAACGGTTTGAAACACCTCGGGGCTCAGAAACACGGCGTATCCGTGCGCGCCTCCCTGCCACGGCGCCGGTTTCTCCAACTCCCGGTGCACCGGGCGCATGAGATCACGAATCTCGTTTGCGGTATAGCCGCGAGCCGCCAGAATATCCTCGGCCTCACGGACCATATTCTTGAGCCCTATCATGTTCTCGGTCTCACGCTTTGTGTTGTGCTCAATCGGCAGCACAAGCGTCACGCACGGCGCCTGCGTATCGCCCGCTATTGCGTCCAACGCCTCGGCAATCGAAAACTGCAGCATGCGGAACCTCCTAGCCTGTTTCGTTAATACCGGTCGTGACTAGTGTGCTGCCATAAGCCGGGAACCGTCAAGCGACAGTTACATCCCGATTGCACCACGGCAGAGGCACGGCAAACGCCAGTTGACGGCGGAAATATTTTCGGGCATCATGCACCCTATTCAATAGGGCCCATAGCTCAGTTGGTTAGAGCAGCGGACTCATAATCCGTGGGTCGTGAGTTCAAGTCTCACTGGGCCCAGTACTACTCTCGGTGAAAAACGCTAAGAACCGGAGCGCACGCCGAACGGATTGGTATACGAAACACCCCCCGGACCGTAGAGTTCCGCCCGAAGGTATGAGCCGAGGTTGGGCGTCCGCCGGTACGAGATAACGGCGCCCTCGGCGATATAGCGCCCGTCGGAGACCCAACGGACGGTGTGACGCCCCGAGCTACGCACCGTAACCGTTCCGGCTTCCCGGTCGTGCGCAATCTCGGCGATCGGAGGCGCGCCACTGCCGTTTCTGAAGGTGAAACTTCCGCCCTCCATCGCCCGGCGTACCGTGCGCTCGCTCGCCTCCTCGAGCAGGAAGACGTTGTACGCGTGCCCAAAATGAGCCATCCGGTGAAAATCGTCGTTGGCAAATCCCCAAACAGGTCGCTCCGGCATCAGCTCGGTGAGAATCTCGTCCCATAGAGCGCGGTCCTGCGGGTAGCGGTCGTTTTGATTTACCACCTCGAGGCCCACAAGGTGATCATGCCCTCGATAAAGCTCTACGTACCACTCCGCCGCGTGATCGTAGCGGCCCGGGTGAAAGAGAACCGAAAGCCCGTCGGCCGCGGCGATACCGTCCAACACCTCTTCTTCGGTCACCGCGGTCGGCGGCAACCCCATGCGCCCGATAAACGGCCGGTAGGTGCGCCCATTGATGTTGAAGTCTGAGAAATAGCTCCCGAGATGGTGGGTGTCCGAGATTTCGTTGCCCCTAATCGCGACCATGCCCAACTCGTCGGGATCACGATCGTACTCGCTCCACGGCCAGGTAACAGAGTTGTGGTCGGTAATCGAGAGGATGGTATAACCGGCGCTGTGGTACTCGTCGACCACCCGTCGCACGCGGTGCCGGCCGTCGCTGTTGCGTGTATGCGTGTGCAGGTTAGCCTTATGCCGTTGCGCGCTTCTCCACTCAACCTCGGCATACGGATTCTCCAAAACAGCACCCGGCCGTGGTGGAGAGAACACCTCGCTTATCGGCTCGGGCGGTTTTGGCTCGGAGATCTCGGTCGGCGAGCGACACGCGAACGGCAACACTGCGGCGGCAGCTACGGTTGCGCTTAACAGCAAAGCCCGCCGAAACCGCCTATCTCGCAAGGCTGCACGGCAAGCGCGGACTGATCGGTTTACCATATCAAGTGATCATGTGTCTAAACGCGTCAAGTTTGTGCCCGGTCCCCGGAATTGTCTCACGGTTCGCATTCTCACACAACCAATTCGCAACCGATTCGCAACCGATTCTGCCCGCCGCACGCGCGACGCACCGCTCCGCTCTGTGCTAAACTTGCGTCCTATGAGTTCTACACATAATCTTCAACGTCGCACGGTCTATCCGCTTCTGGCGGTTCTCGCGCTCGGCGCAGTCGCGGTCGGCGCGGTTGTGTTCGGCTATGCCCTGACAAACGACATCTCCTCGACGGACGCGCTCGGTCTTGCGCTTGTTGCGCTGGCAGCCGCGGTTGTGGCCGCAAGCGTGGCGGCGCTTGTGGTTCATGCGCGTCTGAGCGGCGCGCAGCGTTCGCTCACGCGCCTAACTACCGCGTTCGCAGAGATCGAGAACGGAGAACGTGAGTTCCGACCGGTGTTCGACTCCTCGCACCACGCGATGCTCGGCACGGCGGCGACCACGGTGGACCATTTTGTCGAGACGCTCGGCGGTATTCTCGGTACCATAAAAGGCGGCAGTTCCGCCGCCGGCGAGAGCATGACCGAGCTGCGTGAAACGCTTTTCCAAACCACCGGAGAACTGAACCAAATTGCGAATAGTATTCGTGACACCGACGACAACATTCGCCGGCAGCTCGAAGGCCTCGATGCCTCCGGCGAAGCCGTGACCGAGATCAGCACCAACATTAGCAACCTCAACCATGAAATCTCCGAACAGACCTCGGCAACCACCGAGTCGTCGGCGGCGGTAGAGGAGATGATCCAGAGCATCTCCTCGGTCACCGATCACACCGAAAACCTCGAGAAAGAGTTTACCGGTCTCGTATCAACCGCCGAGGACGGTAAGCTGGAACTCGCCAAGGTCACCTCCGAGATCAAGCAGATTGCCGAACAATCCGAAACACTGCTCGAGGCCAACTCGGTCATTCTCCATATCGCCGCGCAGACAAATCTGCTTGCGATGAACGCCGCGATCGAGGCGGCTCACGCCGGCTCGGCGGGCGCCGGGTTCGCGGTTGTCGCCGACGAGATCCGCGAGCTCGCGCAACGTTCCTCGGGTCAAGCAGGTCAAACGGCGCGTGAGCTCAAAGAGGTCAAGAACCGCATCGACGACATGGTGCAGTCTTTCGGCCGTACCGAGAAAGCGTTCGAGCGAGTTCTCGGCAGCATTCACTCGGCAAACGATCTGCAGCAGCACATCAAGAGTGCTATGGTAGAACAACGCGAGGGGAGCGCTCAAACGCTGTCGGCCCTAGAGGTCCTCAACAGCTCAATTCACGAGATCCAGGAACGCTCCGACGCTATCGACCGCGAATCCAACCAGGCCGGAGAACAGTTCGCCAATCTGCAGGGCTTCAGCCGCGAGATTCAACAGAAGGCGGCGCATATCCGCAACGCAACCGAAGCGCTGAGGTCCTCGGTGGAGCGAGCGGCCGGGCTCGCCATGCACAACGAAGAGCAGGTGCAGCAGATCGGCAACTCCCTCGGCGCGCTGCAGGTGCTGGAGCAGTGGTCGCACGCCAACAAGGTTGTCTCCTGGACCGAAGACCTCTCGGTATCGGTCGACACCTTCAATGCGCATCACCAGAACATCATCAAGATGCTGAACGACCTCTACCTCGCTGTACAGCAAGAGCGTGGAGCCGCCACCGTAGGCCCGATTTTGGAGCGCTTAACCGAGTACGCAGGGTATCACTTCGGTTGCGAGGAACGCGCGTTCGAGCAGTTTGGGTATCCCGAGTGCGAGCACCACAAGCGGCAGCACGCCGAGCTCGTGGAGCGGGTTGAGGAGCTGAAGCGCCGTTACGAGCAAGGCAGCGTCTCGGTTGTGTTGGAAACCCTACAGCTGCTGCGCAGTTGGCTGGTTGAGCACATCAAGCAGTGCGACAAGCGCTATCGCTCGTTCTTCGCGGACAAGCCGGTTGAGCCGTTCCTCAAACGCGAGACACAAGCCGGCGGCACAGAAGCGGGAGCGGACGCCGTCTAAGGGCGACTCGCCGCCCTCGTGCTACTCCAGGAGCGCTTCGGGATCTAACGGCTTGAAGCCCGCCTGCAGCCCGGCGGGGTCCAGCCCCGCCGCCTGCAACACCGGGGTCCATGACGCCGGGGTGGGTAGCGTATACTCGAGTTGCTCCCCGCTTGTGGGATGCAGAAACCGCAGAGCTGCGGCCTGCAGGAACAGCTCGCGAACGCCGAAATGCTCCTCGATCACGTGGTTAAACCGCCGATGTCCGTAGCGGCGGTCACCGACGATCGGCGCGCCGAGCGCGCGAGCGTGCAGTCGCGCCTGATGTTGTCGCCCGGTGACAAGCTCTAGTTCAAGTATAGAGACCGCCGCGTCATCGGCCGACAACACATCGAGCTCGAGCCGGCCGTCGGCAAGGACACGATACCGTGTTAAAGCGCCGGTACGCCCGCGCCTACCCTGGCGCTTCTCGAGCGGACGGTCTATCGTGCCGTGCGTGGGCTGCGGTCGCCCGTGTACGAGCGCAAGATAGCGCTTCTCGACCGCCTGCGAGCGAAAGAGCTTAGCGAGCTCCCCGGCCACATCGCCGCTACGCGCGAACACCAAGAGCCCCGAGGTCTTGCGGTCGAGACGGTGCACCGTGAAGAAGCGAGCTCCGTAGTGTTTCTGCAGGATGCCGAGGCAGGTCGGCTCATGGCGCTCGAACTCGTTTTGATGCACCATGAGCTCGGCCGGCTTATCGAGCACTACAAGATCTTCATCCTCGAACACAACTCGGAGCTCGTGCTCCAGTTCACGATCAGCCACCGCGTGCCTTACTCATCCTGCGGTACGCGGACCGAGTGACCACTCTTTTACCGCACGTGCGAGCTCTCGGCCGCGTTCTTTAAGTAACGCAATATCGTCCTCGCGTGGGCGGCCCTTGAACTCAACAGGATCGATGAATCTCCAGTTCATCTTGAGCCGCTCATTGATTTCATCGAGCTCCTTCTGCGCGCCCCCGGACCACCCGTAAGACCCGAACCGTAAACATACTCGGTTCTGAATCTTCTTCTTGCCGATTTCATCTACCGCGGCCGCCATCGGCGGGAACATCTTGTACTCGTAGGTCGGCATCCCCAGCACAATACCCGAGCACTGCAGCGCCGATTCGAGCACGAAGCTCAGTCCGCTCTCCGGGACGCGATGAACATGCGTGGGGACGCCTTCGGCCTCGATCGCGTCAACCAACGGCCTGACCGCTTGCTCGGTCATTCCGTACATGCTCCCCCACACCACCGTGACCTCCGGCTTAGCAGGTCCTTTCGCGTAAGACGTAAGCCGCTTGTAGTCGCGCACTACGCGCTGCGGATCGCGCCGCCAGACAATACCGTGGCCGGGAGCGATGATGCGCACATCGAGCGTGTCGACCTTTTCGATCGCCTTTTGCGTGGGCCCGGAGAACGCCGAGACGATGTTCGCGTAGTAACGCTCCATCTCGCGCTCGAAGAACTCGATGTGTTCCTCCTGCAGCGTATCGTCGTACGGAGCATCGTCGGAGACCGCGCCGAACGAACCGAACGCATCGCAGGGGAACAATGTCTTACTCTTGGTATCGTAGGTAGCCATCGTCTCGGGCCAGTGCACGTTTGGAATATCCTCGAACGCGAGCACGCGCCCGGCTCCGAGGTCGAGCGTGTCCCCCGATTTGACGGTGTGCACGTTGTCGACGATACCGTAGAACGCCTCGAGCAACGGCTTCGCGCGCTCGCTGCAGTACACGGTAAACTCCCCACGAAGCTTGCGGAACGCATCCAACCAGCCGGAGTGATCGGGCTCCATGTGATTGATGATTACGTAATCGATATCCTCGAGCTTAACCTGCATTTGATCGAGCTGCGCGAACAGCGTCTCGGGGACGCCGTCCCAATCACAGACGCCGTCGATGATCGCGCACTTCTCGCCCTTTACGACGTACGAGTTGAGCGATACGCCGTTTGGAATCGGCCAGAAACCCTCGAAAAGAATATCGTGAACGTTGGCCGAAAGACGGTATATGCCGTCGGTTACTTCTGTAGTTCGCATAGTAGTTCCTCGCTTGCTGTGAGAATAATACCGCCGCACGACAATTTCAAGGATTGCCGGTGGGACGGGATTGCCGGTGTGCCGCCGCGGACCGACTGCCGCCGACCGACTTGATACAGCGGCGAGCCATAGCTACGATGGCACTCGGTTATGAGTGCTTTCACGCGTCCCGCGACAACCCAGCCGCAGACGGAATCAAACCTGCCGCGCTCGCCGTTCTTAACGCCAACGCCGCTTTACCTCGCACCGATGGTTACGCTTACCCACGCCGGAGTACGGCATCTCATCGAGGAGTACGGTGGCTGTGACCGCTACTACACCGAGATGATCAGCGCCGAGGCGATCTGCGCGCGCAGCGAGTTCAGGCGCTGGTACCTCGATCTACAGCCGGCGCCGGAGCGAACGATGTACCAGTTTCTCTTTCGCGATCCGGAAGCGGTGGCCGCGGTGGTGAGGGAGGTGGCCGACCGTGGCGCACTGGGGATCGACCTCAACATGGGCTGCAGTGCGCCGCATATAGTGCGCGGCGGCGGCGGAATAGCCTGGATGCGACGTCCGGACGAGGCCAGGCGGGCGGTAGCGGCTGCGCGCGGGGCCGCGCCGCACGCCAGACTCTCGGTGAAGCTCCGGCTCGGTGAGCAGCGCGCGATCGCGCAGGTCGCGGAGTTCGCCGAGGCGCTCTGTCGCGAAGGCCTCGACGAGCTCACGCTGCACCCCAAGACCCGCGGCGAGCCCGAGTCGCGCCCCGCCGATTGGCGCTTCGTGGCCGAGCTTCAAGAGAGGCTGCCGGTGCCGGTGAACGCGTCCGGCGGAGTGACGAGCGTCGAGTCGCTACGACGCAAGATCGATCGGTTTCAGCCTGCCGCGGTGATGATCGGCCGCGAGGCCGTGCGATCTCCCTGGATTTTTGCGCATGCTCGGGGGGAGCAGCTTGAGGCCGACCGCCGAGCGGCCGCCGACCGGTTTCTCGAACTCCTATCACAGTACCAACCGGCGGAGTTTCACCCCACGCGCGCCAAGCGCTTTTTTCAGTACTACACCCAACCGCTGCGCTGGGGAGCGCGTCTCTTTCAGGCACTAAAGAAATACACAACGCTTACCGAGATCAAAGAGCAGATACATGAGTACTTCGAGAATCATCCCGAGGATCGATTTCCTAACGAGCGCCGACTGTGACGCCGGCTGTGACACCGGCTGAACATGCGCTATAGTAGAGGCATCGTGCATACCCCGCGTGCTTGTCCCGCTCGAAACAATCGCGCGTTTCGATCGGCGCTCATTGTTATCGCTCTCTTGGTGCTGCCGGCGGCCACGACCGCAGTAGCGTCACAGGTGCGCCCGGCCTATTTCGACCGCGCCGCGGAGGTGGTGCCGCCGGTAGGCTATAGCTCCAATCGACAATACCCGGTTTTTGTGGTGTTGCCGCCGACCGGATCGCGAGCCTCGTACATGGCTCGGCGGATGGGTCTCGATCCCGAGCGACAGCGCGAGTTTATTCTGTTGTTCCCGGCCGGCAGTCCGCTTCGCAGCGAGTACCTCCCGGATTTCGTTCGTTTCGTCGAGTGGTACGAAGAGCGCCTCTTTGCCGACCTCGACCGTGTGTTCGACACCTACAACGCGAACCCGTCGGAGGTGTACTTAGGGGGCTACTCGCTCGGGGGAGATCTCAGTTGGGCGCTTTCGGCTCGCAACCCCGACCGCTTTGCCGGCGCGGTGATGGCCGGGACCCGTACCTCCTACCCCATCAACGCCGCAACGCTCGAGCGCATGCGCGAAAGCGGTTACCGTGGCGCATTCCTGATCGGAAACCGTGAGCAGCGGGCGCGCTACGAGGGAATTAACTACGTACGCAACAGGCTCGAACGCGCCGGAGTCGAGAACCGTTACGCAGAGTATCCGGGCGCGCATGTGATGCCCCCAACGAGCCGGCTGCAGGAGAAGATCGCGTACGTGACCGAGATCGAGAACCTCCCGAGCGGAAGCGAGGCCCGCACCGCGGCTGCGGCCGGATCAGCGCCCGGTTCGCCCGCCTCTCGTTCACAAAGACCGACACCCGGCCGCGAGCCCCAGCCGATCCCGACCGAGCTATTGCAGCACCACCTTACCCGGCCCAGCAGCGACCGCGTCGGATTTCGCTTTGGTCTGCCGGCCGAGGTCGGCGCCGAGGGCTGGCAGGCCGCGCGCGACAACGAACTGCGTCTCCGCGTAGAGTGGCCATGGTCACGATACTATCTCGGAACAAAAGCCACGCTCGCCGGCAGCGAAGTCTCGAGCGGCTTGCGAAACCGGCTACTTTCACAGGAGCTGGTGTTCGGCCTAGGTCCCGAAACCACAACCCGCAACGAGGGCGGCTTCTTCGCCGCGGGGTTCGGGTGGGATTGGCTGCGAGCATTTGACGATGACGACGACGACGCGCTGCGCGAGTTCGAGATCCTCCTCGTCCGGGGCGACCGAAATCTCGCGTGGATTCCCGAGCGTTGGCACGGTGATGAACGCGTTGATTCGCTCTTGACGCTGCGCTACACAATTCCGCGCGGAACTACCGCCGAGTTTCTCGCGCCGCATGTCTTCAACCTGCGGGCAGAGTATCTTTTACGGCTCGCTGAGTTCGTCGTGATCGATATCGGCGCCGGCTCGTACACCCAGCAGAACCGCCCGGTATCCGGCGCCGACGCGCTCACCGAGGCGCTCGACCATCGCCTCGAATGGGAACTCGGGTTCGGGGTTCGGGCACCCGCTCCGTTCCTGTGGCGCGTCGGCCACCGCGGTACCGCCGAACGCCCGCTGCCGGACGGAGAGTTCGCGTACCGGCCGAGTTGGAACCTCATGCTTGAGTACAGTTTCTAAAACACTCACTCGTTCTCGCCTTTACATTATTTATTTGGTTATATTATAGCCAAACAAGGCGTTGAGCTGCGCGCACCGCAGCATACGCACGAAAGAGGAAGGGATACTATGTCTTATACCGGGAACCCCACCACCACAGGCTCATCCGCTCGCTCATACAAGGTATCGCGCGGCACACGCTCTGCGCTTCTGCCCGCGATCGTAGCCTTGCTGATGGTCACGGTTTTCTTGGGTACTACAGTTCCGGCGTCGGGCGCCGGAGGCTCAGAAACCGCGCCCGAGACGGACGGGCCCGCACCGGGCGAGGAACTGCAGGAGCGCAACATAACGGTGCACTCAGGTCAAGTACCGCTCGAGATCAACTACACGACTGCTGATGAAGCGGCCGAACTCGGATACGAAGCAGCGACGCTTGCCGGGGGATGCTTCTGGTGTATGGAGCCTCCATATGAAGACCTTGAGGGCATCATCGATGTAACATCCGGCTTCAGCGGAGGCGATCTCGAGCACCCGCGGTATCGCCAGGTAACGGCCGGCGGGACCGGTCATATCGAGGTGATCCAACTCATTTACGATCCCGAGATCATCAGTTATTCTGAGATCCTCGATATCTACTGGGTCAATATCGATCCCCTAGACGACGGGGGACAGTTCTGCGACCGTGGTGATATCTATCGAAGCGCGATCTTCTATCACGATGACGAACAACGGCGCATCGCCGAGGAGTACAAGCGCGAGCTCGATGAGTCCGGCCGCTTCCACGAGCCTATCGTAACCGAGATTCGCGCGTACGAGGAGTTTTACCCCGCCGAGCAGTACCACCAGGGGTACGCCCGGAGAAATCCGGTGCGCTATAGCTTCTACCGCTCGCGTTGCGGCCGCGACCCGCGCTTGGCCGAGCTTTGGCGAGATTTTGAACGTTGAGTTTGTAAGAGCGTGCGACCCGAACCTACAACGGAGCGATGGAGTATGGAGACAACCGAGCCGCTGTATCGCGTCGGGATCGAGATGCGCTTTCGAGATCTCGACGCCTACGGACATGTGAACAACGCAGTCGTATTCAATTACCTGGAAGTCGCACGCGTGCGCTTTCTCGGCGAACAGTTCACCGTTGAGCCACAGGACGGCGAGCCGTTGTACTTAGTGAAACGCGCCGAGTGCGAGTACAAGCGTCCTATTCCGTTGCTAGACCGAATCTACGTCGATCTGCATCTCGAGGAACTGCGTAGCAGCAGTTTCCGGTTGAGCTACCGAATCTGCGATCGAGACGGTACCGAGTACGCCCACGCCGAAACCGTGATGGTGACGGTGAACTCGAGTTCCGGCCGTCCGACACGCCTCCCCGATTGGTTACGCGATCGGCTCACCGCTCTTGATCAGGAGATGGAAGCTAAGTAAGCGGCGGACGGAAGTTCCCGGGGGTACCGATACTCACGCCCTTCTCCGTCGCGCAACAGATAACTCTCGCCCTCTACGCCCTGAAACGCGATCTCGAGGTTCAGCTTTCCGCCGGCACCGGGTTGATCGAGCGCGTATACCGGCAGCGCGGGCCCCGAGACGCGAGTCCGCAACTTGCGCATCAATTCGAGCCCTTCCTCTATCGAGACCCGCAGATGTCGAGTTCCCGCCGCGAGGTCTGCCTGAAACAGGTAGTACGGCTTCACACGCAACTGCAGCAGCCCCCGAAACAGCGCCACAAGTGTTTCCAGACTGTCGTTGACACCGCGCAACAACACGCTTTGATTCAGCACAGGAACCCCGTGCCGCTGCAGCCGGCGCAGCGCGGCGGCGAACTCGGGGGTCAGTTCGTGCGGATGATTTACCTGAGTCACGAGCCACAGCCCTCCCCGGAGCCCGAGCGCGGCGGCGAGACGTTCGCCGATCCGGCTCGGCATCACGACCGGTACTCGCGTACAGACGCGCACGATATACGCAGGATTCACGCTATACAGTCTCTCGAGAACGCTCTCGAGCCGATCAGGCTCAAGCATCAGCGGGTCGCCACCGGACAGCAGGAGCTCGGTCACCTGCGGTTGCCGCGCGAGGTACGCCACGATCGCGTTCAGTTGCTCCTCGGTGATCGCGCCCGAGCCGCGTTCGGTGAAGTGACGGCGGAAGCAATGCCGGCAGTACACGGCGCATCGGTCGGTGGCGAGAATCAGCGCTCGATCGGGGTAGCGGTGCACCAAGCGATCGACCGGCGCGTATCCACGATCCTGAAGCGGATCATCGGTCTCGGCGGCGTCCAGGAGGGTCTCACCCGTCTGAGGTACAAACTGCGCGGCGATAGGGTCACAGGCGGGGTCGCGCGAACGGGCAAGCGCCGCATAGTACTGGGTCACCCGCTCATCAAAGGGCGCATTCATAGCGTACACAAGTTACGAATCGAGTTGCTCCGGGTAATCGAGAAACCGAACCGCGATCTCGGGATTGTCGAGCTCGAGCCACACCACATGGTAAGGCGAGGTCAAAGCTTGCGTCACGATCTCGCCGGGACCGGGTTCACGGCGGCTAATCTCTACAACCAGCTCATCGCCGCTTTGAACCACCGAATTCACCTCGATTGCGTACCCACCGGTTGGTCGGCGCCCCATGAAAGCCGCGATTACCACACCGTCCTCGAACGCGAGTTCCGGCGGCGAGGGGGTGGGCGTACGTCTCCTGTAGAGACGATTCCATAACGCTTCAAGCTCCTCACGCGAGCGTACCACCCCACACCACGGCTCATCGTAGCCCGCGTTACTGCCTCGCTCCAAGGTCTCAAACTGCACGGCGTCTCCGGATCTATTCTGCTCTGAACCACGCGGTGCGTTGTCCCCCTGGCCGTCGGCAGCCGCGACGCACCCAACGACGAGAAATACAACGGCCGCTACAAAACCTAACTTCATAGTTGTTTACTACTATGTCACAGTTCGGCGCGTTCGTCAGGTGCGCCACACGCGTAACACGCACCGCATTCGTCGCGTTCGGCCGGTCGCGTTCGGCCGGGTTTGAGCCTGCGCGTATTCTGTGGTACAAGAAGGCTGCGAAAGCGGCTTGATCTTCCCGATCTCTTACCGTCAGGAGGTACCCATGGGATATACCCCAGATACGCCCGAACGACCACGGCGTCTACGGCGCAGCCCCGCCGTTCGGGCCATGGTCCGCGAAACCGAGCTTCGTCCGAGCGACCTCATATACCCGCTGTTTGTGCAGGCAGGGCTCGATCAGGAGCTCCCGGTCACCTCTATGCCGGGCGTTGCGCGCCGCTCCCCGCGCGACGCCGCCGAACACGCCGCTGCGGCGTACGAACTCGGGGTACCGGCGGTACTCTTGTTCGGCATTCCGCGCGAGAAGGACGCGCTCGGGAGCGGGAGCTCCGCCGAGGACGGTGCGGTGCAACAAGCCGTCGCCGCGATCAAGCAGCGCTGTCCGCAGCTCGTGGTTATCACCGATGTCTGTCTCTGTGAGTATACCGACCACGGCCACTGCGGCGTCTTGAACCGCGATCGAGCACCCGGTCCGCTGCGTGGCCTCCCCGACGATTACGTCCTCAACGACGACACGCTCGGGCGCTTGCAACAGGTCGCGGTCTCACACGCCGAGGCAGGGGCGGACATTGTAGCGCCTTCGGGGATGATGGACGGCATGGTTGCCGCGATTCGAACCGCCCTCGACGGTGCCGGGTTCCACGATCGCAGCATCATGTCGTACGCGGTGAAGTACGCCTCGGCGTTTTACGGACCGTTTCGTGACGCCGCCGACGGCGCTCCCCGGTTCGGTGACCGCAGGACGCATCAGATGGACCCGGCAAACGCCGCCGAGGCGCTGCGGGAGGCAGAACTCGATAGACGCGAAGGCGCCGATTTCCTTATGGTCAAGCCCGCGCTCGCGTACCTCGACGTTATCTATCGCGTCAAACAGCGCTTTCCGGGGCTCCCGCTGGCCGCCTACAACGTCAGCGGCGAGTACAGTATGGTAAAGACGGCCGGCGAACACGGCAGACTCGACGGAAACGCAGCGCAGTGGGAGATCGTGACCGCGATCAAGCGCGCGGGTGCCGACCTCATCATCACGTACGCGGCATGCGAGCTCGCGCGTCGGATGCGCGAACAGCGTCCGGGAGCCGGCTGAGCTTGCATCCGTAAGCTGTTCGTGAGCTTGCGTCCGCCCCATCCGGCGTCGTATACTAAAGGTGTATGAGCAAAGAGGACCGTAGCGCCGACAATCCAAGCGGTCGGTGGTTTCCCGAGAATCTGGCGGGTTACTTCTTGATCTCCAGCACCGATCTCAACGATCCCAACTTCTATCGTACCGTAGTTCTGATCGTGGAGCACAACTCCGACGGCGCGTTCGGATTGGTCGTGAATCGTCAGTCCGATGTGCGCCTCGGGACGCTCCTGAACGAACTCGAGAACAGCGCCGCACAAGATATCCTCGTCCAGATCGGCGGTCCGCTTCAGCAAGAGTACTTGTTCGTTCTGCACGCGGAACTGCCGGGCTACCTTACCTCGGAGCACGCCACCCGTCCTGCCGAAGGCGTGGTTTTTGAGCCTGCTACCGAACCGTTGGTAGAGTATCTGGGCTCGGCATGGGCCGGGCTGCCGGCAGTGCAACGTCCCCCGCTCCGCATCTACGCCGGCTACTCCGGTTGGGGTCCCGGTCAACTAGAGACCGAGCTGCAACAGGATGCGTGGTTCGTTCACCCTGCGAGCGCGGGAATAGTGTTTCACCCGAATCCGGACGCAGGGTGGAAAGACGCACTCGGAGAAAAAGGCGCGTTCTACCGTATCGTCGCCGATACCGGGTACATGCCGTCCATGAACTGAGGCCGACTCACTCGCCGGCGGCCCCGCCGGCAGCCCAGCGAATAATCGTCTCCTTAAGCCTCGCCGAGGTAATCGGCTTCGTCACGTAATCGACCATTCCCGCCGCCATGGCGTCTCGAACATCCTGTTCGAGGCCTGCCCCACTCAGCGCCACCACCGGCGGCAACACGCCACCTCGCTCAGACAGCCTCCGAACAGTCTCCAGTCCGCCGAGCTGCGGCATCTGTAGATCCATCAGCACGATCTCGAACCGGGCGAGGTCATCGCGGTCGACCACTTCGCGGCCGTCGGCGGCGGTCTCGACGATACAGCCGAGGCTCTCGAGCTGCCGAGCTACAACGCGCCGGTTGAGCCGATCATCCTCAACCAAGAGTACCCGCACCCCGCCTCTCAGCTCCCCTGGTTCTCGTTGGGCGTGTTCCGCTTCCGGCGCCGCCGGTAGCGGTATCGAGACACGGAACTCGCTTCCGCGGTTTTCCTCGCTCTTGACCTGGATGCGGCCACCCATCCGCGTAACCAGGCCACGAGTAATTGAAAGGCCGAGCCCGGTCCCCTGGTGACCACTCGACGAGGTTCGGCCGGGACCAACCCCGCCGCCCCCGTGTCGCCCCTCTACCTGAAAAAACGGAGTGAACAGCGTCGAGATGCTCTTGGAGGGAATCCCGATACCGGTGTCACGAACCGCGAAGCAAACGAGTTGCGATTCGTCATGCGAACTTCGCGTAACCGAAACCGTGACCGAACCGTGCGCGGTGTACTTGACCGCGTTCGAGACCAGATTGTACAGAACTTGCCTCACCCGGGTGCGGTCGCCGACTACCATACGCGGCACCTCCTCGGCAGTCTCGATCGTAAACGCGATTCCCTTGGCTTCAGACTGCGGTCGAAACACCTGCTCAATATTGCCGAGCACCTCCGAGAGATCGAACGCCTCTTCCCGCAACTCCGCACGACCGGCCTCGATCTTGGCTAAGTCGAGAATGTCGTTGACGATCTCGAGCGCGGCGTCGGTTGCGGCGCGCACCGTCCGCAGGTGTTCGCCGACCGAGGAGGGGTCTGTCGAGTCGGCCTCGAGAAGAAGGTCGGTGGATCCGAGGATAGCGTTCAACGGCGTGCGGATCTCATGGCTGAGACTTGCGATGAACTCGCTTTTCGCTTGGTTCGTTCGGTCGGCACGTCGCAGCGCGCTTTGAAGGCTCATCTCGATCGCGCGGCGCTCGCGGATATCGGACAGTAAACAAGCGTAGCCTATGACATCATCACGATTCGAGAGGAGAATCGCGGACGAGCACATCACCGGGAAACACATATCGGAGCGCATCAGTTGAAACTCGGCCGGCGGAACGTCGGAGTTGCGCGTCTGAGTCCGCAACTGCTCGATGAAGGCATCTTGATGCGGCGGAATGATGAAACTCTCTATCGACGTTCCGTGTGCTTGGGACCCAAGAATATTGAGCAGCCGTTCGCCCGCCGGATTAAGATCGCGAATACGGAATCGCTCGTCGAGCACGATCGCGGCCACGTTGAGATTGCCGAGCACCACATCGGCGGCGGTCTGAAGCGAGACCCGCAGAACCCGGTACTTCACAACCACCACCCAGATTACGACCGCCGCCGGAGACAGAGCTACCGGGAACATAGGAGGTACTCCGAGCGCGACGTACTCCAGCATGGTCGCGGCGAAGCCGACCGACAACAACGTTCCGAACACGATGTGCGCGTATCGTGTGATCGTACGGTTGCGGTGCTGAGTAGAGCGGCTTAGGATCAAAGCCGGTATCAGCATCACGCCCAACGCAAAAACCGAGTACGCAATTGAGACCGGGTGCGCGGTATGGATACCGACCCAGCCCCGCACCGTTAACACAAAGCGACGATACGGGAAGCCGATATCGAACACCAGAAACAGAGCGATGAACGCTACCGTAGGGCCCCATAGCGCCAGTTGCAGCGCTACACGCCGCGTGAGATCGGCACGTTCGGCCAAGCGCAACAGGTACAGCGCCAGCACCGGAGGAGTGAGTACCACAAAGACGTGCGCCACTCTGTAGAGCTGCATCGCCGACTCGGGCGTCTGTGCCTCATAGAATAGTACGTGCATTCCGTTGGCAAGCGCCATAAGTCCACAGACCGTAGCGAATAGCCGGTTTTGCAACGAATAGGAGTTCTGATGGAGCGCGTACACACCCAGTGCACAGAAGCCCAGAGTCAAGGTGTACGCTACAATCGTGAGTGCGTTCATAGTGCGGTTGGGCCCACTATATCATCACGGCGGACCACTAACAATCACCCGTCCTTCGGTCGATGCTTGACAGCTGCGCCGGCCGTTCTATACTGACCGTATCACGCGTCGCCGGAGGTGGAGAGATGAAGATCCTTATTGCCGACAGTTTTCCCGAGTTCGCGGTCAACCGGCTGCGCGAGTTCGCCGAAGGGGTGCGCTATGAGCCGAAGCTCGGTGCGGCGGAGCTTCCTGAAGCGATACAAGACGCCGGTGTACTCATTGTGCGGTCCACGAAAGTGACCGCAGCCTGTATAGAAGCGAGCAACAACCTCAGCCTGGTTATTCGTGCCGGTGCGGGCGTCAACACCATAGACGTCAAGGCCGCCAGCTCTCGCGGCGTCTACGTAGCAAACTGCCCCGGTAAGAACTCGGTCGCGGTAGCGGAGCTGGCCCTCGGGCTCATCCTCGCGCTCGACCGCCGGATCGCTGATAACGTCATAGATATTCGCGGCGGTGTCTGGAACAAAGGCGATTACTCCAAAGCCGACGGGGTGCACGGCAAGCGTCTCGGTGTAATCGGGGTTGGGCAGATCGGGATCGAACTGATCCGCCGCGCGCAGGCTTGCGGCCTGAAACTCGAGGCCTGGTCGCGATCGCTCACACCCGAGCGCGCCGCGGAACTCGGCGTGCGCCACTGCCCCACGCTCGAGGAACTCGTCGAGCGCTGCGAAATCGTTTCGGTTCACCTTGCTCTCAACGACGACACCCGCGGACTGGTATCGGCCGATCTCATCGGCCGTATGCGTCCCGGCACAATCTTCATCAACACCGCACGCGCCGAGGTGGTAGACGAAGATGCCCTGCTCGAGGCTGTACAGTCCGGAAAAATAAGGGCTGGGCTCGATGTGTTTCGCGACGAGCCGGAAGGGAAATCCGGAACCGTAGAGACACCGTGGAGCGGTGTGGCCGACGCCTACATTACGCACCATATCGGAGCCTCCACGCAGCAAGCCCAGAACGCGGTAGCAGCTGAGGCGATCGCGATAGTACGCGAGTAT
>Ga0207421_10003802_pt1 | contig 17773 bp, 18 predicted proteins | sample SodLakKL_010_SED_4_FD_187542 | JGI IMG/M metagenome (GOLD analysis project Ga0207421, IMG submission 187542) | Alkaline sediment microbial communities from Lake Tanatar, Kulunda Steppe, Russia - 8KL_010_SED (SPAdes) (version 2) | ecosystem: Environmental > Aquatic > Non-marine Saline and... | reverse complement strand
AAGGCGGGCGAAGGTGTTAAAAAGGCGGGTACGGCAGCAGCGGACTTATTCTCTGACCTCGGGGGAAAAACCTTCAAAATGGACGATTACCAAAGTCTAATAAGAGGAGGACACAATTTTTCTGTCGTTAGTACCTCTAAAGATGATATTTACAGCCATCATATGGTCGCTGATCTGATAGTAAATCTAGATGATAGAAGTTATAAATTGCATAAAGATCATCTTGATGAAGATGGGATCATCATCTATAACTCTGGAGATACTAAGGAAGGAAAAGGCATAGGACTGCCGATAGATGATATCGCAGGAGATTACTCAAAATCCGGTCTTATCAAAGGCGTGGCTGGCATAGCCGTATTATCCTCTGTTATCGGATTGGATATCGACGAGTTAAAAAAGGTCATAAAGAAAGAATATTCCAAGGGGGTTGAAGAAAACCTCTCTTTCGCAGAAAAAATCTATGACCTAGCTGAAGAAAAGATCGATAAAAAATTCCCTTTTGAAAGATTAGAGGAAAATCCTCCAATATTTAGTGGTAATGAATCCCTGTCTTTGGGGGCCGCTGCAGCGGGATTGGACATCTATATAGGATATCCGATGACGCCAGCATCATCGATACTACATTTTTTTGCTTCTCACGAAGAGGATCTCCAGATCATGTCTGTACATCCGGAGAATGAAATCTCCGTTGCTAACATGGCTGTCGGTGCAACTATGCCTGGAGGAAAAGTGATGGTCGGAAGTAGCGGCGGCGGCTTGGCTCTTATGGAAGAGACCATCTCATTAGCGGGGATGACTGAATCACCGGTCTTGTTCGTTTTGGGTTCAAGACCTGGGCCCTCGACCGGAGTGCCCACTTACACGGAGCAGGCCGATCTGAACTTCGCTCTAAACCAAGGTCACGGCGAATTCCCCTTGATAGTGGCTTCGCCCGGCAGTATAGAAGAGGCTTTTTATTTGGCTGGAGAGATGTTGAACCTTGTTTGGAAATACCAGACACCCGGCATATTTCTGACGGAAAAACATCTATGCGAAAGCAGCATGACCATAGATATCGATCCTTCTGAGGTAGGCTGGGCGGAACCTATTACGACCGAGGATGAAGAAGATTACAAAAGATATCAGATAACCGAAGACGGTATCTCTGATTTGATGTTTCCTCCTTCCGAAGAAATGATAAAATGGAACAGCTACGAACACGACGAAATCGGTTATACTACTGAAGACCCAAAAATGGTCGAGGATATGCACGATAAAAGAAGGAAAAAGACTGAAACTTTGAAACTTGACTTAAAAGAACGTAACACAGTTAACGAATTTGGAGAAGGGGAACAAGTGATCTTTACTTTCGGCTCAACTACAATGAGTGTTAGAGAAGCTTTAAGAACCGATGATATAAACGCAAAAGTTGTTCAACCGGTATATTTGAAACCTCTTCCGATATGGGAGCTGGAAAAATATAGAGATCAGGACGTGATCGTTGTAGAACAGAATTCTACAGGACAGTTGGCAAAATTACTCCGGGAAAAATGCGATATCAAGCCTAAAACAGTGATAAGAAAGTACGATGGAAGGGCTTTCGAACCACGCGAACTTGCTGACGAGATCAAGGAGGCGATACCATGAGATTTGAAGGATCAGATATCGAAAGCGAAAAGGAGAACACTTGGTGTCCTGGTTGCGGTAATTTTGGTCTTCTTAATTCGGTAAAGCAAGCTGTAAGTAGATTGGAAGAAGAAGGCATCGATAGAGAAAAACTGATGATATCGGCCGGTATAGGATGTCACGGCAAGATATTCGATTATTTGAATCTCAGCGGATTGTATTCTATCCACGGTAGGGAGATTTCCACCATACAGGGTATGAAGTTCGCTAATCCTGATTTAAAAGTTGTAGCTTTCGGTGGCGACGGGGACGCATATGGAGAAGGGCTCGCTCATCTGATCTACGCCGCCAGGAGGAATGCGGACGTGACCATGATAGTACATAACAATGGAAACTATGCACTAACTACCGGACAAAAGTCCCCGACTAGCGATAAGGGATTTAAAGGCCCTTCTACACCAGAAGGTAATGTAGACGAACCGATAAATCCGTTAAAGTTGATGCTATCATCTGGAGCCGGGTTCGTAAGTCGTGGATATTCAGGTAATATACAGCATCTTGTAGATTTGATAGTAGAGGCTGTCAAACACGAAGGGTTTTCACTCGTAGATGTTCTACAACCGTGTGTCACATTCAACGATACATATGAATTGTACAATGATCTCGTAGAGACACTGGAAGAGCCTGCCGATAATAGAGAAAAAGCGATGAAACTTGCTGAGGAGGAAAAGAAGTTACCGATAGGTGTTTTCTATAAAGAGAAGATGCCGACATTCAACGATAAGAATTATCCAGATCTGAATCCTGTGAATGATAGATTAAACAAAAAAGAGAGATGGGATAGAGTTGAGTCTATAATAGACGACCGAAGGTGATCAAGATGGATGTTAAAGAAGCGATAGAAGAGAGAAGGGCTTATCGTGCGCTAGAGAAAACTGAAATAACCGATGATCTTATAGAGGACCTAGCAAAGCATGCCCAGCTTTCAGCCTCATGCTACAACAACCAGCCGTGGAATTTCGTCTTCGTGAAGGATGAAGATATGCTGAAAAAGATGCAGGACGTGATTAAAAAATACAATGAATGGACAAAAGGCGCTTCTTTGATAATAGCCGTGTTCAGTAAAAGCGAAGACGACTGTGAAGTGGCAGGGAGATCCTATCATCTTTTCGATACGGGGATGGCTGCAGCCTTTCTACAATTGAGAGCTACGGAACTGGGATTGGTAGCTCATCCCATCGCCGGTTATGACGAAGATGAAACTAAAGAACTATTGAACATCCCTGAAGAGTATCGTTTGATCACACTGATAAATGTCGGCAAACATGCCGACGGACCGACTGAATATATGACCGACGACCAGATAGAGACTGAGAAAGAAAGACCTGAAAGGGAGGAACTAGAAGATTTCGTGCACCAGAACAGGTATGAAGAGTGACATATCTTCTTTCAACTTTTTTCTACTTCAACTCTTTTTACGGTTCCCAGATAGGACTACCTAAAGGTAATATCGTCTTTTCGGCCATGGTGTTCAATAATATAGCAGCGGCTGCATAGAAAGAAAGGGCCGATGTTATCAGCAAGAAAACACCGGCTGAGGTGCCAGAATAACCCCAAAGGTAGTGAGCGATCAATATGGGGAGTGCTAGATCTACTGCTACAACGATAGAAAACAGCACTTTATTGGTCATCATGGATGCGAAAGTCACGATCAGCAGGAATACAAAAACGGCTACGAGTCCGGCTGCATAGTGGGTCGTATCTACAGTCACATCTGTGAATACATTGATTGTGGAGGTCAAAGCGATGGAGTACATGGCCATAGAAAAAAAAGTGAAAACCGTAGCCCCAAATATGTTATTGCGATTGAATTCCATTATACCGGCTACAAATTGGGTTGTTGCACCAAAGAAAAGGACCCAGGGTATCAGTAGGGCGGTGTTGTTACCATCTGCAAGACCCATGTATGTAACGCCTAGTAATAATGCAGCGACTGCTAGACCAAATAAACCCAATGATGCTGGTTCGGTAGAAGTTTCAGGTAGTTCTTTTATGAAGATGTCTCTTGATTGATTGTTCGTTTCCATAAAACCGGGCTATCACATCATTATATTTATGTTTGTTGGATCTCTAAAAATCATCTTCTTAAGATGTAGAAACCATTGACCCAGTACCAATCTCCATCAAACAATTTCGCTTCTTCTATCTGGTTTGTATCTTGTACTTCCAAGTTTCCTTGCATGATTTCTGCTTCAAAAAGAAGATGCCATCTTTCTAGATCTGTATTGGAAAATTCGAATTTCACTTTCCTGATCTCTTTCAACGATTTGACTTCAACCTGAAGACCGGTTTCTTCTTCTGCTGACCTCTTCGCTTTTTCAAGGAAGGTTTCATCTTTCCAAACTCTTGTCATCGGAAGAACGAATTTTTCGCCGCCCGAATGTCTGACACCGACCACTTCGTCATCCTTATTTATCTCAAGGACAGCTTCACCCTTACACTCAGGATAATCACCTTTGTATTGTGAATAAGACAGGCTGACCTCTTCTTTTTTTATCTCCGGCTCTCCGAACTTCTGGTAAAGTGACTGCAGTTCTTCATCATCAGGCTTTTCTATTTTCATACTCAAGCTACAACCCGAGTTCCTCATCTATATCTTGAAGAGCTTTCAAAGACAATTCTAAAAATTCATCTCTTCCAAGACCGAATTGTTCACAGTATAGGATCCTATCTCTATCGATGTTTTTGGCGAATGAAGAATCGTCAAATTTTTTCTCGACAGATCCCGGCCTAGCCTCTTCAAGCTTACTGTTCGGCATCACCAAAGCTGTCGCGACTATTAGACCTGAGACTGCATCGGCAGCATGGATTGCATATTCCATATCATTTTCAGGTTCTACTCCAGTATGCTGATGATTGTGGGCTTTGATTGCTCTGTGAACATCGTCGGGAACTTTTCCCTCTACCATCTCGGCTGACCTTAGCGCGTGTTCTTCAGGATTGTCTTTGGTTTCCTCGTAATCCAAGTCGTGTACCAAGCCGAGAATCTCCCATTTTTCTTCATCTTGACCCAACTCTTCAGCCAATCTCTTCATTATCTGGGCTACAGCCAACATATGATTCTTCAAATTCTCCGTGTCTATATTTTCCTCGATCATCTCGAGGGCTTCTTCTCTAGATATCATGTTATCCTATATCGATTATAGAAAGAGGTGCAAGTTTAAATTTTTTGTAGAAGGGCAAAGTTGAGATGAAAAAGACTAAATTGATAGAGGGTCTCTTTACTGCGATAGTAAAATAAAAATTGAAATTTAGGTGAAAAAAGTATGGTATCGATCTATAAAGACCAGAGAGTTGGAATATTCGTGGATGTACAGAATATGTATTATTCTGCTAGAAATGTATACAGTAACAAGGTGGATTTCGAATCTTTATTGAACAAGGCTCAGCAGAACAGGAAGGTGACCAGAGCTATAGCCTACGCGATAGAGTCCGAGACTCCAGATGAAAAGAACTTTTTCGAAACGTTAGAGAGCATAGGTTTTGAAGTCAAGAAAAAAAGGTTGAAAGAGTACTATGGTGGCGCAAAAAAAGGAGATTGGGATATGGGCATCGCTATAGATGCCTTGAAGATCGCTGACAAATTAGACGTGGTTGTTTTAGTGACTGGAGACGGTGATTTTACCCATCTGGTTTACCATCTTCAGGCCGAAGGTGTCAGAGTCGAAGTGATGGCTTTTGAAGAGAGCGCTTCAAAAGAGTTGAAAGAGGCCGCAAATAACTTCATAGACATGAGTGAGAATCCAGATGCGTTCCTGATGTGATAAAGACCCGATGATAATAAGTCAAAAGATATAAAGTAAATACTCCAAGCTTTGAATGTGAAAATCGATGAAGAACGTCGATGAGATAATGGAAGATTTCATGGAAGATTACCGGGAGGATCCAGAAGGTTGGAGTTTCTGGACCAAAAAGTCAGACGATTTTTACGATATATATGTCATCAACGATGACAGAGGATACTTCATCAAGGTCGATTCTATCTATACACAAAATACTCTCGGGATGGGGAAAAAAATACAGGTAGAAAAAGATCAACTAAAGCAGAAACTTCCAGATTTTGGATTCAGAAAGTTCAAAAAAGATGAGCTGAAAAGTTTTTTAGAATCCCTATCTAGTCAAGACCAAAAAAAGAAACAGGAAGTTGTTGAAAAAAAGATGAAAAAGAAACCCACTCTTCCAAAAAGGACCGACGATGATGAGTATTTGATGCTGGGACCCTTCAACCGAGGAGAACCCTTTAGATATCCGTTGGAAGAGCATGAAAAAGTAAATAGAGAGCTGAGGAAAAAGTTGAAGGAAAAATTCCGGAAAAAATATCCCATGTATAGATGATATAAACATCGGATGAGATAACTCGTACAAAGTTTGTATGTCCACATTAAAAAATGTGGATGTATAGTCCAACTCTTTCCTTAAAAAGGATGATTTAATATACCATAAATTCATTACCATTGATGGGTGAGTATTTGAAAGGATATAGAAATAAGCTATTAGCGATAGATTTGAGCGAACGCTCTGTAGATAAACGGGAAATACCAGATGAATGGTTTGAAGATTACATCGGCGGAGAAGGTACAGCTGTGAAATTATTAGGCGAAGAGCTCGATCCGGATATCGACAAATTCGACAAGGAACAACCCTTGATATTATCTACCGGACCGTTGACCGGAACATCAGCCCCGTCCAGTGGAAGATGGTGTATAGTCTTCCGTTCACCGGAGACAGGCACCATAGGAGCATCGAACTGCGGTGGACAGTTAGCTCCAAAGATAAAAAAGGCAGGATACGACATGATCATGGTAAAGGGAAAAGCCGAAGAACCTACCTATGTGGTCATCGAAGACGGATCAGTAGAATTTAAAGATGCTTCTGATCTTTGGGGTAAGGGTGTTGAAGATACAGAAGACATGCTAAAAAAAGAACTCGGAAGCGATTTCGAGATAGCTAATATCGGCCCAGCAGGAGAGAATAAAGTTCTATATGCGGCTGTTATGAACGAAAAACACCGTGCAGCCGGTAGAGGAGGTGCAGGCGCGATAATGGGGTCCAAAAATCTTAAAGCTATAGCAGTGAAGGGCACCAATAAGATAGAGATCGCTGATAAGGAGGGGTTAAAAGAAAAATCTAAGAAGAGCCGTAAAGAACTCTTTTCAGAAGAATTCGTGAACGAGGAACTGCACGAATATGGTACTCCATCATTTTACGCATCGATAGACGATCTGGGTATGCTGCCCACAAAGAATTGGCAGCAAACCACTTTCCCACTCGGTAGGAACCAACTCGATCACAACGCATATTATGAGAAATTGGATGTCGAAAAATACGCCTGTTGGGGCTGTCCTATAGCTTGCGGAACTGTGACAAAAGTAGAGGAAGGTAAGTATAAGGGGAGTAAGGGAGGAGGTCCAGAATATGAAACTGTTGCGGCTTTTGGAAGTAAAACTTTAGTCAAAGACATGAATGCGATCGCCGCCGCTTCCCACATAGCAAATGATATGGGACTAGATCACATATCCGCGGGGCAGGCTATCGCTACTGCGATGGAATGGTTTGATAAAGGGATCATAGATAGAGAAGAAACCGGCGGCATAGGTCTTGAATGGGGGAACGCCGACGCGGTAGTAGAACTTGTACGAAAGATCTCCAATAGAGAAGGTTTCGGAGATGTCTTAGCGGACGGTGTGAAAATCGCGGCCGAGCGATATGGTGAGGATGCTAAAGAAGCGGCTATGCACGTCAAAGGTCTAGAGATGGCTGCAGATGGTGTGAGAGCAAGCAAAGGAGAGGCTGTTACACACGCGGTCTCACCTAGAGGAGCCGATCATCTGAGGCCCTGGTCTCCCACGGTAGATGCTTTCGGTTACAGGGAAGAAGAACTCGGTATCGAAGGAGATATAGACTTCAAAGAGGACGGAAACAAATGGTGGGTGAAGCCGTTCCAAGAGCTGTGTATGGCAACAAATATGCTAGGTGTCTGTCTGTTCACCGTCATCACTTTGGCCAACAAACCATCTACATATGCTGAATTGCTTTCTAAAGCAACTGGAAAAGAACTAGCGAAGGATGATCTGCTAAAAGCCGCCGAACGAGTTATCAACATGGAGCGTATGTTGAATATTTCATTTGGATTCGAAAGGAAAGATGACAGCTTACCTGAAAGATTTCTCAAAGAAAAGGCTCCAGATGGAAGAGGTAAAGGGGAAGTTGTAGACTTGGACAAAGCTCTCAGGAGTTATTACGAGTCGATGGGATGGGATGAAGAAACCGGTGTTCCTACTGATGAAAAGCTGAAGGAACTGGGCCTGGAATGGCTAAAATAGTTCCGCGAAATATTTCTGGTCAGAGCTCTCCTGAAAACCTATTTATTTTTCTTTATCTATGTAAAAAAGGATTTAAGGGGCTGCTCTTAATTGAGGTCTGATGACTCTACCTAAAGACTGCGAAAAGGATATCCCCGATATCATAAAAAATTGTGCAGAGGATGAGCCGATTTCTGCGGAAAAGATCACTAGACTGGTTAAGAACGGTAAAGCTGTGATCCCTCATAACCCTCGGCATGAGCCTAAACCAAAAGCTATAGGTGAAGGCCTGAAGACAAAGATAAATGTCAATCTCGGCACTTCTAAGGACCATGTGGATTTGAACGAGGAGATAGAGAAATTGAAGGTGGCTGAAAAATGCGGTGCCGATGCGGTTATGGATCTAAGCACAGGCGGTGATATAGATAAGATCAGAGAAAAATTGATATCTATCACCGACCTACCTTTCGGGACCGTGCCGATCTATCAATGTGGTCTGAAACTTGCAAGAGAGAGTGCTATAGTCGACATGAGTACTGATGACATATTCAATAGTATCAAAAAACATGCCGAAGACGGTGTGGATTTCATAACGGTCCACTGTGGAGTGACGAAAAAGGCGGTCGAAAGTTTGAAGAAAAGCGATAGGTTGGCCAATGTAGTAAGTCGAGGCGGGTCTTTTCTCACGGCGTGGATACTTCAAAATGAGGAGGAAAATCCACTCTATTCGGAATTCGATTATCTACTCGAGATCGCCGAAGAATATGATCTGACATTGAGTTTAGGAGATGGTTTCAGACCCGGTGCCGTCTCTGACGCTACAGACGGGCCTCAGATACAAGAACTCCTGACGTTAGGGGAGCTAGTTGAAAGATCTCGAGAGAAGGGAGTTCAAGCGATGGTCGAGGGGCCTGGACACGTACCTCTAGATCAAGTAAAGACCAATGTTAATATACAGAAAGACATCTGTGACGGCGCTCCTTTTTATGTACTCGGGCCTCTCGTTACAGATTTCGCGCCAGGGTACGATCACATCGCCGGAGCGATAGGGGGTGCTTTAGCCGGATATAATGGAGCGGATTTCCTATGTTACGTGACTCCTGCTGAACATATAGGTCTTCCTGATGTAGATGATGTAAAAGAAGGAACTATCGCATCTAGGATAGCTGCGCATTCTGCAGATATAGCGAACGGGATAGGCAGAGAACTGGACGATGAGATATCTAAGGCTAGACAGGAACTAGACTGGGAAAAAACGCTGGAAAAAGTGGTAGATCCAGAAAAAGCCAAGAGGTGCCGAAAAAAGAAAAACCCTAGTGATGAAGATGCGTGTTCGATGTGTGGTGATGTATGCGCTTTAAAGATAGTAGACAAATACCTTAAATAATAGTAAAAACTTGAATATTTCAGATCAATGAAGTAGAATGGTGTATATATATGGAGTTCGAGATACTGGAAAAGACCGATACGACTTTGGAAGTCAAGATCAAGGATGCAGATGACACCGTGATGTACCCTCTGATAGAACAACTTGTTAAAGAAGAACAGGTCACGACTGCTGATTATTCAGTAGAGCATCAGGAATTGGACGACCCTGTACTCAGAGTAGAGGTCGCAGAAGGTGCTGATCCTAAAGAGGTTCTAGGTGAGATATCGAGAACATTCCAAGAAGAGGTCGAAAAACTATATTCCGATATGTTCGAAGATTAGTTTTGTCTAATAAAGGATCGGTGAGGTGTTTATGGAAAAAGAGGTGGGGCTGGAAACCTTTTTTACTGAGGCCCCTGGGGTCGGAGGAAAATTGAAAAAATATCCTGAGGATTTTAGAGTCGAAGAAGAGATCGATCTGTTTGAAGAGAGCAAAGGAGAGTACAGTATAGCTAAGATATGGTCCCGGAACTGGGAAACCAATCGTTTGGTAAAACAGTTGGCTGACAAATTGGGTATCTCTCCTGACAACATAGATTTTTGCGGTACCAAAGATAAAAGAGCCATCACCACTCAATGGATGTCTTTTAAGTGTGGACCTGAAAGATTGAAAGAACTGAACATAAAGGATGTAGAAGTAAAAGATGTGTTCACATCTCACCGTTCTCTGAACATAGGCGCACATAAAAGGAATAAGTTTGAGATATTACTCAGGGATATGTGGGTCGGACCTGAGGAGGTATCGGCTAGAGCAGATAAGATAGGTCAAAAGATCAAGGAAAAGGGTGGATTTCCGAACTGGTTCGGCGTACAGCGCTTCGGGACAATGAGACCTATCACCCATATAGTCGGTAAAAAGATATTGAAGGGGGATTTCGAAGGAGCGGTCAAAAAATACGTAGCATCTCCAGTCGAAGGCGAGGGAGAAAAATGCTATGAGGCTCGAGAGTTCTTAGAAAAAAAATGGGATCCAAATGAGGCACTGAATATATATCCGAACGTATTGACATTCGAAAGAAGGATATTAAATCATCTTAAAGACAATCCGGGGGAATTCGTTCCTGCACTCAAAACACTCCCACACAACCTCCTTATGATGTTCGTTCACGCCTATCAGTCATATCTTTTCAACAAGATGATATCCTTAAGACTCAAGAGAGATCTTCCTTTGAACGATGCTTTGATAGGAGATGTGGTTCTGCCAACCGATTCGGACGGACTCCCGAACAAGGATACTAAGGTCGAGGTAAATGAGCGCAACTTGACCAAAGCCTCAAAGATGATCAGAGAAGGGAAAGCTTTCGTCAGCGCTCCTCTATACGGTCACAAGTCGAAACTTTCAAAGGGAGAACAAGGAGATATAGAGGCGAAGATAATTGAAGAGGAAGGAGTCAAAAAAGAAGACTTCATCATACCAGAGATCTCTTCTATATCCTCAACTGGGACCCGTAGAAATATATTCGCACCTGTAAAAGACTTTGAGTGGGACTTGGAAGGTGAAGCACTTAGATTGAGCTTCAGCCTCAACAAAGGAACTTATGCAACTACCCTTTTGAGAGAGTTTATGAAGCACCCTCCAGAAGACGTAGGATACTACAGTTAAAGAAGTTTTTTGAACTTCATCATATCGGTCAATGACGCATCGACTTTTATCTTATTGCTGGCATATGCCTGCATAGCACCGATCTCTCCGTCGAGAAGGTCGCGCAGTGTTTCAACGCTGCTGGATAAAGTTATATCTGGATCTTCGATGGATCCCTTTTCGATTGAACTTACTTCGTGACCATCGACTTCGAAATTATATCTATTGCCAGATTCGAAATCAACCAGGATGTCTCGTTGGAATTTTTCCATCTTCTTCTTTATGGACTCGTCATCATCCATCTTTTTTTTGAACTTTTGTATCATATCTTCTAAAACTTCCTTTTCTTCCTCAACCGACATCTTTTTCCTCCGATGTATAACCAACTATCTACATAAAAATATTTTGCCGGGATCAAAATTCATCCAGGGAACGGTTCTTGAACTTGTTCATCAAGTCGCGACTGGTATCCCAGCTTCTCCTGGTATGTGGCGGCAAAGATCCTTTCTCGGGGATCCAGTTTTTTAAGAACTCGAGCGTTTTTGTATCCGAAGGATAACCACTCCCTATATCTTTTCCAAGTTTTTCAGATATCTCCTTCACCCTTCTATCACGTTCCACTTTTGCGAGGACAGATGCAGCGGATACCGCGGGATACTCGTCATCAGCACCGTGTTCAGATATTATTTTAACGTCAGAATCCGACCTTCTTTTCAACATATTCGCAAATTTTTTTTCATCAGTAGAGGCCGTGTCCACGTAACACTTCTCATCCCCTGTACATAATTCATCTATTATACTGGCGAACAGATCTGCTTCCAATTCGTTCAAAGTCATCGAAGTTCTCGAGGTATCTATCTCTTCCGCTGATACGATCCTGAGTGTAAATTCCGTACAGCCTTTTATCTTCCCTTCGAGCATCTCTCTAGTGGAAGGGTCGAGTCTTTTCGAATCTTTAACACCGAGTTCCATTAGTTTTCCGTCATCGTTTATCTTTACGCCGGCGACCACCATCGGCCCTATCACTGGGCCCCTTCCAGCCTCGTCGATACCGCATATCATCGATTGTTTCGAGTGACTAAAGTTAAATAGTCTTTTCGATCGTTTGCCTGAGATCTACTTTGGTTTTGATGGGTGAATCAACTGCATAAACGTCTTTCATGGGTAAAGAGTTAAAAAGCAGTCATCCTGTCTATTAGTCGATGAAGCTTATCTTGAAAGGTACCGTTCAAGGTGTGGGCTTTAGGCCTACTGTCTATAGAGTGGCGAAATCGCTCGGCCTGAACGGTTATGTGAAAAACATGGGAGGGAAGGTCGAAGTAGTCATCGACGGAGATGAAGAGTCGTTCATAAAAGAATTGAAAGAGAGACTCCCTCCTCTAGCGAAGATAGAAGAGATAGAAAAGCATGAAAGCAGCGTCCCGTCTGAAGGTTTTAAGATAATCAGCAGTACCTCCGGTAAGAAGGAATCTTCGACTATACCAGTCGATACCGCTCTATGCGGCGAATGTATAGAAGAGATGAAAAAAGAGGGGGATAGACGGGAAAGTTATGCTTTCACCAACTGTACTAACTGTGGAGCACGCTACTCAGCGATCTATTCTTTACCTTACGATCGCGAGAAAACAACCATGGATCCGTTCCCTATGTGCGAGGATTGTGAAGATGAATACACCGATCCATTAGATAGAAGATTCCATGCCCAGACCGTTTCCTGTCCTGAATGCGGGCCTGAATACACGCTCTATGATGAAAATAAAAGGGAGATAGGCGGCATTTCAGACTTCGTAGATCTGATAGAAGAAGGCGAGATCGGCATAGCTAAGAGCTGGGGTGGGATGCATATCGTCTGTAAGCTCGAACAGATACCTGAACTTCGGGAAATATATGGACGGCCTCAAAAACCATTTGCTGTTATGGTTCCCGATCTTGAAACCGCAGATAAATACGCCTATATAGAGAGAGAAGAACTTCTAAAAGGTCCTAGACGGCCGATCATGGTATACCAAAAGAAAGATCTTGAAGACGAAATATTGGATCACGTCGCTCCTGGTCTTCCGACCGTTGGTATAATGCTGCCGTACACAGGATTCCATCATCTATTATTCGAGAAAAGTGACTTGAATGCAGTGGTGATGACCAGTGCGAATCTACCGGGGGAACCTATGGTGGTGGATAACGAAGATGCCTTCGAACTGCCGTTCGATCATCTTTTACTGCACAACAGAGAGATAGCTAACAGAGTAGATGATTCACTTGTAAGGACCCATGGAGAAGAAGCTTTCTTGATCAGAAGGTCTAGAGGTTACGTACCTTCAGCCATTGAATTCGAAGATTCAAGGATCATGGCGGCAGGCGCAGACAAAGACGGCTGTTTTGCTCTAGCATCAGACGGCTTTTTGTACGCGAGCCAATACCTGGGAGATCTGAAATCTTACGCAGCCTCTAGATTTTACGAAGATACCGTAGACCATTTGATGTCTCTCTTAGGTATGGATGATCTAGAGTCTGTAGCCGTTGACTTGCATCCTAAATATCAAAGCCGAAAACTTGGATTAGATTTTGCTGAGAGATTCAACACTAAGATACATGAAGTACAGCATCATTGGGCACACGGTGCCTCTCTTCTGCTCGAACACGATCTAGATGAGATCATAACGATAGCTATCGATGGTACGGGGTACGGCGAGGACGGAAACAGTTGGGGAGGAGAGGTTCTCTACTGCGATAAAGAGAGATACGAGAGGATGAATCATCTGGAGAACTTTCCTCTGCTTGGAGGTGAAAAAGCCGTAAAAGAACCTGAAAGATTGGTATATGCGATCAAGAGGAAAAGAGGCCTAAAAGATGATCATTTCGATGAAGAAAAGAGAAACGTTTTAGATAATATGATGGATGATTCGGTCAAAACATCCAGTTTTGGGAGATTATTAGATGCCATCTCGTCGGGACTAGGGGTATGCAAAACCAGGAGTTATGAGGGTGAACCTGCGATGAAACTAGAAAAAACACTCATGATGGGGGATAGTGTCAAGGATTACGATGTTAAGATAGAAGATAAAGAGATAAAAACTTTGGATCCCTTTTTGGAGATGTTGACCGATGATATACCAAAGAGAGACAGAGCCTTTTCTTACGTGAAGTCAGTATCGGAAGCTTTGGCCAGATCTGCTGTTTTGGCATGTGAAAAAAAAGGAGTAGACGCGATAGGGATATCAGGAGGCGTATCTTATAATCGTCCTATAGTCAAAAGCGTGAGTTCTTATCTAGAGAGAGAAGGTTACGGATTATTGGTCCATGACAAGATACCGAACGGTGACATGGGTGTGCCCTTCGGACAAGCCGTCATAGCTGCTTCAAAAGAAGATTGATGATATCGGGTTTAAGGAAATATGTGCTAAGAAAAAAGGGAGGGGCTAGTTTTTAGGTCAGGATGGTGGGATGGGATGCACTCTAACCTACTAGCCCCGAATACCCTATTCATATTATCGAACGGGGGATGATATAAATTTTTTCCAGTTCGAAAAGATAAATTGGGCAAAAGATTAAGTAACAAAAAGTTATAGTGATAAATGTAAATCTATAAATAAGAGTTTTTATGACTATATTTAAGTCATGTGTTTAATTGATTAAGAGCACATGCTTCTTTCCCGTTTTCACTCGGTGATACCGCACGCCTCCACTTTGAATACCGCTTCACCTTCAGGCATATTTGGAGAATCGACCAGTCTAGCTATCCTTTTATCTCCCTTGCTCTTCCTGAGATACACTCTGAATGTGGCCGTATGACCGAGTATATGTCCTCCGATCGGTTTCGTAGGATCTCCGAAAAATTGATCCGGATTAGCTGTCACCTGATTGGTTACGACTATAGCCGCATTGTTCCTTTCAGCGAACTTCAATAGTTCATGAAGATGTTTGTTCAATGTCTGCTGTCTTTCAGCTAAAGAACCTCTGCCGACATACTCAGCTCTGAAATGAGATGTAAGGGAGTCGACTACGAGAAGTTTTATAGAATTTTCATCTCCAAGTTCTAATGCCTCCTCCGCAAGCAGCATCTGATGATGCGTATTGAATGCTCTTGCCACATGTATGTCTTCAAGTATGCTTTCAGCATCTAAATCTCTAGTTTCAGCTATCTCCGTTACCCTTTCAGGTCTAAAGCTGTTCTCAGTATCGATTATCATCGCTTCACCTTCAAGACCGCCCTCTTCCTCTGGCAGAGTTGTGTTCACCAAAAGTTGATGTGCGACCTGGGTTTTACCAGAACCGAATTCTCCGAAGAATTCCGTTATCGAGCCTGTCTCTATACCTCCACCTAAAAGATCGTCAAAACTCTCTGCAGAGGTGCTCAACTTTCCTATATCTTTTCTTTTCTCCAACAATTGGTCACCAGTCTCGAACCCCCCTATGTCAGCAGCATCCTTAGCCGCTTGTATGATCTTGCCTGCAGTAGAATCTCCTATATCAGCCACGTCAGACAAGACGCGGGGAGATTCCACAGCTATGGACATGAGATCTTTATAACCTGCATCCATGAGCTTTTCAGCAGTTGCGGGTCCTACTCCTGGCAACTTTTTTATTTTTTCTTCGCTCATTTTACCACATCTCTCACTGCGACGTCCCTTATTAAATTTCCTCAAAGGGGTAGGTGAAAGTAAAGAATCATATATCTAAAATTATCTTGATATCTCCTTCAGAATCTATCTCTAGTTCATGATATGATACTGCCTTGACCGCTGTATCCATCTCATGTTTTTCTAGATCTATTTTCTCTCCTTTGATATAAGCTGTCAGTTCATATTTTTCATCCTTCTGTATCTTTACATCAAATCCAGAGTAAAGTTCATTATGGACTTCGTGAAGATAGATCAATTCCGATAGAAAGTTAACTAATAGACTCTCGATATTGTCGGATTCCAATTCTATCTGACGTTGCTCCTTCATCCCTACTTTAGCTAGATCTGTAATTATACTGAACATGCCTTTGGCTGTCTCTTCGAATGCACTTTCGATATCTTCACCGTAGGCGTGGATACCGACATCTGCAGTATGATCGATCTGTTCAAAAGCGATAAGCTTCACCTCACCGAAAGGAGATCCATCTCCAAATCTTCGTCCCTCTCTCTTGTGAGTTTTAGGTCCTTAAATAAAAGCAGGGTCAGCTCAGTAACGTTGAACACTTTTCCACCGTCTAGATGTCCTCCAGATACATCGTGATCTCTACCTGCAATCTCCGCATGCAGATGCTTACTACCATCTTCCGTAACACTGCCTTTTATTGATAGAAGTTCCTTAGGTTCATCGTATTCTTCCCACTCGTACTCGCCTGTCTCTTTATCATAAAATCCGAGCTTGAAATCATTAAGCATACCGATAGCGCTTACGACGACCGCGCTGCCGTAATCTATTTCGTTCATCATAACTTCGATGGCCTGAAAAAGATCATCTCCGTCATCAAGTTTAGCTATCAAGACTTGATTTTCGATCTTATATTCCATATTATCTCCTACCAACATGAGTGACTGAATGCTTATAAATGATTGGGATCAAGCCCTTTTGATTAAAAAAGAAGGGTCTCAGACCTGTACTGTTAGGTCGAGTTTATCAGCAAGTTCCTTGTATCTGTTCCGGACAGTGACCTCGGTAACGTCAGCTACGTCAGCGATCTCTATCTGTGTCCTTCTATCGCCAGTTTTTATGCCCGCTATGTATATGGCGGCCGCCGCAAGCCCGGTCGGACCCTTGCCAGAGAGTAGTTCTTCCTCTTCAGCCTTGTTGAGTATCTCCTCGGCCAATCTTTTCACATCCCCACCTAAATTAAGTTCATTACAGAACTTTTGAAGGTAGTTCTGCGGTTTCGTAGGTTCCAGTTTCATATTCAATTCCCATTTAAGGAAACGATAAGTTCGGCCTATCTCTTTTCTATCAAACTTGGTGACCTCAGCGAACTCGTCTAGTGTACGAGGGATCTCCAATTCCCTGCATGCTGTGTAGAGAACGGCGGTAGCTACTATCTTGACACTTCTACCACGGATCAAATTTTTCTCAACGGCCTTCCTATATATGGCGGCCGATCGTTCTTTGACATGATTAGGTAAACCCATGGTCGAGGCCAATCTTTTTATCTCACTCAAGGCGGAAACAAGAGTACTTTCTCTAGCACCCGAAACCCTACTTCTTCTCTGCCATTTCCTGAGCCTGTACATCTGGGCTTTCTTACTACTGGACAATGATCTGCCCTGTGAATCTCTATTACTCTCATCGATCTTGGTGGACAGCCCTCTATCGTGCATCATCTCGGTCATAGCGGGACCTGCTCGAGCTCGATTCTGTTCCTGTTGCATATCAAAAGCTCGCCACTCTGGCCCTTTATCTATATATTGATCATCAATGACCAAGCCGCATTTTTCACATATCAGTTCGCCTCTATCATAATCTTGAGCTAGCTGAGAACTTTCACATTCTGGACACTCAGTGACCCTTTCTATAACAGGTTTATCTTTTCCTTTCTTTCTGGCTTCAGCGGTCATACATAACACCTCATAAATTTTTGATCTTGACAGGTAAAGGGGGTTAAGCTAGCGATATTAAAAATCAGGGAAACCTATTCACAGCGCAAAACACCCAGCCTTACCGAATCCCCTTTACTTACGGTTCTATAAGTATCTGTTCGTAGGTCATATATAAAACTTTTGTTAGATTACACAATCATCTGATCAGAGAGATACGTATCCGAGATACACTAAACTCGTGATGATAGAAAACCTTACGGTAGCAGACAATGTTATAACGG